>Ga0114956_1001373_pt1 | contig 19048 bp, 16 predicted proteins | sample MaitaG_FD_87304 | JGI IMG/M metagenome (GOLD analysis project Ga0114956, IMG submission 87304) | Marine algal microbial communities from Maine, USA - Maine_Asex2 metaG | ecosystem: Host-associated > Algae > Red algae > Unclassified | place: Maine, USA | collected 2015-01-05 | reverse complement strand
TAAACTAGACATAATTTAATTATGAATAAATTTATTTACATCCTATTTACAGTTGTCTTGTCACTCACTATGTGTCATTCAGCTTTTGCAGGAAATCCTGATCGACAAGGAGAAGCAGGTGCCTACGAACTTTTAATGAATCCATGGGCACGTTCCGCTGGACTCCATACTATGGGAACTTCATTTGTAAGTGGTGTAGAAGCAATGCGATTAAATGTTGCAGGTCTTTCTAGAGTAAAAGGAACAGAAGTGATCGTAAGCCACGCTAGATATTTGGAAGGGACTGACATCAAAATGAACGCATTTGGACTAGCTCAAAAAGTTGGAAAAAATGGAACATTTGGATTAAGTCTTATGGCGATGGATTTTGGAGATATTCCAATAACAACTGAGAATTCACCAGAAGGAACAGGAGGTACTTTTTCTCCTAACTTCTTCAACTTAGGACTTGGTTATGGACATATCTTTGAAAATAAAATTTCTGTAGGAATTTTGTTCCGAGCAGTTTCTGAAAGTACTGCTGACTTGAAAGCATTTGGTTTTGCACTTGATGCAGGTGTTCAATATGTTTCTGGACCACAAGACAATTTCAAATTAGGATTGTCTTTAAGAAATGTTGGATCCCCAATGAGTTTTGGTGGACAAGGTTTGTCTCAACAATTAAGTGTTCCTAATTCAACTTACCAATTATCTTATGAGCAAAGACCAGCAGCATTCGAATTACCTTCTGCGCTGAATATTGGTGTATCTTATGATTTTATTTTAGGAGATAAAAATAGATTAACTGCGGTGTCTAACTTTACTTCTAATTCATTTTCAAGAGATCAACTTGGAGTAGGTTTCGAATATGCCTTCAATGATAAATTCATGCTTAGAGGTGGTTATAAATATGACCTTGGTCAAAATGATGCGCCAGACGAGAAAAATGTTTACACAGGTCTTGCTGGAGGATTATCAGTTCAAGTACCTGTTAGCAAAAAATCAAGTACAATCATTGGGATTGATTATGCATTCCGAGCTTCCAATCCTTGGGGTGGAACACACAACCTTGCAATTAGATTAGGATTCTAGGAAACTAGGATCCCTAAAATATTTTTTATATTTGTTTAAATTTTACTATATTTAAGCAAAGTTTACAACAAGAACGTTTCTATCAACTAGATAGAAACGTTCTTGTTTTTTATTTATTAAGTGCGGGAATGAACTCATTATTTGAAAATGTTGTTTTAGGTAAATCATTTAGTTCATTTAAAATGAAAACCAAAAATGACTAATAATAACAATAGATTAGTTATTGTTTTCTCACCTAAATGCATACAATTAAACCTCGCAAAGCGTTTTTTAAATTTAAATAATTTATTATGAAATATAATTATCTGACACAAGAAGGATACGATAGAATACAAGCTGAACTGGAAGAGCTAAAAACAAATGGAAGGCAAAAAGCTGCTAAAGCAATTGCAGAAGGAAGAGAGAAAGGAGACCTCTCAGAAAATGCAGAATATCATGCAGCGAAACATGCACAAGGTCTGCTTGAATTGAAAATAAATACCATGGAAAAAGAAATGGCTAATGCTCGAATAATAGATCCGAGTCAATTAGATAATTCAAGTGTAGTAGTGCTCTCGAAAGTAAAGATGAAAAATTTGAAAGTCAATAAAGAAATTACTTATCAATTGGTTTCTCAATCTGAAGCAGATTTAAAACTCAAAAAAATATCAGTTACCTCTCCTATCGGTTTAGGTCTTTTGGGAAAAGCTGTTGGAGATATAGCAGAAATACAAACTCCAGGAGGTACTATCAAATTTGAAATTTTAGAAATATTCTTTTAAATAATGGCAAGTATTTTTACCAAAATAATCAACGGAGAAATCCCTTGTCATAAGATTGCAGAGTCAGAAAACTACTTTGCCTTTTTAGACATTAATCCATGGGAAGAAGGACACACTTTGGTGATTCCTAAAAGAGAGGTGGATTACATTTTTGATTTGGATAATGAAACTTATGAAGGGTTGATGGCTTTTTCAAAAAAAGTAGCACATGCTGTTGAAAAAGCAATTCCGTGTAAACGAGTAGGAGTACTCGTCGAAGGATTGGAAGTACCACATGCTCATGTTCATTTGATACCGATTGTCAAGCATTTTATTCCAAAAAAAAAGCCAAAATACTCGCAGGAAGAATTAGCTAAAATTGCAGAAAAGATTAGAGCAAATTTCAAATAGGAGTCAGGCAGTCAAGTTGGTCGCTGTGCTCTCGATTAGGAGACAAGTACTTGGTGTTCCACAATTAAATGAAAACTAGAAAAGCTCTTTTTGCCAAAATGCAAAAAGAGCTTTTCTGTCTGATGAAGCATAATATTATAATAAACAAGAATCACCTGACTCCTATTTAATTCATAAATAAGATTTTCGCCACCACACTCTCTGGCTCTTCAAAACCTTTAGTCGTCGTTCCCAAAACTAAGTAAACTCCAGTTGCCGCTTTTCGTCCAGTATAATCCCGACCATCCCAAATCGCTTGCCCTCCAAATGCTACAGTTTCATAAACTAATTGCCCATTAATGTCTGTGATTTTTACATCAGAATCTCGTGCTAAACCTTTGATCGCAATCGGACCTTGATATTCAGGACGAACTGGATTTGGGAAAACTAAAGGATTTTCTTTGTGAATTACTCCACCTTCCGTTGCGTCTCCTCGATAAGAAACTATTCCTTCCGATGTTCCGATAAAAACTTCACCACACGTCGGGTCGATAGCAATATCCGTAATCACATTATCAAAAAGAGGACTATTTTCTGTATTAAATTTTGCAATCAATTCTTCTCCATCTGACGAGATCACAAAGACACCTGTCGTTGTTCCTACCCATTTTCGATTAGCGCCATCTACTGCAATTGCCTTCACGTCTTCTCCTACCAAAAGGAAGGCAGGGATACCATCTTGTTCCACAATTTTTCGAGTTCCTTGACATTGGTCTTCATCAAAAACACTACTTCCGCATTCGAAAATAATAATTCCATCGCCAGTTCCTATCCACATATCACCATCCAAATCTTTAGTAATGCAACTTACATTATTGGTACTTAGCGCACTACTCGAAGATTTAATTTGACGAAACCTTTCGTCTCCATTTACTTCTAAGTCGCCTTCATCAAAAACTAAAATTCCCGCTGTTCCTTCACTTACCGTAAACCACTTAAAATTATTATCATCCACCTCCAAAGAAAACAATCCTTGAATATTAGAATTGATAGAAAAATTTTTCATGTCACCTTCATCGGTGATGACAGAGATTGGTCTGGTTGTTCCTGGATTGGCAATCCATAAGTTGTTATTTTGATCATAAGCCAATCCAGCAACTTTAGTTCGAGCAGTATCTGCTACTGCCGAATTTCCTAAAGTAGAATTAGTATCAACCAAAATTTCAAAGACATCATTTTCATATTTTACGAGACCATCATAATAGGTACTTGCATACATAACATCTTTTTCAGGATGAAATGCAACTCTCAAAAAATCTAAAGTTCCAGCCAAGTCAGGTCGATTCAAGCGATTGAAATGTTTCCACGTTCCATCTTCCAAAGTGTATAAACCTTCAAAATAAAATTGAAAATAATTTCGGATATCAATTCCTCCAGCTGTAACCCAAAGTTGTCCATCATTAACTTCGAGGTCATAATTTTTTATGGCAAAAGGGGAATTTAATGTAAAGCCACCGTTACATATATCATCATCAATTTTATAACTTCGAAACTTGTAAAAATCATCTGCTACCCAAACCCAACCTTTTTCATCTTCGACTGCATGAAGTGGTCGATCAACACAGAAATTTTTGATTTTAGTAAAACTTTCGTCTGGTTTAAAAAATACTAACTCACCTCCACATCCTACACCTTGACAACTCAAGCCGACCACCATATGAGCACCTTCTGTAGTAATATATTCGATCTTAAGTCCAGCTTCTGGAATATAAACTTGTTCCAAATTTGTCCCATCGTAACTATACATCGAAGTATCAATACTCATATAAATTTTATCAGAAAAATTAGCAATAGCACCTGCACTATATGCATCTGGAAATCCATTATTAGAATCTAATAATTCCCACACACCAAAATCTTGCAAATTTACATTTGACTGATTCGCTGCTCGATAGATTCCTTCATCAGTAGTCGCATAAATCATTTCATCTTTGACCAACACCGAGTTCATCGCAACGCCTGTAAAAGTAGAAAACAAAAAAATATCTTGATTGAAATTTATTTTAGAAATACCAAAACCAGTTGCTAATAAAGCAGTCGAATCTGAATCCATAAAAATATCATAGATACGTTTGTCTCCTGAAATATTATTGAATCGTTGAATATCTGAAAGCGTAATTATCTCATTTGGTTTGACTAAGTCGATAACGCTATTTGAATAAGCGATCATCAATATATCATTTGCTTGATTATATTTGATGCGTTCGATACCGACTCCGCTGAGTCCTTTTAATTTATCTAAAGTTCGAGTGGAGTTATCATTTTTGTTGATATATACAATTCCCCAATTGGTGGCATAAATAATATCTTCTGCACTTTGTGTAACATACTTTCCTGCTTGAAAGGGCAAATGAGATTTCCATTCACCAATCCCAATATCAGGTTGGGCTTGAGAAAAATTAAAAGAAAAAAGGATGACAAAAATTAGGAAGAAAATATTTTTTCGGCTTGTCATTTTTTATTGAAGTTTATTGAATGTTTTGTTTCACAAAATAACTATACTATAAATGTATTATTGTTTTTTAGGAAAACATTAATAGTTTCTGTCAGTTCACCGACTGGGAAATAGAACGCTGATTGGGCGGATCGAGCGGATCTGACAATTTTAGTACGCTGAGGGAAATCCGTTTTAATTTGCTCAATCCGCCCAATTAGCGTTCCATCGCATCACATCATTTATACATACTACTCGAAGCAATATATTCAAATACAGGTTGCGTCACCACATACTGAATCGAGTGTCCTTCCCGAATACATTTACGAATATAACTTGCGGAGATTTGCATCAAAGGTGCTTCAAAAATTTTGATTGCAGGATGAGTCGCCAAGTCACCCAATTCATAATTTGGTCGTTGGTACACATAGATTTGATAGTACTTTAAAATCTGTTCGTAATTTTTCCACTTATGTAATGTACCTAAATTATCACCTCCCATGATGAGGACAAAATCTTTGTCAGGATGAGCTTCATTGAGGTAAGTTAAAGTATCAATGGTGTAGGAAGGTTTGGGCAAATCAAATTCGATATTCGATGCTTTCAAATTTGGGCAGTCTTCAATCGCCAAACGAACTAAATGCAATCGATCAAAATCTCTCGCCAAGGTACTTTTTTTCTTTAAAGGATTCTGAGGAGAAACGACTAACCAAACTTCATCTAAGTCAGTTTGTGTTGCCATATAATTGCCGATAATCAAATGTCCTACATGAACTGGATTAAATGATCCGAAGAATAATCCGACTTTCTTTTTTTTCATAAGGTAAAGATACGGTGGAAGATTAAATTTAAAAAACTAAGGATTGAATTTTAAATTATGCTGGGGAATTAGATTTTGAACAGTATGTTTAGAACATGTTGGGAAATCAAATTAAAAGGGAACAAGTCTATTGAAACAAAGATATAACTCACCTTTAATCTGTATCTTGTAAAAGAGTTTTCGAAATTTGAATTACATTAGTATTCATGTTATGAAATACGTCCTATAAAATTAGATTTGGTTTTCAAAAATCACATTTTTGTTTTTTTCACAGACTGACGTTGGCAAAATAAAAAATCTACTAAATGATCAACAAATTATCTTTAAAAAAATTAGTTGGAAATAATTTAAAACAAGCATTTAATCAATTAGAAACTGTTTTAGAAAATCAAAAAGATACGATAGATGAATTCATGATTTTGAAAGGCAGATTCAACCAAGTTGAAAAAGATAGGCGACAAGGAATATTAACCAATGATGAATATTATAAAGAACAAAATATGCTAAGAGTAAGTTGTCTTGGGTTAATAGATGAATTGAAAGATGAAACAGAAGAAAAGATGAAACAGCCTGAAAATATTCCAAGATTAGAAATTGAACTAGTGTTAAGAGCGAAAACAAAAATTCCACTTGGGGTAAATCCAAAAAATAAAGTAAATGAGAATGAAGCGATAGGGATGCCTAATTCTATTTACAGGAATAAAATCATATTTATTTATAAAATTATCATTAGAAATAATTCAAGTGTTCCAGCCTATTATCCTGAATTAGAATATCCTAATGAAAGATTTTATAACGTAGATGATATCAATAAAAATAAACCAATTAAACCGTTTGAAGAAATTGAGCTTAGTGCAGAACATGTTTTAAAGATAGAGACAAAAGATAAAGATGCAACTGAGTATATGGATTCAAGATATTTACCTGATGAATTAAAACAATTAATTATATTACTTAAATATGAAAATGAACAAAATGATTCTTTTGAACATAAATTTCAAATAAACGAAGGAAGTGATCCGCTGGCATCTCTCACTTCTAGATAATAATAAATGCCCGCTCGCCTCACTTCCTGTTGAGAAGCTGGAGATACCGCTCTGCGGTAGTTCCTCACATTCAGTATGGCTCTGCCAATTATTATACTACCTAAAAGGAAAAAGCTCATCTAATATTTCCACTTTTAATATCCTGCTTACTTCCTCGATATTTACCAAACGAAGGCAAAAGCCTTTTTGAATGCCTGGAACTACTGCAGATCGGTATCTCCAGCGTCTGTGCTTTTTGTCAGAGAGGTGGTTCAAGCGGGTAATTATACTTTTTTAAAAGTAAGTTCATGTTCACAATTATTCATAAGTTATTTTGAGCTTATTTTTTTATTAGATAAAATAAAAAAACGTAGATATAGCCTGTGTTACATCGAGGATTTTTTATGAAATATGATGAAAAAAGAATCCAAAATAACTATGAATAATTGTGAGCATGAACTTATAAAACAAAAGTAACACGGCACAATTTTTTAGCCTTATATCAAGTCAGAATCTATTGGCAAATCAAGTGCTATAATTTAATAAATTGTTTTCTTATTTCTTCCTTTTCACATCTAAATGAAATTTGATAAAAACCTGAAACTAAATTTTCCAAATTAATTATTTCGTTTAGGACAATTCCTTGATCGATTACTTGTCCTAAATTATTGGTGATTTCGTAGATGACATTTTCTACTTTTAGATTTTTAATATGAATGGAATGAGTGACAGGATTTGGAAATAATAATAATTTGGAAAGAGAAGGTTCAATAATACTAGTTTCTAAATCTACAAAAAACGTTTCTATAAGCTCACAAAAATTTTGATCAACTACAGTTATAGAATATTCACCGCTTTCTATTCCTTCTAAATCCATCATCATATTTCCTGTACTCCATTCAAAATTATATGGTGGAGTTCCTCCTTCAACTATGAATGAAATACTACCATTTTGTTGATTATCAATCTCTGATAATATATCAACATTGGTGATCTGGAGAGCTGGTGGTTCATTTATAATTACATTTTCGGATAAAGTTTCTCCTGATGTATTTAGGACTGTAACTGTATATTCTCCAGCTGGTAGATTTTGCCTGTTCGTATCTAAAGAGCCGTCAGACCATTCAATTTGATAAGGCAAACAACCATTTACAATATCTAACTGAATTTGCCCATCATTCGCTTCAAAACAGCTTACATCAGTAGCTATATAATTGAGGCTGAAGTCTTGTCCAGTATTTTCAATTAATGTAATTATATTGTTTAGGGCGTCCTTAATTTCACAGATGTCCTCTGCGTAACTTACATCATTTGTTATTTCATAATCACTTGGACGAATAATTCTTATGGATGGAAAACCTTGTGGTGCAAAAATTTCTAAAGGTAATTGTATTGTAGATTCATTTACAATAGGATAAGAAATATCATTTATCCAGTTTCCAATGGTATTGCCAGCTTCCCCAATTAGGTCTTGCATGGTAGTATTGGCATCTCCTTCATAAAATAAAATTTGTATTTGGTTGGTTCCTCCTGATCCATATTTTTGATATAATTCTTCTAAAAAATGTTGATTATGAGTACTAAAACTAACTTCTGACCAAGTAGCCATACTTGCTAAAATAACAGGCTTACCTGCATTTAATTCTTCGTAAAGATGAAAATTAGTTCCATTAATATCTGTTACAATAAAATTAGGTGCAGTACCAAATTGTGCTGAAACCATTAAGGATAAGGTTAAGCTTATCACAAATGTCAAAATTGTTTTCATAGGTTAGACGTAATTTTAAATGATTGTTATCTTAGTTAGTAGAAACATTAGCTCCTTTCATTTCTAAACTGATACGAGCTGTGGCACTAGCCGCAGAAGGAGGAGCATGTGCTTCAGTTAATATTAATAGACCTGGTGCTGTCCAAGTAGTACTTGCATTATCCAAATCAATTAATAACGCATCTACTTCGTCGGTAGATAATGAATTTTGAGCACCGACAAATATGAATATACTAGGAGACGAATTAAAACTCAGATTGCCTGATGTATAAGCACTAGAAGTATTATCACCACGTATGTTGAATATCGCAGGAAATGGCGTATTAATTTTACCTAGATCACCGCTTACGGTATTCATTCCTTTGAGGTCGAAATGAGTAAGCAACGGATAGTTGAGTGAATCAATTAAACCTGTTGCAGTATTCTCACCTGTAACGCCTACATATTTTATACTGTTGTCAAAATCTGCAATGTTAAAAGTTATCGTATTTCCATCCACTACACGCAGTCTTTCTACATTTTTGAGGCGATCTTTATTGAAGTTTCCGTGGAAGTCTCCTGTCTGAAAATCCAAGTAAATCAAAGAGGTAGGTTTACTCGCAATGTTTCCATAACATTGTATTCCCGAGTTTGTCGTTAAAGATTTTATTCGAGGTGCGAATCCATAAAGCTGCTGAATATCAAATGCGAATCCTCCTCCAATAATTACCTTTTTTACCTGCATTCCGTTGAGTCCTTCCAAACGAATTTTTCCTGAATATGGCGTGGTATAAGTATGGCTAATTTCTTCCATGGAATTAGCGGTGGTAGTTGTGTTGTTGTCCCAAACAACAGAATATCCTGACCCGTCAAAAGTTTCAATTACTATCTTAACTAATTCTGCATTTAGCATTTGAAATTCATTGGGGCTTTCAATTATTTTATTTGTACATTTTTCTATTCCGAAATTTTGTAGGATAGACTTTTCTATTGGACCAATAAATGAAAACAAAATTGTGAAGGTTAGGATGAAGCTTGTTTTGTGCATTTTGCAATAGTTTAAGTTTGGGTTTGTAGGATTAATTATGTTCAAGCTTTTTTTTGAAGAAAAGTATTCATGGATATTTACAAAAATAATATATTAAACATTAGGAATGAGTAAGTTATGCAACTATTATTAGAATATTTTTTTTCTTGAAAAAACCAATAAATTATAACGCATAAGTTCATGTTCACAATTATTCATAGTTATTTTGGATTCTTTTTTCATCATATTTCATAAAAAATCCTCAATGTAACACAGGCTATATCTACGTTTTTTTATTTTATCTGATAAAAAAATAAGCTCAAAATAAGCTCAAAATAAGCTCAAAATAAGCTCAAAATAACTTATGAATAATTGTGAACATGAATTTAAAACCAGAAAAAATAATACTATACTTCCATCAGGAAAAAGCGACAATAGCCTGCTCATCCCACACCCTTGTTTAGATGATAGAGATACGCTATGTGGTAGGTTCTCACATTCAATTTGGCTCTGCCAACTATCATTGTACTATCTAAAAGGGAAAATTTATATCTAATATTTCCACTCTTAATATCCGACCTACTCATACCTCAAGGACTCAATCGGATCTAATCTCGACGCTTTCAACGCAGGGTATAATCCCGAAACCAAACCTACCACCAAACAAGTCGTTATTCCCAGAATAATCCAAGCCCAAGGAATCAAAAATGTTCCACCAATAAAAAGTGTCAAAATATTTCCAATCAAAATCCCAAACACAATTCCAACCAATCCGCCTAATTGACAAATCACAACTGCCTCTGTCAAAAATTGAGTTAATATATTTTTTCGAGTAGCACCGAGTGCTTTACAAATTCCAATTTCGCGCGTTCGTTCCGTAACAGAAACCAACATAATATTCATTAAACCAATCGCAGCTCCGAGCAAGGTTATTAGCGCAATGCCAATTGCCGATAATCGAATCGCTGCAGTATTTTCTTTGAGTCGTTCGATCAAGCCATCTGCTTTTCTAATTTCAAAATCATTGTCTTGTGACAATTTTAATTTTCTAATATTTCGAAATGTGCCGATTGCAGTAGAGATCGCATCATTCATTTTTTCTACGCTAGTCAAAGCTACTGCGATGTCGTAATTTTTTTGGGAATGTCCATAAAGGGTTTTTGCTTTGAGTAATGGAATCAGAATTCTTCGATCTTGACTCATTCCCATCGATGCACCTTTTGATGCGAGGACTCCGATGATTTTATATTTTACATTTCCGACCGAAATAACACTATTGATCGCTCGATCTTGATTTTCATTAAACAATGCTTTTACAATATCAAATCCGACAATAGCTTTGCTTTGTCCTGAGGTGACTTCTGTTTCGGTAAAATTTCTCCCGACAGCGATTTCATAACTTTTGACATTTAAGTAATTTTCATCTGCTCCTAGCACCATCACATTTGGGTTGGTTTTTTCAGCACCATATTTTGCGGTTGCGACTCCTGTTCCCCAACACGACAAGGCAATTTTTGCAGGATAATTAAATTTGTCTTTGAATTCCATGCCTTGTTTGTAAGTCACCACATTTCCTCTTTTGGCTTGTCGTCCACCTCGTTTTCCACTCACGCCATCTCGCTTTGGTCTGATACGAAATGAGTTAGCTTCCATATTGGAAAAACTATCATTCATCGAATAGATCATACTATCAATGGAAGTCAATATGCCAACTAACGCCATTATTCCAAATGAAATAATCAGCATCGTGATAATGGTTCGCAATAAATTAGACCGAACATTACCGAGGGCTATTTGTATATTTTCTGTGATTTTCATAATCGTTCCTTTTAAATAGGAGTCAAGGGAATATCGAATATCGAATAAGGAATTTCCAATATCGAAGTTTGACGAGACTTCTCATAGATCTTATAAAACTAACATCGTCAAACTTCTCAAATCCTTGTTCAGTATTCGATATTCCCACCACTCCTATTTCCAAAGTTACCTAATAATCTTTTTTTATTTTTTGAAAATAGAAGCGCACAACTGTTTGTTCGATGAACCGATGATATTTACCGATTTTTTGTAAAAGCATTTTTCACTACTTCCAAGGTTTTATCAAAAACGAAAGGACTCGCAGCAATCATTTCTTTTCCAAAAATATAATTTTCACCACCTTGAAAGTCACTTACTTTTCCTCCTGCTTCTTTTACCAAAATAACTCCCGCAGCCACATCCCAAGCATTTAAACTGTACTCATAATAAGCATCAAATCTGCCGCAAGCCACATAAGCCAAATCCAAGGCTGCTGAACCAAATCGACGAACACCTCTGGTTTCTTTGATAAAAAATTCCAATGCTTCAAAGTAAGGTTGCACTCCTCGGTAATCATAATATGGAAACCCTGTTGCAATGAGTGCATCTTCTAATTCGGTTCTTTTGCTCACACCAATTTTTTCATTATTCAAATAAGCTCCGCCATTTTTCCAAGCATAAAAACATTCTTCTCGATTCACTTCGTAAACTACTCCAAGGATAATTTCTCCTTGATATTCTAGTGCAACACTTATAGAAAAAAATGGTAACTGATGCAAAAAATTAGTTGTTCCATCCAATGGATCAATGATCCAACGATACTCTCCCTCACTATTTTCGATGGTTTCTTCTTCTGTCAAAAAAGTAGCTTCGGGGAGTAATTTGCTTAGTTTTTCTACTAATTGCATTTCTGCATTTTTATCGACATAACTGACTAAACTATTGAGGCTCTTAGTTTCAATATCATTAGGGTTGACTTTTTTAATTCTTTTAAGATAAATTGAGCAACAAAGCTTACTTCCTTGCACGTAGAATAAATAAGTGATTCGAGTTGTGTGGAATTCATTTCATGCTTTTTATTCAAAAATGTTGTATTTTTATTTGGAATTTTAAATATCTTCAAATGTTAAAAATTTCAAATAAGATATATTTTTATATCTTTGCGATTATTGACTTAACATTTGATATATCTAAAGTCGAAAGTAAGCCTTTTAAAAAAACTTTCCTAAACCTAAGATTTCGTCTATCACCAATCTGATTTACACATTTAAACTGTTCTAACTAATTTCCAAAACTTAAGTGAGTATCTACTTACCACTACATCAAGATGATGTGGGTCGTAAGTTATTAGACTTTATTCGTGTGACTAACGACTAAAATCGTTTATATGAATTTTGTTGAATATCGATATTTAAAAATTTATGGTAGCAGTACAAGGTTTTCCACTTTTTCTGAGACCAATAAAATACTATCACAATGAACATTTTTTTACATATAAAATTTCCACTTAACATGAACAAGTTAATATTAATCCTAGTTTCCCTCTTCCTCCCTGCCTTAATTATGGCGCAAAGCAAAGCCGAAGTTGGCTTAATGCTAGGAGGAGCAAATTACCAAGGAGATATCGCATCTTCTAAAACCTTTTCATTTAAACAAACTCAAGCTGCTGGTGGCATCTATGCACGATATCATGTGAGTCGACATATTTCTCTTCGAGGAAGCCTGTTTTATTCTAAGTTAAAAGGTGATGATTTAGAATTTGTAGAGGAAGGAGCTTGGAGAGCAGATCGAGGTTTTAACTTTACCAATCCAGTTTATGAACTTTCATTTACTCCCGAATTTTACATTTTGGGAAATACGATAAAACGTAAATCATTGCGTCCTTATATTTTTATAGGAATTGGTGCAGCATTTACTAATCCTGAAAATAACCTAGTCGAAAAAGATATTGATGCAGTAGAAAATGAACCGGGTTATTATCCTACTAGTCATTTTTCTTTTCCAATTGGTGCAGGAATTAATTTTGACATCAATGATAAATTTACACTTGGCCTAGAGGCTTCTACTCATTTTCCTTTGACTGATTATTTGGATGGTATAAGCGAGGCAGCAAACCCAGATAAACGAGATTGGTTTGTTTTCGGAGGATTAACTTTGGGATATAAATTTGGAGCAATTGTTCCTACCTATGTTGATACTGATGGAGATGGTGTGAATGATGATGTTGACCTTTGTCCACTCGTGTCTGGAAAATTAAAGGGTTGTCCTGATTCTGATTCTGACGGAATTGCTGACTTGCAAGATGCTTGTCCTGATCTAGCTGGCGACAAACGATTAAAAGGTTGCCCTGATGCTGACTCAGATGGAATTGCCGATGTGGATGACCAATGCCCTAATACTCGAGGTGTAAAAGCATTGAACGGATGTCCTGATTCTGATGCTGATGGAATTGCTGATATTAATGATTCTTGTCCTGACCTTGCGGGAACACTTGCTGGAAAAGGATGCCCTGACGATACTGATGGAGATGGAGTCTATGACACCGTAGATAATTGTCCTACGGAAAAAGGAAACCTAAATGGTTGTCCTGATGCTGACTTGGATGGAATTGCTGATGCGGATGATTTTTGTCCATTAGTGGCAGGAAATAAAAATACAAAAGGTTGTCCTGATTCAGATTCAGATGGAATTGCTGATGCGATGGATGATTGTCCGCTCGTACCTGGTATTTCCAATAACAAAGGTTGTCCTGAAGTTTTCGTTACAAGAGGAAATGAAGTAGTTGATCGAAGTACGGAGACTGCGGTAAATACAAGTGGTTACACTTATTTAGTGAACGATATTTACTTCAACAATACTCGTGTGAAAATTAGCGAAAACGAAATTAGTAAATTGGATGATGTAGCTAGATTGATGAAGGAAGACCCTTCTCTTAATTTAAAAATCAAAGGCCACACGGATGATACTGGTGACATTAAATTGAACGACGAACTTTCTATGCGTCGAGCTAGAAGATGTTACAAATATTTAGCAGCGAAAGGAATTGCACTTAACAGAATGACATTTGAAGGATTAGGAGGAACGGAACCTAAGTATGATAATTCAACGGAAGAGGGTAAAAAATTGAATAGAAGAGTGGAGTTCGCTTTTATAAAGTAAAAATAGTTCATAAATGAATGTATTTGATAAAAATATTCCGAGGTTTAAAACTTCTCTTCTCTTTTGAAAGAAGGAGAAGAGGGATTTTAAATCCCGGTGGAACTACCCCAAAGAATTCACTTAGACTCACAAAAAAAACTGAGTACTAAATTATTTTGGTACTCAGTTTTTTATTTTTTTTGGAAAATAATTACTTCAACAAATGTCGCATATCAATTTTTTCCAAAACAACTTTTTCAATATCGTCAATTGAAATTCGTGTTTGCTCCATCGTATCTCGATCTCGAATCGTTACCGTATTATCTTCCAAAGTCTGCCCATCAATCGTAATACAATAAGGTGTACCAATCGCATCTTGTCTTCGGTATCTTTTTCCTGGAGAATCTTTTTCATCATACTGACACTCGAAGGAGAATTTAATATGATTAAAAATTTCTCTCGCCTTGCTCGTAAATTCTTCATTATTTTTTACCAATGGAAGAACGGCACATTTAATCGGAGCCAAAGCAGGATGAACTTTTAAAACCGTTCGAGTCGAATCTTTTCCATCTGCATTTGGAACAGTTTCTTCGATCAAGGCATTCGCCATCGTTGCCAAAAACATTCGATCCACACCGATAGAAGTTTCCACGACATAAGGCACATAACTTTCTTTCAACTCAGGATCAAAATATTGTAATTTTCGACCAGACAATTCTTGGTGTGCATTCAAATCATGATCCGTTCGAGAATGAATCCCTTCTAATTCTCTAAAACCAAATGGAAATTCAAATTCAATATCCAATGCTGCATCAGCATAAAATGCTAATTTTTCGTGATCGTGATATTGTAATTTTTCTGCAGGATGAATCGCTTGATGCCATTTCATTCTAAACTCTTTCCAGTATTCATACCATTTTTTTTGCTCCCCTGGACGAACGAAAAATTGCATTTCCATTTGTTCAAATTCTCGCATTCTAAAAATAAATTGTCGAGCAACGATTTCATTTCTAAATGCTTTTCCAATCTGCGCAATTCCAAAAGGAATTTTTTGGCGAGTTGTTTTTTGCACATTTAAGAAATTGACAAAAATACCTTGAGCAGTTTCAGGTCGTAAATATAATTTTCCAGCTTCCCCTGCAATTGTTCCCAACTGCGTATTAAACATCAAATTAAATTCTCTCACGTCTGTCCAATTTCTAGAACCACTTTCAGGACAAGCAATTTCTAACTCCTCAATCAAATTTTTCACATCTGCCAAATCTCCATTAGTTAATGAAGTATTTAAGCGAGTCAAAATTGTTTTTGATTTTTCTAAATAACCCATCACTCGTGGATTAGTGGTTTTATATTCTTCTTCGTTGAAAGCATCTCCAAAACGCTTCTGTGCTTTTGCGATTTCTTTGTTGGCTTTTTTCATCACTTTATTCTCCACATATTCTTCCACCAACTGATCTGCCCGATACCTTTTATTTGAATCTTTATTATCAATCATCGGATCGCTAAAAGCTTCGATGTGACCAGACGCTTTCCATGTTTTTGGATCCATAAAAATCGCAGCATCCAACCCCACAATGTTTTCGTGCATTTGCACCATTGCCATCCACCAATATTTTTTGATGTTATTTTTTAATTCCACTCCGTATGGCCCGTAATCATAAACCGCCGACAAGCCATCGTACACTTCACTCGATTGAAAAACGAAACCATACTCTTTACAATGTGAAACTAGTTTTTTAAATTGATCGTCCTGATTTGCCATGTTGTATTTTTATATTTAAAGTATTTAAGTAGTACGACTTTCCTAGTCGTAGGACGTGGAACGATTCGGAGAATCGTATTACGTCAAAATTCTGAAGTAAAATGAAATTTAATTTCCGGAAAACTCTCCTGAACTGTTTTTAAAACCCATTTTGACTCAGCTAAGAAAACCATATTCCCATCTTTATCTACTGCCATATCTCGTTTCCTTCGGTCAGTAAATTCTTTCAATTTTGCATTGTCGTCAGATTCAATCCAACATGCTTTGGCTAAGTTGACTGGTTCGTAATTGCAACTTGCACCGTACTCATGTTTCAATCGATATTGAATAACTTCGAATTGCAGCGCACCAACTGTACCGATTATTTTTCGACCATTTAAGTCTTTGATAAAAAGTTGCGCAACTCCCTCATCCATCAATTGAGTCAATCCTTTTGCTAATTGTTTTGACTTCAATGGATCAGCATTATTCACATATCTAAATTGCTCTGGGGAAAAACTAGGAATACCTTTAAAGTGCAAAATTTCTCCCTCCGTCACCGAGTCTCCGATTTTAAAATTCCCCGAATCATATAAACCTACGATGTCTCCAGGATACGCTTCATCGACAACTGATTTTTTTTCAGCCATAAAAGAAGTTGGGTTCGAGAACTTCATTTTTTTATTTTGACGGATATGCAAGTAGTTGGTATTTCGTTTAAAAATACCTGAGCAAATTCTTAAAAACGCAATTCGATCTCGATGTCGAGGATCAATATTCGCATGGATTTTAAAAACAAAACCTGAAAATGTATCTTCATCAGGATTCACTTGTCGCTCCTCCGTAATTCGTGGCAAAGGTGTCGGCGCAATTTCTACAAAACAATCCAACAACTCTTTTACCCCAAAGTTATTAATGGCACTTCCGAAAAATACAGGCGAAATTTTTCCATCCAAATAATCTTGTCGATTAAAATTTGGATAAACTTCCTCCACCATTTCTACTTCTTCTCGCAATTCATTGGCAGGTTTTTCATCCACATATTTTTCCAAATCAGGATTGGACAAATCGGTAAATTCAATCGTCTCTTCTTCCGTTTGTTTTCCATGTGCCGTGAAAAGATTTAACTTTTCTTCGTACATATTGTAAACTCCTTTGAAGCGCTGACCCATTCCGATAGGCCAAGACAAAGGACAAGTTTTTAATCCTAATTTTTGTTCTATTTCATCGAGCAAGTCGAAAGCTTCTTTTCCCTCTCGATCCATTTTGTTGATAAAAACAATGATCGGAGTTTTTCGCATTCGACAAACTTTGACCAATTTTTCCGTTTGAGTTTCCACACCTTTTGCCACATCAATTACTACGATTACACTATCCGCCGCTGTCAAAGTTCGGAAAGTATCTTCCTGAAAATCCATGTGACCAGGCGTATCCAAAATATTGATTTTCAATCCTCGATAATTAAAAGCCATCACGGAAGTCGCCACAGAAATCCCTCTCTGTTTTTCGATTTCCATAAAATCCGAAGTAGCGGTCTTTTTAATTTTATTGGATTTGACTGCTCCCGCCACTTGGATTGCTCCACCAAAAAGCAAAAGCTTTTCAGTCAAAGTAGTCTTTCCTGCATCAGGGTGACTAATGATGGCAAATGTCCTTCGTCTATTTATTTCATCTACAAAACTCATTAATGGAATTTCTATTAAAAAATTAAAGCGCAAAAGTACAAAAATAAAACCCCCAGCCCCTAAAGGGGAGCCTTTTTTCTTTGCCTTTCGGCAACGGAAAAAAGTTAATTAAAATCTGCTTCTCGCTTTTTTAATCCTAAATAAAATGGACTTTGAAATTAAATTTCAAAGTCCATTTTTATTAAACTAATAAGTTCATGTTCACAATTATTCATAAGTTATTTTGGATTCTTTTTTCATCATGTTTCATAAAAAATCCTCGATATAACACAGGCTATATTTACGTTTTTTTATTTTATCTGATAAAAAAATAAGCTCAAAATAACTTATGAATAATTGTGAACATGAACCTATCGTCAAAGAAATAGTGATTAATTTTTTCGATTGCCGAAGGCATAATCGAAAAAGGCTCTCCTTCAGGGGCTGGGGGTTTACTTGGTTTAATTCAAATGCTTCCTAATCTGCTTCAACATCACCTCTGGCGGGACTTCTTTATTCAAATAAGTTTTCATCACACCAATCAAATCTTCTGTCAATTTTTCATTAAAACCTAATCGGAAACTTGCTTTATAAATTAATGATTCTTCCCCTTTTTCAATTCGACCATCAACTCGCATCATGAACAATATATAATATAAAATAGTCATTCGTTCTCTTTCGTCGAGCGGAATTTTTAATGGATAAGCATCTGGATCTTTTAGCACTTCATCAATTGAAAAAGAATCTACACCAATGCTGTTAGCAATATCTCTCAAGTATAATTTTTCAATATTAGAAACAGAATTATCTGATTTGGCTAATTTAAAAAGTAAGGCAATAATGGATTTCCTTTGCTCAATATCGTGTTCTTCAAACATGAAATTATTTTTTGGTTCTTTGACAAATTTGAAATTTGCCAAAGTATGATTTTTTCAAATTAAAACTCAAATTAATGATTATTTTTGCATGAACCTAAAATTTTATATTTTGAAAAAAAAAATATGACAACGAGATAAATTGTTGTCCTTTTTTGACAAAGTAAAAGACGGACGCAACTAATTTTATATGATTGCCGTCTAAAATATTAACTGACATTTAATATCCCCTAAAAAAACATATAACCTTTATTAAAAATGATCGCATTAGGATTTACCAACGTTGTCTTTTTTTCCTATATCGTATATTTACTTTTTGAAAGAAAAACAGAAGTTTATAAAAGTAAGTTGTTTTGGCTGTTGTTGCTCGGATTGTTTGTCTCGCTTTATATTACGTCGCTATTTATTTTTAAGGAAAATATTGCACCGATAATTATTGGATTGTAGTACTTCCGAAGCTCCCACTTCGGAGGCAGCTAAGTTCCGAAGCGGGAGCTTTGGAAGTACTTATTACCGTAG
>Ga0114956_1001372_pt1 | contig 19051 bp, 15 predicted proteins | sample MaitaG_FD_87304 | JGI IMG/M metagenome (GOLD analysis project Ga0114956, IMG submission 87304) | Marine algal microbial communities from Maine, USA - Maine_Asex2 metaG | ecosystem: Host-associated > Algae > Red algae > Unclassified | place: Maine, USA | collected 2015-01-05 | reverse complement strand
GAGGCAGCCGGAGGCCTTGACGCCCATGTGCACGGAGTCGCCGAACTGTTCGTTGCCTGGACCGGCGCCGATGTGGTCGTTGACCTCGTGAGCCCGGCCATCAACATTGTCGGTTTCGAGTACGAACCAGAGACTGACGAGGACAAGGCTGTCGTCGCAGATCAGTTCGCCACCCTCGGCGAGTCTGGCATCATCGCCTTCAACGACGATGCGTCCTGCACCCGCACCGGCACCGTTGATCCTGGCCTTGTGGTCGACGGAAGCCATGCCGAGGTCACTGCATCGTGGATGTTCACGTGCGACAACCCCGATGACATAAGCGAACTGGACGCCAGCAAACTGTTCCAGAATTTCCCGGGCATTCTCGACCTCGATGCCCAGTGGGCGTCCGATACCGGCCAGTCAGCAGCCGAGCTCTCCCCCACCTCGACGGTCCTTCGGTTCGGCTAGGTGTCCAGTCACGACCATCCTGTCGTCGAGCTCGACCGAGTGACCTTTCGGTGGCCGGGCCAGACGACGGACACCGTGGCCATTGATGAGCTGACGCTATGGGCCGGAGAGCACCTCTTCGTCCGAGGCGCCAGCGGGAGCGGCAAGACAACGCTGCTGAATCTGCTCGCCGGGATTCACGTACCAACGAGCGGTCAGATCAGGTTGCTCGGTACCGACGTTGCGACGCTCTCCCCCAGCAAACGTGACCGGTTCCGAGCCGACCACATCGGCGTCGTCTTTCAACAGTTCAACCTGTTGCCCTACCTGTCCATTCTTGAGAACGTGACGGTGTCTTTTGCCTTCTCACGCCGCAACCGCGGACGGTCGTCACGTTCAGCTGACGTCAACGCAACTGCCGGTCGGCTACTCCGATCCCTGAATCTGCCTGACGAACTCCACTCCGCTCCGGTGGCCGAGCTCAGCGTGGGGCAGCAGCAACGCGTGGCCGTGGCCAGAGCGCTCGTCGGCGGTCCCGAGATTCTGATCGCTGACGAACCCACCTCCGCGCTCGACGCCGACAACCGCGATCGCTTCCTTGATCTGCTCTTCCAGGAGGTCAGCGCGCAGGGTTGCACGCTCATCTTTGTCAGCCACGACCCCCAACTTGCGGGACGCTTCGATCGGGTCATCGAACTGACTGAATCGGGTACTGCAGCTTCGGTATCAACATGAGCCTTCTTCGCATTGCGCTCAAGAGCGCCCGATCCCGCAAGACAAGTTTGTTTCTCACCATCTTGTCCATAGCGATAAGCGTCGCCCTTCTCCTCGGTGTCGATGTGGTGCGTAAGGACGCAAAGGGCAGCTTTCTGAACACCATCTCCGAGACGGACCTCATCGTTGGGGCACGGAGCGGGCCGACGAACCTTCTGTTGTACAGCGTGTTCCACATCGGGAACGCAACCAACAACGTCACGTGGGAGTCCTACGAAGAGATCTCCGCCATGGACGAGGTGGCGTGGTCCGTACCCATCTCCCTTGGCGATTCGCACCGCGGTTTCCGCGTGATGGGCACCACGGCGGACTACTTCAACTTCTACCGCTACGGCGACAGGAAACAGCTCACCTTCGCGAGCGGTGCACCGTTTTCCGAGGTGTACGACACTGTCCTGGGTGCCGACGTGGCCCGTGACCTCGGCTATGAGCTGGGCGACGAGATCATCATCTCCCATGGCCTGGTCTCCGTGGACTTCGCCGACCATGACGACAAGCCCTTTACTGTCGTGGGCGTTCTCGATAGGACAGGGACGCCGGTCGACCGAACGGTGCAGGTCACGCTGTCCGGGATCGAAGCCATCCACGTGGACTGGCAGAGCGGCACCCGTTCGCCTCTCACGGTCAACGCCGAGCAGGCGCTCAGATTCGACCTCACGCCGAAGTCAATTACTGCCTTCATGGTCGGGCTGGAAAATCGGGCACTCACCTTTCGCGTGCAGCGCAGCATCAATGACTATCCGGCCGAACCCATGTCGGCCATCATTCCCGGGGCCACACTCGCCGAGTTCTGGCGCACCATCTCCACAATCGAACAGGTGCTCTTTGTCCTCTCGGGAATTGTGCTGATTGCCGGCCTCCTCGGGATGCTGACCACCATCCTCTCGACGTTGAACGAACGCCGCCGGGAGATCGCTGTTTTGCGGGCCATTGGAGCGAGACCGGTAAACATCGTGATGCTCATAGTGTTGGAGACACTGATGGTCGTCGTTGCAGGCTGCGTTGCTGGCGTGGCAATTCTCTATGCGCTACTGGCTGCGACGCGCCCGCTCGTCGCCCGCCGCTTTGGCGTTGACATCTCGCTGTCCTGGCTTGATTCGACGCAGGCTCTCATCCTCGGAGCCGTCATCATCGGAGCTACGCTTGTATCCCTGATTCCGGGTTGCATCGCCTACCGCCGATCTATCCAGGACGGACTGGCGATAAGGGTCTGATCACATGACAAAACCTCACTTCACAACACAGCAGGGCCGCACTCGGCAACCTGTGGATCGCTGTTCTGGGCCTGTTTGCCCTCCTGGCGTCCGCTTGCAGCTCTGAGCCCACACAGACAGCAACGTGGCCGCTGCCGACACTCGTACCCGAGGCTCCGGCGGACTCGGCGGATTACGGCGACGCCGCTGCTACCGGGACCACGGATGCAGGAGCGACACCAGAGAATACTGGCGTGATCGGCGAAACCGAAGTGGCCGGCACTGCATATGCATCAACGTCACAGCACGGCCAGACTCTCGACCAGTGGACAGCGAGTCAGGCAGCCCCGTCGAGTGCCGATCTTGCCGAACAGGCCCCAAGCGAAGGAGTTGCAACCATTGCGTGGAACGACCTGATCCCCGATGGGCAGTCCTCGCAGGATCTCTATGAGCGCTTTGAAGACCGTTTGCTTGAGGTTGAGTTCGGCTCTGAAGAGGCGACCCTTCTCTACCAGGAGATGGAGGCCGAGTTCGACACCGAGGCGGTCAACGAGGAACTCGAAGGCCAGGCCATCTGGCTGGCGGGCTTTGTCGCACCTCTCACCTTCCAGAATGAGCGTGTGACTGAGTTCCTACTGGTCCCGAACTTCGGCGCGTGCATCCACGTCCCGGCGCCGCCTCCGAACCAGACCATCATGGTCACCCTTGAAGGCGGTGAGGGTCTCACGGTGGAAGAAGCCTGGGGCGCCGTGTGGGTCGAGGGAACCCTGACGCTTGTTTCGGCTGAAACGGAGCTTGCTCCGGCGAGCTACACCATTACCTCCGCAAGCACGGGTGTGTACAAACCCACCTGACCAACCGAGCGCACGCTCGGTGATCCGGTCTCAGTCGTCCTCGGGCGCTTCGAGGCGGGTGAGTACGGCCCGCATGTTGCGGATGGCCTGATTGATCCGCTGCTCGTTCTCGATCAGCGCGAAGCGAACGTTTCCTTCACCGCCAGGCCCGAAACCAACGCCGGGTGACGTTGCCACCTTCGCCTCTTTGACCAGCATCGAACAGAACTCGACCGAGCCCATTTCCCTGTACGCCTGCGGAATTGGAGCCCACACGAACATGGTGCCCATGGGAGGCGTCACCTCCCAGCCGATACGACGCAGGCCATCACAGAGCGTGTCGCGTCGGCTCTGGTACACCTTGTTGACTTCGCCGGGGTGGTCTGTCTCTTCGTTCAGGACCACTGTTGCGGCGATCTGAATGGGCTGGAACGAGCCGTAATCGAGGTAGGACTTGAGCTTGGTGAGCGCGGCAATGACCTCCGGGTTGCCAGACATGAATGCAACACGCCAGCCCGCCATGGAGAACGACTTCGTCATTGAGTACAACTCGACAGCCACATCCTTGGCCCCCTCTGCCTGAAGGATGGAGGGGGGCTTGTAGCCGTCGTAGCCGATGTCGGCATACGCATTGTCATGAACGAGCAGGACGTCGTTGGCTTTCGCGAACTCGACAGCTCGTTCAAAGAACTCGACGTCAACGCACAGCCCCGTGGGATTGTGCGGGAACGACAAAACGATGACGCGAGGACGAGGCCAGGAGTACTCCCACCGCTCGGCCATGGCCGTAAAGAAGTCATCGGCGTTGGTACTGAGCGGAATCTCCCGCACCTCTGCGCCAGCAAACAGCGGTGCATAGCGATGGATTGGATACGACGGCGTCGGCACAAGCACTGCGTCACCGGGCTGAGCAAGCACCCACATGAGGTGAGACAACCCTTCCTTGGCACCGATCGTATTGATGACCTCTGTCTCAGGATCAAGGTGCACACCGAAGCGCCGCTCGTAATAACCGGCCATGGCCTCCCGCAGCTTTGGGATACCGCGACTCGATGAGTATCGGTGATTGCGAGGGTTCTCGGCGGCCTCGGCCAGCTTCGCAACCGCGGTTGGGTGCGATGGCAGATCCGGGTTTCCGAAGCCAAGATCGATGATGTCGTCGCCTGCTCGGCGACCCGCCACCTTCAGCTGATCAATGATCGTGAAGACGTACGGGGGCAGGTTGGTGATGCGTCGAAACTCCATTGCTCAACACTATCCACCCCGCGTGAACCCCCTGTTAAGACTTGTGTGGAGGGTGGGAGCTATTCACCAGCCAGGAGGGCAGCTCCAAGGGAGCCAGCCAGCCCACCGTGCGCCGCTGCAACGATGGGCAGCGAATCGCGAACTTCGATGTCCACCATAATGTCGGCATAGCCAGCACGGATTGCCTCGATGAGTGGAGCACCAATCTCGGCCAGTCCTCCGCCGATGATGACGATGGCTGGGTCAACAATGTTGACCAGATTGTTGAGGCCAACCGCGACATGACGGCCAAATTCTTCGAGAATGCCGAGCGCGTCGGCGTCTCCTGCTGCAATGAGTTCGCTGAGGTGCTCGCCCTGCACGTCTTCAGGGTTGCCAGCGGCGAGAGCCAGCAGCGCTGGCGCTCGTCCCGCTCGAGCCGCAGCACGCGACTGATTGCCCAGTGCGGTACCGGATCCGAACCGTTCCCAACAGCCCGTTCTACCGCACACACAGCGCGGTCCCGCCGGATCCACAATCATGTGGCCAATCTCACCAGCGAACCCGCTGGTACCGCGACGGACTTCGCCGTCGATGACCAGACCTCCGCCAATTCCGGTTCCAAGTGCCACAAGGATCACATCGTCGTATCCGACGCCGGCGCCTGTGGCTGCCTCGGCCCACGCCGCAGTTGTACCGTCGTTGTCGGCGATGATTGGAAGGTTGAGCCGGTCCTCGAGGCGCGCTCGGATGGGAAAGTGTTTGAGCGTCGGGATGTTCGGCGAGGTCCGAACCACACCTTCGCCATCGACAATGCCTGCCATACCAACCCCGACGGCAGCAATGGGCTCTGCGGAACCCGCAGCGAGTTCCTCGACCATTTCGACCATTGCTTCGACCATGTCTGCGGGATCACTCGCGCGCCGGCGGTGCGAACTGCTGAGCACATCGCCTGCGGCGTTCACCAGTACGGCACGAATGTTCGTGCCGCCGACGTCGAAACCGATTGTGGGGTGTCGGCGAAGCACAAACTCACTCACAGAGCAGTGACCGCCTCAACACGTTGGCGAAGATCTTCCAACGCGGTTCTCATGATGCGCGACTCAGCGCGACGTTTCACGAACCCTGTCATGGGGACGATGAGCTCGGCATCAAGCTCGTACAGAACCTGGGTGCGGGTGGCATCACCGTCGAGAGGCGCAAACACATAGTGCCCGTCCAGTCGCTTGAGGAGATCGCCCGTGACCAGGCGCCAGCCCACACGAAGCGGGTTTGAGCCATAGAAGTACTCCAGCTCGTAGCTGGTGCTGCGTCCCATCGCGGCTGCACGAAAGGTAACCAGACCACCACGATTGTCGTCATCAGTGCGCGTGACGTCGACACTCTTGATATCACTGGCCCACTCGGGATAGCGGATGAAGTCACAAATGACGTCGAAGCAGGCTCGCGGCGGCGCATCAATCACCACTGTCTCTTCTGCGTGGTCACCCATCGTTGTCTCCCTGCTCCGGGCGAGCGTGCTCCGGCCGTTTATGGTCAAGATCCTGGCGTGGTGCGAATGTTCCGTGGATTGCTCCCCAGAGTCCGGTGACACCAAGTCCGAACATCGGTACGAGGATACCGAAGGCCAGGGCGGTGAACGGGCGAATCGAAGAACCAATCACAGCAACAACGGTTTGGATGAGCGTCAGGCCAAGGAACGTGCGCTGGGTGGATCGTCCGGCGGAGCCGACCAGCAGGAACAGCCCCGGAACGTGAAGCAGCTCCCTTCGGCTCCGATCGACTCCCACCACAAAAGCCCACAGCATTGCGATGCAGCCAACGACGAAAAGTGCCACAGAGAATCCGGCGAACACCGACCTCGTCGTGCCGTCCACCAGCACCGCCGCAAGGACCGCGACAGTGAACAGCGCTGTCCCAAGAAGGAGCACCCTCTTCAGGCTTTGCGAGCTGGGACGGATCATGCGCTTCTCGTGTGGTTCTCGACCGCGTGGAGCAGGCGTTGTGCAAGCAGGTCGTAGCTGAATTCAGCAACCGCCCTCTCCCGAGCAGCCGTTCCCATCCGGGTACGCATTGCAGCGTCGGCGAGCAGCGTGCGCAGGGCGTCAACCGCATGGTCCGTGCTGTTCGGTTCCTTCACAATCAATCCAGTTGATCCGTCAGCAACTGCCTCTGATGCACCGCCGCTCGCCCCTGCCACCTGAGCTACGCCCGCCGCTGCAGCTTCGAGAAACACGATGCCAAACCCTTCCTGTTCGAGACCACCCCAACGAATTCGACAGAGCATGGCGAAGACATCGGCACACCCGACGAGCGCGGGCATATCTTCATCCGGCACTCGCCCGAGTAGACGCACTGGGGCCCTGTGACGGGTGATCATACGGCGGAGGCGCTGCTCATCACGGCCACCGCCGATGATGACCGTCTCAAGACCAGGGAACTCCGGTGCCAACCGGACGCTTGCTTCGATAAGACGATCCATCCCCTTGCGCGGCACCAGGCGACTGACACTCACGATGAGTGGGTTGGTTGGGTGAAGACCGTGACGGGTGCGTGTCGCCTGACGCTCCTCTTCGTCCAGAGGCAGGAAGCGATCCACATCCACGCCGGGCGGCACATAGACCGTAGGCAGGTCCTGGTTCACCAGTCGCTGAGCTTCTGATAGCGCGTAGTTGCTCGCCGAAACAACCAACGACGCTTCGGACAGCGTTTTCGCGAACACAGATTTGGCGGCTGGCAGCCGGGCCGGAACCGTGGTTTCTGCGCCATGGACAATCAGCCCATAGGGCACGGACAACGACGGACCGAGACAGCCAACCGGGAATGCGGGATCAAACAGGACAAACGATGCGTCAAGGCGTTCGACCATGGTTTCGATATGGGTGCGCACCTCAGCAGTCGGAGTCAGCCAGAACCGCTTGAACCTCTCAATGCGATAGCCCTGCGATGCGTCGAACGCCGCAGCGCCAACGTAGGGCGTGGTAAGCACACCAACCGAAGCCGGGGGCATTCGTCGGTACAACTCCCAGAGGTAGTTCTGAATACCGCCGACCTTTGGCGGGTAGTCATTCGTGACAAGCAGGTGGGTGCTCAAAACTGACCTGCGATTGCGAGTTCCGCAATGACCAACGGATCGGTGTCATTGGCGACCAGTTCCGTGAGACCAGGTGCGCCAATGCGATGCGCAGCCCAGACCGCGTGTCCGCGCAACATCGCCGACTCATGTTGCAGCATGTCCGCAACAACGCGCTTTGTTTCTGCATCCGGTGTTCCCGGTTGGGTATCTGCACTGGCGTTTGCAAGGGCAATCAACGCATTGCGTCGAATGTAGGCAACCTCTCGTTTGGGGATGTACCAGCGGCCATGCCGATCGAGGATGTCCTCGTCCCCAGCGTCGAGAAGCGTCACCAGGTCCACGGTTGCCACGGCATCATCAGTCCGCGCCGGTCGATTAGACAACGTCACCCTGTGCGTCGGGTTCAGACGGCTGGGCGGGCACACATCCTGACAGTCATCACAGCCATAAATCCGATTACCCAGAGCCTTTCGGTACTCGGCGGGGAACATCCCTTCGCGCTGCAACAGCCACGCAAGACAACGACCGGCATCGATGACACCGGGCGACACGATTGCGCCGGTGGGACATCCGTCGAGGCAGCGCCGACAGGTGCCGCAGTCCTGCGTCAACGGTTCATCTGGGATGAGAGGTGCATCTGTCACCACGCTGCCGAGCACGAAGAACGAACCTGACCCCGGAAGGAGCACGTTGCTGTTCTTGCCGAACCAGCCGATACCGGCGCGCACCGCGGCGGCGCGATCAACGAGTGCGTTGTCGTCTGCAACCACTCGGGCAGTCCAGCCAAGGTCGCGCAACAACTCCGCAATGGCCTCAAGCGCGCTCCGAAGGTCCCGGTAGTGATCGCGCCACGCGTAGGAGGCAATGCGACCCCGACGAGCCGGATCTATTTCATCGGCAAGGGATCCTGAGGGGTACGCACGCGCTCCGACGATGATCGAGGACGCATCGGCAAGGATGCGAGTGGGTGTGGTGGAGCGGGGCGGGTTCCGGTACGTGAACTGCATCGTGTCATGGAGTCCAAGGTCGCGTCGTTCTTCAAGATCGCGTTGAGTTCCGGCAAAGTGCTCTGCCGTCGTAATGCCAACGGCAGTCAGACCGTGCTCACGCCCGAGAGCCTTGATCGTGTCCGGGTCAGCTGGCCGCGGCCCGTGGTTGTCCATGTCTGTTGAGGCTACGACTTGATGACTTCGCACATCTGGTGGGCGGAAACCGTGTTGAACCTGGCCTTCGCTGCGGTGTCGCGTATCGACGGTGTACTCGTTACAACCACGATCGGTTGCTCGACCGGGAAGGCGTCGGCAAGACGAGACACCACGTCGGACACGGTCACGCCACCGCGAGCGAAACGAACCCGAACTCGGCGCCGCGATACGAGTGTGGGCGTAACGTCGGTCTGTGCTCCATCGAAGACCACCTCGAAGCGAGCGTCGGTGCGGTCCGCCACTGCCGCAAGACCGTTGACCAGGTGATCAGCCGGCGACAGGCCGGGGCCGCGCTTCCAACCTTCCGCTGCAACGCTCTCGCCATCCACAAGCACCATCATCGACGGAATCGACAGCAAATATGCGGCTGCGCCGGGGTCGTTCGGTTCAAGGTCCGACGGCAGCTTGATGAGCTTGCGAGTTGGCTTGACAAGACGGCGGCGCCGCTTTTTCGAAGCCTCAGCTGATTTCTGCGCCGGAGCCTCGCGCCCCTCCATGCCTTCAAGCGTCTCTTCGTAGAGCGCAAGGATCTCCTCGCGTGCATCGGAGGGCTTTGATTCAGTGGACGCCAAAAGGGCTGCTGTGGCCTGCTTTGCCTGGACATCATCGACCGGAATCTCAAGATCGGCCCCCCATCCATCGGTCACGCCCGAAGCAACGGCACCGGCCCCGACGGCAGCTGCTGCGACGGCGCTGGGCGCTCCCACTTTGGCAGCAGACGCCCTGGCGTCTGACTTGGATTTCACCGGAGATGACTCCGGTGAAGCCATCTTGGCGGCGCGGCGTTTGATGACCGGTTGGTCCTCAGGACCCTCGATCGATGAGGTGAACGCCCCCGGCTTGGACTTCGGCTTTGCGGACGCCGCGATAGCGCGCTTGTCAGCGACAGGTTCGGCGATATGGGCACGCGTGGGCTGCACCACCGGTGCCGGCACGGTGGGCGGCGCTGTCGCCGGCGCCTCGACTACAGGAGTCTCCACAACAGGCGGCTGCACGGTGGGCGGCTGCGCGTCAGGAGCCTCCATAACAGGAGCCTCGACAACAGGCGGCTGCACGGTGGGAGGCTGCACGGTGGGCGGCTGCACGGTGGGCGGCTGCACGGTGGGCGGCTGCACGGTGGGCGGCGGCGCAACCGGAGCCTCTATAACAGGAGCCTCCACAACAGGCGGCTGCACGGTGGGCGGCTGCGCAACCGGAGCCTCCGTAACAGGAGCCTCCACAACAGGCGGCTGCACTGTGGGAGGCTGCACGGTGGGCGGCTGCGCGTCAGGAGCCGCCATGACAGGAGCCTCGACAACAGGCGGCTGCACGGTGGGCGGCTGCGCATCAGGAGCCGCCACACCAGGAGCCTGCACAACAGAAGCTGCGACAGCTGGTGGAGCTGGGGCGATGCCGGCCCCTGGAGCGATGGATGCAGGATCATCACCAACGATCCCCCACACGTCGGCACCCGGTGGCGGGCGCTGTTCAGGGCTGATCGTCTCTGAGGCGACAGGTGCACTCTGGGCCCACACAGGTTCCACCGAGTGGTCCACGGTCTCACTCTCAGGCACCGTTGGCTCGCCAGCAGGGACAACAGGGTGCGATCCTGTGTCGTCCCAGCTCTGACTGATGTCAGCATGGGATTCCACCGCGAAGGCGGGCTCGGGGGCCTCAAGCGCGGGCGCGGTAACGGCTGGAGCCTGGGCGGCGGGTGGCTGTTGGACTGGCACAGCGCCGGGCTGAAGCAGATGAATGGCTGCGCTTTCAAGCGATTGGCGCATTTGCACTGCCGCCGCGACTGCTGCGTTCACCGCCTCCATCGCCCCGCTGCGGTCGTAGTCGGGCGAAGAAATGGCAGCAGTGGCTCGACCGAATTGGTCATACATTCGCTGCTCGAGCTCGGCGATGCGTCCACCAAGATCCACACCGGAAACTGCAACCGGGACCTCAACTTCAACGGGGACCTCAACTTCAACGGGGACCTCGACAGGAACTTCGACGGGCACTTCAACCGGGACTTCGACGTAGACCGGCGCAGGGGCAGGCAGAGCCTTCAGTGCAGCGACCTCGGCTTCAAGGCTTCGAACGAGCCGACCAAGGTCGTCACGGTCCGCCATGGCGCTGGCGGCAAGATCTGCAGTATTCCTCCACTCCTGTTGCTCGGCCGTGAAGCCAGCAACTCGCGCCTCCAGTTCGATGACTCTCTGCTCGAGATAGTTGCGTTCCTCCGTTCGTTCCTTCAACTCCTTCGACGCAACCGCTCCGCCTTCCACAGCACCGGCGGCCGAGCTCAGCTCGCCTTCGAGCTCCTGCACGCGTTGCTCAAGTTGATCGCGCTCGGCGGTGCGCGCAGCAAGAAGTTCCAGAGCTTTCTTCGATGCGCCCGCTTCGGTTGTCTGTGCGGTGAGCTCCGACTCAAGTCCTTCAACCCGTCGTTGCAGGCGATCACGTTCCTCGGTGCGAGCCGCGAGATCCAGCACAGCAGAGCGTGACTCCTCAAGCTCCACCGTGTCGCGATCAGCCGACTTTTTCAGGTGTCGAATCTCATTGGTGCGTCGTTCAAGCTGCCCCTCAAGTTCGTTGACCCGCGCGCCGTATTCGGCGATGACCGCCCGATAGTCCGTGGCCTGTTGCTGCTCGGCTGCTGCCTTCTCCCGGAAGGCCGCGAACTCGACGACGAGTTGCTCCTGTTCCCGGTGCGCTCGTGCTGCAGCGGTCTCAACCCGTTGCACCTCCTTTCGGAGCGTCTCCCCTTGAGTCACGGCACGATCGCGTTCGGCGCCAAGCGCATCGATCGTGCGTCGGAGCTGCACTTTTTCGACTTCGAGATTCCGGAGTGCGGCGCTCATCTCCTCCAACTCAACCGTGCGCGCATCAACCAACGTCCTGTTGCGTTCCCATTCCCGGGTTGCCTCTCGCAGATTGGTCTCAAGGTCGGTCACTTTGACGCCCTGCTCCGAGGACCGCGAGATCCGTTGCTCCAATTCGTCGATTTGGTCCCGCAACGCCATGACATGCTTGTCACGCGCACCAAGTTCAGAGGCCAGACGTTGTTGTTCAGAGGTCAGACTCACGACCTGACGGACCAGTTCGGCGCGATCGATGGGAGACTCGGCCAGCGCTTCGCTCTCACGGCGGCGGTTTTCATCGTCGTCGGCAATGGCGGAACGAGCGCTGCGATACTGCGATTCAAGGTCGGCCAGCTGATCGCCCACCTCGTCAACCAGGCTCTCGGCCCGTTCGTTGGATGTCTCTCCACTCGTCACTGCGGGGTCCTACTTTTACGAATTGGTCGTGCAACACAGACCAGAAGCATCGCGGTTGGCACGGTCTGAACCGTGTCGGTGGCGACCTGGTGTCTGACACCGTGCGCGGCGCCACAGCCGAGACCGGGCACTCTCCGAATCATAGTGCTCAGAGCATTCGCGACGGGGTGACTGCCAAGGTATTTCCCGGCCTGTGAACCCGACTTCCAGACCGACCACAGACTCAGACATCGGGGGTTCGCCAACCAGCAACCTGCGCGATCTTGTCCGCCAGGCGGCCGTCATCGATGGCGTCGGTGGCCGCCTGCACGCCAGCCTCCAGCGTCTCTGTGGTACCTGACACGACGAGGCCGGCCGCTGCGTTCAGCACGACGATGTCTCGGGCCGGGCTCTGCGCTCCCGCAGCCATCGCATGGAAAATGTCCAGGTTGGCCCTTGCATCTCCTCCGCCGAGTTCGTCCAGTGATTGGATCATCGGCACGCCAACATCTGAAGCGACGACGCTGCGATGTTCCACGCCCTCGGGCGTGGCAACCCAGACATGGTTTTCACCGCTGGTTGAGAGCTCGTCAAGCGAATCCGCCCCAGCGACGACCCAGGTATTGACGCTGCCCATCCGGTGGCGGACGTGCGCCATACGTTCGGCCAGTTCCGGGGCAGCGGTGCCAAGCACCTGGCGGCCCAGCTGGCCCGGGTGAGCGAGTGGCCCGAGGACATTGAACACGGTAGGCACGCCAAGCTCGGCGCGCACCGGACCTGCGTGACGCATCGCTGGATGGAACGAGCGGGCCAGGGCGAAGCCCAGCCCTGTCTCGGCGACACATGCGGGCAGCTGAGTGCCGGAAAGCTCCACCTGTACGCCGAGTGCACTGAGTAGATCGAAGCTGCCCGAAGTGGATGAGGCCTTGTAATTGCCGTGCTTGCATACCGTCGCCCCTGCGGCTGCGCACAGGAAACTCGCCATGGTGGACACGTTCAGGGCGCTCTTACGCCGGTACGCCGATCCGCCAGTGCCCACAATATCGATAGCGTCGGCCGGGAGATCGAGTGGCTCTGCCGCCTCCAACATGCCCGTGGCAAGGCCTTCCATCTCGTCGACAGATTCGCCTTTCACCCGCAGCGCCAGGATGAGTCCGCCAAGTTGCGCGTTTGTAGCCTCGCCGGCCAGGACCGAAGCCATGGCGGCGCTGGCCTGCTCGCGCGTCAGGTCTTTGCCATCACCAACAATGTTGAGGATGGCGGGCCAACCGCCGTGGTCATCCACCCGTCCCGTCAGTTGTGATCCTGAGGTCCCCGAAGTTGATGTCATGACGCAAGCGTAGAGCTCCGGCGATCTCCTGTCGGGCCGCCGGTCCCTATCCAGGGGAAAAGACAGGATGCAGACCATTACGATCTGCATCCTGTTCGCTTCAGTTCTTGTTGACGCTCAGCTGCCTTTGATGTGGCAGTTGGACCCAGCCGGTATCAGGCTTCAGCCAGAACCAGCAGTTTCGCCTGGCGAGCAGCTCGTTGCCGTTGGCGAAGAATACGGCGACGTTCACGTTCGGTTGCCCCGCCCCAGACGCCGTTGTGCTCTCGGCGAGCCAGTGCGAACTCAAGACACTGGTCCTTGGATCGACAGACGTCGCAAATGGCCTTTGCCGCATCGGCGTCCTCTTCGGACACCGGATAAAACACCGAAGCATCAAGCCCCTGGCAAGCGGCACTCTTCGACCACAAAAGATCGGCTGTCATGAATTCGGACCCCCCAGATTTGCGCACCCCCCATTGGGCGCTGGGCCCAAAGCTAGCCCACGGGGTACTGTCATGCAAGGAGACAGAACATTTCTTTCCGACAAGATTTATGGCAAAACCTGGTGGTGTCCAAGGGATCTGGGCCAGATTCGTTGCACGGCGTCACTGATTCCCGAGTCCTACTCGCCATCTAGTGCCGATTTCCCGCCAAAAGGTGGCGTGTGTGCGGGCGCCCACGCTGCGTGCCCAACGCCTGCGACCCAGGAGCAGCAATGAACGAAGGAACAGCAGTAGACTCAAGCGACGGTGAGTTGGCTCGGTGATCGCGGCGTTGACTGGTGGGGAAACCCAGCGGTACGGCGTTGAGGAAGGTCGGGGCTCCGCAGAGCAATGGTGCTGGCTAACAGCCAGTCGAGGCGACTCGCAGGAAAGTGCCACAGAAAACAGACCGCCGATGGCTCTACCATCCTCCGGGCTCGCCCGGAGCGAACATCCTCCGGGCTTGCTCGGAGAACAGGCAGAGCACAGGTGAGGGTGAAACGGTGCGGTAAGAGCGCACCAGCATCTCAGGTGACTGAGGTGGCTAGGTAAACCCCACTGGGAGCAAGATCAAGTTGGAGACACGGGCGGCTCGTCCGTTCATCCCGGTGGCGGTTCGTCCGTCCACCGGGTGGACATCTCCAGGTAGATCGCTCAGATGGATGATCACCCATGGAGTCTGACTCCGGGACAGAACCCCGCCTACAGGCCGACTCACCGTCACCTTCCATCCTTTTGTCTGTCCGGTGCGACCTCTGATCCAACATCGTTCAACGATTGCGCTCACGTCGGGCGCGCTGCGTCCGATACGAACGTGATGGACCACCAGTCTCCTGCGACCGCTGATGACGGATTCTCCATCCGTTTTCCCGTCGGTCTCATACACGACTTGAGCGCGACACGGTCAAGGCACGACGCTCTTGATGTCGTCGCGCACTGGCTGCCGAGCCTGCTGGAGACAGCTCGATCGAGCATCACGGTCTTCACTCCGGATCACCGCGGTCTCGAAGTTCTCACCCTGGCTGGCTCATCGGCCATTGCCACCGGGACGATTCTGCCCATCGAAGGCACCATGGTTGGCCAGGCCTGCACGCAGGCGCAGCTCTGGAACACGCCAGTGACGAAAGGCATGGGAAAGCTTGATACCGACAAGCTGTCCGCTGCCGGTCTTGGTTCATGCCTCAGCGCTCCGCTCGTGAGCGGCGGCGAGTGTTTCGGCAGTCTCAACATGGCTCGCTCCAACGAGGACGCCTTCTCGCGCCAGGACGAGGTCCTCGCCGCCAGCCTGGGCGAGGTGGTGGGATCCACGCTGCGCACGCTGCGCCAGATTGAAAGCGAACGTTCCGCCGCCCACACCGACTCCCTGACTGGTCTCGCCAACCGTCGCGCCGTACTTTCGCTGTTGAACGAGCAAACCTCCACCAGGGAAACAGGCGTGGTAATTCTCTTCATTGACCACAAGGGTTTCAAGGCGATCAACGACGCGTATGGCCATGCGCACGGCGACCAGATGTTGCAGGTCATGGCGGACCGTTTCGTGACCATAACCGGTGAGGCTGGAACAGTCGGTCGCCTCGGTGGCGACGAATTCCTCGTTGTGTGCGAAAAGCGGGTTGACCTTCACGAGGCGAGGCAGCTCGCCAAGCGCATTGCCCACGAGACGACGACACCCATTCGCTTGAACTCAGTTGACGTCGAACCGCGCCTCAACGTCGGGCTCGCGGTCAAGGTGCACGAGTCGACCACCGGCAAAGAGCTTCTCGCTCAGGCAGACCGGGCGATGTATGAGGCGAAACGCATCGGGGCAGCCGTTGTTGAGGTCGACAAGGACCTGCGTCTGTATGCCGACCTTCTCGGTGCGATCGACCGCGATCTTGATCGGGCGATGGCCTCAGGCGAGATCACCTGCCATTATCAGCCGCTTCGCAACCTGCGCACACGGGCCATCTTCGGATGTGAGGCACTCATCCGCTGGGATCACCCGCAGTTCGGGCTGGTCCCGCCGCCCTACATTGTCGAACGGGCCGAAGCCACTGACCGCATTCACGCGCTCACCATGTGGGGCCTCGACAAGGTTGCAGGCGATTGGGCCTCCTTCCGCAACATGCATCCCGAGTACGCCCGCCACACGGTCGCCTTCAACCTGAGCCCTCGACAGTTGGGGTGGAGCGACTACGTGGATCTCCACATGGCAGCCCTTGAACGACACAACCTCTCACCATCGGACATCGTGATCGAGGTGGTGGAGTCCGGCCTGATCGAGGTGGAGACAACCGCGGAGAAGACCATTCGTGATCTCGCCGAGCGCGGTGTGCAGATTGCGCTGGATGACTTCGGCACCGGCCACAACGTGATCAGCTACTTCTCCCGCTTCCCCATCCATTGCATCAAGATCGATAAGAGCATGGTGCAGGTTATGGCGTCCAATCCCCAGGTCCGAATTGTGGTGAAGGGATTGACGCAGATCGCCAGGGAACTGGGCATTCGCGCCCTCGGCGAAGGCATCGAAACCGCAGCGGATTTCGATGCATGCCTGTCCGCCGGCATGGACGAAGGCCAGGGCTATCTACTCGGACGCCCCATGGATATCGACGAACTGGGTCGTGTCGCCGTCCTCGAAGCTGCGACGCCCCCGGGTTCGACAGGTGGATTCCGCTTTGGCGCCCCCAGTACCGCTCCGCTGGACGCTGGAGACGATGCTCACCGGACGGGCCATGTGGAGAATCTCTGACCCCATTTGGAGCCAGAGGCTGTTAGGCATAGGTTTTTCCTATGACCTGATAGAGGTTTACCCTCTAGCCAGTTGAGGCCACTGAGCCCACACTTGATGCATGGCCCAGCTCACCCCGCCACACATCCAAGCGGAGATACCTCCCGCACGATCTGGGACATCACCCAGTGCCATTGGCTTCAGGACCGGGTTGATACCGGGGCTGGCATGGGTCGCTGCCGCACTTCTCGTTGCGTCCGTTGCTGCAACCATGACTCCCTCCGTACCAATGCTCGTCGCCGCAATGATCATCGGTATCGCAGGACGGTCTCTCGGCCTGATTCCCAATGCGGCCTCAGCCGGTCTTGGCTTCGCCTCATCCAGCCTGCTGCGAGCGGGCATCGTTCTCCTCGGTCTGCGCCTGTCCATCCAGGATGTCTCCGGGCTCGGAGCTCCCACGCTTGGCGTCGTTGCGGCAACCGTGCTGGTCACGTTCTTCACCGTGCAACTACTGGGACGCAGACTGGGCCTCACGCCGGGCCTCTCCGTACTTGTCGCGAGTGGATTTTCCATCTGTGGCAACTCTGCGATTGCGTCGGTGAAAGAGGTCTCGCGTTCTGAGGAGGAGGAAGTGGCTGCTGCCGTCGGCGTGGTCACGCTTTCCGGCACACTCGCCGTTTTTCTTCTGCCAGTCGTCGGTCAATGGCTGGGACTGCCCAACGACCAGCTCGGCATCTGGGCCGGAGCCAGCGTGCAGGACACCGCCCAGGTTATCGCCGCAGCATCCACGCTGGGACCGCAGGCGCTCGCCATTGCCACCGCCGTCAAGCTCACCCGGGTGCTCTTCCTCGCGCCCGTTGTGGCTGGTGTATCCATTGCTCGCCAACACGCTGATCAGCCAGGCGACCATGCTGGCGATGACGGCACCCCAGCCGTTCGCCCCCGATTGGTGCCCACGTTCGTTGTCCTGTTCCTTGCCGCCATGGTGCTGCGCACCACCGGCCTCGTGCCCACCTCAGCGCTGAGCGCCGCAATGAACGCCGAGAACTGGGTACTCGGCGCGGGCCTTGTCGGCCTCGGCTCATCGGTGCGCCTCAGCAGCGTGCGCCAGCTCGGACCGGGGCCACTCCTTCTCGGGGGCTTCGCATGGGCCACCGTTGCATCCGTATCCCTGCTCGCCATCCTCGCACTCGGCGCCTGAGCTTGTGCATGGTGCTCGTGCATCGAGACGGGCCGACACGTATCATCATCGGACCCGGTTGGACAGACACAGAATGGGGCAAACGTGCCGATCCAAGACTTCTCGCTGGACTGGTTCGACCTGAGCGGACGCACGGCGATGGTTACCGGCGGCAACTCGGGTCTGGGCCAGGCGTTCGCCCTCGCTCTCGCCTCAGGCGGAGCTGACATCTTCGTACCGAGTCTGGCTGATGACGACGGCACAACGAAGGAGCTCATCGAAAGTACCGGGCAGCGATTCGTATTCATGGAAGCCGACATCACCGAAGATGGTGTGCCGGCGAAGGTCATCAGCGCTTGCGTCGAGTCCCTCGGTGCGATGGATGTTCTTGTCAACTCGGCCGGAATCTGCCCCACCGATGACGTGTTGGACTTCGGGCGGGACAAGTGGGACGCAACTGTGGCCGTCAACCTCACGGCCGCATTCGAGATGAGTCACGAAGCGGCAAAGCACATGATCCCGCGACGCTGCGGCAAGATCATCAACATCTGTTCCATGTTCAGCTTTCTTGGCGGGCAACGATCCCCCGCCTATGCCGCAACGAAGCACGGCATTGCCGGACTCACCAAGGCCTATTGCGACGAGCTCGCCATACACAACATTCAGGTCAACGGCATCGCGCCCGGCTACTTCGCAACCGAGATCACCACCCACACCCGTTCGGTGCCAGAGCTCAATCAGCGGGTGCTCGACCACATTCCGGCCGGCCGGTGGGGCGACCGAGATGACCTGATGGGCACCGTCGTTTTCCTGGCCGGGCGGGCATCGGACTACGTCAACGGTCACGTCCTCGCAGTTGACGGCGGCTACCTCGTCCGCTGATGACCGCTACCAAATGACCACTGCACATGACCGCTCGCCCATGACCACTGCTGAATGACCACTGCTGAATGACCACTGCCATATCTCCCCCAGTCGCTGACCCCTTGGTTGTTGGCCCCTTGGTTGTCGGCGTTGACTGCGGCTCTCAAAGTGTCAAGGTCGACATCTTCGACGCAACCGGCGCAGTTGTTGCTTCCGGACGCGAACCCCTGTCCCCCATGAGCCGGCCCAGGCCCGGCATGGTGCTCCACCCCGACGATGACCTGTGGCGAACGATCTGTCTGGCGACGCGTCAGGCCACGGCCGGTCTTGGCCCGGAGACCACAGCTTCCATCGTTGCCGTGGGGCTGTGCCCCATTCGCTGCTGCAAGGCATTCCTCGATGCCCATGGCGAACTTCTCGAACCGGTCATGAGTTGGATGGACACCAGAGCCTATGAACCATGGCTCCCGCAGCACCCGGACCTCGCCTGGGTCACCACCGGGTCGGGATATCTCGCCCACCGATTCACCGGCAGGTTCCAG
>Ga0114956_1001368_pt1 | contig 19079 bp, 15 predicted proteins | sample MaitaG_FD_87304 | JGI IMG/M metagenome (GOLD analysis project Ga0114956, IMG submission 87304) | Marine algal microbial communities from Maine, USA - Maine_Asex2 metaG | ecosystem: Host-associated > Algae > Red algae > Unclassified | place: Maine, USA | collected 2015-01-05 | reverse complement strand
GGATCTAGTAGGGAACAACATGCCCGTCTTTTTTATTCAAGATGCCATGAAATTTCCAGACCTCATTCATTCGGTAAAACCAGAGCCGAACAATGAGATACCACAGGCTGCTTCGGCCCACAACACCTTTTATGATTTTGTTTCATTGGCAACGGAGACGCTGCACAATCACATCTGGGTGATGAGCGATCGGGGTATCCCTCGCAGTCTGCGAATGATGGAGGGATTCGGGATACATACGTTTCGCCTTGTCAATCAGGAGGGCAAAGCCCATTTTGTCAAATTTCATTGGAAGCCAAAATTGGGCGTGCATTCCGTCACCTGGGATGAAGCGGTAAAGATAAGTGGTGCCGATTCAGATTTTCATCGCAGAGATTTATGGGAAGCAATTGAGGAAGGTAATTATCCTGAATGGGAATTGGGTATTCAGGTCATACCAGAGGAAGATGAGCACAAATACGAATTTGATATTCTCGATCCGACCAAGCTCATTCCAGAGGAAATGGTCCCAGTGCAGCTTATCGGGAAAATGGTATTGAATAAGAATCCTGACAACTTCTTTGCAGAAACCGAGCAAGTGGCATTTTTGCCGGGTAACATTGTGCCGGGGATTGATTTTACCAATGACCCATTGTTGCAGGGACGATTGTTCTCTTATCGGGATACACAATTGTCGAGATTAGGTAGCCATAATTTTCACCAAATCCCCATCAATAAATCCGTGGCTCCAGTCCACAATAATCAAAGAGATGGTCACATGCAGACGGAGATTCCCAAAGGGAATACCGCATATTTTCCCAATACACTTGGCGGTGGGTGTCCTTATCTCAGCAAAGCTGCTGATGGTGGCTTCACTCACTATGAGGAAAAGATCGATGCCCATAAAATAAGAAACCGCAGCGAGAGCTTTAATGACCATTTTTCACAGCCTGCATTATTTTATCGCAGCATGGCTGAATGGGAAAAGGCCCATATTATCGATGCGTATTCCTTTGAGTTGGGCAAATGCACGGAAGACGCCATTGTCGAGCGGATGCTTTACCTATTGGCTCAGATTGATGATAATCTTGCGAAGAGTGTTGCCAAAAATGTTGGTAAATCCATTCCTAAATCTGTGGAAAAACCTGTGAATCGAGCAATTGGAGCGGATGCAGATACCAGCAAGAATCAACCCCCTGCCAAAAAGAATTATTTGGAGAAAGATGATTCACTTAGTCAAGAGCATACAAAATTTGAGACGATTGCGACGAGAAAAATAGCTTGCTTGGTTGCCGAGGGTTTTGATATGGGGGCTTTTTCAAAAATGCAGACCGCATTGGAAAAGGAAAATGCTTCTCTCAAATTAATCGCACCACATGGCGGTACAGTCGTATGCAGCGATGACATGGACCACAAGGTAGATGCAGCTATTTCGACAACCGAGAGTGTCTTATTCGATGCTGTTTACATACCGGGTGGAGAAAGAAGCGTTAATGCGCTTCTTGAAAATGCTAAGTTTTTGAAATTTGTGAATGAAGCGTTTAAACATTGCAAAGCCATCGCGGTCGATGGAGAAGGTGAAGAAATTCTGAAGGCTTGTTTATTCGAACCAGATGGTGATGAAGCGATAATCATCGACAAGGCACCTTCCACTTTTATTAAAGCAATTGCTAAACATCGTAATTGGGAAAGGATGGACGTGGCGGCGAAAGTGCCTGTGTAATTATTTTCTCGAGATGGTCTGGCGATCGAGTATTCTCTGCTTTTCTTTTTTAAAATAAATTGAATTTTCGTAAAGGCTAAGAGCCCTCCTAACATCTCCCTTCTTGAATTTGAGATGTTTACAATCCGATCAGGGTAACTGACGCCTACTTGGAAATCATAGAGCTGCTCTTCCATTGGTGTAAGTGTCTAAAGTTGGATGGCGAGATAATTGGCAAGCCAGACTCAGGGTTTCATGGTCTTCGAGTCGCGCAGATCTCGCTTGAACCAGAAAGTATTCACAAAAGAGATTCATTAAAGAGTTTTATCAACCTCGGAATCCTCCCCCATGTCTGAGAAAGGATGGTCTTGCTTTAAACCCACAATGGTGATAATGGCTGATACCGTCCCGTACAGCATTAAAACGGTAGTAACCATCATTCCACTGATAACAGAGGAAGAGAATAGCGTAATCCAATAAATATATTTGTACCAATTGGTGGCCACATTGTCAGCTTCGGCTATGGGAATATTAAAGAATTGAAACAAGATTATGGCACTCACAAAGACCAGGGTATCAAATTTCGCGATGGTGAGAACTTGCCTGTAAAGAGTGCTTTTTAATTGTGTTTTGGCACCAGTGCTAATACCCAATAGCGTGAGGAGAAGGGCGAGGATTGTCGCAGATGCCAATACAATGGTATTGCAGATCAGATTGAGTCCGGACAAGGAAGAGACAAGTAAGTTCTTCGCTTCATATCCGGAGATATTTCCGACTAGAAATATACCGAGGGCGATTATGCCCGTGGTAGTGCAGCCTCCAAGGAGGGCTATCCTATTTCCCTTAAAAAAGTCCTTCATGATTGCAAAATAGGGTGAATTTCTTCGGTCTGTGCGCTCATTGTCTCTTTCATCAAGTGGGTTGCTTTATTATCTATCGAACCGTAATCGTTGTGAGATGTTCGAACATCGGTGATCTGGTGGGGCAGCGTCACCGTGTGTTAATTAGAATGCTTGACAAAAATCATTTCAAGATTCTTTACGTTCTTTACTACCATGACAGATTCGACCTTCATAAAAACCATTCTCGCCGATCATCAATCCTGTTCTGCTTGTCCGGCTCCCTCAGATGTGTCGGAGTTTTTTGAAGGGATATTGCAGTTGCTCTTTTCTGATCTGGCGGAAACGAAGCTGAAGACGATTGATGAGGTGTCCAGACGTTTTGATAAGCTGAGGGTACTGTTGTCTCGGATCATTGCCCAGCAGATGGGAAATGAAGAGACTCAGGATGCTGGGGCAAAACTTTTTATGGAGCAACTTCCTCAAATCAGAATTTTGCTTCTGGAGGATGCAGGTGCCATTGAGGCGGGCGATCCAGCAGCGGCTAACCAGAATGAGGTGATACGCACGTACCCAGGATTTTATGCGATGGCTGCCCACCGCATTGCACATCAGTTGTGGTTGCAAGATATTCCCATCATACCTCGCATGATCACAGAGATTGCACATACCCGAACGGGTGTAGATATCCATCCGGCAGCAGATATTGGACGGCACTTTTGCATTGATCATGGTACGGGAATAGTGATTGGGGCAACGTCGACCATTGGCGACCATGTGAAGATCTATCAGGGTGTAACCTTGGGTGCGCTCAGTGTGAAGAAGGAAGATGCAACCAAGAAACGCCATCCAACGATTGAAGATGATTGTGTTCTTTACTCTGGAGCAACCATCTTGGGAGGAGAGACAGTGATCGGCAAAGGGAGTGTCATTGGAGGTAATGTGTGGATCACAAAAAGTGTAACACCGGGCTCCAAAATTTACTATCAGGCGAAGATCCATGATGGACAGCAAAAACAAGCAGATTTTGTACTCTACAAAAGTGAAGGATGAGTGTTATTGATATTATTGGAAATACCCCTCTCGTACCCATCACTAACATCGCTGGCTCAGATAGCGTAAAACTTTATGCCAAGTTGGAAGGAAATAATCCCGGTGGAAGTGTCAAAGATAGAGCAGCGTACGGGATGATTAGCGGAGCATTGCAGCGAGATGAAATCAGGCCCGGAGACAAGCTTGTCGAGGCAACAAGTGGCAACACCGGCATTGCCCTGGCGATGATCGCTCAAATTCTTGGAGTAAGGATGACATTGGTCATGCCTGAAAGTGCAACGCACGAACGCAAAATTTCCATGAAAGCCTATGGTGCAGAGCTTATCCTTACGCCTGCAGACAAGACAATAGAGTATGCGAGACAAGTAGCGCAGGAAATGAGCGAAGATGGTTACCATATGCTAAACCAGTTTGCGAATCCAGACAATTATGGCATGCACTACCGCACGACTGGACCTGAGATCTGGCGAGATACGCAAGGAGGCGTGACCCATTTTGTTTCTGCGATGGGCACGACCGGCACCATCATGGGGGTCTCGCGATTTCTCAAAGAGCAAAATAAAGATGTTCAAATCGTTGGCACACAACCAAAAGATGGTTCAAGAATTCCAGGGATCAGACGGTGGTCTCCCGAATTCCTTCCCAAGATCTTTGAACCTGAGCGAGTAGATAGCATCATCGATGTAAGTCGAGATGAAGCTATGAATATGACACGTCGATTGGCTACCGAAGAAGGAATTCTTGCTGGTATGAGCAGTGGCGGAGCATTGACTGCTGCAGCAAAAATTGCCCAAAAACTTGAGGAAGGCCTCATTGTCTTTATCGTTTGCGACCGAGGTGACCGTTACCTCAGTAGCGATCTCTTTGGGTAGCTAGAGCAGGTCGTCTCGAATGATTTTAATCAACTGTCGGGCAGTGGTCTCATGGCCGGTTGACACAGCTGTATTCAGTCCGTCTGCAATCAAGTCATGCAGAGATGGGTTTGCTGCGTAGTCCTGTTCTTCTAAATTCACATATGCCATAGCCCAACTCTCAAATGCGCGATGGGCTATTTGTCCTTTCCAAATCACCTGGAGATTGCTATGTCTATTGTCACTTGCGATCGTTTCAAACATCTGCTTCACCGCCGTAGCATCTCCTTCAAGGAGTTGTATGAACTCTCGACTATGATACACTAAGCAACCAGTAACACCGATATTTCGATTATTTTTCTGTGCCTGCTCACTCAGTTCTTGCAATTCTTCCCGAGATAAATGCCGTGATGACACACTGGAATATAAAATCTCGTAGAGCATAAGAACCGTTGGTTTTAAGAACGCATGTCTGAAGAAAACTAATCGTGGCTACACAACTGGTTCCCAACCCGGTTCGTAATCACGACCCCACATGCCCATTGCTTCCGCGTCATTTTTTACATGACCGTTGCTCTGGTCAATGTGCAGGGTGCGTCCATACTTTTGCGACATATTGCCTAAGTGGGGCATGAGATTGCTGATGTAACCGTCATCAATAGATGCATTTAGTTTTTCGCTGATGCGAATACCGTTGCAGAAATTGGTCATGTGTAGAGTGGTCATGTCTCCACCGCCGACCAAATTTAGGCCATCGTTCACTTCCTTTTCCGTGCGCTTTTTGAGCGAGTTTCCGTCGTTATCAAAAACTTCATAGCCAGATCGATCCATAAGCACAGTGCCCTGGGTGCCATGAATGGTCACACCTCGACCTCTACCGTGATGCAGGTGTGAATTGCAGCTGCGGCCTTCCCATGTAATCATCTTCTCATCTTCAAACTCGAAGTTTGCAAGCTGGGTATCGTAAAACTCCCAATCATCCTCATAATGAAAGCGCCCTCCCGATGAAGAGACACTCTTCGGGATATCAACACCCAAAGCCCAGCGACAGATATCCAATTCGTGAGTACCATTGTTATTTATTTCGCCGGTGCCCCAATTCCAAAACCAGTGCCAATTGTAGTGCACGATATTGTCTCGAAAATCTTCTCGTGGTGCCGGTCCCTGAAATAGATCCCAATTAAGCCATTCTGGTTCGGCAGTCTTCTGGCCAACACCAATCGATTTTCTCCCATTCGAATACCATGCTTTTCCAAAATACACGTCACCGATCATTCCGTCCCGTATGTCTTTGATCGCAGATTGCGAGGTCGGAGCAGAGCGTTGCTGATTTCCCATTTGGATCACACGCTGGTATTTATCACGCGCTGCTATGACCATCTCACCTTCACGAGGATTGTGACAACAGGGCTTTTCTAAATAGACATGCTTGCCCGCACTCGCAGCAATGATGGCCATCGGCGCATGCCAGTGATCTGGAGAAGCAATCGCGACCGCATCGATCTCAGCGCTTTCTACCATTTTTCTGAAATCAACATATGGAGTAGGATCTATGTCCATGCTCTCTTTTACCATTGCCTTTGCGGCCTCGATCACACGGGAATCCACATCACATACGGCAGTGATGGCCGTATTGTCAGTATCCTTAATGGAAGCAGCTAGCGCTTTTCCTCGACTGTTGAGACCAGCTACTCCAAAATTAACACGATCGTTCGAGCCGATGATACGAGCATAGCTCTTGGCGGTACATCCGACGCCCAGGGCAACCGCACCCATTGCTGATGTGCGAAGAAATGATCTGCGAGAGTTAGAGTTTAGTAACATGATAGTACATATTTTTCTGTATCAGCAAATTAGTCAATTTCCGAGCGTTTCCAAGCGAATCATTGTAACTTACCACTAGAATATTGAGCTATGAACAAATTCATTGTTGTAATGTCCACTTTTCTGATAAGTTGTGGCACGCCGGCGAGTCTGGCCGAGCGCGATGCCCGGACCAATGATCGCGTAGTGGTGGATATCGATGGCACTCCGCACGAGAGACTTGCATACATGTTGCGACGGCAGGCCGGTGTCACGGTCAATGGGGATGGCCAAAATTACTCAGTGACGATTCGCGGAGGCGTCAATTCATTTCAGAGCAATGCAACGCCATTGTTTGTGGTAAATGGAAATCAGGTCTCAGATTTTTCCGGTGCAGCCCAAGCTGTAGGGACAAATGAGGTCCGATCGATCAGAGTATTGAAAGATTCAGATGCTACAGTCTACGGCATCCGAGGGTCGGGCGGAGTCATCGAAATCAAGACGAAGTCTACGGTTAATAACCGATAACTACCCCATTAGATCATAGTATGCCCGTTCTGATATTTCACTCCATCCTCGCATGGAGGCTCTGAAGGCATTCAGCGAATCCAAGACCTTTTTCGTCCTCGGATCTTCTGCGGCTAACTCCTCCAATATGTCATTGGTGTGCTTTCGAAATGCTTCCAATACATCGGCTGGAAAGGTGCGAAACTCAACCTTGCCTTCCTCTTTCAAGCGTGTTAGATACTCACTATTGGCAATTTCAATTTCTGCTTGAATGGAGGCATGTAGTTGCAGCGAAGCACTCGCGATGATTTGCTGCAGATCAGGCGGAAGGCTTTCGTACGCCTGCGTATTGACCCCCAGCTCAAAGCACGTTCCTGCCTCGTGCCAGCCTGGACTGTAGTAATACTTGGCTATTTTATGAAAGCCCATTTTGTAATCGTGGAAAGGGCCGATCCACTCAGTTGCATCGATCACGCCCCGCTCCAGGTTGGTGTATATTTCTCCACCAGCTGTGAGTATCGCAGAGCCACCAGCTCGCTCCAGGACATTGCCGCCGATCCCGGGTATGCGCATTTTTAATCCCTTAAGATCAGCGATGCTATTTATTTCCTTGTTAAACCAGCCTCCCATTTGCACGTTGGTATTGCCGGCCGGAAATGGGACTATATTAAACGGTTCGTAGAGCTCTCGCCAAATTTCCAGCCCATCACCACCGATGATCCAGGCGTTCATTTGGGTAGAATTAAGACCAAATGGGATGGACCCAAAAAACTGTGCAGCTGGCAATTTGCCAGCCCAGTAATATGCACAGCCATGAGACATTTCTACAGTACCGTTGCTCACCGCATCAAAAGATTCCAACGCAGGGATGAGCTCGCCGGCTCCGTAGACCTTAATATCCAGCCTCCCATCAGACATCGTCTTAACCCACTTCGCAAATGTCTCACACCCTTCTCCAATTATTGGGAAGTTTGGCGGCCACGTGGTCACCATCTTCCAGCGATACTTCTTGCTGCGATCAGATCCCACCGACGCGGAGCCAGCGCTGCTTTCGGAGCTGCATGAATTTCCCAGTATGCCCGCACCTACAGCGCCCAAGGCGGCCCGCTTCATAAATTTCTTTCGATTTATTTTTTTCATACCGCCTCAATTATAATTTTATTTTTCTTGCCATTTTCCAACATGATGAATCTACCAGCCATTAAGTGAGATGTATTGACCAAGTGGTCAATAGCACTTATTTTTTCTTTATTGATGCTCACAGCATTGCCCTGTACAGCTCGACGAGCATCACCTTTACTACCTACGATTTTCGTTGAGTCTGCAAGCAGATCTAAAATGGGTAGCCCAGCCTCGAGTATGCTCGCATCAATGGTGTGATGGGGGATTTCTTCGGCTACAGCCTGCCATGAACTCTCTTTCATTTGCTGCAAAAATTCGGGAGATGCCTGCCGATTAAACAGTAATTCAGAGACGCTTTGCACTGCCTCAAATTGTGCATCTCCGTGTACACGGCGGGTTAACTCCTCAGCCAATAGTGATTTTAGTGCCCTTAGATCTGCCGCATGTTCGTTTTCCAATGCCTCAATCTCTGCACAGGGTCGCAGCGAAAAATAACGGAAGAATTTATTTATGTCCCGGTCGTCAGCATTGATCCAAAATTGATAGAATTTATAGGGACTCGTTAATTTTTCGTCTAGCCAAATATTCCCTTCTGTAGATTTTCCAAATTTGCTACCATCTGCTTTTGTGAGTAAAGGCGTTGTGATTGCATGAGCTTTGCCCTCAGTATTTCTCCGAATAAATTCGGTGCCGGACGTAATGTTACCCCACTGATCGGAGCCACCCATTTGCAGGGTACAGTTGTGTTTTTGAAAGAGGCACTGGAAATCGTATGCCTGCAGCAATTGGTAGCTAAATTCGGTGAAACTAATCCCTTTTTCTAGACGATTTTTTACCGAGTCTTTTGTCAGCATATAGCTCACTGTGATGGTTTTTCCGACATCACGCAAGAAATCCAGCACTTGCATGCCTTGATAAAAATCGAGGTTATTAATAAGCGTCGCCTTGTTGTCACCACTTTCAAAATTCAAGAGGCGACGAAATTGATTCTCTTGATGCTTCAGATTACCATCCAGTTTTTCTTCGGTCAAAAGTTCTCGCTCTTTGTCTTTGCCCGAAGGATCACCGATGCGGCCAGTAGCACCCCCCATCAGGACGATGGGCTGATGTCCATGCTTTTGAAACAATTGCAAGATCATGACTTGCACATAGTTACCGATCGTGAGAGACGGGGCAGTGGGATCAAAGCCGATGTAGCCTACCAATCCACCTTGCTTGAGCGCTTCCTCTACGCCCTCCGTCTTGTTGTGAAGCATGCCACGCCACAAAAGCTCTTCAATAAAATTCATAGCACTAAGGTACTGACCAATCTCGTTTTCCATATTATTACTTTCCAACTAAGAAACACACGTTGCGAGCGGATCGATTTATTGCCTCCAGATTGCGAAGAATATCGCAAAAGCATGCCTTCACCCGCGTAATCATGCGCATTGCCATCATTTCGGTGGCTCTCAGCCTGACAGTGATGATTGTGACTTCGGCATTGATCAGGGGATTCAAATTGGAAATCAGCGAAAAGATATTCGATTTCTGGGGCCACATTCACATTACCGACGTTTTTATTTCACAAACCCTCGAGCCTGCACCGATCGATTTCGATCAGGCGCTCATCGACACGCTCTTGGACATCGGTGCATTGGAGTATCGGATGCCTCGACGATCGTTTGGTAGTGAAGACGCTGGTTACCAAAAGGTCGAGACAACAGGGGGCATCCGGGAGGCCAATCGCTACGTACAGTTTGCTGGTATTCTCAGCGCCAATCAAGAGATAGAAGGCTTGCTCTTCAAAGGGGTGGGCAGCGACTACAATCCTGATCGGTTTGCACAATATCTTCAAGAAGGCGAATGGCTGTCTCTGTCAGATACGGTGCCGGATCGCTCGTTGATTATTTCTAACACGACTGCAGATCGCATGCAGCTGTCCGTCGGAGATCAAGTGACCGTGCACTTTGTCTTGGAAGGTCGACAAATACCTCGTCGATTAGGTATATCCGGGATCTACAAAACGGGACTTGGGGAGTATGACAAGAAGTTTGCCCTTGCAGATATGCGTCTCCTCCAGAACGTACAAAAATGGGATCCGCAGCAAGTCAGCGGCATTGAGCTGCTGGTTGATGATCTCGACGATCTGGAGATCATCAACTCGTATATCTACCAGGAGGTTTTGCCGCCAGAGCTCTACACGCAGACAGTGCGCCAGCGCTCCAATGCAATTTTCGATTGGCTTGATCTGCAGGACATCAACGAGAGAGTCATACTCACACTTATGCTCATCGTTTGTGTCGTTAATATGGTTACGGCGTTGATGATCCTGATTCTCGAGCGCACCAATATGATCGGCATCTTAAAATCGATGGGATCGACCAACTGGACAATTCGCAAGATATTCATTCGACAAGCTACCCACATTTTGCTCATTGGTCTTGCCGTGGGCAATGTGCTTGGCATCTCGATCTGCCTGCTGCAAAAACACTTTAAATTTGTCAAGCTGAATGAAGCTGATTACTATCTAGATGTTGCTCCGATCCATCTGGAGCTCCTTCCGATCGTTTTCGTAAACGGCGTAACCCTTGTCATTACAGTAGTATTCCTTATTTTCCCTTCCTATCTGATCAGCAAGATCTCACCATCCAAGGCCATTCGCTTTAGTTGATGGAACGTACTCAGGATTTTTCAATTGCACAACTGTGCTATAGCAAGGTCGAAGGCCTCTTCGTCCGGCTCATCGATGTTGTGCGCCTTATACCTTTACGGCTCCGTCGAATTGGAAGACATATCTGGGTGAGAATAGGTCTGCTCCTGGACCGACCTGTGGCGATCTTTAATCTCAAAGAAGGTTTTTTATGGTTTGTCGAGCTGATCTTCTTGCTTCTTGATCTACTTGGGGTAGGGGAGATTTATGAAACACTGTCGGACTTGGTAAAGTTTAATACGCGTCCACTCAGCGAGCATGAGCGCAGCACACTTGATGGCATTTTTGGAGAGTCCCTTAATGTACGTCGCATTCGCATTGATGAATGCGCTTTTCTCGGTCCGTATGCATTTCAATTTGCCTACGTAGGATGCTATACCATCAATTGCTGGGGAGATCTGCCCAAGGCGATCTTTGTGCATGAGCTCGTGCATATCTGGCAGTATCAACACATCGGTTCGGTCTATATCCCGCGCGCACTGCGCGCTCAATTTTCAGAAGAAGGCTACAACTATGGAGGCATGACTGGACTCTTGCAGGCGTTGAGACAGGGTCGTAGATTTTCTCAATTCAATCTTGAGCAGCAGGGTGATATCGTAAGTGATTATTATCGGCTGAGTAATGGCAAGCAACCAAGATGGGCCAGTCACTCGCCCATCCATTTACATGTTTATGAAGATCTCCTGGGCGAGATCAAGGAGAAGAGGGCTTAAATTGGCATCTTTGCAGCGCGCCAGGCGATTGGTCTGCTTTTTGCGGTGGTAAATTGCCTTGTATCTTTATCAATCAATGGGCGGAGCAACGGCATATGATTACAAACTACATCAAGGAAGATGGTAAAATCATCGCTATATCAGACCGCAAGCCAGGGTGCTGGATCAATATTGTCCCACCATTTGGAGCCGAAGAGCTTAAGTCCTTTTCCGAAGAACTAGAGATCGAATATGATTTTCTGATTGACTCGCTCGATGTCGATGAGCGATCGCGCTATGAGCGCGAGGAGTTGCATCGCCTCATCCTCGTAAACACACCGGTGCTCAATGATGCAGAGAAAGAAAATCAAGCGGTGTACATCACGGTGCCTGTCGGTATCGTTCTGACTGCCGATCACATCATCACTATCTCTGCCGTTGAGAATCCGCTCTTCAAAGTATTCTTTGAAAATCGCCTGAAAAATTTCAACCCTTCCAATCACGAGCTCTTCCTCCTCCAGCTTTTTGAGCAAGTAGTCTTTCGCTTTTTGGCCTGCCTCAAGAAGCTTAATCTCAAGCGCAACATGATTGAAGAAGAGCTATACAACTCGAGTCGGACCGTCGACCTGAAAGCACTGCTGCAGATAGAGAAAAGCCTGGTGTATTTCGTAAACTCACTGAGCTCAAATGAGTTGCTAAAACTCAAAATGAAACGGACCGATCTGCTCGATATCCGAGAGGACGAAGACATGACCGATCTGTTCGAAGATGTGATCATCGACAATGGCCAGGCACTTGAAATGGCCAATGTGCATACAAACATTCTCAGCAGTACCATGGAAGCCTATGCGGCCATCATCAGCAATAACCTCAACAATGTGATTCAACGACTTACTCTGGTCACCATTATCTTGATGGTCCCGACCCTGGTCGCATCTTATTATGGTATGAATTTCGATTGGCTACCCTTTAAAGGGAGTCAGTACGGCTTTGTTGGAGTCATACTCATATCGATTTTGTTGAGCCTCATCCTGGCCTGGTTTTTCAGAAGCAGGAAGTTGTTTTAAGAGGAGACATCGAGAGATCGAGACAATGAGAGATCGAGAGGTGTGAGTGTGGGATACCTTCTGCTCCTTCTGCTCCGTCTGCTCCGTCTGCTCCTTCTGCCACCCCTTTGTCACCTGACGAATAATTCAACGTTTTTGCGTCGTAAATTCCGACATGTCAATTTTTCTGCATATCTTACACAACGAAATTAGACTCATACACATGATGAAATTTCATTATGTAATGATTCTCAACAAATTAGCTTTTTTACTAACATATTGTTAATAACTATTAGGGACGAGCAGAGGTATTTTCTCTAGCTTCGATGTTACCGATGATATAGATATATTTTCTTATATGTTTATAGAATGGTAAAAGACTGATACGTAGATCCTTGATCCTGAGATCCTAAGGTATTCAGAAAAAGATTATATAGAATATTAAATTATATGTTGACTTGCGTCGATCGAAAATCGAACCCTCAGGACGAACATCACAGAACGGAATTCAGCAACTAAAAGAAACAGCCAAACATGACTAGCCAAGTAGAACCCATCCTTGTAGAAAACCCAAATCGATTTGTTCTCTTTCCCATCGAACACAACGACATTTGGGCGTTCTACAAAAAGCAAGAAGCCTGCTTTTGGACCGCAGAAGAGATTGATCTCAGCCAGGATTTGATTGATTGGGACCAGAAACTCAACGACAACGAAAGACACTTTATCAAGCACGTCTTGGCCTTTTTCGCAGCAAGCGATGGCATCGTAAACGAAAACCTCGCTGAAAATTTTCTGTCTGAGGTACAGTATACCGAAGCGAAGTTTTTCTACGGGTTTCAGATCATGATGGAGAATATCCACTCAGAAACATACTCGTTACTCATCGATACTTACATTAAGGATAACAAGGAGAAAGACTTCTGCCTGAATGCCATTGATACGATGCCTTGCGTTAAAAAGAAAGCAGACTGGGCCATGCGCTGGATCGAGAATGGATCATATGCCGAGCGCATTATCGCTTTTGCTGCAGTAGAAGGAATCTTCTTTTCGGGATCATTCTGCTCGATCTTTTGGCTCAAGAAACGTGGATTGATGCCAGGCCTGTGCTTTTCCAATGAGCTGATTTCCCGTGATGAAGGAATGCATTGTGATTTTGCTTGCTTGCTGTACAACCAGCACGTGAAGTATAAAATGGATCCGAACTTGGTTACGGAAATTATTGCGGACGCCGTTGAGATCGAAAAGGAATTCGTCTCCGATGCACTGCCTGTAAATCTGATCGGGATGAATGCAGAGCTGATGTGTCAATACATTGAGTTCTGTTCCGACCGCCTGCTAGTCGCTCTGGGCCTCGAGCAAAAGTATGGTGTCGAAAATCCGTTCCCTTGGATGGAGATGATTTCCATGCAAGGCAAGACCAACTTCTTTGAGAAACGAGTCGGTGACTACCAGAAAGCAGGTGTGCTTGCCGATAAAAGCAAACAAACATTTTCTCTGGAAGAAGACTTTTAAGCCAAACCCCAAAACCCACACAATCCGAGTAAACTGCACCAGCTAATTTTTTCACCCAAATTTTAAATTACTCTAAATCATGCAAGTAGTAAAGCGCAGTGGCAAGCACGAGAACGTCAGCTTTGACAAAATCACCGCACGAGTAAAGAAACTCTGCTATGGGCTCAATTCAGATTTTGTTGATCCCATCGAAATTTCCAAAAAGGTAATCCTTGGCTTGTATGATGGTGTGAGCACCCGTGACCTGGATAATCTTGCAGCCGAGACCGCTGCAACCATGGCTGCCGATCATCCCGACTATGCGCTACTCGCTGCTCGGATAGCCGTTTCAAATTTGCATAAGGAAACCAAGAAGTCTTTCACCTCAACAATGGAAGATCTCTACAATTACATTGATCCCAAGACTGGCCAAAAAGCGGGCTTGATTGCTGACGAAATGATGGATATCGTGCGACGTAATCACGAAGCGCTGGATTCAGCAATCATCTACGATCGGGATTATAGCTTCGATTATTTTGGGTTTAAAACGCTCGAGCGATCATACTTGCTCAAAATGGATGGCAAGGTTGTGGAGCGACCTCAGCATCTACTCATGCGCGCTGCAGTAGGAATACACGGCGAGGCAATCGAAGATGCACTGCAAACCTATCAACTCATGTCGGAAAAGTGGTTTATCCATGCAACACCGACTTTATTTAATGCAGGTACACCCAAACCCCAACTATCTTCTTGCTTTTTATTAAGCATGACTGACGACAGCATACCGGGTATTTTTGAAACACTTACTCGTTGCGCAAAAATCTCCCAATCTGCCGGGGGCATCGGCCTGAGTATTCACAATGTGCGTGCGCAAGGTAGTTACATCAAGGGCACCGGCGGCACATCCAATGGCATTATTCCCATGCTGCGTGTATACAATGATACTGCACGTTACGTTGATCAAGGGGGGGGCAAACGCAAGGGAGCTTTTGCCGTATATATCGAGCCATGGCATCCTGACATGATGGAGTTTCTTGATCTCAAGAAAAACCACGGCAAAGAAGAAATGCGGGCGCGTGATCTCTTTTATGCATTATGGATTCCTGATTTATTTATGGAGCGTGTGAAAGCCGACGGTGAGTGGTCTTTCTTCTGCCCGAATGAGTGCCCTGGGCTATATGATTCATACGGTGAAAATTTCAAAACGCTCTACCGTAAATACGAAAAGGAAGGCAAGGCACGTAAAACTATGAAGGCCCAAGATGTCTGGTTTGGTGTGCTTGAATCTCAGATTGAAACAGGCAACCCATACATCTTATACAAGGATGCCGCCAATGAAAAATCCAACCAGAAGAATCTGGGCACCATTCGCTCCAGTAATTTGTGTACAGAAATAATTGAGTATACTTCTCCCGACGAAGTAGCCGTTTGCAATCTCGCTTCACTTTCGCTCGCTAAATTTATTGGCGAAGATGGAGAGTACGATTTTCAAAGATTATACGACATCACCCGTGTCGTGACTCGCAATCTAAATAAGGTCATCGATATAAATTACTACCCCATTGAAGAGGCGCGCAACTCAAATATGCGACATCGACCGATTGGTATAGGGGTGCAGGGGCTGGCTGATGCATTTATTAAAATGCGCTATGCGTTTGATAGCGAGCAAGCCCGAAAGTTAAATAAAGACATTTTTGAAACCATCTATTTTGCGGCACTGACAGAGTCGTGTGCGCTGGCGAAGAAGGATGGTCCTTATCAGACCTTTAAAGGTTCACCTGCAAGCGAAGGCATTTTGCAATTCGATATGTGGGGAGTCACTCCTTCTGATCGATGGGATTGGGCCAGCCTGAAAACCGAGATTTTGGAGCAAGGCATCAGGAACAGCTTATTGCTGGCTCCGATGCCGACTGCTTCTACCTCTCAAATCCTGGGCAACAATGAGTGCTTCGAGCCCTATACTTCAAATATCTATACACGGCGTACGCTCTCTGGCGACTACATCGTGGTGAACAAGCATCTCTTGGAAGATCTCATCGAGCTCGACCTCTGGAACAAGGATATGAAGGAGATGTTGATGGTATCAAATGGATCTGTTCAAAACATTGAAGGTATTCCACAAGAGTTGAAAGACCTCTACAAGACTGCATATGAGCTGAGCCAGAAAGTAATCATCGATATGTCTGCTGATCGCGGAGCATTTATTTGTCAGAGTCAAAGTCTTAACCTCTTTGTTGAAGAGCCAAACTTTGGCAAGCTGACAAGTATGCATTTTTATGCCTGGAAAGCCGGTCTTAAAACAGGTATGTATTACCTGCGTACGAAAGCGGCTGTTGATCCCATTAAATTTACTGTAGGACAGAAACACCAGCGAAAATTTGTCGATACAGAAAGTGCTGGCGGCACAGTAGTGTCATCGGATATTGCCACAACGAAAGCTACAGCCACAGCTGCGGTAGCCACACCCCAGGTTTGTTTGTTAGATGATCCAGGTTGCGAGGCGTGTGGCTCCTAAAGATTTAGTCTTTATTACCATTCTTGAGGGTGAACAGTTTTACTGTTCCCCTTTTTTTTTTGATGGGTGCAAGAGTTCAAAAAGGTTCAACCTCCCTGAGAGGGCTGAGCAATGGAGCGGTGGGTGGCGAGCCTTCTTAGGGATATCTAGAGATAAATAGTTATCCTTACGAAATGGATCTTAATCTAAAGAGTAAGGTATTTATCGTCACAGGTGGCTCTAAAGGCATCGGTGAGGGCATAACGAGAGCGCTGCACGCCGAAGGAGCTCATGTCGTTATTGCCACCCGATCCGAGGGCGCTGTCACAGAGGACTTGATCACCGAACTGACCACATTCGGCGCCGAAGCGATCGCCGTCTATGGCGATTTGCAGGATACGCAAAATTGTCAGCTCGCTGTCGAACAAGCCATTGCCAAGTTTGGTCGTGTCGACGGTATTGTCAACAATGCCGGGATGAATGATGGAGCAGGCCTGGAAGCTGGGCCTGAGGCATTCAGAAAATCAATCAGTCTCAATCTTTTCCACTACTACGACCTCGTTCATTTTGCCTTGCCGTGGCTTAAAAAATCTCACGGGGCAATTGTCAACGTCAGCTCAAAAGTGGCACTTACCGGACAGGGTGGTACCTCAGGATATGCTGCTGCCAAGGGTGCTCAGCTCGCCTTGACACGTGAGTGGGCTGCAGAGCTGCTGCCCTTTTCTATCCGCGTCAATGCCGTGCTACCGGCAGAAGTGATGACCCCACTCTACCGTAAGTGGCTGGGTAATACCTTTTCGGATCCGGATGCCAAGGAGCAGGAGATCGTTAGTAAGATTCCCCTTGAAAAACGTATGACAACAAAAAAGGAAATGGCCGCAATGGTTGCATTTCTGCTGTCGGATCAGTCTTCACATACTACGGGCCAATTTATGTCTGTCGATGGTGGCTATGTACATCTTGACCGCTCAATAACTTAATCTCCCGATGACCTATTTACCCAATTACCCAATTACCCAATCACCCAATCACCCAATCACCTAAAAACATGCAACTATGACTAATTCTGAAAAAACGCCGGTCGTTCCCAAGAATGTATTAGTTCCGTTCATTTTAATTACCTCACTCTTTGCAATGTGGGGTTTTGCCAATGACATCACCAATCCCATGGTCTCCGCATTTAAAAAAGTGCTGGAATTAAATAATGTACAAGCTTCGTGGGTGCAAATGGCATTTTATGGAGGGTATTTTACCATGGCATTGCCGGCAGCCATCTTTGCAAAAAAATATTCGTACAAAAAGGGAATATTAATGGGCCTGGTGCTCTATGCAGTAGGGGCTCTCCTGTTTTATCCTGCAGCAGCCTATGAGCAATTTATTTTCTTTTTGCTTGCACTGTATATCCTCACTTTTGGGCTGGCATTTCTCGAGACCACCGCAAATCCGTTTATCCTCGCCATGGGTCCAAAAGAAACCGCCACCCAAAGATTAAATTTGGCACAAGCATTCAATCCAATTGGCGCACTGGCTGGTCTGTATGCAGCACAGAATTTTATTCTCGGCTCACTTCAATCCGACGATCTTGATGCAGCGGGTCAGCCCGTCTATGACACCTTGAGCGAGACAGCCAAGGCCAGTGTGCGCTCAGCAGATTTACTTGTGATACGGAATCCCTACGTGATTTTGGGTCTGGTCATTATCGCCCTGCTGATTATTATTGCCGTAGTCAAGATGCCAGAGAAGAAGGTGGAAGATACGGGTGAGACACTTGCTCAAACGATCAGACGGATATTTAAAGTGCCACGATTTAGAGAAGGCGTATTTGCACAAATGTTTTATGTAGGTGCACAGATCATGTGCTGGACCTATATATACCAATATGCGGAGAGCTTGGGCATTGACAATCGATCAGCCGTCCCTTATGCAATGTCTGCCTTGGGCATCTTTTTAGTGGGGCGCTGGATATGTACATTTTTATTGCGCTATCTCAATTCTGGAAAATTATTGATGTACTTCGCAATGTTGGCCATGGTGTTTACACTCGGTACAATATTCCTCCAAGGCATGGCAGGACTGTATAGTTTGGTTTTGATTTCCTTTGCCATGTCATTGATGTTTCCCACCATTTACGGGATTGCTTTGGAAGATATGGGTGACGATGCAAAATTTGGGGCCGCATTTCTGATCATGGCCATTGTGGGTGGCGCGATTATGCCCCTGGCACAGGGAGTGATTCTGGACATGGGTGGCAGTGGCTATAGTGACGTATCTATTTTAGGAGTATCGGAAGTGAATTTCTCGTTCATTTTGCCCCTGCTTTGCTTCCTTTTTGTAGCGTTTTATGGATATAGAGTATTTAAAATTTTTCCGAAATAGCTAACTAGTGAATAACTAATAATGGGGCGTAGAGGTTTATTGGACGTATGGGTGTCTAAAATCTAGCGTCTAAAATCTAACGTCTCTAATCTAAAATCCAATGCCCAATAAACGACTCTGTTTTGCTTGCGACCTCAAAGACAATCCTTCCCTTATGGAAGAATACCGTAAATACCATGCACCGGGTAATGTGTGGCCCGAAGTTGTCACTAGTATTCGTGAAGCAGGAATATTAAATTTAGATATTTTTCAAATCGGCAACCGACTATTTATGATCATGGAAGTAGTGGAAGATTTTGACCTCGCACAGAAGGCACGCATGGATCAGGAAAATCCGAAAGTGCAGGAGTGGGAGGCACTCATGTGGAAGTATCAGCAAGCTGTACCATGGGCGAAAGAAGGCGAGAAGTGGACACCCATGGAGCAGATATT
>Ga0114956_1001367_pt1 | contig 19082 bp, 16 predicted proteins | sample MaitaG_FD_87304 | JGI IMG/M metagenome (GOLD analysis project Ga0114956, IMG submission 87304) | Marine algal microbial communities from Maine, USA - Maine_Asex2 metaG | ecosystem: Host-associated > Algae > Red algae > Unclassified | place: Maine, USA | collected 2015-01-05 | reverse complement strand
TAACAGCTCGATAGATCATCTCTGTCGTAAAGCCAGTCAAATATTACCTTAACAGGTATACATTTTTACTTTGATCTTTACTATCCAGCCGCCTATATAACTTGACCGGATTAGAAGTTGAGTTAGCACTATGACCACAGGCAGTGAGCGGTATAAGCACACATTCTTGACCTTCGTTGCGACAATTTTAGTCGTTATGGTAAGTACCCCGGGACTGGTGCAGTCGCATGAATATACGCCATTTCGCCTGCAAGCAATAAGCAGCAACGCCCCCTTAACGGCGGCAGCTGGTGGACAGTGGTCTGAACCCGAAGACTGGCCCGTTTTGGCAGTCCACGCTAACCTGCTGCCTACCGGCAAGGTACTGGCCTGGGATGCCACTCCAGATGATTTCGACGAAGACCCTCACACCACTGAAAATTACACGACTCGGGTTACGCTATGGGACCCGGTTACGCACTCACACACACAAACGAATAACAACACGGATACGGATTTGTTTTGCGCAGGATCGGCTCATCTCTGGGATGGGCGCGTGTTATTTGCCGGTGGCGATAGCGAACCAAACGGTCGTAATGGTCCGTTGTCGAATACCAACCTGTACGATCCATGGACGAATACCTGGGAACGTGCAGACAACATGAGTGCAGCCCGCTGGTATTCCAGTGTAACCGCCCTCCCCAACGGCGAAATGCTGACATTGGGTGGGAGCTACTCGCCGCAGCCGTTGGCTGAAGTTTTTCAGTTAGATCAGCGATGGAGAGATTTGGATGTCAATCCTCCATACTCGCTGAGCGGCGATTACCAATGGATTCAGGCCGGACCTGATGGATCGGTTTTGTACTTCGGACCTCATAATCTGCTTAGCACAATAAACACACAAGAGAACGGTCGCTGGGAAGTTAACGGTGTGCGTGATGAGATCGGTTATCGCGGGTATGGCTCTTACGCCATGTACGATCAAGGTAAAATTCTGGTTTCTTGTGGTGGTGATTCTTCTGCCAGCACCGTCATTATTGATGCGGCAACCAAACAAGTTGCAGATACCGGTTCCATGCGGTTTGGTCGGCGCCAACACAACCTGACCATCCTGGCTGATGGTTCGGTGCTGGCCACCGGAGGTAACAATAGTGGCTCTGAACTGATCGACCTTTACTCCGGTGTTCTAACCCCCGAAATCTGGAACCCAGACACAGGACAATGGCGCGTTGTTAATGATATGCAGGTTGATCGCCAATATCACTCAACCGCCTTGTTGCTGCCGGATGCGCGGGTCTTGTCTGCCGGTGGAGGCTATTGCGGACTCTGCAGTCAACTGGCTTATCATGAACAAAATGCGGAAGTGTACTCCCCACCTTATCTGTTCGATGAAAACTCGCAACTGGCACGACGTCCAGTAATTGTGTCAGCACCCCAAGAGGTGAACTACGGTTCACCGTTTAACTTGACACTGGATTCTTCCAATCAAATTTCTCGCGCTCATTTAATCAAACTTGGCTCAACTACTCATTCTGAAAATCAGGACCAACGCCTTATACCGCTCAGTTTTGAACAACGCGGCGCGCAACTTTCGATTAACGCGCCGACAAACAGAAACGCAGCGCCACCAGGACATTACATGTTGTTTGTTCTGGAAAACAAGGTTCCCTCGCATGCGCATATCATTAAGATTGGTCAGCCTTTACTACAAACAAATCAGTTGGTCAGAAACCGAATCAGATCAGGGGAGCAGCATGTGTTTGCGTTCGAACCTCAAGAAAACCGATCGTCTGTTTCTATTACACTGGGAGCACTTGAAGCTGATCTTGATCTGGTGGCAAGAATAGGCAGCCCACCAGACAGTTCTTCATCGGATTCAGCGCTGGCATGTGAATCGCGAACCTTAGGCAACAGCAATGAGTTTTGCTCGATTGAATTGTCTGGTCGTGAAACGGTTTACGTCGGTGTTGTCGGCACCAGTACGTCAAACTATAACCTGCTGCTGAATGCGAACCTTACCAGCAACAACGTTATGTTTGACAATAGCCAACCCTCATTGCAGGCTAACCAAACGCTGGTGCGCGATCAGCTTATTCCTACTGTGCCAGCGAAGCTGCGTGGTATAGTTTACTCTGCCAACAGTGCCGAGATTTTCTGGAATGCGTCGGTGGACAACGAAGCCGTACAAAGGTATGACGTGTTAAGAAATGGCGAGCTAATCCTGAGCTCTGATGCCAGAAGCGCCTATCAAATTGATTTGCAACCCGGCACCAGTTACACCTATAGCGTGCGGGCATTCGACAATGAAGGCAACCGTTCAGCTCAGTCGAGCAGCTTAACTTTACAGACACCTGGCACATTGCCCGTCGCACAGATTGAAGACACCATACAGGTAGCATCACCAACACCAGAACCAACACCAGAACCAACACCAGAACCAACACCAGAACCAGCACCAGCACCAGCACCAGCACCAGATCCAACACCAGAACCAACACCAACACCAACACCAACACCGACACCAGAACCAGAACCAGAACCAGAACCAGAACTGGCATCACTGTCACCCGATCCAGTCTCGTCACCGACCCTGGATATCCCGATTAACCCGGAAGCTACCCGGCCCCAGGATATTCCCGTTCAAGCACCCCCACAGACAGATCAGGCGACTGCTACTAACGTGGTATTCCGGTTGATCGATGCCGATGCGGATGTAGTAATCAATGCACACGACAATCTGGCCGATGGTGATCGCATCAGATTGGCATCACTGCCTGGTGAACAGTTGAATATTGAAGCTCAGATTAATGGCATTACCGGAATCAGCACCGTGCGTTTCGATTTCAACGGAACAACAGATATTCAAACAGAACAGTTTGCTCCCTACGCCCTGTTTGGTGATCGCAGAGGGGATTTTATCGCAATGTCGATTGGCACCGGGACTCACACGCTGGCAGCTCGGGTATTTATCGAGGACTCAGAGGTTGCCCGTCGCTCGATCACGTTTAGTATCGAGCGTTGAAAAACTAAGGTCGCGCGACAATATAACCAAGCCAGCACGCGTAATCTTCGGCTTCTTCAGTAGCGATGTAATCGTCAAGTGCTTCGTCAGTTTCAGCATCAAACTCCTGACGATAAAGGATAGTTTCACTGAACCCGGCTTCTTCAAGGATTTCGCGTAGCTCTTTTGCGCCCCAAACACGCCACGTGTAGCTGAAGGCTTTTTTTAGTTTCGATTTGTCCGGAAAATGAAAATGAATATGACATTTAAGTTCATTGGTCATTGCGTTGAACTCGGCCTGTTCCCAGATGTACTTGAAACCGTCGAGTTTGCGTTTCTCTTTTTGGGTCTGGTAGCACTCTGAGCCGCCAAACACATCGAGAAACAGTATTCCGTCATCTACTAATGCTTCACGGGTGCGGCGAAAGTAGTCCAGCATGGTTTTTCTGTCCTGAAAAAACCAGTAGCTGAAATTGTAAGCCTGAATAACATCCACTTTCTCAGTGTTCACTTTAAGCACGTCGTCTTCGACAAGCTGTAGTCGTTCGCGCTGCGCAGGTTTAAGGCGTGACGCGTTGTGTTTTTCACCCCAGCTGAGTACTTCTGAGTCGTAGTCGACACCTATGGCTGTATTGTTATCGCGTCGTTCAACCCATTCCACTGAGCTTATGGCTGTACCGCAGAAATCCTCTCGCATTGAAGCTGCGGTGCGACCGGTCAGTTGCTTGAACGTATCGTCAATAAAATCCAGCTCGAATTCGGAGTTCTGTACTGACTCCTGATAAAGAGCGTGACGATCGGCAAGCTGCGCCATGGTGGGTTCTTTGCTCAATGCGGCTTTCTTCGCACGAGCTGATTGGCGTGACCGGGTTTTTTCAGCAGTAGTCATTTTTAAATGTCAGTTTATTGAAAAATTGAATATGAGATAGTGCATAAGTGTAGCAGCAAAAAAAGTCAGGCCTTGATACCGACACCGCGATTGAGCAGCGTCATGGCTATGGTTCCAAGTATGGCAATGAACACCAGTATTACGGCAAAACTATGCCACAAAGGTATATCACTCGCGCCTAGTATCCCATAACGGAAGCCGTTAATCATGTATAGCACCGGATTGAACAGTGATAGCTTCTGAGCAAGCGGTGGCAGCATATTTATAGAGTAGAAAATACCACCAAGATAGGTCAATGGGGTCAATACAAAATTCGGAACTATCGAGCATTCGTCAAAGGTTTTAGCATAGACCGCATTAATCAAACCACCCAACGAGAACATGATTGAAGTCAGCACAGCAATGCACAAAGTGGCTAACGGATAGACCGGCTTGAGGTCGGTGAAGAACATGGCAACAATCGACACCACCAGGCCCACCGTAAGTCCTCGCGCCACACCGCCCGTGATATAGCCAGCCAGGATTGTTGCGTTACTAACGGGTGATACCAGCAATTCTTCAATATAGCGTTGCAACTTAGTGCCGAAAAACGATGACACGACATTGCCATAGGAATTGGTGATGATGCCCATCATGATAATACCGGGTATCAGAAAATCCATGTAGGCAAACCCATCCACTTCTCGTATTCGTGAACCGATCAAACCGCCAAATATCAGCATGTAGAGTAAAGCATTCACTGCTGGTGGTGTGATGGTCTGAACCCAGATACGCGTGAACCGACGTACCTCCTTTCGAACGATAGTTAAATAGGCGGTCCACTGCAATTGCCAGAAACTCACAACCTGCCCTCTGGATACGTTTTCGCCTTGACTGACGCTCATTGCGTAACCTCGTCAGATTGACTGACCAGGCGCAGGAAAAACTCTTCAAGCCGGTTCGATTTAGTTCGAATACTGCCCACCACAACACCCTGGGATTTTAAAATATCGAACAGCTCGCTAATCGAATGCCCTTTCGGAACATCAACTTCAAGCTGGTTTTGCTCGCTGCACAACCGCGCCTGAAATGGAGCAATAGAGGGTGCGATACTTATCGGGTCATATAAATTCAGCACAAAAGTTTCCTGCGCAGCCCGACTAAGCAGATCTGCAACGGCGCCGTTTTCAATGATCTGACCGTTATCAATAATGGCAACGTTTCGGCACAGAGCTTCGGCCTCCTCCAAATAGTGAGTGGTCAAAATAATCGTTGTGCCATGCTGTGTGTTTATTTCCGACAGGTAGTCCCACATTGAGCGTCGAATTTCAATATCGACACCGGCTGTCGGTTCATCAAGTATCAGCATTTTAGGCTCGTGCACCAATGCGCGCGCGATCATAAGTCGACGTTTCATTCCACCAGAAAGTGCTCGACCGGTGGTATTGCGCTTGTCCCACAGATCGAGCCGCTTCAAATAATATTCAGCTCGCTTTCGTGCTTCGCGCATTGAGATACCATTGTATCCAGCTACGTTGGTAACAGTATTGAGAATAGGCTCGAAGCCGTTGAAATTAAATTCCTGCGGCACCAATCCAATGCAGGACTTAACACCAATTACATCCTGATCAAGATCGTGTCCAAAAACATTGACCGAACCGGATGTCTTGTTGACCAGTGAGCTGATAATACCAATGGCGGTGGATTTGCCGGCACCGTTGGGACCTAACAACGCAAAGAAGTCGCCCTCTCCAACGCTTAGATCGATACCACGCAATGCGTACACATCGTCTGCGTAAGTTTTGACCAGATTTTCAATTTGGAGCGCAGTCATTATAAGGACTATGGAAAGGATGCAAATACTTAAAGCTGGAACAGCTATTGATTCGAAGCACTACTGTGCCACTATTTTAGCAGCTTATCGCCAACTAAGGAAAAGTTGCACAAAGGGGTGGAAAACCCTTGTGAATTTCAAGGGCAAAATTGCAGACAAATACTGCGTGTGATGACAATGCTGGCTGAAATATCCGGCTCAGACTACCGATGCACATACCGAACGGACTCCATCAACTGAAGTTCAAACTTATTCGAAGTCGTTCATTGCGTTAACAAACCGGGTAGTCGCAACGTAGCCACGATAGAAATACATAACGTCCTGAACATAGTTCTGGGTTTCTGCGAAAGGTGGAATACCATTATAGCGCTCAACATTTCCAGGTCCTGCGTTATATGCAGCAAGCGCTAGTTCGTTACTACCAAATCGCTTACGCAACTGCGCAAGATAGCGTACGCCCGCATTCAGATTCTGGTGAACATTTTCCGGCTTGCTAACTTTTAGCCACTGAGCAGTTTCCGGCATAAGTTGCATTAAGCCAATAGCACCAACGTGTGATCTCGCTGAAGGATTAAAGCATGATTCCTTAGCAACGACGGCCTTAACAAGGCTTGCACTTACATTGTGTTTTACCGCTAGTTCAAAGATTTTTGCATCGTACTTCTTTGCGCGCTTCGCAACGCTCTGAGCTGACAACCCCATGCATTTCACGTGAGGCACAACGTCGCCGTTCGCAGAGCTACTGACACTGACTAACGGTTTGTAGGGTTTATATCGTTCTTTGTCTGCACGACTGCTGGTTTCGATATGAGGAAAACCCACACCTTTATAACTTGCGCTTGTCTGAACATTTGAGGACGTTGATTCAATGCTGGATGAGTTAACGAAATGATCAGCATCAAACGTATCGAAAAAAGGTTGCATCTGCAACTCAGCTAGCCTGGATTGATTGCTAATGCGGTTTGACAACAGAAATGTGTTCACATTAATTAGCGATGCTGAATCAACACCGTTTAATTGTTTCTGCAGGCTAGCTGGCGTTTGGTACGAAGCTTCAATGACCACAGTATTATTGTAGTCTGGCAAGGCACGAAGTACCGTTAACGCATTCTGCTTGAGCTTGTTCGCATGCAGCTGGTTCTGAAGTTGTTCGAATGCAGAATCGGCACTCAGGCCTTGCGGAGCAATGTATGACGGTACTTGTGTATTTGCAGAAACCATTACTGCAATACCTGCCAATGCAGACGCTACCAGGCTGGTTATAGCCAAAGGTAAAATACTTTGATCAGTATTAGAATTTGTTCGGGTCAAGTGTGGAGCCTTTTTTATTATTATTATTTTTTTAGAGCCTCTATGTTACCAGCGACTCCATGGCTTGTCTAAATTCGTCTGGTACGCTTACCGGTCTTTCGGTCTGTGCATCAACGAAGACGTCCACTATAAAGCCAGTAGCCGAGACTGTCTCGCTTCCTGTCTTGAAAATGCCAAGCTCATAACGAACACTCGAATTGCCTATTCTGGAAATGTGAAGTCCGCACTGCAAATGGTCTGGATACCGCACTGCATCGTGATATTGGCATCCGTTTTCAACTGTGAAACAGCGCACAGTTCCACTGCTGAGGTTGAAGCCCTGCACAACCTCCAACCAAGTCATCACCACATTTTCATACACGTTGTAGTAAACCGCGTTGTTCATATGGCCATATTGATCGTTATCTATCCATCGCGTTGGCATGTCTAAAAACCAGCGAAAATCGCTGCGCTGCAGGCTTCGTTTTTCCATGTCTTCTATTCCAGGTCGATAGTTGGACGATCTTTTTGCCACAAAACCTCTGAACCACCTTCCTGTCTGGCAACGACTCTGGCTATGACAAACAGCAGATCAGACAAACGGTTCAGGTATTTCATACTAAACGGCGGAACCTCCTCTACTCGCGTTAAGGACACGACAAGGCGTTCAGCTCGCCGACATACCGTACGAGCCAGATGACAAGTGGCGGCTGCTTGAGAACCGCCGGGTAAAATGAAGTCTTTTAACGGCGGAAGCGACTCATTGAAATGATCGAGCGCGTTTTCCAACCAAGTGACGTGCTCATCCTGAATTGCCTGGTGCCCGGGAATGCAAAGCTCACCTCCCAGGTCGAACAGGTGGTGTTGTACTTCATTGAGAACCTTGCGAACCTGCTCCGGCAACGGCTGCGCCAGCGTCATACCGATAACCGAGTTCAGCTCATCTGTTGTGCCGTAAGCCGCCACCCGCAATCCGTCCTTTTCGGTTCGACTGCCGTCACCTAGTCCGGTCGTTCCATCATCACCGGTGCGAGTGTAAATTTTCGATAATCGGTTACCCATTTTGACTTAGAAACCCATGATTGTGAATACCGCGCCAGCTTACACGTATAATTGCCACACAACCATTATGAGACAGAGCCCGTGGCGACAGAAACCATCTTCAGCAAGATAATCAGAAAAGAGATTCCCTCTGACATACTCTACCAAGATGAGTTGGTCACGGCATTCACTGACATTAACCCCGCATTGCCAACCCACATCCTGATAGTGCCAAATGAGCATATTCCGACCAGCAGTGATGTAACCGCAGCACATGAGGCGGCAATGGGCCGAATGCACACCGTAGCTCGTAAACTTGCCGAACAAGCAGGTATTGCCAAAGACGGTTACCGGCTAATCATTAACTGCGGTGAACACGGTCGACAAGAAGTCATGCATATTCATATGCATCTGTTGGGTGGTGCCGATGTTGGACCAATGCTGGTTAGACAAAAAGCCGTATGAATAGTCCTGACTACATCATCACTGATGAACTTCAACAAGCAGTTGATGCAGCACTGACCCTGGAAAGACCACTGCTGGTTAAGGGTGAGCCCGGCACCGGCAAAACTCAGCTGGCGATAGAGATTGCACAACGATTGGATGCACCTTTGTTTCAATGGCACGTAAAATCAACGACGCGCGCACATCAGGGGCTTTATGAATACGATGCCGTATCAAGGCTGCGAGATTCACAACTTGGTGACGAACGTGTCAAAGATATCGGCAACTATATATTGCATGGCGTGCTCTGGGATGCTTTTACCAGTGAAAAACGTGCGGTAGTGCTAATCGACGAAATAGACAAAGCCGATATCGAATTCCCGAATGACCTGCTACAAGAACTCGATCGCATGTCCTTCAACGTATATGAGACACGCGAAACTATTACAGCACGGTTGCGCCCGCTGGTTATCATTACCAGTAACAACGAGAAAGAATTACCGGATGCTTTCCTGCGACGTTGTTTTTTTCATTACATCGAATTCCCTGACAAACCAACCATGGCAAAAATTGTCTCTGCACACTATCCAAGTGTAAAACAAGATTTGCTGCGATCAGCTATGGAAGTCTTTTTCGATCTTCGCGACGTGCCGGGACTCAAAAAGAAGCCGTCAACATCGGAATTACTCGATTGGCTGAAACTATTGATCGCTGATGACCTGCCTGCCGAGGCACTTGGATCTGATGAACTGCGAACGGTGCTGCCACAAATGCATGGTGCATTGTTGAAGAATGAACAAGACGTGCACCTGTTTGAACGTTTAATCTTTTTACACAAGCAGCGCCAACGCTAATGCTGCTGGATTTTTTCTCACACCTCAGGCGTGCCGGGCTGCCTGTTTCAACCACGGAACACTTATACCTGCTGGAAGGTCTAAGCAAACACGTTGGCGTACTCGATCTGGATAAATTTTATCTGTTTTCAAGGCTCTGCCTGATTAAAGATGAATCCTTGTACGATCGTTTCGATCAGGTTTTCAAAGACTATTGGGCTGGTCGGGAGGCGGCGTTCGATCTAAACATGGATGCAGTACCCGACGATTGGCTTAGGCTTGCCGACAAAGATGCGCTAACCGATGAACAGAAAGCCATGGTTGAAGCCCTTGGTGGTTGGGACAAGCTAATGGAGACGCTTGCTGAACGACTTGAAGAGCAAACCGAAGAACACCACGGGGGCAGCAAATGGATTGGAACTCGCGGTACGTCTCCATTTGGTCATGGCGGATTCAATCCGGAAGGTGTGCGTATCGGTGGCAAGGGTGGACAAGGGCGTGCAGTCAAAGTATGGGAACAACGCCGCTACAAAGATCTTGATGGCAGTCGCGAGCTTGGCACACGGGATTTTAAAATTGCACTTCGTAGCCTACGCCGGCTTACTCGTGATGGCCGCGCCGACAAACTAGATCTTGATGGCACCATTCGAGCAACTGCCCAAAACGCCGGAATGCTGGATATTAAGATGCGCGCCGAACGACGCAACGCGGTCAATGTATTGCTGCTGCTCGATGTAGGTGGCTCTATGGACTACCACAGCGCTCTGTGTGAGCAGTTGTTCAGTGCTGCTCGTTCAGAATTTAAACATCTTGAATACTTCTACTTCCACAACTTCACTTACGAGAAGGTATGGCGTAATAACAATCGACGCCACAACGACACAGTATCGATACCGGAGTTAATTCGCACCTATGGCAAAAAGTATCGGCTAATCATGGTTGGTGATGCAACCATGAGCCCTTACGAGGTGCTCGCTGAAGGTGGAAGCGTTGAGCACTGGAATCCAGAACCAGGTGCTATCTGGATGCAACGACTGCAGCAACATTTCTCCCATTGTGTGTGGCTGAACCCCGAAAAATCTGACTATTGGGAAACCACGCCATCCATCAGAATCATTCGTGAACTGATGCAAGATCGTATGTACACGCTTAGCGTCAACGGCATTCAAGACGCCATAGATGCGCTCAAAAGTCCCATTCAACCTAAATTATTGACCGATCAGAGCTAATCACAAGGCTTCAGGACCAATTTTTGCACCACCTCCCCTGTGGTGCTGGCAAAACTTCGGACATCTTACATAGACGGCTTAAACCGAATACCTCGATTAGCCGGAGACGCCGGCACCGCACTAAGTTATTTCATACCTCGTTCAACTCGAACCATCGCATTGGAACACCTGAATGCAAAACTTCGCGCGAATTCCCGTTATGCTTTTTGTGTCAATCTGGCTGAGCGGTTGCCTGTCACAATCCGAGCTGACAGGTGCAAACAATGAGCCATTGGATGAGCCGCTAAGTGATGGCTCATCAGTCAACGCAAACACCGACACTACAACAAATAATCAATCGGCAATAACACTCGAAGATGATACGCTGGTCGCACCAGACGCTCCATCGCTTAGCATTCAGGCAGGTCCGGGTGCTCTTGAATTTTTGTGGGAAGATAAACACAACGATACATCAGCGTCGATTACAACTATAAGTCTTTACCAGTACGACTATCGTACTGAACTTGAAGTTGCCGTCGACGCAACGATAGCGCCGACAGATACCAGCTACGTTCACAAGATCACAGCTCACCAGCTCGCGTGGGATAGCTCAAGCTACAGGGTTGAGATCTGCACGCAAGACGATTGTCTTAGCTCAGTACGTGTGCCTGTTAAAGATTTACTGAGTAACGCGGTGGATCCAATCACTGCAACAGATTCGCAGTCAGCTCATTCATTCGGCGACCATGTAGCACTCAATGCCACTGGCAACATAGCGGTAGCGACGAGTCCGGCTAACGCTCGCGCGCTGGTATATTTCCATATTGCCGAGCGTTGGTTTCAGGCTAGCACGCTGACATCTGATCAATTTACAAATCAGTCTAATGCAACCATGCGAGTTGCCGTATCGGCAAGCGGTGATACGATTGCGATTGCATCGATAGCATCTAATGCCCGGCCACAGGTCGTTGTTTTCGATCGTCTTGGCGAAAACTGGATTGAAACCAGCTCCGTTAATTTGATAACCGCAAACAACGTTACACAAAGCTGGTATCCAGATACGCTGGCCCTGGCACTATCAGAAGACGGTAATCGTCTGGCGATTGGGGCAATCAGTCCAAATCAATCGCCAAACAACTCAGCAAACACGAACAATCGTGTAATGATCTTCGATCGCGGAGCGATAAACTGGGTCAGTACGACAAACCTGAACATTCCCGCACAACACACGCGCATGCCAGCTTTCTCAACCTCGGCTGCGCTCGATCGAGTATTCGTATTGTCTGCGATGACCGAAAGCTTGTATTTGCATGAGTACGCAATTGGCAACAACGGCTGGAATGTAGCCGCTCCACAATTTATCGATACCATTAACCCAACTGTAGACAACATTGTTGTAAGTTCAGCGAATGGTATGCAGGTTGTCGTTGCTGGTTGGGAGAGCGAAAGCAATTCTCGTTTCTCAGCAGTTGCGTGGCGTTTCCAAAAGAGCGCAGACAGCTGGGTAGTCAGTGATAGCGTGAAGTTACCACCAGTTGCTCTTACCGCTGCAACACTGCGGCTTGCAGCTGATGCATCACTGTCATCAATCGCGATTGGCTGGCAAGCAGCAGGCAGCGCGAATCTTGCTTTTTATAATCAAAATCAACAACGCTGGCATCACCTGTTCAGTGTGCCGGAGGCATTCAATCTGAATCGCGATTTGCCGTTAGTGCAAAGTGTCGCTATTAGCGCCGACAACTCAACCGCATTAATCGGTACAAGCGATACTGGTAATGGAGGTGTGGTTAGCGCTTTTCGCTAAATCGACATGTTCTGCCCGACCTATTCAGTCGTTGCATAAACGGGCAACATGCGTCGCAGATCAAGCAACAACGCCTGATTTTTCCCGCGTTGATTCACTACATCTAACCCCTGACTCGTGAGCCTGAGGATTTGTGCTGGTGATTTATCTTTGTTCTTTGATATACCGAACAGACAACCCGTGCAACTAATACTTAACGGCATGTTGCCAGTTTCAATACCATTGCAAATTTGCATAATCTTTCGGGTTAACAAATACGCTTGTGGTTCGGTAGTGTGTCGAAGCAAAAATCCATAGCGATAACCACCCAAACGCGCAACGTGGTTCTCACGCTTGTAAACGTTTTTCAACGCCTGCTCAATGGATACTGCCAGTTCATTAAATTGATCGGTTGGTTGAAAATCACGACCCGCTTCTGCTGCGTATGTGTCTATCATCAACAAACTGACTGAATCAGTTCCTGCCTGCCCATCGGTTGCGTAGCCGTTGAGCGCCGAAACAAACGCGACACTACTGGCAGGTAACTGTAATGAGGTAACAATTTCATTAGCTGAACTGTGTATGGCTGCCGGCTTGGTTGGCATAGTGTTGCCTGGCAGCAGCTTAAAATTCAAAACGGTATCATTATTGTCGTCGAGTAGTACTTGCCTGTAAACCACGTTGACCAATCCCTGAGACGCATCGCGCCACTGAGCACGAAATTTTCCCGATGATGATTCCCTGAGTTTCCGAATATCAACCACTTGATCGGCTTCCATACCCAAAAGACTGTTGCGCGAATCAAAGCCAAGTAAACTACTAGCTTGCGCACTGACGTAAGTAATCAAATCGTTGACACCGATCACCATCGTAGCCCCGGCCAATGTATCAACCAGCACGTCGAGTCGGCGCTGTTCTGCAGCAAGCCGCTTACGTTGTCGTACAAATCGGCTAAGTGCGTCGACCCGAGCTAATAGCAGTTCGCTGGATTCATTCTTGAACATGCATTCAACCGCACCCGCACGCAAACTGCGTTTTATAATGTGGTCGGCATAGGTGCCAGTTAGCATCGCGCAAGTTAATTGACCGGTTGCCGGATCGGCGATTAACTTTCGACACAATGCATCGCCGGTTCCATCCTGTAAGTAGAAATCCAGAACGGCGATATCGAACGAGCTTTGCTGTGCTGTTGCAATGGCTTCATCGTGCCCGCTGGCAACACTGACTCTATAACCTTGCAACTCAAACAAATCTCGCAGCGCAAAACGAATGCTAACGGAGTCGTCGACTATCAAGACATTAATGTCGGCATTGTTGAATTTACTGGTAAAAGTATCCTGATCGTCCGCTGGCTGCTGTACTAATTTTTGTAGCAGCTCATCGACGGCTTGATAGTCTTTCCATGGCAGCACGGCTGTGTGCTCACGGCCGGCCACCCAGGCGCGAGTCTCTGCTCGCATATCTGTTGACATGACTATCACTGGCATATCGGCGAAATCTGATGCTTCCAATGTGCTGATGAGCGCATCAGCGCCTGCATCAGGCACAATTGACCATCCGAGCAGAACGCCGGCGAAATCGCCACCATAGGAGCGAAATTGCTGATGCAATGCTTCCTCGGCTTGTTTGTAATCACCAATGGCAACCACCGTAAAACCCAACGATTGCGCATAGTTCTCGAGAACGTAGCGCATCGTGGCGGATGGTTCCACCAGTAGCAATCTGCTGGTCATGTACGGGTGTCTATGGACTTCGGGTTGTTGTTGCAATATATGCACTAGATTACCTGTCAAGCATGCCTTACCACCATTTCGCCATGTGAGTGAATTCACAGATCCAGCTAACAGAGCGCATATTGCGCGCGGCTTCGGGACAGGGTCGGCGCAAAGCCCGGTCAGGACAATTTTCGAGACAGACACCCGAGATGCGGCTGGGACGCTCAGAATCGCTTACCATGGCCGGATGATACCTGAAGACCAAACCCAACGGCATGTCAGCCAAAGCCCTGAAAACGCCGATTTTTACAACGACCCATATCGCTTCTATGCACAATTACACGCCGTTGGTGGCCCTGTATATTGGGAAGATTACGGGTTTTGGTGTCTCAGCGAATTCGATGCCGTTAACAGCGCACTCAAAGACTCGCGCTTTGCCCGTTTGCCTCCAGCCGGAACTGCAGCGCCCGAACACCCTGCTCACTTATCAGACTTTGCTGAAGTTGAACGCCACTCTCTGTTGGCGTTAGAACATCCCGAACATACCCGGATACGCAGAAGCGTAAACCAGGCGTTTATGAATCGCCACGTTATGCAAATGGCCGGCAATATTGAACAATTGGCTAACCAGCTTATTGACGGCTTTGAAGATCGGAGTTCAGTGGATTTACTGAGTGAGTATGCAACCCGGTTACCAGTGACGGTGATCGCTCGCTTACTTGGTGTACCAGAGAGCGCTTGTGATTCTCTACTTGACTGGTCACATGCCATGGTGCGCGTTTATACACTGACGCAAACCAAAGAAGAAGAACATCGCGCAAATCGAGCATCGGCAGAATTTCGCGAATTGCTGTTGAGTTTAATTCATCAGCGCCGTCGAACACCAGCTGATGATTTACTATCTCATCTGGTTCATTTGAAATCCGATCCGCTAAGCGATGCCGAGATTGTCAGTACGGCAGTCTTATTGTTGAATGCAGGACATGAAGCTACCGTTCATCAAATCGGTAATGCCGTAAAAACTCTGTTAGCGCTGAATTGGCCAACCCATTGGATTGATGATATTCAAGCTGGCGATCGCATCGTTGCAGAAGCCATGCGCTTTGATGCTCCGCTGCATTTGTTTACCCGCTATGCACAGGAAGAGGTAGAGCTGCACGAGGGCATCGTGGTTCACAAAGGCGAACAAATTGCTTTATTGCTCGGTGCTGCTAATCGCGACCAGAAACGTTTTGCACTGGCGCATGAATTCAATCCCGACAGAGACGATGCAGCCTCAGTGGCTTTTGGTGCAGGCTCGCATTTCTGTATTGGCGCTACACTTGCTAAATTGGAAATGCGCATTGCCATCAATACGCTATTTAAACGGTTACCAAATTTGACATTAGTGGGTGATGCCAGCTATCAAAACAACTTTCACTTTCATGGTTTGGAATCATTGAAAGTGGCGTGGAGTTGTTGAAACATCGCAATACTTAACGCTGCTAACCGAATAGGCCCTGGAATGGTTGCACTTCAACCAAATCACCAGGCTCAACCCCGGCAACATCGGCTGCAACGACAATCAGACAATTTGCCGCACTCATTGAACTGATGCGCCCCGCTCCCTGCTTGCCAGTTGAACTTACCGTCAGATTTCCCCGCTCGTCGTTGCTGATAACACCCCGCTGATATTCAACCCGGCCAAGTGATTTTCGCAGCTTGGATAAACAAGTTGCTTCAATGGTGAAAGGCTCACTTGCCTTTAAACCCATAACACGCTTGATGGACGGTTGTACAAATTGCAGAAACGTCACCATGACGGCAACTGGATTGCCAGGCAACCCGAAAAAGAATGCGTTACCGATCTCTCCGAAAGCCAGTGGTCGACCCGGACGCATCGCAATTTTCCAAAAACCAACATCGCCCAGCTCATGAAAGACCTGTGTAACAAAATCGGCATCACCAGCAGATACTCCACCAGAACTGATGACCACGTCGGCAACATCTGCCGCTTGCTGCATCGCAGTGCGAGTGTCTTCCGCATTATCACCAATAATGCCAAGATCAACAATCTCCACATTGAGTCGGCTCAACATGCCATACAAGATGTAGCGATTACTGTCGAACAGCATGCCCGGCTCCAGTGATGTGCCCGAATACTTATCGAGCGCACATAGCTCATCTCCAGTGGTGAAAAAGGCTACACATATTCGTCGATACACATCAACATGGTTAATGCCCAAGGATGACAACACACCTAACTCTGCGGCTTCAAGTTGAGTGCCCGCCAGCAATACACTTTGATTAATTTTCACGTCTTCACCAGCCAATCGCACATTGCGTAGCGGAGTAACTTCACTGTCGATGGTAACCTGGTCATCGTTGAGCACCACATGCTCCTGGATAACAACCGTGTCTGCACCTTCTGGTATCAATCCGCCCGTAAATATGCGCACGGCCTGCCCGGCCTGGACACGTCCAGCATAGATTTTTCCAGCCCATGCCGTACCAAGCACCTGCAACGTTGCCACCCCGGATGCAGGAATTGACGCAGAGGATATGGCATAACCATCCATAGCTGAATTGGCAAAACCCGGCACGTTCACAGGAGAGACAACATCATCGCTAAGCACCCTGCCATGGGCATCAATCAAAGCAACGGTTTCTGTTTGATCAACAACGCGTAACGCTTGAGTCAAACGCTCACGCGCCTGTTCAACGGGCATTAAATTGTCGAAGGGGTCGTCGCAAGATGGCTGTTTTTCTAAACTCATACAGGTAACTCTGTCATTGCAGCCATGCGCTCGTCTTCGGTGTTTATGTTCCTGAACGAGACCGCTACAGTGGAACAATCTACTTCGACTGTTTTCATGGTGTCGTACCACAGATCAATTTTACGTTCACCCGATTCAAGATACGCATCAAGAGAGCTTAGGCTACGCTTATGAGCCAGACAGAAAACCGGTTGCATCCGAACACCATCATGCGCAACGGCAATATCGCTGTTTTGACCAATGCATGCATGGCCTAATAGGTCGACCAGCGAAGAATCAATAAACGGAGAATCACACGGACACATAAACACATAATCGGTGTCAAGATGATGCATGGCTGCACTGAGCCCTGCAAGTGGACCAATGTGCCCACTATGGCGATCAGCGACCACATCACAACCCAATCCACTGTAAGCTTCGTGGTTGCGGTTCGCGTTGATAACCAGCTGATGAACTTGCGTTCTTATAGCTTCTACCGCCCAACCAGCCATCGGTCGATTACCCAATTCAACCAGCCCCTTATCCTGACCACCCATGCGACGGGCCAGGCCACCAGCAAGAACCACTGCACCCACCCGCTGCTGTTTTTCATCAAGTGTGTGCAGAAAATTCATATCAACTGGTAACAAACGGTTCGTTAAGCTGAGAAAAGTAATTTGCCAGGAAGTCGTCAAAACCTCCCTCACATGCAGATTCCAGTGACCGCTGTGCAGCAATAGAATCTCCTACTGATTTAGCAAGCGTAGCTTGCAAATCTGTATCGACAGGCATTTTAAGCAGCACATCTTTATGCGATGCTGACACAGACATCGCCAGTTTGAAAAACGAACCGTGCGAATCGAGCTCATCGACGATACGTGCCGACGGTGTTAATGCAGGGTCTTGTATTTTAGCAATCTGATTTTGCAAACTGGTTTGATACAGGTTTTCAATTGAGCCATCAGCCGCATTTTTATCCATCCCATTTTTATCCATCCAATGCGCAATCGGAGCCAGTGATTCAAGAATAGCGTTACCCCAGTCGCTCAATTTAACCGTTTGGTTGTCACGAGTCAGGGTCAAACCCGGCTCACGGCCACGATGGGCCACGGTTTGCACATTGCGCTTGTTGACATCCATATCTTCTGGCGTAAGTGGTGGGCTGTCATTGAGCCAGGCAAACAACATGAGCAATTCAAGCATGGCAAGCTGCTCAATGTGCATGCCGGCAGGGTCGTATAAGTTGACATCGACGGAGCGAAGTTCGAGATAACGAATTCCAGTTCGCTTAAGTGCTAGCAAAGGCATTTCGCCTTTGTCTGGAATTTGTTTTGGTCTGACGCTACTGTAAAACTCATTCTCAATTTGTAGTTTGTTCGCATTTAGCTGCTGGTACAAGCCAGCATCATCTTGAACTCCTGCCAGCTCATACGCTTTGTGTACTGTGCTTACATGGCTATAAATATCTTTCAGATAGTTGTCGAAATTATCGTGCCTTACAGTCAAGTCGATCGGTGCATCTTCTTTATAACGGTAGCCAATTTCACCCATGCGAAGCGATGTACCAAACGGTGCAAAACGGGTGTGTTTATTTAGTGTGGCCAAATCAGAGTCAGCACCTGACGGAAGAAACGTCTGGCATATCGCTGGTGATGCACCAAACAGATACGGCACCAACCAACCAATACGCATAAGATTTCGCGTCATGTGAAAATAACCGTGCGTTTGTGCAGAATGATTTGCAGTATCGGTGTGTTTGTGTAGCTGCTGCCATAGTGGCCAGCTTTTTTCCGGCATCGAATAGTTAAAATGAATACCTGCAATGGCCTGCATTCGGCGTCCGTAGCGCAGCCCTAGTCCACGGCGATACACGTGTTTCATTATGCCGTTGTGAGAGCTTCCGTAACGTCCGACACGGATGCTGTCGTCGCCATCTAACACGCAGGGCATGCTGGTATTCCACAACCCCTGAGAGTCTTCGAGCCGCGGCAAAATAAACTGATGTATGCCAACCATATTATCGAGTGCCTGACTAACGGAAGCACACGGAGGTGTTACCATTTCCAACAGAGCTTCGGAGAAATCGGTGGTAATCTGAGCGTTACACAGCGCCGAACCGAGTGCTACCGGATGATCTGTTTGAGCGATTTTCCCGTTGACATCGATGCGGAGTGTTTCTTTTTCAAGTCCGACACGCCGGCCTGAAAACAAATCTGAATCTGCGTCGGAAAAAAGCGCTTTTGCGCGTTGACTTACTTCTCTATACACGGTGTTACGCTAATTTCCAAATGTCTAACTACACAGTTTACCCTAAACCAATTGATCAACAGTGGTAACGCGTCGATGAATCT
>Ga0114956_1001364_pt1 | contig 19101 bp, 15 predicted proteins | sample MaitaG_FD_87304 | JGI IMG/M metagenome (GOLD analysis project Ga0114956, IMG submission 87304) | Marine algal microbial communities from Maine, USA - Maine_Asex2 metaG | ecosystem: Host-associated > Algae > Red algae > Unclassified | place: Maine, USA | collected 2015-01-05 | reverse complement strand
CGTTGATGAACACAGCGTTGATGAACACAGCGTTGATGAACACAGCGTTGATGAACACAGCGTTGATGAACACAGCGTTGATGAAGACAGCGTTAGTGAGCACTAGGGCGACGGGCACCTGGGCGACGGGCACTGGGCGACGGGCACTGGGCGATGGGTCCAAGCAACTCTCATGACTAGTACGCTCTGCATGGACAGCATGGTTAACGAGCGAAGCACCCCTCAACAAGAGCGATCACGAGTCGCCTTCACGCGCGTGCTAAATGCTGCCGACGAACTATTTGCAGAGTTCGGCGTCCATGAAACCCAAATATCGCAGATCATTGACCGCAGCGGGGTTTCGGCTGGCTCGTTGTATCGCTTCTTCCCCGACAAGATGAGCGTTGCGCATGCGTTGATCGAACGGTACCGAGGTGGTATCGGCGGAATGGCTGGTGTCCTCGTTCGTGCTGAGACGGTCGAAGAGGTTCTCAATCTCATCGATGCCACCGTTGATCTGTCCGCGAAGTACCGGGCTGAGAACCCTGGCTACCGGGCATTGTCCGAGGTCTTCCCAGCGTCAGACCCTGCGTCTCCGCTCTACGAGATGCGCCAAGAACAGGTGGAACTCTTCGTGGAGTTGGTTGCCGATGTTGCAAGCCACATCTCTAAAAAGCAGCGTCATCGGATCATTTCCTACATGGCCGTCATCATGGATGCGGTTCTCAAAGCCGAAGATGTTGAGTCAGACAGCGAGGCGCGAGCCACCGAGACCAAACAGGTCTTGCGCCGTTATGTAGAAGCCGAACTTCTCTCAGGAGCTTGAGGGTGAGCAGTACGCTGCGAGCCCAGCGCTCACTTCGGCAGACGAGGTCACTGCGCCAGCCTGCAAGTACTCCATTGCGTTGAGCGACGCCTGGTGCGCTTCGACGCTCGATCCGGCCACGCAGTCCTCGACCACCCGAACGAAATAGTCATGTTGATGCGCGTCAACGAAGGTGTAGTGCACGCACACGTCAGTGTGTCCGCCGACCAAAAGTAGGGTGTCGGCGCGCAGGCCCTTGAGCAATATCTCAAGCTCGGTGCCGAAAAAGCACGAGTAACGGCGCTTGCGAATGATGTAGTCGTCATCGCGAATTGCGAGGCCCGACCAGTATTCGGTGCCGGGATCTCCTTCGAGCAGGTGGATGTCCTCTGCGCCATCGAGTTCGCGGCCAAAGTCAATCAGATTTCGTCGGTGGGCCTCTTGGAAGAAGATAATCGGCACATCAGCGGCACGAGCGGAGGCGATCAGCGCTGGCACGCCCTCCAGACGTTCGTCATATCCAGGCATTGCAGGAATCGCAGGTGGGGTATCACTCACCGTCGGCTCACCCTGAATGTCAACCACGATCAGAACTGGTTGGCCTTCGATGAGCGCACGCTTTGGCGCTACCGCCCTTTGTGGATCCGACATCACGTTGTGCCCCTTCTTGCTTGAGCGGAGGATAGGCACTGAGCATGGCACTGCGCGTGGTTTCGTGACACGGTTGGTGTTGTGTGCGTGCGTTTCCCCTTGCGAATAGATGCAGTTCGAGCAGCGACATTCGTGCTACTCGGGTGTTTGCTGGTCGCGTGCTCAGCATCTGACTCGGTCGCTAACCAGGGGCAAGCCAATGATCGGATTGCTGTCGCGACCGCAGGTGGTGAGATCTACCTGATCGATCCCGATGGTTCGAATCCGCTTCCGCTCGCCGGCGGCGACCTGCCCACCGGTTTGCAACCGGTATGGAGTCTCGATGGTCGAAGCATTGCCTGGAGCGAAGTGGGATCGACATCGAACGGCATCGTGACGGCCAACCCAGACGGCTCCAACCAACGACGATCAACGACTCTTTTTTCGGGCTACTTCGGCTACTGGGACCCGACGTCGACCCGGCTTGGTTTCCTTGGGAATGCACCCCCTGGCACTGGATTGGTCATCGACGACGGGTCGAGCGCAACTCTCGATGTCGTCGACAGCGACACGTTCTACTACTTCTCGTGGAGCCCAGACGGAACGAGGTGGGTCGTGCACAGCGGGTCAGGCCTGCATCTCATGGACCTTGAAGGCACCCGTATCGAGATAGATCTTGACGACGCGTTCTTTCGTGCACCGGTCTGGACACCCGATGGCCACATCCTGCTTAACATTGCCATGCAGGGCCGAAATGTGATCGTGCGTTTCGATCCTGCCACTTCCGAGATCGAGGAGTTGCTCGAGGTTGGGCTTTCTGCCAACTTCGTGCTTGACCCGACCGGCAACCTTCTCGCTGTCGAGACGGTCGAAGAGGCGGGTCAGGGCCTCGACCTTGGCAACGACGTGACCGCTATCTCTCAGCCTGTGTCTCAGCCGACTGGTCCGTCAACAAGAGTACTTGTGTACGACCTGCGCAGCGGTTCGGTTGCACAGGCGTTTGATGGTCCCATCGGTTCCGCCTGGTGGAGCCCCGATGGCACCACGTTGGCACTTTTGGTAACCGAAGATTCCGCCGACCCGCAATTCGCACAGTGGCTGGTTTGGAGCCGGGATAGGACGTTTCGTACCGATCGATTCGTTCCGACCCGTGTCTATGCAACGACCTACGCCCCGTTTTATGACCAGTTTGCGCAGAGCGTCTCACCCTGGGCGCCGGACAGCTCGCGCTTTGTCTACGCCGGCACCGATGTCGAGGGCCTCACCGGTCTCTTCGTGCAAGACGCTGAATCAGACACTCCGGCAACGTGGATCGCTGCTGATGCCGCCGTGGCGTTCTGGTCCCCGACCTAAGTCGTTACGCGTTGAGCGGCGGCCACGCCGCACCGTCTTCAACAATGTTTCGCACCTCTCGGCCCTGCGTGTCGACCCGGTAACGAAATTGCGCCACGTCCGAACGCTACTATCGAGGGCTATGGAAGCGCCCGGTTGGTATTCAGCTCAAGGGGATCCGCCAGGAACCATTCGATACTGGGACGGCACACAGTGGATTGGCGACGCCGTTGCTGGCCCGGCCAGTGCGGCCGGTCAAGCAACCGAACCCCAGCCGACGCGGATGCCCGGTACGCAGCAGGTCTCGCCCGGTATGCGGTGTCTCGGCCGCGCCCTTGACTGGCTGATTTTGGTCATCCCGTTCGCAATCTTCATCGTGTCCGATGTTGGTGGTTCCGACCCGTTCTTCAACAGCGACAACGGCGGATTCTCCTTTCAGATCAACAGCCATCGCATGGACACGGCCATCGAGTTTCTCGTCGTTGGCCTCGTGCCGTTCATCTGGCAAGCCGCGTGGACCTTTCAGACCGGCAGCACCCCAGGAAAAAAGTTCACCGGTTCTGAGGTCGTCAAGGCGTCTGGGATAGGACGGCCAAGCCTCGGGCAAGCCGCTATTCGATCAGCGAGTTCACTGGTGCTCCTACCAGTTGCAGCATCGAAAGGCCTTAATGAACCAATGGCCGTTGTGATGATTCTGATCGCCGTGATATCGCTGGTGCTCTTGATGTTTGACGCCCGACAGCGGACAGTCATGGACTATTTCGCCAACACGGCAGTCGTGCAACGATGACTCACGACTTTTATTCAGATACCAAGACCAAGCCAAGTGCGGCGATGCGTGAGGTGGTGCTGACTTGCACTGTCGGCGATGAACAAAAGGACGAGGATCCAACCACTCGTGAACTCTGTGCGAGGGTTGCTGAACTGCTCGGCAAGGATGAAGCCGTCTTCCTGCCATCAGGGACCATGTGCAACGAGATAGCGATCTCCGTGCACTCCAATCCGGGTGACGAAGTTATATGCAGCTCCACGTCGCACATCGTAAATTTCGAGACGGGTGGCCCGGCCGCACTCAGCTCGGTCATGATCCGGACGCTCAGTGGTGATCTCGGGATCTTTGATGAGCAGCAAGTTGCGCAGGCCATTCGTCCGCCGTCTCGGTACGCGCCACGGAGCACATTGCTCTCGGTCGAGCAAACGTCGAATATGGGTGGAGGGGCCGTTTGGCCGGTGGCAAGGCTCGCTGCCGTTGCTCAGGTCGCTAAGGATGCGAACCTACGCACCCACATGGATGGGGCGAGGCTTATGAACGCAGTGGTTGCGACGGGTGTCGATGCAGCAGCGCACGCAGCGCAGTACGACTCCGTGTGGGTCGACTTTACGAAAGGCCTTGGTGCGCCCGTGGGCGCCGTCTTGGCTGGTTCGGCCGACTTCATCCACGAGGCGTGGCGAGTTAAGCAGCGGCTGGGCGGCGCAATGCGGCAATCTGGAATCGTGGCCTCAATGTGCCTTTACGCGTTGGACCACAACGTTGAGCGGCTTGTCCAGGATCACGAGTTAGCAGCGGATCTCGGCGCCCGTATCGGTGCGCTGCCAGGGGTCCATACCGTTCTGCCGGTCGAGACCAACATCATTCTTTTCGATCTTGTTGACGGCGCACCGAGCGCGGCCAGTGTGGTTGAGTCGCTCGCTCGTGACGATGTGCTCATTGGTGCGTTCGGCGAACGGCGAATACGAGTCGTCACCCACCTCGATGTCAACCCAGTGAGTGGCGATCTGCTCATCGACCGGCTCACCCACCATCTCTCAGCATGAGCCACCGACAGCTCTCGGTCTAGGACGTAGGCACTCGTTCTGTAACATCGTCGGGTACACCACCATTGGCGATGATGTCTTCGTCGAGGTACCGACGTGCTCGCAATGAACCAAATCCACTGACGAGGCCAATGGCCAGCACCGAGACCATGCCTGCTCCCAGGTGGCCCACTTCTTCGTCACCGCATTCATACAGGTTGCGGTTCGCTCGATCGTCGGGGTCAGGGTCATCTTCTTCGAGAATGATCTTGCCCTCTTCGCACTCATACCGGTCGGCGCGATCTTCCACGGCCTGATCGTCCACGACCGCAACGGGGACATCTCGGTCGACGAATACGACCTGGTCGGCTACAAAACCGATTGCCAGCGGTGCCAATGCGCTCAACGCAAGTCGACAGAAGGTATTCACCGAGAACACGGACCCACGAATGTTCGCCGGCGTTACCTCGCTGATCAGCGCAGCCAGAATCGGTCCTGATGCAACAAGCCCAGCGGCACCCAACATAAGAAGTGGGAATTTCAAGCCGGTTGGAGTTGGTGAGTACGCGAGCATCAGCAAAACGATCCCGCCGAACGCTCCCCCGGCGGCGATCAAGACCTTTATGTGTCGGGTCGACGCAAACCTCTCAGGTCCGCGACTTGCGATCCACCCACCGAGCAAGGCGCCAGACAACGCAGCAAATCCGAACAATCCCGCAGCTTCACCTGCGGTCAGATCGTGATGGCGTCGCAAGAAGGTTGGGGCCCAAAAGGTCACGCCAACAGCTGGTCCAAAGCCGAACGCCGACGCACCGATCAGCCATGGCAATGACCGGACCTTGCGCATCGCCGCAAGGTCACGGCGCCACGAACGTCCTTCGAGCAGGGCCTTCGCTTGGGCGGCTTCGCCATCGGATGCCCCGCGTTCTGGCTCTGGAAGTTGGGCAACGAATGCAATGAGGATTGCCGCTGGTATCGCACCGACTACGAAGCCCCATCGCCAACCCCAGTTGTCAATGGCAAGACCAACCGAGACGTTGCCGAAGGCACCACCAACGATCGGTGCAACCAGCCGCCACGAGAAGGCCTTGTGGCGAATCTTGGCCGGGTAATAGTCGCTGAGCAGCGACGACGAGGCTGGGTCATCTACCGCAGTCATCGCACCCAGGGCCGTGCGCATCAAGAATAGGTGGAAGAAGCTCGTGACAAGCCCAGTTGTCGCCGAAGTGATCGCCCAGACGATCATGAGGACAGTTAGCAAACGTGTTCGGCTGAACTTGTCGGCGAGATAACCGGCGCCGATCACGACAACGGCACCAGCGAGAACATCAGCGAACGGCAACAGACCCGCTTGAAAGTCTGAGAAGCCGAATTGATCCTGTAGGTCCTCGAGCGCAATCGCAAGACCACCGCGTGCCACGAAATCTGAGGCTGCAATACCACCTAGGACAAGCACGGGTATGCGACCGGACTCGCCCCATGCAGCGAGTTCCGCAGGGCGGTCGTTCCAATGGGTGCGGTAGCGATAGAAACGATCGCGCAACCGCAAAACGCCTTCGCCGTTGGCGAGCCTGGCAGCAACGAGTAGTCCAGCTGCGCCGATCAGCGCGCTGTAGCGCGCCGATGCGCTCCCGGCGTCGCTCGACGACAACGCTGCGAGGAAACCGCCAGAGACAAGGACGCCGCCGACGAATGCGCCCGGCACGGTCGTTATGCCAGCGATGTACACGAACGCCAGCAGACCGAGCCCGCCGAAGAGGTCAAAGTTTGCAGCGGTAAGTGCCGGAAGTTTGTAGGCGAACAGAACGCCCGCGATACCAGCCAGAGCCGACGAGATACCAAACCCAAGGAGCTTGACGCGAGCAACGTCGATTCCAACGGCCGCCGCGGCGCGTTCGTTTGATCGCACGGCGAGAAAGCGGCGGCCGGTTGATCCCTTACGCAAAAACGAAACTGCAAGCCCACACGCAACCGCGACGACAACGACCAACACCGTGTATGCGGGATTATCTGACGTTCCGACCCCGAACGAATCGCTGTCGAGTTGTTTTTGTGCGCCCACGTACACGCCAAAGAACTCAGGCTTCGGGACGGGGTTGTTGCTGGCAGCGCCGGCGCCCATGAATGCGTCATTGCCGATCACCAGGTCTTCGAGCGCGATAACCGCAGCGATCGTAATGACCGCCAACTGCAGACCTCGCACCCGCACGGCAGGAAGCGCTGTTACCAAACCAGCGATTACGGCGATCGCGATGCCGCCACCAGCCGCAAGTAGATCGGGCCAGTCGGGCCCGGTTTTGGCAACTAGATCAAACTCGCGAATCTTCTCGCCGTTGGCTGAGAGTCGGATCGCGGTGAACGCCGCAAGACCAGCAATGCTCCACTGCGCCAGGCTGACTTGCCCCAAAAAGCCGACGAGTACGACCAGCGACAGCATGAAGATGCCGGCGACGAGCGTGGTGGTAAGTCCTGACTCGACCTTCCATCCAGCGAAGAGCAGTATGAAGACCACCAGGCCGACGCCTATCGCCATGGTCTTGACCGGGTTGTCGGGCACGGGTGCGCGGGGCTCACCGCGACTGTTGAGTACGCCTCGCACCGGCAAACGATCGCCTCGCCAAACGAGCAAGATCACCACCATCAGAAGTGGAACGAACTGTCGCACCCCGGCGGAAGGCGCCCAGTCGGGCCATGCCTCGCGGCCTGCCAGCCACACACCGCCGGATTGAGCCATAGCAATGACGACTCCTCCAGCCGCTGCGATTGGGATAGATGTCAGATTCCCGAACAGCGCTGCGCCAAGCGCCGGTACAACGAGGAGCACCATGTTGTCAGCTTGGGTGACGCCGACAAACACGATGCCTGCAAGTGCCGACAACACTGCGGACAACACCCATGTAACACCTGCGATTCGGTCGGCCGAATACCCAAGCAGCGCCATGCCGCGTTCGTTCTCGTCGACCGCACGTGCGGCAAGACCGAAGCGCGTAAAACGAATCAGCGCCCACGCAACCGATGTGACTGCGACGCCTGCTATCAGCAAGGCAAGGCTGCTCCGCGGGAAGTTTGAGCCGAGTCCAAGAAAGTTCTCAATCGGATCCTGGGTTGGTTTGAACGGCCCCCAGCCCAGGTCGGACTGCAGCTTGTTTCCAAAATGCAAGCTGGCCAATGCGATGAGGTAGATCATCACACCGACCGAAGCGATGATTTTGCTGAGAGGCGACGCGTTTCGAAGCGGACGGAACACGACAAAGTGGGCAAGCAGCCCAATCAGCACTGCGATAGCCAACGCAATGGCCATCGCTGGCGCCGTGCCAATGGGTTCGTCGCTAACAGATATTCGCACGGGCAGGTTGTTCAGCCGCATCGATCGCAGCCAACCCCACTCGGGAATGATGTCCACCCATGGCAAGAAGACTTCGCCAGCGCCGGTACCGCCTGTGGTTGTCCGCAGGGCTGTGAAGGTGCGCGCGGCGTACATCGCGATCGCACCCTGGGCAAAATTGATAACGCCGGAGCCGCGATAGGCGATGACTACGCCAGTCGCCAGGATGCCGTACACCGCTCCGGTGCCGATCCCCAGGAGCATCGCGAAGAGAAAGTCGTTCATGGCGCCAGATGGTTTTAGCACTGACTGGTAGTCGCGACCGCATCGAGAACTCGTTCACGCGGCTTAAGATTGTGGGGTGGCTAGCCGCAGCGGAACACTTGGTACCTTCGGCGGTGTTTTTACCCCCAGCATCCTCACGATCTTGGGATTGGTGTTGTTCCTGCGTGTCCCATACGTGATTGGTGCCGTGGGCCTTGGCCGGGCACTACTCATCTTGGGACTATCCACCTTGGTCTCAGTTCTGACCAGCATCTCGCTCGCCGTCGTGGCGACGAATATGCGAGTCGGTGGTGGCGGCGAGTACTACCTCATTTCGCGTACGCTCGGTATCGAGTTTGGTGGCGCCGTTGGCGTGGTGCTCTACCTGGCAATCTCTGTATCGATTGCGTTCTACGCGATTGGCTTCGCTGAAGCCTTGGTCACCGAGCTGGGTCGGGAGAGCACGCTGCTTATCCAGCTCGTCGCAGCGGGCTTAGTGCTGCTTCTCGCGCTCATCGGATTCATCGGCGCCGACCTCGCGACCCGACTGCAGTACCTCGTCATGGCGCTGCTCATCTTGGCGCTGTTCTCGTTTCTGATCGGAGCGATCGGTGACTTCAGCTTGGACCGGGTTGGTGACAACTTGGGACAAACCGACACCAGCGCCGACGTGGGATTCTGGGGCGCGTTCGCCATCTTCTTCCCAGCTGTTACTGGCTTTAGTCAGGGCGTGGCCATGTCTGGTGATCTACGCACGCCAAGCCGTTCGATAACCCGCGGTACGTTCGCGGCGGTCGGACTCTCCACCGTGGTCTACCTGGTTGTGTTGTTCTTGCTCGCGGGTGTTGCGCCCGCCGCCGACCTCGTTGATCGCACGACCACCATCATCGGTGACTTTTCTCTTGCTGGCTGGACCATGCTGGTTGGCGTGCTCGCTGCCACGGTGTCATCAGCGTTGGCGTCAACCTTGGGTAGCCCGCGTGTGCTGCAACAGCTTGGCCAGGATCAGGTGCTTCCTCGCATTGAGACGTTCGCCGAAGGATCGGGACCAGCGAACAATCCCCGTCGCGCATTATTCGTGTCAGTGGTGATCGCTCTCGCAACGGTGGCCGTCGGTGATCTGAATGCGATCGCTCCAATCATCTCCATGTTCTTCCTGGCCACCTACGGCATGATCAACTACGCAACCATCTTTGAAATGCGTGCCGGAAGCACGTCGTTTCGACCTCGGTTCCGACTTGGCGATGTTCGAGCCAGCATGTTGGGAACGTTGACGTGTTTTGGTGCCATCTTGGCTATCAACCCGCTCGCTGGTGCCCTTGCAGCCCTGGTCCTCTTGGCGATCTACAGCTATCTGCGCAACCGAGATGTACCTGATCGATGGACGGACTCAGGAGGATCGCATCACTACACCCAGGCTCGCAGTCACATCGTTGCGTTAGCTGACGAGCCGTTGCCGGCCGCCGATTGGCGCCCGTGTGCACTGGCGTTCGTGCCGCGCGACCCAGATAACCGCGAACACATGCTTACCGTGGCGTCGTGGTTAGAGGGCGGTTCGGGTTTCCTTACCGCCGTGCGGGTGCTTGAAGGCAGCGGCGCTGCACGGCGACGTGATGCCGAAGCGGTCCAGCGAGACCTCACCGTCGAGGTCGACAAGATTCTTCCAAGCGCCTCGGCGCGCGTCTTGCTTGTCTCTGATGCCGAAGTTGGCGTGCAGACGCTGATGCAAGCGCACGGCTTGGGTTCGATCAAACCGAACCTAGCCCTGTTCGGTGTGCGAGATCTGCGGGCCTCGACCGACGACCGGGAGGCGTACGGCCTGATGATGCAGAACTGCATCCGGTTCGGAGCGAACGTTGCCGTGCTGAACGTAGGCAGTGACGCCTGGGAACAGTACGTGCAACAGCCAAAGGATGAACGAACGATCGCGCTGTGGTGGTCCGACGACCATGCCGGCCAGCTGATCACCCTTTTGGCTTGGATGTGCACCCGTCATCCTGACTGGCATGGCGCCAAGATCACCGCATACGTGCCCGACGCACCCGGCACCGACATTGAAGAGGACACTGCACACGTCAAGGAGATTCTGGCCGACGCTCGAATCAGGGCAACTGTTGTTGGAGTCGACGAGACACCGGCTGCACTCACAACCAGCCTTGGCAGTGCCACCCTTGCGCTTGCGCCGCTCAAGGTTCGGCGCGGCGTTGCAATGGGGCCGTTCGAAACGCCCCTGGGCATGCTCATCGAAAGCCTGCCGCTCGCGGTAATGGTGCTGTCGACAAACGAGGTCGCCCTCGACGTTGAACCCGACGAGACGGCGCTTGCAAAACTCGCTCGTATCAACGAAAGCCTCGAGCTCGCCCAGAAGCGAGCCGTCGAACTCGATGCTGAGGCCGCTCGATTGTTGGTCGAAGACGAGCAACTGCATATGCAGCTAGATGCAAACCCCAACGATCCAGATTTGCAGGAGCGCTACGCCCAGCTGCACGTCGAGGCCAACGCTGCGGCGCGTGCGTACATCGACGCACGCGCCCGCACCCAAGCACTTATCGACCGAGCCGCCGCCCTATCTGGCGAACTCACCGGCACCGAATTCGATCCAGATATCTGGCGAAGTTCAACTCCCTAGCCCGCTTCTACCAAGGCCTCGATAACAATGTTTGTTGTGGTGGAGCCGCTCGAAAGTGCGGTAGGCGTCAGTCGCACAGTGAACTGCGGGCCGTCGCCGGTCATTAACAAGCTGGTCACCACACCGTCCGTGCCGCGGTCGAGAACCGTCCACCCGTCGAGATCGTCGTAGAATCCAGCCACGTCATCGACCGACCCGGCCACGTTGGCAACGATGCGGTCTCCGGGTTCGGTCCGAACGCGATCGACTACCGCCACCTCGGGGAGCGGCACATCGTCAATTGCATCGAGCGCGCCGTCAGATGGCGTGGGAATCGTGGAGATCACTGGAGCTTCGGTTGGCACTGTCGTGGCGGCTTCGGTTGCTGGCTGAGCTAGCGATTCTTCGTTCGCTTCTGGTCGTGTCGACACAAACACGACTGCGGCAATGGCGATCACTGCTGCAGCGAGTGCAAGCATGAGGCCCAAGCGGGACTCTTTTAGAGACGCAACAGCATCATTTGGCTCAACAACTTCGCTTGGCTCAACAGCATCGCTCAGCTTGACCGCTTCGGCTGGGTCGGGGTTGATGATGGCTGGTCTCGGCGGGTCGGCGCGTTCGATGTCTTCAAGAATGGTCCCGAGTTGTTCCGCTACGTTGTGCGCCGACTTGGGTCGCTTCCCTGGATCCAGCCGAACAAGATCCTGCACGAGCGCATCGAGCGAAGGCGGACGACCCACTCTTGCATCATCGAGCATCGGCGACACATCGATCGTGTCCTGGGTGGCTGCGGCGAGCATCGAACGGAACTTCCTGGGCCGCTCGCCGGTCAGCATCTCGAGTAGCACCACGCCGATTGGAAACAGGTCGGTCTGTGGTGTCAGCTGCTCCACGCCTGCGGCCTGTTCGGGCGACACGTACCCAGGCGTGCCAGACACCAGCGTTATCGCGGACTTATTAAACTCTCTTGCCAAACCAAGGTCACCAAGTACGAGCTCTTCGCCATCTGGTCCAGTGCGAAACAGAATGTTTCCTGGCTTGAGATCGCGGTGGATGTGGCCGTGGCGATGCATATCCGCCACCGCCAACGCGATCTGTTGCGCCAATGAGACGGCTTCATGGGATCCGAGCTGACGACTTGGCCGCAGACGGTCCTCAAGCGATCCTCGATCGGCGAGTGCCATGACCAGGTACGGCTGGCCGTCCTCGGTCTCATCGACCACGTGCACCCGCACCATACGAGTCGAGTTCGACTCCAGACTGATCCGGGCTTCAGCCATGAAACGTTCGCGAATGTGGCGATTCTGCGCCAGGTTGTCGGCCAACAACTTGATCGCGACATCCATGCCGACAACTGGATCGTGGGCTCGCCACACCGTGGCGAACGAGCCGGTGCCGAGCACATCGAGCAGCTCGTAGCGGCCTATCCGATCCCGATTCACATGTGGACTGTAGTTGTCGAACGAAGCAGCCCGAACACTCAGCCCGACGCCACAATCCGGCTGTGCCCCAACGGATACGTCAACGAATGGCTCAGGCCAGTTCCGGATGGCCTCATTCTCGCTGAACTCGAACACGACGTCCTCAGCCAGTCCCTGGACCTTGGCCACCAACTGGTCATCACGATCAGTGCCTATGTAAGTCCAGTCTTGGTTGGTTTCAAAGCGCTCGACCATTGTTGCGATTGCCGTCGTTAGGTCGCTATCGGGTACACGCACATTGGCTTCAACTGTGAGGTCTATTTGATCTGCCCGTAACTCTCTGATTTGCACACCCGCAGCGGGCTATGTTTGGGAAACGGGGACTGTTATAGCCAGCCGACATATCGGGCTAGCGACGCAGGATCGCCAGCCTCAGGGGTCCGTAGAACCCAGAGGTCACCGTGGTCGTACTCGAATCATTCCTAGCAAAATCTGAACCTAGAAGATCGAGTGCTTCCCGCTAGGCCTGGCTGTTACCCGTGCCCGGAACGCGCCAAAGCTCACGCCATCAGGAAACGGCGAGGCCGTGACCCCTACTCATAGTCACAGCCCTTTTGCGAGCAGACGGCGCAGTTCTTTGCGACCCTCGGAGACCCGGCCTCGCACGGTGCCCTCGGGTATGTCGTGCAGTTCGGCGATTTCGCCGTAGTCGAGTTCGAGCAGATCACGCATGAGTACTGATTCGATCAGTCGGTCGTCCATCTGATCGGCTGCATCGAGAAGATCGATTCGGGCGCCGACGCGCACCGACGGGGATGATCCCGCAGACGGCAGATCCATGTTTGTCGCCAGTCGGTCGGTGGCGTGGCGCTTCAGACGCCGATACATGTCGATGGACGCATTCGTTGTGATCCGGTGCAGCCATGTCGTGTAGCGGGACCGACCGGCGAATGTTTCGATGTGTTTCGAAACCGCCAGAAGCGCCTCCTGAGCGGCGTCCTCTGCATCTTGATCGTTTGGAAAGAACTTGCGGGCTGCTGCGAGCGCCGGTCGCTGTGAACCGCGAAGCAGCTCGTTTAGCGAGGCCGCATCCCCAGCTGCGGCTGCAGCTGCAAGGGCGTCCAGGTCGGGACCATCTGGTTGGTGAGAGTCGATTAGGCAAGGTTACGCCCATCAGCCGAGTTCAACGGTGCGCTCGGTGACAACTGCTACATCTACATCGTCGATCGGATACACATCGTCGATCGGATACACATCGTCGGCGACACGATTAAGCAGCCGAATCGAAGCTTCGAGGCCAGCTGGTACGAACTCAACGGTAAGCGAGTTCTCTGTGCTCTCTTCGACGAGTTCCCAGTGGTCTTTTTGGTTGATGTGCCTGGCTTTATGGTCGGCACTCGAGTCGAGCACGACCGGCTGCTGCATTGGGGTATGCGCATGATGACCGCGTTGCAGCTGGCCTCGACACCCACCCTGACTGTTTGTCTTCGCAAGGCGTTTGGCATGGCGTGGCAGGCAATGAACGGTTCACAGATGCCCTCGCTTGGGATCTACGCATGGCCGGGCGCAGAAATTGGGTTCATGGATCCCGAGGTCAGCATTAATGTGGTATACGGAGCCAAGCTCGCTGCCATTTAAGACGACGAAGAGCGCCAGGCTGAGCGCAAACGGCTCGTGAACGAGCTCGACGAGACGACGTCGCCGTACGAGGCTGCGGGCACAATGCGAATCGACGAGATCATCGACCCGGCCGAAACTCGAATGATCTTGGCAGAAGACCTGAACCGCCTGGCGAACCGGCCCATTCCACCGCTCGAAGAGCGGGCGCTTTCGTACTGGCCGACCTGTTAGTTCCGCTGCTTCTTGATCGTCGCACCGCCGGCTTCGCGCCACGCTGGCATGCCGCCGGAGAGCTGTGCGACGTTGCTGATGCCCAAATCGAGCAATGCCTTGGCAGACAACGCCGATCGCGGATCACCATTGCAGAACAGCACATAGGTCTTGTCCGGATCGGCGTAGATCTCGCGGTGGTACGGGCTTTGCGGGTCGAACCAGAATTCGATCATGCCGCGTGGCGCATGATGCGATCCGTCGATCGTGTCACTCTGCTCAACCTCTCGAATGTCGCGCACATCGACATAGATAAGCGAGTCATCATCTTTGCGCTCGACCGCCTCGGCGGCCGAAATCGAGGTGACTTCGCTCAATGCCTTTTCTGCCTGTTCGAGAATGCCCATCAGGTTGAGGCCGAGATGGACCTGGTGAGACGAAAGAGAGGGATCACTCGTTCGACCGTGTCCTGGTAGTCGGCGAATCGCGTCAGTTCCGTCGTCATGACCTGGAAAACCCGGTCATGCTCGGCCCCACCGGTTTCCACTGCGGTTGCCGAGAACGTCTCGCCCGGCCGTTGAAACGCGAGCACCTCTTCGTTCGACATTCCCATCATTGGCACCATCTCCTCGGTTGATTGTGCGCACGCAGTCTCGCGTACCTGCGATGACAATGCGATACATCGCACCCGGAACCGTCGTGCCATGATGAGCGGATGACCTCAAGCCCTTTGCAACTTGGCGTGCACCTCGGCCAGCAGAACGCGACCATGAGTGAACTTGTTGCGCTGTGGACCCGTCTTGATGACACTGTCGACTGGATCTCGATTTGGGACCACTTATATGAGGCACCACCTGCTGGCGGCACGACCCCGCACTTTGAGGCCGTAGCAACACTCGGTGCCCTAGCCAGCATTACATCAAAGGCACGGCTCGGATGTCTCGTCTTCTGCGTTCCGTACCGCAACCCCGCACTGTTAGCGAAGTCCGTCATCGCCATCGACCACATCGCCGAGGGGCGGTTCGAACCTGGCTTCGGCGCAGGATGGCACGAGCCGGAGTTCATCGCGCATGGCTATGACTTCGATTCGCTCGGGACACGTTTCGACATGGTCGACGAAGGCCTGGCGATCATCAGCGGCATGCTCGCCGAAGAAGAAACAACCACGGTCACCGGCGAGCACTACCGCGTTGAAGACGTGCGGGCGGTTCCTGGACCCTTCAACGGACCAATCCCGTTGTGGACTGGTGGCAGGGGGCCAAAGCGGACGCCGCAGATGGCGGCCAAATACTGCTCGGGTTGGAACGTGCCGTACGTGTCGCCCAAGGATTATCGAGAGCTCAACAAGCGAATCGATCAAGCGTGTGAAGCCATCGGACGTGACCCGGCCACCCTTGAACGCTCGATCAACCTTGCATTCCACATCGGCGCGACCGCCGACGCAGCCGAGTCCGAGCTACGCAAGATCAACGATCAATGGGGTGAGCAGGCCGAACGCATCACCGAAGGCGCGCTGACCGGCACGGCGGACCGTGCGGTCGAGCGCATTGCTGAGTATCGCGAGGCTGGCGCCGACATGGTCAACATCGCCCTGCGGCTACCAGTCGACGAGGACGCTCTCGAGACTTACCTGACCGAGGTCATCCCGGCAGCACGCCAGCTCTAGCCACGTTCCTTTTTAGGGCACGCCAAGGATGCACCAGCGCAAGCCCGACAACCGGCATCTGGCAGTGAGCGTCGGGATAAGCCGCCGTGCCCAACCGCGGATACCTGTGCCCGAAAAAGGAGAAACTCGATTCATGCGTGCCCACCCCCGCTAAGACGACTCCCGTAGACGCCCGCTTCAACCCTGATAGGCAGGGCGAAAGATCAGGTGGATCTCACGAGAGGCGATTGCGCACGGCGCTCAGCTGTGCTCAACTTTCCCCGCAACGAGTGGGAGCGCTAAATGAAGAAGCAGAAAGTCGCCGTGCTTGGTGGGGGCGGCGGGGCTATCGCGGCGGCGATGGAATTGTCGGCCACGCCGACGTTGCGCGACGCATACGAGGTCACGATCTACACGCCGGGCTGGCGGCTCGGAGGCAAGGCTGCCAGCGGACGTAACGCAGCGATGGACCAACGAATCGAAGAACACGGCCTGCATGTTCTGTTCGGTTTCTATGAGAACACGTTCGACCTCCTACGCACCGCCTACGACGAAGCCGGTCGCTCACCAAGCGACCCGATGGCGACGTTCGAGCAAGCCCTCACGCCATGTGACCAACTCGTCGTCTATGACCTGTGGAAGGGCGACGCATCGGGCTTCTCGTTTACCGCACCGATCAACGACCTAAAGCCGGGCGACAGTCAGGACTATCTCTTCGAAGACGTCGTGGACTTCGTTGGTCGCCAATTCGTAGCGCTTGGGCGTCAACTGTTGAACCACGGCCGCGGTCTCGGCTATCACAGCACCCCGAACCCCAGCACCTCGACCGCCAGCGCTGGCGCACCGTCTCTACTCGAGCATGTTCTTGGCTGGTTTCGCGAACTGCTTGGGCGAGCGGTGCACGGCATCGAGGACGAGTTCCAGCAGATCATCACCGACCTTGAGCATCGTCTCGAACTCGATGCTGGCGAATGGCTCAAGACCGGCCTGGACCCGATCATTCACAAACTTCGCACCGCCGCCGACGTCATCTACAAGCTGTGGGTGAGCAAGCATCTTGACAACGACTGGGTGCGGTTCGTCTGGACCTCTCTCGACCTGTCGTCGACCATCCTCGACGGCATCGTCAAAGACGATCTGCTCGGCAACGGATTCCAGTCGGTCAATGGCGAAGAATTGCGCGCGTGGTTGCACCGTCACCATGCCAAGCAGGTCACCATCGATAACTCGCCGCTCCTGCGGGGTCTGTACGACCTGACATTTGCGTATGAAGACGGCGACATCACCAAGCCCAACTTGGCCGCCGGTTCAGCCATTGAGGCCATGATCCGAATCGTGACCCAGTACAAGGGCCACATCTTGTACAAGATGAACGCGGGCATGGGAGACACCGTGTTCGCCCCGGCGTACGAAACGCTGACCAAACGTGGGGTGAAGTTCGAGTTCTTTCACTGGGTCGACAAGTTGACGGTGGCCGATGACAGCGACGTAGTCGACACCATCGAGATTTTCCCGCAGACCACTCCCGCACCCGGGTACGAGTTCATAGTCGATGTCGACGGCGTGCCGTCGTGGCCAAGTGAACCAGACTGGTCACTGATCAGTGATGGTGCCCAACTGCAAAGCAACGGCATCGACCTCGAGCACGCTGCCAATCCCCTAGGCAACGCACAGGTCGTGCTGCAACGCGGGCGCGACTTTGATCACGTTGTCCTTGGCATCTCGGTGGGTTCGCTGTCGCCCATGTGTGATGAGCTCAGCGAACGCGATCCACGCTTCAAAGCCATGCTTGAGCACTCGGCAACCGTGGCGACACAGGCAGTTCAGGTCTGGTCGAACGAGACGGTCGAAGACCTCGGTTGGCGGTACCACGAGCAGTCGATCGCTGGCGCCTACCGAGAGCCAATGGACACCTACTGCGACATGTCTCACCTGATCGACCGCGAGGCTCGACCCAACGGCCAGGTTAAGAGCATCGGCTACTTCTGCGGACCGTTACACGAACCGAACGCGCAACAAACCCCAGCCGAGCACGCCGCGACGACCGCAAGTGTTCACGATCGCGGTGTCGACTTCTTGAACACGCAGAGTTCGACACTGTGGCCCAAGGCAAACGACGCGACGGGGTTCATATGGGACACACTTGTCGACCCAAAGAACGGCACGGGCGCTGCCCGGTTCGACGCTCAGTATTGGCGGGCCAATACGCAGGGAAGCGAACGTTACGTGCGGACCCCGGCTGGCGACATCCGCTATCGGTTGTGGCCGAACGAAACCAAGTTCACTAATCTCGCCTTGGCCGGCGACTGGACCCGAAACGGAATTGATGGTGGCGGCTTCGAAGCCGCTGTTGCCTCAGGGCGACTGGCTTCACAGGCAATCTGTGGATGGCCGCGCCGTGTGCCTGGCACGACCGGACTCTTCGAAGACAGTCGCAGATACGCCGCTCCCCCGCCGTATGTCGAATTCGGCGGGCTCGACACGTTCCCGGGTCCGTACAACTGCAAGGACACCGAGCTGTGGTCGTTCATGGTCAAGGGCGACGAGTCCAAGTTGCAGGCGCTGATCGACAAGGTGTTCAACGAGCCAGCCATGGGCGCAGTGCAGTTCTCTGCGCTTGGCCCCTACGTCATGTTGTCGCTTGGTGACATCCATCATGTGATCCCCGAGACGCCTCCGTTCAACACGATGGGCAGCGTCGACGAAACCCAGGTCGCGTTCTGGGTTCCGACCGTGCAGGTCGAAGAACGAGATGGTGAGCTTCACGCCACGCGGTTCTTCATGTTCACGTCGTACATCTGGGTGAACAACCCCATGTCAATGGCGACCGGCCGTGAGGTCTACGGCTGGCCGAAGTCGATGGGCGAGATCACACTTCCCGACAACGCAACAGGCGGCCAGAGTACGAGCGACTTTGCGCTCAACAGCTACGGCCTGAACTTTGGACCTGATGAGATGCCGGCCTATCTGCCGCTTCTTGACATGAAGCCCACGGGCAAGAAATCAAGCAGTCTCGGCAAAGCTGGCACCTCGTTGGTGGACATGGTCAAGGCGCTCTACGAGACCTATGAGACCGCAACCGACAATCACCTCAAGCTCACGTGGGATGTCGATCTTGATCTGCTCGACGACGCCGTCACGACCGCTGTTCCCGAGGTGTACCTCAAACAGTTCCGCGATATTGAGAACGGCACCACCGCTGCCTATCAAGCGATCTGCGCCTCACACGCGGTGACCGAGTCACTCACGTTCGAGGGCCTCACCGAGCAGTACTCGTTGAAGCTTCATCACATTGACAGCCACCCGGTTGGCGCCGATCTTGGCATCGACGACCAGGTCCTCGATATTGGCTTCAAGATCAAGATGGACTTCTTGCAAGACGTAGGCGAGATCTTGTGGGAGGCCGATCGCTACGGCAACTGATCGCCACCGCGCTTCATCGTTACGCACCTCATCGTTACGGCACCT
>Ga0114956_1001360_pt1 | contig 19118 bp, 18 predicted proteins | sample MaitaG_FD_87304 | JGI IMG/M metagenome (GOLD analysis project Ga0114956, IMG submission 87304) | Marine algal microbial communities from Maine, USA - Maine_Asex2 metaG | ecosystem: Host-associated > Algae > Red algae > Unclassified | place: Maine, USA | collected 2015-01-05 | reverse complement strand
CAGGTGCCGACGTTGTGCTCGCCGGTACTAGCGGTCGAGCTGACCCCGACGATCGAGGTGAGTTGGCGCTGGCAATTCGGGTCGCCGAAACGATCGCGCGACGCCGTAACGAAGTCGCCACGACGTCGCGCGACGCAGCCCACGATGCGGCCGGTGCGTTCAACGTCATCGGCCTCATCGTCGAAGCAGCTCGTCACGGCCGGCTCGATCATGCTGCCGCCGTCGAGCGGATTCAAGATCTCCTTCCGCGCGCCGGCGAGAATGCGTGGCGGGTCGGTCGAGGGCACCGATCGTCGTCGACCGTTGTCGGCTCTGTAAATCTCTGCACCTTTTTTCAGGAGGCGGTCTTTCCCGGGGACATCGACGTAACGATTGCCACCGACTGCGCGTTTGTACTGGCCGACCGGGACAAGCTCCGCGGTGCGTGTGCCGAGCTGATGGGGAACGCTCGACAGGCTGGCGCAACACGCGTCGGTGTCGCGGTTTCGGCTTCACGAGATGGCGGGACCATCCAGATAGTTGTCAGCGACGATGGTGCTGGCTTCCCGAGCGACCGCGTTGCTGTCGGACGCCCCTTCACCGCAGCCGCTGGTTCGGACCGCCTCGGGTTGGGGCTGGCAGTTGTCGCTGAACATCTACAGGAGCTCGGCGGAGATCTGGAGGTGCTCGACTCGGGGGCGGACGGAGCGCTCACGCGAGTCGCGCTCACGTTGCCCCGCCTCGATCCGGTGTCGCTTGATCCCGCATTGCGACCGATGCTGGCGGGTGATCCAGCCAGCGCTCAGGCCGACATTCTTGAGAGTGTTGTTCGCCACGCACCACTCGAAGAGTCGCTCGAGGGCATCGTCGCCGCGATCGAGAGTCAGCTTCCGGGCGCGGTCTGCTCGGTGCTGCTGTCGCACGATGGCTGTCGGCTTCGCCACGGTGCAGGGGCCCGACTTCCGCTTGCGTATCGCGACGCCATCGATGGGGTCGAGATCGGCGTCGGTCAAGGTTCGTGCGGCACCGCCGCACATACCCGGCGTCCGGTGATCGCCAGGGATGTGACGACGGACCACAACTGGGTCGATTTCCGATCGATCGCGCTTGAACATGGCTTGCGGTCGTGTTGGTCGACGCCGATCGTGGCCGCCGAGGGTGGCGAAACCCTCGGCACGTTTGCGGTCTACACATCGGGGGTTTGGAGCCCGGACGAAGCCGCGACCGGACTCGTCAACCGCTACACGTACCTGGCGGCGGTGGCGATCGAGCACCATCGGCTCTTTGGCGCTTTGGCCGAGAGTGAGGCCCGGTTCCGAAGTGCGTTCGAAGGCGCAGCTGCCGGGATTGCGCTGGCGACCCTCGACGGCGTCGTTCTCAAGTCGAATCCCGCGCTCGACGACATCGTGCAGTGTCGGGTCGGTCGCCTCGCCGGAAGCTCGTTACTCGATCTCATCGCGACGCCATATCGCAGCTTGGTGGCCGACTCATGGGCTCAGCTGACCAACGGCGATCTCGCGGCAACGGCTGACCCCGTCGAGGTTCCGCTCGCGGCAACCGTCGACGCATCGGAGACGTGGCTCTCGCTCCACACCTCGCTGATTCCAGGTGAATCAGGGCAGCGGCCGTACCTGTACGTCGAGGTGCGCGACGTCACCGCAGCTCGGCAACAACTCGCCGACCTGCGGGCTCGCGAGGCGGCCGAGGCCGCCAATCGAGCGAAGACCCATTTCCTTGCACTTGCGAGCCACGAACTTCGCACACCGCTCAATGCAATCCTGGGGTTCGCGCAGGTCATGCAGCTCGTTGATCTTGATGAGTGTCAGCGAGGCGACAGCGTTGGTCACATCATGAACGCCGGCAACCACCTGAGGGATCTCATAGACCAGCTTCTCGATCTCTCGCGCATCGAAGCCGGGCAACTCTCGGTCGACATCGGGCCGGTTGACGTCGGCAAAGTCGTCGACGAGGCGCTGGAACTCGTCGGACCTTTGGCGGCCGCGCGAGACATCGAACTCGTGGGCCACGGCGATGCTTCCGCAGCGCATCACGTGCTCGGCGATCACCGGTGTCTGCGTCAGGTCCTGATCAACCTTCTCGACAATGCGGTGAAGTACACGTCGAGCGGCGGCCGCGTAGAGATGCGAGTTGAGGGACTTGATCGATCCGTGATCCGAGTAACCGTCACCGACTCGGGCCAGGGAATCTCCGCAGATTCATTGGAAGCGATCTTTGAGCCGTTTCATCGCCTCGATCGGGCCGCCGACGGCGAGAGCGCTGGCTCCGGCCTCGGCCTCGCGCTCTGTGCCCGCCTGATGCAAGAGATGGATGGCTCGATTGGCGTGACGAGCGAACTTGAGCGCGGGAGCAGTTTCTGGATCGAGCTACCGCCAACCGCAGCGGCCGGCACGACGGTCGTCTCGCCCCGATTCGGCCCCGACAGAGGTGCCAACAGGGTGGCCAACAGAGGTGCCAACAGAGGTGCCAACAGGGTGGGTTGAGCCCGACCAGGTGTTGACGAAACCCGTCGACGCGGTCTTACGGCGCATCGATCTCGCCTGTGGTGCAGTGGCGGGCGGCAGCTAGTTCTCCAAGCCGATGCACGCGCGCTATCAGTGAGGCGACATCGACGGGCTTCGCAACGAAACCGTCGAAACCGTGATCTTCGGTCGCTCGCAAGACTTCTGGAAAGTCGGCGCCGCTGACCGCGAGCACGCCAACATGGGCTGTCTCCGGCCGACTTCGTAACAGCCGGAGCAAGAGGAAGCCGTCGCTGGCGTCGTCGCCGTCGCCGTCGCCGTTGCCCTTGAAGATGAGATCTGAGAGCACGACATCGGGAGCGTGGTCAATTGCGTGGAGCATGGCTTCGTTCACACCCGAAGCAGTATCGACGACGTCACCGGTTGACTCAAAAGCGAGCTGCATGAACGCGACGGTCGCAGAATCATCGTCGACGATCAAGACTCTCACCACCGTCGAAGCTTAACCCGCCGTTTGGGTGCCCGAACTGACGCGAATGCACTGTCACGATGGCGCATCTGTCACTGCCCGTGGCAATCACCGGCAACTAGTTTTGGCCTTACAACGACGAAAAAGAGGGATGGTCATGGGACGGGTTGAAGGCAAGGTCGTGCTGCTCACAGGGGGAGCGAGGGGGCTTGGCGAGGCGACGGGTCGCCTGATGGCGAAGGAAGGTGCGACCGTTGTGCTCACGGACCTTCTCGACGAAGATGGTGCGGCACTGGCCGCCTCGATTCAGGCGGACGGGGGTTCTGCTGAGTACATCCATCAGGATGTGACCGACGAAGCGCAGTGGGATGCAATCACGTCCGACGTCGTCGCCCGTCACGGCCGGCTCGACGTCGTCGTCAACAACGCGGGTGTTGTGCACGACGCCAATGTTGAAGACACCACGCTTGAAGCCTGGCGCCACGTCAACGCCGTGAATAGCGAAGCGGTCTTCCTGGGAACGCGCACCGCCATCAAAGTGATGAAGGAGCAGGACCCGATCGGCGGTTCGATCGTCAACATTTCGTCAATCGCTGGGCTTGTCGGTATCGACAATCTGGCGGCCTACAACGCCTCGAAGGGTGCGGTTCGGCTGTTCACGAAGTCGGCTGCGCTCCACGTCGCGGAAGCGCGCTACAACATCCGGATCAACTCGGTGCACCCGAGCTACACCTGGACGCCCATGGTCCAGCTGCTGGCCGATAACACCGGTGATCGCGACGGATTCTTTGATGCGCTCGGTGCCGCCCATCCGCTTGGCCGTCCGGGGGTTCCAATGGATGTGGCCTGGGGTGTGCTGTACCTTTCGTCCGACGAATCGACGTGGGTCACTGGATCAGAACTTGTCATTGATGGAGGCATCACCGCACGATGAACCTGGCCGCCTGGGTCGAGCGAAACGGACGCCGCTGGCCCGACCAGCCTGCGCTCGCCCATGGCGACCGAGTGCACGCGACCTGGGCGACGTTTGCCGGCCGAGCTGCCGGTGGCGCTGGGGGACTTCGGGACTCCTTTGGGCTGGCGCCCGGCGACCGGGTCGCAATCTTGATGGCGAACAGCCCGGCGTATCTGGAGGCGCTGTTCGCCATCTGGCATGCCGGTCTTGTCGCAGTGCCCGTTAACGCTCGGCTGCATCGCAAGGAAGTCGCCTACATTCTCGAAGCGAGCCAAACGCGCGTCGTCATATCGGACGATGATCATGCAGCCGATTGCCAGGCGCTGGTTCAAACCATCGACGGACTTCAAGCCGCAATGGCCACGCCTGGAGACCAGTGGGACAGGCTCGTCTCGGCCGAGCCGATTCCGATCGTTGAACGGTTGCCCGAAGACGCAGCCTGGCTGTTCTTTACCAGCGGCACGACCGGACGACCGAAGGGCGCGACGCTGACACACCGCAACTTGCTGGTGATGGCGTTCAGCTATTACTCCGACATCGGCGAGGTCTCGTCGTCGGACTCGATCCTGCACGCGGCGCCGATCTCGCATGGCTCGGGCATGTATGGGCTGGCCCACATTGCCCGGGGCGCAGTTACCGTCATCCCGGAGAGCGGGGGAGCAGACAGCGAAGAAATCGCGACGCTAATCGAGCGATGGCCAGGCATGTCGTTCTTCGCTGCTCCCACCATGGTGAAACGGCTGGTGAGCGATCCGGTGTTTGCGACGGCTGATCTGACCAACTTGAGCACGATCATCTATGGCGGTGCGCCCATGTACCTCGCCGACCTGACCAAGGCGCTCGACGTCTTCGGCCCTCGACTGGCTCAGATCTATGGTCAAGGTGAGGCGCCGATGACGATCACGGTCTTGACGAAAGCCGACCACACCGACCGCGATCATGCGCATTGGCAAGATCGAATGCAAAGCGTCGGCCGTCCGTTTACTGGCGTGGAAGTTCGAGTTGTCGACGAGCAAGATAACGAGCTACCGGTGGGCGAGATCGGTGAAGTCGTCGTGCGGGGTGATGTGGTCATGGCCGGCTACTGGAACCAGCCTGAGGCCACCGCAGATGCGCTTCGAAACGGCTGGCTCCACACGGGCGATGTCGCCAGCATGGGAGCAGATGGGTATCTGACGTTGCGGGACCGGTCGAAGGACCTGATCATCAGTGGGGGAATGAATATCTATCCACGCGAGATCGAGGAGACGCTGCTCCAACACGACGGGGTCGAAGCGATCTCGGTGGTCGGTCGGCCCGACCCGGAGTGGGGCGAGTCGGTCGTGGCCTTTGTTGTTGCGGATCGAGAACGTCCGGCGACGGCGGCCGACCTTGAACAGACCTGCCTGGATCACATCGCTCGCTACAAGCGCCCCAAGGAATACCGCTTCGTCGACTCGCTGCCGACCAACAACTATGGGAAGGTCCTCAAACGAGAGTTGCGAAATCAGCTGGCCGCCGAGGCGTAGAACAGCCGAACGATGCCATGGACCGGTCAGTTGTGCCCGGGGTCCGTCGGGGCGAGTGTCACGCGGCGGCGGTGACGCAGATCTCGACGAGCAGTGCTTCGCGGGCCATGTGGGCTTGAACACACGCTCGGGCCGGCGGCGAGCCCGGCGTGACCCAACTGTTCCACACCGCGTTCATCGGTGCGAAGTCTGACTGGATGTCCCGCAGATAGATGGTGGCCGAGAGCAGCCGGGATTTGTTGGTCCCCGCGGCCGCCAGGAGCTCATCGATCTTGGCCAACGTCGAGGTGGTCTGGCCCGCGATGGCTTCGGACGGATCGGCGCACACCTGACCCGAGAGCGTGACGACGCCCTGGTAGATCACGATCGCACTGGCTCGTTCGCTCGTGTTGATCTTCTGGATGTCGGCGTTGGCAGAGGTCATGGTGCGAAGCTACCCAAGAATTCCCGCGGGGCTCACGAGTCCGCCGAGATTCAGATGTGCGGCGGTGGCGGTCGGCATGGCCACGAGCATGACGAGACCCCACGAGACACCCCCGAGTACATTCGACCGGGCATAACGGCTGATGGCTTGAGCAAGTTCGTCGGCGTCGGTGCTGAGCCCAACGGACAGGGTCGCTACGATCAGCAGATGTCTGTCGATCTCGCTAGTGCCACCACGCTCCAACTTCTCGAGGCACTGGAGGAGGGCTTGGTGTCAAGCGTCGAGTTATTCGAGCAGATGCTTGCGAACATCGAACGGATGAACCCGGCGGTCAATGCGGTCGTCGCTCAGGACATCGATCGGGCCCGAGCCGAAGCGAGCGCGGCCGACGATCGGCGTGCAGCGGGTGAGAAGCGCGGCCCACTCGCCGGTTTACCTATGACCGTCAAGGACGCCTACGAGACCCTCGACCTTGTCACCACCGGTGGTGCACCAGAACTGGCCGATCATCGACCCGAACGCGACGCCGACGTCGTGCGCCTGTTGCGTCGAGCTGGCGCGGTCGTGTGGGCGAAAACCAACGTGCCGCTTTACTCGGGCGATCATCAGACCTACAACGAGGTCTATGGCCTGACCCGAAACCCGTGGGATCTCGAACGAACGGTTGGCGGTTCCTCAGGCGGGGCTGCGGCAGCGGTTGCGTGCGGATTCACAACCGCCGAAGTCGGCAGCGATATCGGGAACTCGATCCGTCAGCCCGCGAGTAACAACGGCATCTTCGGCCTCAAGACGACCCACGGATTGATCTCGGGCCGCGGCCACATCCCCGGACCGCCGGGAACACGGCGCCTGACCGACCTCGGCGTCTTTGGCCCGCTTGGTCGCTCGTGCGGAGACCTCCGGCTGTTGCTTGAGGTCCTCACGAACTCATCGACGGCGTTCGCCGGTGCGCCGGGTGCGTCGCTTCCTCGGAACGAACGTCAGCCCGACGTTGAGCGCTTGCGTATTGGGGTCTGGTCCGACGACGCAGTCTCTCCGGTCGACGATGCCGTCAAACGGCCGATCGAGGCGGCGGCGGTGGCATTGGCCGATGCCGGTGCGCAGGTCGACGCCGAGATTCGGCCGAGCGTTTCGTCGGCGCTGTTGCACGACACGTACATGCACCTCCTGAATGCGGCGCTGTCGGCCGGCTTCCCCGATGAATTCTTTGATCGCATGACGCTCAAGGCGAGCGGAAGCACAGCGGTGTCGGGCAACCACGAGGTCGACTTCGCCCGTCAGGTCACCATGTCGCATCGCGACTGGATCGGTCACGACGAAGCGCGCACGCGAGCTCAGGTTGCCTGGGCGGAGGTATTCAAAGAAGTCGACGTCGTGCTCGCGCCGATCCAACCTGTCCCGCCGTTTCCCCACGACATCGAACGCAACTATGGACAGCGCACACTCTCGGTGAACGGCAGCGAGGTGCCATACCGGAACATCTTGTTCTGGGCCGGTATCGCGACGTTGCCACTCTTGCCATCGCTCGCGATCCCACTTGGTCAGACCGATGCGGGTTTGCCGGTCGGCATGCAGCTCATCGCACCAAAGTGGTCCGACCACAAATTGCTCGGTTACGGCGAAGAGATCGCATCAGTCCTCGGTGTCCATTTTCAGCCGCCACCTCTCGTTGCCGCGAGTTGAGCAGCGGCCCAACATCGCTATCGCAGCGTCGGCACGCGGTAGGCCGTAGCTGCGGTGTCGTGGAACAGGAATCGTTTCTCGGCGGGCGAGTAGCCGGCGGTGATCCGTTTGTACGCGTTCCACAGCACGACATAGCCCGCGCCGCGTTTGTCGACGGGAAAGTTCGATTCGAACATGCAGCGCTCTGGACCGAAGAGCTCGATGACGCGATGGATGGGTTCGGCCCACACCTCAGCTAACTCTTCCGACGTGGCCGGTGTGGCTCGCTTGTCCCATCGGTAGCCCATCATCGGCATGCCGATACCGCCGGTCTTCAGGAACGTGTTCGACAACGCGGCGAGCTCCGCCATCGCGTCGTACCAGAACGCGAGAATCTCATCACGGCGGTCTTCATACGGCCCCGTCCCGAGGAAACCGCCGAGGTGGTCGATCACGATGGGGGTCTCCGGGCACGCCCAGGCTGCGGCCGCCAACTGCTGGAGCTGGGGGTGATACACCATGGCGTCAAACGTGTAGCCCAGGTCGGCGACGGTGCGCAGTCCGTCCGTTGGACCTTCGCGCCTGGCTGGCAGGTGGCTTGTTGGGATTGGTCATGCGAAAGACGAAGTGCTGGCCCAATCATTCGTTCATCATGCGGGCACGACGCCGACCGATAGTGCAGCCTGGCTCGGCGCCGCCATCGTCGGCAGTAGCACGGTCATTGAACCGACGGTCGCCGACGTGGGCGTGCAACGGTCTCGGGTCGAATCACGCGATTCGTCGCCCGTTGTGCAGCGCCCGCCTGTTGCGAGCGTCTCGCCGCGCCCCTCTCAACCAGCAGGTCCCCCGCCGCCGGTGGCTCCACGCGGTCAGCAGCAGCGCCGGATGCTCACGGCCGCCGTCTTCGTCGTGGGCTTGGTTTCGGTACTCTTTGCCGGTTCGGCCTTTCTTGAGTCGCGGGCGACATCGGGCGTGGAACCCGTGCAATGCGACCTATCGGAGTTGCAGCTCGGCGAATCGATCGACCGAGGCGTCTTTGCTGGTGGGTCGCAGTACGTAGCAGAAAGTGGAGACACGCCGCACGCGCTATCTCAACGTCACCTCAAACTCTGCGAGGGAACTCGCGTTGATGCCTACGCTGACCTCGTTGCTCACGCCCACGGCATGGCAGCAGCGGAGCCGTTCGAGCAGGGGCAACGCGTGCATCTACCGGCTCGTGCTGCCGTCGACTGATTTCAGCGGGCGGTCGAGCGGCTTTACCGTGCCGTGCCAGCTTGGGAGCTCTCGTTTCGGCGGCCGCGAGTCACCGCTGAGTTAACGTCCAGGGTTATGACGATGACCGGGCGCGAGACGATAGTCCCTGAGGTACGCGAAGCCGATGTTCTCCGCATCGCGGCAACCCGAGCGTCGGCAACCGAACAGCTTGGCCATCTGCACCCAGAGGTAATCGACGCGCTCGTGCAGGCGGGTATGTTCCGCCGGTGGGTGTCGGCCGAGGTCGGCGAGGGGGCGAGCGTCACCGACGTCCTGGGTACCATCGAACGGATAAGCCAGGCCGACGGTGCCACCGGGTGGTGCGTCATGATCGCCAACACGACGGCGCTGATATCCCACCGTCTTCCCGCCGAGTGGGCGACCACCATCTTTGGTGACCCGGCCGCGTGCTCGGGTGGCTTCGGCATGCCGGCCGGGGCGGCCCGAGTCGTCGACGGTGGGCTGGTGGTCACCGGCCGGTGGGCGTGGGGGTCCGGAACCGACCATTGCACGTGGGTCGGCGGTGGCGTCCGGGTCGTCGACGAAAACGGCGAGTCGACAAAGACACTCGACGGGGCCCGAACCCCGTTCGTGTTCTTTGAACCGGGTGACGTTGAACTGCTCGACACCTGGCATGTGGCCGGGCTGAAGGGCACCGCATCGACCGACTACTCGGTCGATGCGGTCTTCGTGCCCGAGGGCCGTTGGGCGCAGCTGATTGGAGTCGACCCGCGCGTCGATGACGCGCTCGGGCGCTTCCCCTTCTTCGGCGCATTGGCCTCGGGAGTCGCCGCGGTCATGATTGGTTTAGCCCAACGGGCGATCGACGAGCTTGTCCTGCTCGGCGCAAAGAGATCTATGGGATCAAAGAAGACCCTCGCCGAGCGGGCCCCGGTGCAAGCGGACCTGTCACTCGCTCGAGCGAACGTGGCTCAGGCTCGCAGCTACCTCTACGGCACGACGGATCGAGTCTGGGAAGACGGCAACCATGGCCGAGACGTCGGCGACGACGTGCGAGCGGAGCTTCGCCTCGCCGCCACCTCGGCCTCGCGTCGATGTCTGGAAGCCGTGAGCCTCTGTTACCACGCCGCAGGTGGCGCCGCCGTCTACGAAACGAGCCCGTTACAACGGGTCTTTCGCGACGCCCACGTTGCCCAGAGCCACGGGATGGTTGCGCCGCGAACGATGGAGCCGCTCGGCCGTTTCGCGTTCGGTCTTGAAACGAACACGGCGCTCTTCTAAGCCACGCACATAAAACCGTGCGCGTACCGTTCGGCTGGCCCGCGGTTAATCTCTTGCGGTGAACCTGGCCATGATCCGAACGGCGGTGCCGAACGACCTTGCTGCGATCAAGGCCATCGCGGTCGCAGCTCAGATGTTTGACATCGAGGAGGTCGACTTCTTCGATGAGATGTTTGGCGGATGGCTTGACGGCAGCATCGACGGTCATCAGTGGCTGGTGGCCGAAGGCGACGACCGCGCGGTGGTTGCCGCCGCGAACTATGCCCCCGAGCCCTTCGCCGACCGCCTGTGGAATCTGTACTTCATCGCCGTCGACCCTTCAGAACAAGGTCGCGGGCGAGGTGGCGCGCTCATGCATCATGTCGAATCGGAGCTGCGTACTCGGGGTGAGGCCGAGGCGAGGGTGCTCCTCGTGGAAACGTCGTCGACCGATCAATACCAGCCAACCCGCGAGTTCTATCGCAAGCTTGGTTATAGCGAAGAAGCTCGGATACGAGAGTTCTACGGCCCCGACGACGACAAGGTCATTTTCTGGAAGTCCCTACTCGGGCAGTAGCGCTCGGACCCCGGCTACGCCGGAAGGAGTTCGCTGAAGACGACGGGTCGGCGAGACCGCCGTAGGTTCGCGAATTTCGCGACGTCCGCGTTGATGGTCTTTTCGCTCTCAGCGTCGTTGAACAATCGTTCGTCGTGGTCCGCAAGGGTCGGGAACGCACAGAGGGCAATACCGTCGAGCGCGCGACCGTCGAGGGTCCGGACGACCGAAAGTTGCACGTAGTCCCACATTGCGGCGTGGTGGGTGAGCGCGAGCGGGGCGTGTGTGTCGCGCCAGTGGGTGTCGGTCTCGAGGTGGGTCATGTTGTCGTTGCGTATCAACCCGAAGCAGGCCACGACTCCTGGCGTCATCTCTCCCGGCCAAAGACCGGAATGGGCTTCTCACTAAGTTCGTCCAACGACACGGCCACAATAGTCCGACACCGATCACGGGAGTGCCATGAGTCTCGACAATTACCGCCGAACTCCGGGATTGCCTATGGCGGCAACAAGGTGCGCAAGCTTGAATACCTCGTGGCCGAGGCGCTCGACACGGGTTGCGACACGCTCGTGTCCATCGGTGGCGTTCAATCGAACCACACCCGTCAGGTGTATTGGTACTCATAAAGCTCCCGGACCCGCGCATTGACGTCGGTGTTACGGCCGCTGCCAGCGAGGGCCCAGTTCCAGAAACGGCGGGGGTCCCATGGCCAGACGTCCCACTCGCTGTCGCCCTCGGTGATGAGTTCGGTCAGCACCTTGCGACGGATGCGGCGTGGGTGATGCCGATCTGCACGCCGATGGCCTGAAAGAAGTTGCGCTTGCCGGGCGCTGGCCCGACCAGTGGATTGGCGTCTGGCGAGTACGCGACCGGTCCATTCACGAACTCGGCGACGCCGACCTCGCCGAGCAGCGGCACGTGGATCATCGCCTGCTCCGCGACTTCGGCGATGTCATCGGTCGAGTCGTGCGAACGCAGTGTTGATGTCGAGGGCCAGACCTGGGTCGACATCGCGGGCGATGAGCGGTCGCAGGCCATAGTGAATGTTCGGACTCTCGTCGAGCACCCGCATTATCACCCAGAGGTCGTCGAGCGTGGAGTTGCGGTAGTCGCCAGACGCTCCGTCGAGGGTGAGCACGGCGGCGCCGCTGGTTCCGATATGCACCCGCCCGCCACCGACCGTGACGCCTCGGTCCTCGATGAAACCTGGCAGAGGCGCCGACGTTGGTTGGCGAGCGAGGGCGGCCTCGACGATCGACCTCGGGAAGAGCAAGCGTCCGTCGTCGCGCTAGCGAGCGCCGAGCTCGATGAGTCGTACCGCGAAATGAGGCGGCGTATCGGCCATGCCGATCGTTGCGAGCAATCAAATGCGTTGTCGACGATGGCGTCACGGTCGGGCGCCGACAGGGAAGGAGGCCGCCGCCAAGGGGCGGAGCCGTCACCCGATCGGGCGGAGCTGGCCGATGACGCCCCACGGCCTCGCCTGGCTCAAGCAACCACCAATCGGTCGACGGTCGAGTCGTGAAGCCAGGCCAGCCCACTTCCCATGGCGTCTGCTGTACCACGGATCAACGCTCATTCGCGGGGTGCCCGAACTAACGAGCAAGACGCGAACGAGCCGCGACTGGGGTCTCGGCAGTCTGACCTCGTCGGACCGCTTCTTTGCGGTCGAGTCTCACGGGTACCCATTGGTTGTCGCCAGCCGGGAGCATGTCGGGTTCGTACAGCGCGATCTTCTGTTTGTCGGCGATCCGGCCGCCGTTCAAGTCGAGGTCACGCGCGTTGGTGCCCTTCTCCGGATGGATCGTCTTGCCGTCCTTCCACTGCAGGTCCCACCACCACTTCTTGAGCGGATTGATCGATCCGTTACCGACCCGGTCATCGAGCGTCGCGATGTAGCGCCGAGTGAACGGCAGTTTGATCGCGGCCCACAAGACGGCCCGCTCGCTGAGAACACCTTCGATGTTGTAGGGGCACGTCTTCATGCACCGGCCGCACGCCGAGCCTTTGAGATTGCCGAGCCGGTACTTCGTGCACTTCTCGACGTCGGGCTTCCAGATTTCATAACCGTTGAACATGACCTTGTCGCCGAAAGAGATCGCGCCGCACGGACATTCGCGAGCACACTTCGTGCACTTGTTGCAGAAGTCCTGGAGGCCGAAGTCGATTTTGTGATCCGGCGTGATGGGCATGTCGGTGGTCAGGACGACGGACTTGAACCGTGGGCCGACAAACGGATTGAGCACGAGTTCGCCGATGCGGCTCATCTCGCCAAGGCCTGCTTCGAGGACGAGTGGAATATGCAGAACTTCTGAGTCGCTGTTGGTGTGGCTCCGCGCGCTGTAGCCGAGCGATCGCAGATGTTCGGCCATGATCCCGGCGATCTGCGCGCCCCGCATGTACGCCCGCATCGATTGGGCGCCGGAGATCCAATCGTCGCCGCTCGCCCCTTCCATCGTTTCGTAGCCCTGATCGAGGAGGATCACGACGCCGTAGCGATGTCGGGCCTCGACCTTCTCGCCGGCTCCGTTGTGCGAATACCAGGCGTACTCAGGGACCTCGCACACGCCGACCATGTCGCCGCCGAGGTGGTAGGCCAACGCTTTCAGGGCCTCGGCGTTGTGGCCGGGGTTTGTCGTGTCAGATTTGGGGGCGGCGCTGACCTCGCCGTCTTGATGCGGGACCATCGCGCGGATCTGTTGGATGTAGGCCTGGGCCTGGGGCGTTTTGTAGGCGAAGACCTTGACGTCCTCTTGAAACTTCGGACCCATATCGCCGTGGCGCGCTCGGGGGAAACCCCCGGCGCGGACCGGTACTCGCTCCACTTCGTCGGCGATGATCAGCGTCGTCGCTTCGGGCACGCGCTTGATTCGCTCCATCGGGTACCGGCCCATGTGCAGCGCGCGGTGGTCGCCGTTCAGTCGACCGAGCCCGGCTCGCGTACCGCGCCGACCGAGGAACCAGCCCGGCGAGTGTGTGCTCCGAAGTTTTGCCCGCGCGCCGCGTCGAGCGAGGGGAGCGTCGGCCGCGAACGCGAGCGTGGTCGAAACGACCGCGAGCGCAAATCCGCTGGCGATGAAGGGGGCGCGTAGTTCGCCTCGACGCGATTCGATCAAGCCGCACTGCAGGGCGACCATGTCGATATCGAGATCGGTCGCCGTCGGAGTATGGGCAACGGCGTCGTAGCCGAGGCGGCGGATGTACCCCGCGGTGATCACCGCGAGTTCGGCGGCGCGGAGATCGGCGTTGATCTGGCGGGTGCCATCGATCCACTCGTCGCCGGGCTGGTTCGCACCGACCGTTCGGGTATGGGCGATCAGAATGGCGACGCCATGACGATGGGGTAGATGCTCGGTAGCGCGCCACGCCTGCGGTGGAATCACCCCGCAACCGGCCATGTCGGCGTCGAGAAAGTAGAGCCCGGACTTGAGGTGGTTCGCTCGTTCGGTCAGATCGTCGGGGATCGGCGCGAGCTCGGCAATGTCGCCGTCGCGTTGTGAGTCATACAACTCGCGGTACTGAGCAAACGCATGGGACGCGCCCGCGGGTCCCTCGCTCCGAGCCTCGTGCGGTCGCGAGCCGCGCTGGCCGGTCGGTGCTGCGGTTGGGTCGGCGCGCCGGGGTAAGCGTTCGAGCGGGTACGGCCCGAGATGGACGGGTCGCGTTTTGTGGGAGAACAACTTCATACCGTCTCGCGCTCCAGTATCGACCTCATCAGTCCCGGTGTCACAGGTGGCCGCATCCCCTGACACGTTGGTGCGAGTATCGCAGGCGTGAACGGCCTAGCCCGTCACGTGGTGCACGTTGCACGGGTGGACCAGCAGTAACCCGGGCCGAGGGTCTCGACAACGTCGAAGTCCGCCGCGGTGTCGTCATCGTCAGCAATGCGGCTGCCATCGACTGATCTCAAGGACCAGTGGGCACGATTTGCGGCCTCGCAAGGCGGGCCGTCGATGCTGAACAGGTAGCCACCCGCGCCGGACGTCAACGTGTGCTTGCGTCCTGGACGTTCGTTCAGTGCTACTTTGCCGTGATGAAGAGGACAGAGGTGTCTCGACAACGCACCCGCGCTCCCGAGCAACGGACCCCGATGCAACGCGAGAAGGGCTACGACCCTGAGCCGATAGAAGTTCCGCCGTTGTTCCAGTCGCCGAGCCGCCCGGTCGCCATGGCGCGCTGGCTGATCACGAAGTATCTGTGGCCGCAGTCGCTGACGTGGATCGCAATCGCTGCGATCACCTACCACTTCCTCACGCCCGGTCTCAGTCGGTACGCCGAGCTGAGCGTCGACGACATCGCGCTGCTCTGGCTCCGCAACACGGCGCTGATGTTGGTCGTAATTGGAGGTCAGCATTGGTGGTTGCACATTCGCCGAGCCCAAGGCACCGAGTTCAAGTACGAGCGACGGTGGCTTGCGAAGAACCGGAAGTCGTTCCTCTTCGATAATCAGACCCGCGACAACATGTTCTGGACGTTGATGAGCGGTGGCGGCATCGCGGCACTGTACGAGGCGGTCATGTTCCGCCTTTACGCCGGCGACGCGATCCCGCAGCTCGGCTCGCTATGGGCGATCGCGGTGATGACGATCGCCGTGTTCTGGATCGAGGGCGTGCACTTCTACGCCAACCACCGACTACTCCACATCGATCCGATCTACGGCTGGGCTCATGCACTCCACCATCGCAACGTCAACACCGGGCCGTGGTCGGGCATCTCGATGCACCCGCTCGAGCACGTCGTCTACCTGTCGCTGCCGTTCGTTTTTCTTGTTCTGCCCGGTTCGCCGTTCATTGCGACGTTCTGCCTCGTGTATCTGATGCTGTCGCCGTCACCTTCGCATTCGGGCTTCGACCGGTTCCGAATCAGCGAGGGTTCAACCTTCCACGGTGGCGACTACTTCCACAATCTGCACCACCGGTACTTCGAGGTGAACTACGGCATGTTGCTGGTTCCGCTGGACAAGTGGTTCGGCACGTTCCACGATGGCAGCTTGGAAGCTCATGAAGAGATGAAAAGTCGCCGTCGAGCGTCCGCTGAAGCCGGCGACGCCGGCGATGCCCTCCATGCTTGATTCCGAGGTCGAAATGCGCACCGAGCTCGCGGCCGTATTCCGTGTTGCGGCCGAGGAAGGTTGGCACGAGGGCGTCGCTAATCATTTCAGCGCCGCGGTGTCCGACGACGGCTCGACCTTCCTGATGAACCCTCGCTGGCGGCACTTCGCACAGGTCCGGGCGAGCGAGCTGTTGTTGCTCGATGCGAACGACGACTCGGTCATGGATGGCCCGAATCCCCCCGACGTTTCTGCCTGGTGCATCCACGGAGCGATTCACGCTGCTGTGCCCGCAGCGCGTGTGCTGTTGCACGCGCATCCGCCGTACGCGACCGCGATTGCCACGCTCGCGGATCCGACGATTCTGCCGATCGACCAGAACACGGCGCGGTTCTTTGGCGAGGTGGCCTACGACCTGAACTTTGGTGGCATCGCCGACGACGTCGAGGAAGGCCGACGGCTCGCCGCGGTGCTGCAAGATCGCACCGTCCTGATGATGGGTAGTCACGGCGTGACGGTGACCGGCGCGACAGTGGCCGAAGCATTCGAGTCGATGTACTACCTCGAACGGGCCTGCCAGACGTTGGTGCTTGCCTACTCGACCGGGCAACCGCTGAACGTGTTGCCCGACGACATGGCTGCAAAGGTCGCCAAGGGCTGGAAACAATTCGCACCGATGGGAGCGTCACATCTCGCCGAGCGCATGGCGATGCTCGACCGTTCCGATCCGACCTATCGGGACTAGTTCGTGAAACCGCTCGCGGGAACCACTGTTGTTGCCATCGAACAGGCGGTCGCGGCACCACTCTGTACGGCACGACTTGTCGACGGGGGTGCCCGGGTCATCAAGGTCGAGCGGGCGGGCGGCGATTTCGCTCGTGGCTACGACCGCGCTGCGCTCGGCGACAGTTCGTACTTCGCGTGGACCAACCATGGCAAAGAGTCGGTCGAGCTCAACATCAAAGACCCGGGCGACGCGGCCCTGTTGCACCGGATACTCGCCGGTGCCGACGTCATGGTGCAGAACCTCTCGCCGGGCGCACTCGAACGAGCCGGCTTCGGTTCCGATCAGCTCCGCGAGCTTCACCCGCAGCTCATCACGTGCGACATATCCGGCTACGGCGAGTCGCCCACCGTCGCCGACAAGAAGGCCTACGACCTGCTCGTGCAGGCCGAGAGTGGCATCGTCGGAATCTCGGGTGGTCCTGGCGAACTTGGCCGCATCGGGGTGTCGCTCTGCGACATCGGCACCGGGGTCACCGCCTACGGTGCCATTCTCGAAGCCTTGATCGCCCGGAGCATCAGCGGAAGTGGCTCGGGGGTTCGAGTGTCACTCTTCGATGTCGCGGCCGAATGGATGACCGTTCCCTACGCCCAACACGTACATGGCGACGGCGGTCCGACCCGCGTGGGGCTCCGCCACCCGACGATCGCTCCGTACGGCGCGTTCGAAACTGCCGATGGAACGTTGACGTTGATCTCGATTCAGAACGAGCGTGAATGGCACCGACTATGCGACGACGTGCTCGGTCAGCCTGCGCTCGCAACCGACACCCGATTCGTCTCGAACCCGGATCGAGTTGCGAACCGAACCGAGCTCGAAGCGGCCCTCGGGGCGATCATCGCGACCATGAGCCGCGAGACATTTCAGCACCGGCTCAACACGGGTTCGATCGCATTCGGCACGGTCAGCTCGCTCGATGATCTCGTCGCCCACCCGGCGCTGCGTCATCGATCGATCGTTTCGACCAGGGGGTCCGCGGTCGAGCTGCCGGCTCACCCGGTTCGCTGGTCAGCGGAGCGGGCGGGTACCGCAGGGTCGGTTCCAATGCTCGGTGAACACACCTCGGCGATCAGGGCCGAATTCTCTAACTGACATCGGGCAACAAGCCCAGTAACGTTTGGGACCAAACGAATTTCGAGGAGCGACCGGATTTCATGAGCGACCGGATTTCATGAGCGACGTGCAGTTGGATCTGAACAACTACGACCGCGTACGAGTGCTGTTCCCCGACCATCTCGGCCTCGCGCGGGGCAAGTATCTGCCGACCCACCTCGCAGCGAATGGCACCGGTCACTGCGCCACGTTGTTCGGGCTCGGCTATGACCGCAGCATGATCGACGCACCCGGCTCCTATCTGAGCGAAGGGCTCATCGACTTCCACGCGACGATGGATCCAATGACGCTGCGACCCGGATGGGAAGACGACGCCACCGCCGTTGCAGTAGCCGACATCGCCATGCATGGCGAGCCCTTTCCGTACTCGGCTCGGACTGTCGCTCAGAACGCCATTGGTGCGTGGGCGGACTTGGGCTACACGGTGCAGCTCGGGGTCGAGCTTGAGGCCTACCTCCTCGAACCCGACGACGTCGGCGGGTGGAAGCGCTACGAGAATCCGCGGGCGATGGTCTATGGCACCGGGCCGAGTAACGACCCGACCGGCACGATCGACGCGATCATGCGCACGGCGGTCGAATGCGGCTTTCGCCCTGAATCGATCAATGCCGAATACGACGAGTCGCAGTATGAACTCACCCTGGAATACGGCGATGCGCTCGCGATGGCCGACGACATCTTCCTCTTCCGGGTGATGGCCCGTGAGATCGCGCTCAGTCGTGGTCTCGATCTGACGTTTCTTGGCAAACCGTTCGCCGACCTCAGCGGTACGGGCGTGCACTTCAACATCTCGTTGCTCGATGCCGACGGCAACAACGTGCTCGCGGATGAGTCGGCCGACGACGGCTTGTCCGTCCTCGCCAAACAAGCGATCGCGGGCCTCTGTGCCCACCACCAGGCTCTCGTCGCGATCGCCGCGCCGACCGTCAACGCGTACCGGCGATTGCAGCCGGCCCAGCTCACGGGCTACTGGGCGAACTGGGGGTACGACCATCGCTGCGTCGCCAGTCGCATACCGTCAGCCCGTGGCGCCGGCACCCGCATCGAAAGCCGGGTCGCCGACGGGTCGGTCAACATCCACACGGGTCTGGCTGCGGTCCTGACCGCGGCCCGGCTCGGTGTTGTGAACGGCCTCGACTGTCCACCGGCTGAGACCGGCGACGGCTTCGACGATGTCAATACCGATGTGCGGGCCGCCGACGATCTGAACGGGGCGCTCGACGACCTGCAAGCCGACGCCGAGTTCGCTGCCGCGATCGGCCAGTCATTTGTCGACAACTTCGTTGCCAACAAACGCGCGGAATGGGAACGGTTCATCGACGCTGAACAATCGTTCGATGGCAGCCAGCCACCGACCGGGTGGGAGTTAAACGAATATCTGATGTACCACTAGTCCGCCTGTTTGCCCGGACCTAACAGAGTCACCACGCCAGGGCCCGCGCTGGCGGTTACCTGCCTCAAGATTGCGCTAGCTCATTGCGGGGCGGTTGCCGCTTCTTACGGGCTCGGGATCCTAGCAGGGTGCTGAGGAACGCCGGTGGGTTCGGCGGCGTGCAGCCGTGACACTCGCAAGACGCCGAAACCGACACTCCTTGTGGCGGAATGGAGGTTGCGCCGACGCCGCGAGTGGTTGCGGAAGTGCGTTGATGGGCGTGCCATGCGT
>Ga0114956_1001359_pt1 | contig 19123 bp, 12 predicted proteins | sample MaitaG_FD_87304 | JGI IMG/M metagenome (GOLD analysis project Ga0114956, IMG submission 87304) | Marine algal microbial communities from Maine, USA - Maine_Asex2 metaG | ecosystem: Host-associated > Algae > Red algae > Unclassified | place: Maine, USA | collected 2015-01-05 | reverse complement strand
TCCATCCGTAGCCGAGGCTGTCCTTGCAGTGAATGCTGTCTTTCTGAACCCATTCGTAATAGTGGTCATAGTGATCACGTACTTCACTTTGGACCAAGGAGTCGTTTGTGTAATGACATGCAGAATCCCAGTCAATGCGACGTCCTACTACCGTAAGCAGATGGCAATTGTCTGTTGTTCCTTCGTCAAAGACAGAAACATCGATCCAGGTTACCTTTGCGTACGTAGCCAGGGTCACTTGGGGATCTTTGTCTGCCACGATGTATGGAGCCTTGCGATCTTCCGTCACAATCACCAGGGTATCTTTTGTTTGGTTGTGACAATCATCACGGGCCACTACCCGCACGATATGTTTGCCTTTGGGCAGATCTTTGAACAGGAGATGGGGGTCTTGATCACTGGCCCGGTAGGTAATGTGCCCGGTCTCCCAGATCAAATCGATGGTCAGACTGTCGAGCGGAGAGCAGTTGTCGTGTATCTTAGGTGCAGGCAGATACCCATGCGCCACGCAACCGAAATCAAGTGTCGGATAGTAAAGTGTTTTATACGATCTACTCGTATCCGCTTCGTAAAGATCCGGATGCTTCACAATTCTGACCTTGGGATCATCAAAAATAATTTGTGGTCCAGTTGTATCAACCACCTCGATGCGATGCTTACATACAGTAGTATGCTCATCACTCGTGGCAAACGATTTTATCGTCCATGTCCGGTCGATGACATAGCTGCCTGCGCATCGCTCCGACATTTGATCTTTGTAGCTAATCGAAAACTCACACTGGTGCTCAGGGGCATACAGCGCATATTCTTCAAACATTGGCGTGCCGCTGATGAGTGGATTGTCGGGATACTTCAGGAAGGAATCGCATAAAATCACCGTGTCTGGAGGACAAACGATTTCCTCAAAGACTATTTTCTTAAGCCAAATCGTATCCTCGCAAAAGCCCGTATTTCCCGCCTTGTCCGTTGCAGACCATTCGCGACGTACGTATCCGGCAAATTCGGGGTCCTCAAAAAGATCAAACCACTCACTGCGAATTCGCTCAGGCACGAGAATACTGTCGCAGTTGTCCGTAACTGAAGGGGTAGTGAATGAGCTGTCGAAAGGATTCCAAATATTGGGATCGAGGCATGTTGTTGTATCATTGGTGCAGGTCAGTTGCGGATTTGTTCCGTCTTGCAGGGTGATGTACGATGTGCATTTTTGATCTGAATCCTTGTGGATGACAGTCGCGATGATTACTTGACCTGCGTACGAAATGGGAACTGGGTTATCTACAAACGTCAACCCATCTACCGTCAGTGTCACGTCAAATCCACCGGCACATACTGGCTCGCCTGTTGTGAGCAATAGTCCTGGCGTGATGAGCTTCTCGCAATTATCATCGAACGGCATATTGACTTCCTGGATGCAGTTGACAGGGCCTCTGGCAATGTCATCTGCAACAGAGGTCTCCATCGTATTTTCGAAGGTACAAGGGCCGTTTCGCTCGATTAGTTTGACCTCGTAGGGCCCACCATTGGCATCTTGCCACCTGACCGAAAGGGTCGGACTTGTGCTGGAGCCCATAATCTCTGCGCCCCCTGAAATCTCCCATTGATAGGTATTCGTGGCACTGTTGTCGAAGGTGGTTGTAAATTCCATCTCAGATCCCGGACACACGGTATTGCTACCAAGAATCGGATTGGCCTCCGGACATTGTCCGAAACCTTGCTGAGAGATGAGCATGAAACTCATCGCTACCCCAAAGCCTAACCATATTTTATTTGATACTGGCATTTTCCATTTGAACTACTCACCAGAGTATCGTCAAATATTATGCCAAAATGTAATATGTATTGTTGGTAGGATTAGATAGATATATATACCCCATCGATCTCATATCTCGATCACAGGCAAAAAAAAGGCTGTCCGACAGGAGTACCTCGGTAATGTTCTACATTACGGGTGCTCCCTGGAGCAGCCATCGTCCAATTCTTTCTAATCTTAAAATGTAACCGACTGATTTATAAGAATCTAAATCAGCCAGTCACTATTGAAATAAACCACCTGTAAGACGCTCGATTTCGCGTATGTCACAAAAAGTTGGCCAAATATAACTGCGCATTAACGCGCCGTTAAAGATTTTACCTGTCCGGATGCACTACTTTTCATTGCAAAGCAATACTTTGCTTCCGTATACAGAGCAAAGAATGAACAACCAACCGACCACGCCCAAGATATCGCGCAGAGTGAGCGAAATGGCTGAATCCGCCACCCTTAAGATGACTCAAGATGCCCGCGAACTCCGCGAACAGGGCCACCAGGTGATTAGCCTCAGTGTGGGTGAGCCTGATTTTGATACCCCGGCACACATCCGAGAGGCCGCGAAACAAGCGCTGGATGAGGGTTACACACGCTATACGCCAGTACCCGGCCTCAAAGAGCTGCGCGAGGCGATCGTACGAAAATTTAAGCGAGATAATCAGCTGGATTACTCAGTAGAGCAAATTGTCGTGAGCAATGGCGCCAAGCAATCCATCGCAAATTTGGTTTTGGCTCTGGTCGATCCGGGTGAAGATGTGATCCTCTTTACCCCTTACTGGGTTTCCTATCGAGCCATTGTTGAGCTTGCCGGCGGAAAGCCGATCGAGCTTAAGGCAAGCATCGAGCATGATTTTAAAGTCACTCCTGATCAGCTCGAATCAGTGATCAATCATCAGACCGCAATGATCATCTTCTCGTCACCCTGCAATCCTACTGGGTCTGTTTATACAAAAGACGAGCTTGAGCAATTGGCCAATATTATTGGAAAGTACCCACAAGCGGTAGTCGTAAGCGACGAAATATATGAGCACATCAACTTTCAGGATGCACATTACAGCATCGGATGTTTGCCTCAGGTGAAGGACCAGACAGTCACTGTCAATGGTTTTTCAAAGGGCTTTGCAATGACTGGATGGCGCTTGGGATACATGGGTGCTCCGAAAGATGTAGCAAAGGCATGTGCAAAAATACAAGGACAATTTACCAGTGGCGCCACTTCTTTTGGTCAGCGAGCGGCTGCCGTAGCATTGGATGCTGATCTCGCACCTACTCGAGAGATGACCGAGGCTTTCCGCAAACGAAGGGATATGATGATCGAGCTACTCGGAGCGATTGACGGAGTCGAAGTAAATGTGCCACAAGGAGCTTTTTACATTTTTCCCGACATCAGTGCTTTCCTTAACAAGAAAACGGCCGCTGGTGAACAAATTTCGAATGCCGATGATCTGGCTACCTATCTACTGCATGATGCCCATGTTGCTATTGTATCTGGCTCTGCTTTTGGAAGCGATGACTGTATTCGAATATCGTATGCTGCATCCGAAGAAAACTTGCGTGAGGCCGTGCGCCGGATTTCCGCTAGTCTGAAAGCGCTAATCTAGAAAGTATAACTACGCGGAAACACTACGTGACGAAATGCTTGCGCGAGGAAAGCCACACCCACTGCACACTCTCAACCGACACATTTAATCTTAGAAAATCGGCGTCCTTCTGCGTCAAAAAGGCAAATGCTTTCACGAGGAAAGCACACTCACACTTCTCGAACTCTCGAGGTCTACTCTATTCGACCACTTTAAAGGTAGTACGACGATTTGCCTGATGCTGATCTTCGGTGCAATCCTCGCACTCGCAGTTTATTCGCAGTAGAGATTCTCCATATCCTTTGGCTACCAGACGCGAAGCAGGAATACCTTGCTCGATCAAATAATTTACTGCAGACTGAGCACGACGTTGAGATAGTTTTTGATTGTAATCATCTCCAGACTGGCAGTCAGTATGTGCCGACAATTGAATATTTAATTGGGGATTTCCTGCCAGCAAAGTACTTAGTTCATTAAGGGTGGGTTTTGCATCTTCACGAATGTAATCTTCATCCAGGTCGTAATAAATATCATCAAGCACCACTTCCTTGTCGTAAAATATTTTATCCAGCTCAACCCGTTCTTCAAATTTCTGCAACACGATTGAAGAATCTATCGGAAGGCTGTAAGTAGAAAATAGCAACGCATTATTAAAATACCCCTCACCCGAAACCTTAAAGTTGTATTCTTTCTCGGGATCCAATTTAATGCGAAGCAGGCCGAATCGATTTGACTCTTCCTCTCTAATAACCTGGCCATCTTCCTCAACAATAATCTTCGCGTCTTCCAGCGGAGCCCTTAGCACCACCTTGCTGTTGGGATCTTCCGGGTCTTCATATTGTTTTATATACACTTTTAAATCAAGCTGAATTTCAAACGCAAATTCCTCAGGTTCTGCCTCTGGCGCTTTGGGAAAATATTTTCGCTTCTCGAATAAATAAATATCATCAAAACCCTTGCCGCCATCTCTGCTAGACGTAAAATACCCCGACTGTAAAACACTGTCTGTTTTCAAGTGATATTTATTTATCACAAATCCAAAGTCATCGGATCCGGAATTTATCGGCGCCATCATGTTTTGAGTGGGAGACCAAGTCCCATCTCTTAGCAACCAGGTCTTAAATATATCGAGCCCACCCATGCCACCTTTGTCAGAAGAAAAATACAAGGTATCTTCTTGAATAAATGGAAATACTTCATTGTATTCTGTATTTATCCGACTGCCCAACGATTCTGGCTCAGACCAAATACCATCCTCGTCGAGAGTCACCATATAAATGTCATACTTACGCAGGCTCTCTTCAATATTTGCAGAAAAAATAATCACATTTGAATCTGGAGTAAATGACGGATGGCGGTAATTAATTCCGTCCTGAACAAAAGGCAGCACCTCTGGCTCACTCCAGCCGCTGCCTGCTTTTTCACTCATCATCAACTTGCAGTGGCTGTCGTAGTCATCTCGACTGAAACATCTGCACAAAATCATGCGCTCACCATCTGCACTCAGTACGGCAGACCCTTCATTGTCATCGGTATTTATCGTAGCCTCCAGAGGAGTGACATTTGCAGACGAAAGATCCGCTCGATAGATATCAGAAAATTTATTGCCGGTCCAGGCATAGAGCGACTCTCCGGCGCTGGGCTCGCGATCGCTGGTAAACAGCAGCGATTGGCGTCCAGTTGCCACGGGAGCATATTCTGAAAACTCTGAATTAATATTTACAGGTGAAACCTTAAAAGGGCTGTACTGAGCAGCCTTGCCCCAGTTTATGGCCTGCACACAATAGGAGACCTCTTTTCGAAACCTGGCTCGATCCTGAATCTCATCGCTAGCCATGTAGTACGCATTTGCAGCGTCTTCATAGCGTTCATTTTTTTTCAGGCAATGAGCATATTGGATCAGTGCATTGGTGCCGTAGCCCAAATCATAGGCCGTCTTATACCACTTCGTAGCTCCCGCTAAATCGTTAAATCGGATATGGCTTTCGCCCAAAAGATATGCTAAGTTACCGCGCTCGATATTGCTCCGTGTGCTGTTGTACTCATCGAGCAGCATCTCCGAAGCCTGATAGTAGCGTTTTCGTTCAAAAGCAGTCTTGCCATCTTTGATCTTTTCAGTGTAGGTGCACGCAGAAGCCAGAAGTAGACCTCCCAGCACCAACACGAATAGCTGTCTCAGCAAATGCATACCTCAAGATAACGAAACCGACCAAGCAAAAGTTGGCAGCCTTGCAGAAAAAAGAGGTTACCTACTCGTTGCGTAGATAACCTCCGATATGTTATTCAACTGAAACTTCTATTTCACAGTCCGTGAAAAGTGTTTCTTCTTCTTCACATCTTTGGCGACTAGCTCACCCGTGAGATCGTGTACAATGGGTGTCGCTACAAAAACAGAGCTGTAGGTACCCACGAGAACGCCGATCACAATCGCAAAAGCAAATCCCTTGATCGCTGCCCCTCCAAAAATGAAAAGGATGAAGACCACGAAAAACGTCGTCAGCGAGGTGATCACCGTCCGGCTTATCGTACTATTTACCGCCATATTGATCACTTCCTTCTTACTCTTGCGAGTGTATGTGCCCAAAAACTCACGTATCCGGTCAAACACCACCACTGTATCATTTATCGAGTATCCAATCACGGTTAGTATGGCGGCAATAAAGGGTTGATCGATCTCCATCGACCAGCCAATCCAGCCATGTGTGATTGAGAATATGCTCAGCACAATCAGTACATCGTGAAACAATGCAGCAACGGCTCCCATACTATACTGCCACTTGCTAAAGCGGATGAAGATGTACAGGAAGACCAGCAAGAGGGCGAAAATAGTCGCATATACCGAGCTTTCCCGAATGTCATCGGCAATGGTCGGACCGACTTTCGTCGAGCTAATCACGTGCGTCCCTACTCCATCTGAGTCTTTAAACTGATCTAGATCCAAGCCGCCACCAACAATGGTATTTACTCCATCAAACATCGTCTGCATCACATTTCCGGCAGCCTCATCACTGGCATCTTCGATCAAGTAGTCCGTGACTACATTGAAGGTGTTGTCACTGCTCACCGATTTCACCGTTGGTGTTGATCCGAAAATATCAGTCAGGCCATTGCGCAGCATGTCCGCATCGACTTCGACATTGTCAGCAAACTCGATGTTGTAGGAATATCCCCCTTTAAAGTCTACTCCAAAATCGAAGCCTCGCACAAAAAAGGAGACAAAACCCGCTGCAATAATACTCAGCGAAATCACATAGGCAATCTTACGTTTGCCAATCCAATCAATGGTCAGATTGGTAAAAAGATTCTTTGACCAACCTGTCCAGAAAGTGAGGTTGTTTCCTCTGCGCATCCACCAGTCGATCAAGAGTCTGGTAAACAGCACTGCGGTAAACAGCGAGAAAATCACACCAATGATCAAGACAACTGCAAAACCCTTAATTGGGCCGATCCCAAAGTGTGCTAGGACAAAGGCCACCAAGATCGTCGTAACGTTGGCATCAATAATGGCGCTGTAACTATGTTTAAAGCCGTCGGCAATCGATAGCATCACCGACTTGCCGGCTCGCAGCTCTTCTCGCACCCGTTCATAAATGATCACGTTTGCATCCACGGCCATACCGATGGTAAGTAAGATACCGGCGATACCAGGCACCGTAAGAACAGTACCGTAGGAAGCGAGTGCACCAAAAATGAAGAACAGGTTTGCCAGCAGGGCAATGATGGAAATGATACCTGCCCCTCCATAATATGTGATCATGAAGAGCAGTACCAACCCGACACCCACGATCATCGAAGTCAGCGATCGTCTAATATTGTCTTCACCTAGCGAAGGTCCGACGGTTGCTTCCTGCAGTATTTTAGTTGTTGCCGGGAGCTTTCCGATCTGCAAAATATTCGCCAGATCTTGTCCCTCCTGTACGCTAAAGTCACCACTAATCCGTGAAGACCCGGTCAGAATTGCTTCATTTACCGATGGTGCAGAAACCACCTCATCGTCGAGCGTAATTGCGATCTCGCGATTATTGTCCTGCGCAGCCTTTGTCGTCATGTCAGCCCACGTCTTCGCACCAACATTGTCCATGCTGATATTTACCGCAATCTGATTATCGATCGGATCTGGTTGTGAAGTTGCCTTTGTAATGTGGTCACCCTCCAACGGTGCTTTTCCTGTACCTCGATTGTTTTTTAGCGCATACAGATAGTATTGCTTGGTAAACTGACGAGTCTCAGGATCGCGGTAAGGCTTCTGCCCCCATCGAAACATGACATCTTGCGGGAACAACGCCCTAATTTCGGGCCGCGCGAGGATTTCATCTATTTGATCACGCTTGTTTTTATCGGCAGCTCCAACCACATTGATCGGAAATGAAATCGTACCGGTAGTCGTCTGCACGTTGAGATCCATTGCACTGAGCAGTGGTCCTCGATCGGCAAACGGATCGTTGATCACCGGTCGCTCTACGAATTCCTCAAGCGTATCACCCGTTGCATTGCCAAGGCTGTCCAGCACAGGTGTATATATCGTGTCGATTTCGATTTCGATCTCTGGCTCCACAGCGCTTGTGTCTCCAGACATTTCCCTTTTGAGTCGTGCATCGGCATCAACAAATGCTTGGAGCAGTCCGGGGTCAGAAACGCGGTAGACATTCCAAAATTCCAGTTTGGCGGCACTCTGCAGAAAGCTACGTGCCCGCTCAGGGTTGTCAATACCGGGTAGCTCCACGATAATTAGGTCGCGCGCTGCATCCAGACTCACGTTGGGCTGCATCACACCAAGTTTATCGATGCGATCTTTCAGTCTCTGAAACGTGAGCTGCACCGTTTCATCCGCTTGCTGGCGAATGATAGCTACGACATCCCGATCAGGAGTATCAAAGTTGATGTCTTCGCGGAGACCTGCATTGCGCGAAAAGATCGCTGACAATTTTTTCTCCGATCCCAAATCTTCGTATGCATCAGCAAAGAGTGTGACATAGTCAGACTGTGTCGACGCCAACAATGTATCTGCACGAGCCAGTGCTCGCAGAAAAGTGGGGTCTTTGCTATCGTTTGAAAGTGACCGAATAAAATCCCGGAGGTCTACCTGTAAGACCACGCTCATTCCTCCCTTCAGATCAAGACCAAATGCCAGTTGTTGATTTTTGAGCTCCTCGTACGTGTACGATTTAAGCAAAGGCACTTTAAATACCTCTTCACTTGACATAGAATCCAGATAGGCAGTCCGCGCGGCTTTGTAAGCTACGCGAGATGCTGCCTCATCATCAAACTGAGCTGCGGCTTCGTCACCGAGGTTCGCTGCTCTCTTTTCGACTTTGCGGGTAGGCAGAATGAGTAAATACTGGATCAAGACGACGACCGTCATCACGATCAGAAAGAACTTTACTACTCCTTTACCTTGCATCGTAAAATATGGTTAGAAAATAATATATATAATCGCTTCTAAAAAAGCGTCGCAAAGATAGAATTTTTTACCTCTTGCAATCAGCTATATCCGACCAGCTGCAAATGAGTCTCGACAAGAGGCAAATCACAGACGAATATGGAGATCAGAGATAACTTTTGAAGGATTCGAACTTATCTGATGATTCTCAGGTTTGCTCTTTGTACATTCTGCGCTAAGCGACCCCGGATATGCGTAAAACTAACGTTGCAAATGGTTACTTTCGCAGACCCTCAAAGGTTTTGAGGGTTTTTATTTATCAAAACAAAATTTTTTCAATTCATGGGACTATTTTCATTCTTAAAGAAGGCTGGATCAAACATCTTCAAATCAAAGGCAGAAAAAGCGGCTGAGGAAGCAGCTGAAGACGCAGCCGAAGCAAGACAACGTCTGGTTGCATTGCGCGGTGTTATCGATGGCCTGGGCTTACCAATTTCTGATCTCGACCTCGAGATTGCTGACGACCAAGTCACTGTCTATGGTCAAACCGATTCGCAAGCTGACAAGGAAAAGATTATTCTAGCACTTGGCAATGTGTCGGGAGTAGCTACAGTAGATGATCGCATTTCTGTCGTCACTCCTGCTCCACAAGCGCAGTTTTACGAAGTGCAAAGTGGAGACTCTTTGTCAAAGATCGCCAAGAAATATTACGAGGATGCCATGAAGTATCCAGTCATTTTCGAAGCCAATAAGCCGATGCTTACCCATCCAGACAAGATCTATCCTGGACAGGTACTGCGCATTCCTTCATTGGAAGATTAGATCGCAATCTAAAATTAAGATAGCCGCAAGATCCTTTCTTGCGGCTATTTTTTTTGGCCAGATTCTAACTATCTTACCCTTTTCGAATGCGGATTGCAATACTAGACGGACACGGCATAAATCCAGGAGACTTGGATTTTTCACCACTGGCAGCCTTGGGTGAACTTACGGTGTATGATCACACACAGCAGGATCAGATTCTAGAGCGATCGCAGGGCAGTGAAATCGTCATTGTCAACAAAGTAAAGTTGAACGGAGAGATCATTACAAAACTTCATGATCTATCTGCCATCTGTTTGTTCGCCACCGGTTACGACAATGTCGATATTGCTGCTGCCAAACAGCAGGGTGTGGCTGTCTACAATGCCATCGGCTACGGCACAGAATCTGTCGCCCAGCATGTCATGGCACTCATCTTAAGTCACACCAATCGTGTAGAGGCACATCATCGCTCAGTGATATCTGGTGATTGGTCTGAGAAGAAGCAATTTTCGTACAGCCTGCACACCGTGACTGAGTTATCTGGCAAGACACTTGGCATCATCGGCTATGGTCGCATCGGACAGCGGGTTGCCGAGCTCGCACGAGTCTTTGGCATGGAGATCATCGTGCCTGATCGAAATAAAACATACGATCACGGAGAGAAGTGCCTCCCACTAGAAGAGCTCTTTGGCACGTCTGACTACATCTCTCTCCATGCTCCTCTTAGCGATGATACGCGCCATTTGATCAATGCAAAAACCCTTGCCCAAATGCAGTCGCATGCTATCCTGATCAACACCGGGCGCGGAGACTTGGTCCAAGAGACCGATCTCGCACATGCACTAAACACTGAGATGATTGCGGGAGCAGCCCTCGACGTGGTCAGTACCGAGCCACCTGATTCAGCAAATCCCAGTCCATTGTTTTCAGCTAAAAATTGCCACATCACTCCCCACATGGCTTGGCGAAGCATCGAGGCACGCAAACGATTGCTGAACATCACGGCAGCGAATATTGAGCATCATCGGGAGCAAACTCACACCGAAAACAGAGTCGTTTGATGGGTAATAAATTTATCTGGATTCTGGGTGGGCTCAGCATAATTACTCTGCTGATCTTGCTTTCCTGGCATCCAAAAGCAACAAGCGGTGATGTCCTACAATTTGAAACACAACATAATAAAATACGATCTACCCACTTTTTTGGCAGAACCCGAAACGGTGTGAATTTAAATTTCACACCCCTCACCCAAACCAATGTCGAAAATATTGTGCTTGTCCCCTACGCCTATCAAGAAAGTCATCAAGATGCCGAGCTGCAAGTCCGTGAGTTACAACGATCCGGAAGCAGGCGAGATTCTACTTTTCGCAACATTGCCTTGGCAGCAAAAGATGCCGGCCTCAGTGTCACCTTCAAGCCACACATCTGGATGCGCACCGACAGCGATAAGTGGAGGTCAGATATTGAATTTACCTCAGACTCTCTGGAGAATTTGTGGGGAGATCGCTATCGGGATTTGATTTTACGTTATGCAGAGGTAAGTGAAGAAGTCGGTGCCCCCTATTATTGCATCGGAGCAGAACTTACTTCACTCACATTTAAATATCCAGGTTATTGGCGGGAATTAATTCGTGCAGTGCGCAAGGTATATTCCGGTAAAATATTTTACGCGGCAAATTGGTATCTGGAGTACGAACAAATTGACTTTTGGGACGAGCTCGACATGATCGGAGTACAAGCCTATTTTCCGCTCACGAAAAATGAAAATCCCAGCAAGAAAGATGTGGTCAATGGCTGGAAATCTCACAAGTCAAAATTAAGAGCCATCAGTCGCAAATACAACAAACCCATCCTATTTAGTGAGGTAGGTTATCGCAGCACCTCGTGTGCCGCCATTCATCCTTGGGAGTGGGTCGACGACCACGATGGCAGCGACGCAAAGAAGTTTACCTTATCCCTTGAATCTCAAGCCACTTGCTACGATGCATTTTTTGAGACATTTTGGAAAGAGGATTGGTTTGCGGGCGCTATGATCTGGCAATGGCGAGGCAATCACACCAAGGCTGGCGGACCCACCAATGTTGATTTTACGCCTCAGAATAAGCCTGCTCAGCAAGTCATTGAGGAATGGTATGGCAAATAAATTTGGGACCTTTTATTTTTGATTTAACGCCCAATCATACTCAAGAAAACCCACCTCCGCATCTTCCGAAATTTTAGTATTCGAATATTTATTTAAATACGCAGTCAAGTTGCCAAAATCCTCGCCATACCAGTCAAAAATTGAACTCACTTTTACCTGACCATCAGAAATCTCATTGTAATTCTCATTGTTGATAAAAGACTTGGTTCGCTCATCCAGGAGCTTGTCGAGATTTTCTGCAGTAAAAGCCTGATTGGGAATCGGTGGGCACGACTTTGCCGCACAGTTTACTGCAAAATGAATCCGTGGGTCCTTAAATTTTGGTCGGATGATTACATGCTCGATGTCATTGAGTGAAAGGGTTTTTCCATCCAGGTTTATCCATTTGCGATCCCACGGTTTTCCTCCATCTAAATCCATAATACTTTTCAACGGATAATTATCAAGGATTAATTTTATTGTGTATGCATTGTATGCATTGATCCAATAGGCCATTTGCTCTGCACGGCTCCACTCCTCACTCACCGGATTTGAGGCGAGTTGCTCCAGGTAACTGTCAAGTTTTCCTTCCTCCCCCTTCAAGCCCTGGTAATTTACCTTTCCATCTGCCGACACGTACTTAGAGAGCAGCTCATCCCAAGCTGCCTCGTCAGGCATGACTTTCTTTTCCGTGGCCTTATCAATTCGTGGCAAGCCAGGATCGACCACATCGGCCTTCCCCTTGATGATGTCATTCGACTCTTGCGTCACTACCTTTTCTTCCACTATATCCACTTCTTCCTCTTCTTCCTCTTTTACATTTTCCTCTTCTTCCTCCATTTCCTCTTTTTCCTCTTTTTCCTCTTTCCCTTCTTCCTCTTCTTCCTCTTTTTCCTCTTTTACATTTTCCTCCTCTTCCTCTTTTACATTTTCCTCTTCTTCCTCCATTTCCTCTTTTTCCTCTTTCCCTTCTTCCTCTCCTTCCTCAATTTCATCAGCAGTAGCAATTGCTACCGCTTCCCGTTCTGGTGCTACTTCTACCACAGCATTCGCTGGCTTCTCACCAGATTGACATGCCATCACCAGCAAAACGATCAGCATAAAAACACTCTTCAGTTTCATGTACTTCATACTTTCTAAACGACAGCAATCTTCGAGATGTTCAAAAAGAAAAGTCCAAGCGCACACCAATGCTTCTAGGAGCCTCGAGTAGACCCGGGCGCAGACTATATTCGGCATTGCCGAGATTTCGCAATAAAAGGCTGGCTTTCATGGACTTATTAATCTCATAGCGCAACCGTGCATCGACGAGTATAAAGCCACCATGCTCAGCGCGGAAATCGATTAGTCCCGGTATGAAGAGCAGGAATATGGCATCAATGGCTTCTTGCTCAGATGCATGTTGGACACTCACTCCCAGGGAGAGTTTTTTCCAAGTAGTTTCAAGGTCAATTTTGAAAAGGTGCTTTGATCGGTACTTGAGAATATTGTAGTCTACCGATGAGGCGTCTGCATCTGCCTGAGTAAAATCTTGAAAACGCGGGTCAATATACGTGTACCCGGTCAAGATCGTGGTATAGAGGCCACCAATACGCCCTTGTCCACTTACACTCAAGTCCACACCCTTGATGCGTGTATTGCCCACATTTTGCGCTTGAAAGCCCTCCGCAATCCCCACCAAGACAAATTCCAGCATGTTTTGATACTCAGATTGGTACAAAGCCAGATCGGCAAATGCCTTCATCCCTCCTATCTGGAAGCCCTGCTTTATCCCGATCTCAGCAGTCCACCCCGTTTCCGACTGCACCGTGGGATTGGGCGCAATCCGGATGGCTCCCAGAGTCGTGCTGATGTACCGCTCAGCAATGGTGGGATATCGGTAGCCCTGCCCCCAGGATGAACGCAAGAACGTGTATTCTCCGAGCTGATAGTTGAGCCCTGCGCGGAAGACGGGTTTGCTCTCATCTACCGCATTGTCAGGAATACTCACTCCTGAAACAACAGACGGACCAACGATTGAATTGTTTTCCCATCGACCTCCTACCTGTAGGGTGAGCCGATCGAAGAGCTTCTTCTCCAATTGTGCATACAGTGCCCAATTGTTGGTTTGAAATACCGTGTCGCCATAAAGTTCGGCATCGACATTTGCGTGAGTTGCCACCACACCTGCCGTTATCGCAAAGTCTGCCTCCTCAAACCGCTTCAGGAACTGATACTCCCCATAGTAGGAGTTTGTCATGATCCCGCGTCCGTCGCTATTGTCATTGCGAATGCGATGCAGTCGAGTCTTTAGTTCGTGTTTTGTGCCGCCCTGGCCTGTATATCGCACAGAAGGATCGATGGTGTATCGGGTTCGCTTTGATACATTTACATTGCCAGGAGTCCCAATGTAGGCACCTTCTTGGGCATCTCTCCAGTAAAAAAAATTGCGGCTGGATCCGCGATTAAAATTTCCCGCGATGCCAAGCGTCCATCGAGGATCGAGGCGATAGCGAAGATTAAGATTTGCGCGTCCATAATCATCGAAGTCTTCTTGCTTAAAGCTCTTGCGCTTGATGTAGTACCCACCCCAGACGAGATCCAATTTCCCCAATTTGCGCGCATCTGAAAAGGAACCGCCAAACTCATTGGGAGCCTGATCCCACCATTGCTTATCGGGATCTTGCGGTGAGCGATAATTCGTATAGAAGACAGAGGCCTTCGTACGCGGCTCGGATGTGGCGTAGGCCGTACGCATATTGATCACCCCATTGATCGCTGCTGACCCATGCAAAGCTGAAGAAGATCCTTTTACGACCTCGATCTGTGCGAGACTTTCGACAGGATAATCATCCCAGTTGGGAAATCCGGCATCGGCTTGCAATGCAGGGATGTCGTCCACCAACATCATGACCCGACTCCCTGCACCGTAACTATATCCGCTGCCCCCCCGTATGTTGGCCTGTCCATCGAGAACATTGACTCCCGGTACTTTGTCGAGTATTTCATCGACTGAAGTCGTATTGTTCGACTCGATCAGACCGGTCTGGATCACTTCGATGGATGCCGTACTCTCCCCTAGAGATGTCTCAAATTTGCCAGAAGTGACCGTGATCTGCTGAAGAAGGTTTTGATCTGGCTCGAGGTAAATCTCCATGTAATTGGGATAGCCAATACCTAAAGTATCAATATAAACATCATATCCTATATACCTCACTGTCAATACAGTACGATCACCATCGGGTACAAGTTCGAATCCACCCTCGAGGTCTGTAAGGGTAAACGCACCTCCAAATTCGACTGTCGCTGATATTAATGCTTGCTGACTATCGCGATCGCGAACGATGCCGCGCAAAACCGTTTGACTCTGTCCTAAAATCGGGGCTAACGAAAGTAAGACAAGGGTGAGCAGCCCTGTTAAGGATGGGTTACCGTCGTGTTTTATTCGCACAGATCAATCTGGTATTTGCTATCTTCAATATATGATAAACGTGATGACTATGTTGCGCTGCGTACTTATTTTAAGTTTCCTTAATCTTATTGCGATCCCAGGTCAGTCTCAGACCCTGATATCTTGCGACATTGACAGTGCCTTTGCTGCATCAGGTGCACTGGTCTCTCCCACTCCATTTGTTAATGATACGCTTGGGGATGGCATCACAGTAGAAGCATGCATCAATACGCCGTATGATTTTCAAGTGTCACTGCATGCTCCAGATTCCTTAGTCATTGCTGCATTGGGAGGTGTTTCTGTGACCATCAATAGCGTACGAATCACTGATGTGGTGGGTCTGCCTGAGGGGGTCGGTTTTGAGTGCAGCTATCCAGATTGTGAATTTCCGGGTGATTCGATTGGTTGCATTCGGCTTATTGGCACACCTACTGCTGCCAATGATCCCGGCACCTATGAGTTATTTATCAAGATGCAATTGCGTACAGCATTGCTGCCCGTTTCAGTGACTTTTCCTGATACAACGGGATCACTGGGGCTTCCAGAAGGCGTCTATGCAATCACTCTTAATCCCGAGGGAAGCGACAATTGTGAGATGACGTCTTCATCTGAAGACGTATCCCTCCTGGAAGAGTTTAGCGTTTGGCCCAATCCCGTATTCGACCACCTTGCCCTAGAGTGGAGCAGCAATTATCGCGGTGATGCCGCAGTGCGCCTCGTGACAAGCACGGGTCAGCTTTTGCAGCGCCAAGAGGTCTCATTGAGTGGCTATCAAAAGCACATTTTCGACATGAGTGGATTGCCTGCTGGACTATATTTTGTAGGCTTGCAGACCGAGCTTGGCCAACAATGGGCTCGAGTACTTAAAGAGTAAAAGAGATCAAATTTCTTCAACCGGATCAATCATCGACAGCCCCAATAGCCTCTTTTCGTCGGCGTTGATCTTGCCCCAGGAAAGAAATCCTCCCGATGCCTTCGCTACATGTTCGGCAAATGAGATGAAACTCTCATATAGCCGACTGGCAGCAAGTCTATTCTCAAATTTGGGAAATACGCCGTTGAGCTTTGCCAATTCGACTGAAATATCTTCGTTGCGTCGGGCTGTATCACCTTGGTACTGCTCAATGGTCTTCGCCAACTTATCGTCGAAGTCACGACCTACGTCCTGATAAAAGTCTTTCAGCCCGTCTGGCAAAGAGTACCCACGAATTTGTGTCACTTTGCTGGCCCACTCTTTTTCCTTCTGATCGATGTCGCCATCGGCACCAGCCATTAACACTGTAATTAAGACCACCGCATCTTGAAGTTGGCCATAGTCTACCTCGCTTAATCCTTTAAATTCTTGGGTCACTGTTTACGCTTTATTTTCAAGTGCGAAAATATCAAAAATCATCCTTGCTCCAATGATCATTTATTGCAAATCCACTGGCTCGAGATCCGTGACCCTTTCATGCGAAAGTCGTCTTAATGATTGGCGCGCTTTCGTAGATTTGCGGGCCTCAATTGTTGGGAGTTTTGTAGCACATGCATTTCAATAAAAACATAGCTAGTCCTTTGCTTTGGATCGTTGTCTGCCTTGCGCTGTGCCAGGGCTGCAAAAATGCCGACCCAGTCACTCAGGAGAACGATCATATTACTGAAGTTGTCGACACCACCTTCTACAAAGTAATGGTAAACAACCTCAGAATGAGGGAAGCTCCTAATCTGGAATCCGCTACTCTCGCTCTCCTCCCACAGGGTGTAATCGTTCGCACTTGGGGTGAGCGCTCTCTGAGTGAGGACGAAATTCAACTGCGAGGCAAACAGAGGCGTGATTTCTGGTATCGCGCCAAGTACAGCAGTTTCGATGGTTGGATTTTTGGAGGAGCACTTGACAAGATTGCTGACGATCCCAAAGAAAACCATCTGATCGTACCGGGTCGTCAGTTCGGACCGATACTCGCCACCGATTCGGAGGCAGATATAATAAATCGACTCGGCAAGGAGAATGTCCTGAGAGCAGAGATACCGATCGGAGAAAGCGAAACAGTCACTGGCACCATCGTTTTTCCCGGGTCTCCAAAGGAGCTCATCTTGCTCTGGACCGAACAGGATTTCACATCACTGCACGAAGCCCGCTGCAGTAATCCAAATGCACCCTGGGCAACCGATCTGGGTATCAAGATTGGATCCTCGCTCAAGCAAGTCGCAAAGATCAACGAAAAGGCCTTTCGACTCAGTGGGTTTCAATGGGACTATGCCGGCACAACCACCGGCTGGAATCAAGGAAAAATAGCCGAATCACTGGTACTCGTCTTTGCACAGCCAGACAACTATCATTCCGATCTCAATGGTGATCAGATTATCGACTCTTCCAATGCACGCATGATCAGAGCCAATCCCAAAGTAAGCACACTACGGGTGATCTTCTAGTGTCTTGCTCAAAATCTGTATCCCACTCCAAGTCGAATCCCGTTGTGCAAATTGTTTGTCCGACCCGATGATTTGTCGGCAAAGTCAAAAGCAACATGCTGCTTTGAAGCAAAGGCAAATCGCAAATCCAGAAAGAAATGTCTGGCCAGGCTATATCGAGCACCCGTAGAGTACACAAAATTTGAATTCCGATAAAGACTGCCAGCACCACTGTCCCGGGCAGCGTTTGGCTGAAATGGCTGCGCGAACAACTGGTCTTCACCTGCTGCAGATTGGAAGACACTGAGCCAGTGTACACCAAGATGAATATCCCAGCGAGAAGCAATGCGATAGGAAATCTGCGCGGGGACTTCCACCATGTGAAATGACTCGTTATTCTTCGAGAAAAGAAAGCGCTGGTCTGAGTTGCGATCGGTAGACAAGCCCTGAGCATCATCTGCATCGCAACAATCAGAGGCAAAGACTTGATTTGCGGCAAGTGAATTTTGGCTTGCATAGATCTTGCGATCCGTGGCCAGTTTCCGATAGGACAATCCTGTGATCACTTTAAAACGTGATCCAAGACCAAGCTGCAGCTCGATCCCACCGCCGGCATTGAGCTTTTCCACTTTGAAATCGGAAAGTAAATCTGCACGCAGCGCGACCGCAAAAGAAATCGGCGATTTTCGCTTCGCTACCAGAGAAGGTGTAATTGCCCTGTCGCTGATGTTGATCTGGCGTTTCGCCACCGGCAGAAGATCAGGCTTCCTGCTTGCAATGTAACTCACGAAAGCAGTCGATTGTTCTCTGTCGATAAACGCTTCCTTCAGGTCTAGCTCCTCTGTCCTTGTAAGCGCTTCTTTCGAATCTTGCCTTGCGGACTCGCCAAAGGCTGCTTTCTCCCCTTGCTCCACCGGCTTCAAAAACGCTCCCTTTGGGTCTTGCTCAAGTGACTCCTCGAGCACTCCCTTCAAGCCTTGCACTACCGAATTACTTCCACTCACATACTCACTTTTTTCTGCTCCACCTCCTGTAAGGCCCTTCGGACTTGCGCGTTCCTCCTCACTTGAATACCGGAGGAGCTCAGGTGCAGAAGACGTGAGCCGCTCTGCAGCCAATTCCAGCTCATCTGCTTTCTTCTCGTCAGAATCAATCGCTACTTCCTTATCTCCTAAATTGGGCTCAATGACGACCACGGATTGCTCGTCAGGCCCATCTTGCACCGCATCGCGATTCTGGAAGTATTGATATCCCGCTATACTCGTAGCTCCAAGAAAGAGCACGCCAGCTAACATCCACCAGATCAATCCTCGACGCTTCCGCTGAGGTAACTCTTGGTCTAGTATTGCGTGCATCTGCGCCCAGCCTTCATCTGCCAAGCCGTCACGGATCTCCATCCTATCCTTTTCTCCCGACATAGGATCTATTTTGTTGCATAATTAATTCCTTCAATTTCTTGCGCGCATTTGCCAGATGCCATTTGGAAGTATTATCGCTAATACCCAAGCGCTCACCAATCTCTCGATGATTGTATCCCTCAACAGCATAGAGTCGAAAAACTTGACTCGTCGCATCTGGCAATCGATCCACCAGGGTAAGCAGATCTTCG
>Ga0114956_1001358_pt1 | contig 19131 bp, 17 predicted proteins | sample MaitaG_FD_87304 | JGI IMG/M metagenome (GOLD analysis project Ga0114956, IMG submission 87304) | Marine algal microbial communities from Maine, USA - Maine_Asex2 metaG | ecosystem: Host-associated > Algae > Red algae > Unclassified | place: Maine, USA | collected 2015-01-05 | reverse complement strand
CAACACCATGACTGTAGAACGTAAACTTTCCGGCCGGATCAGGAACGGTATTCTCGGTACCAGCCTGACGGTGCTGCTGGTAACGGCTGGTTATGCCAGTGCTCAGGTCAATCTGATTGCCGGAGAGGCGGGTCCGAACCGCGGAGCACGTGCAGCGGCACTGCAGTCGTTCGCAGACAACGTGGCCGAAAAATCCGGTGGTGATGTCAATATCGATATCCAGTGGGGCGGTGCGTTATTCAAGTCTGGTGCAGCCTTGCAGTCAATTTCAGATGGTGTGGCCGATATGGGCACCATCATTGGTGTGTATTTCCCGCAAGAGATGCTGGGCTACGGAATAGCAGATCTGCCGCTTGAAAATCCTGACGCGTGGGTAGGCATGCGTGCCACTGATGATCTAATGCGAAGTTCCAGTGCTCTTCAGGAAAATCTGGCCGCCAACAACCTGGTCTACATCGGTACGTTCACAACGTCGGCTGTGAATATCGGTTGCCAGGGCACCAGCATCAAGAACGTGGATGACATCAGTGGACTTAAGGTTCGTGGAGTAGGCGCGTATGGAAGCACCTTCAAGGACTTCGGTGCAAACATGGTTAGCCTGTCTATCTATGATGCCTATCAGGCCCTCGACTCTGGTCTTATCGACTGCTCGCAAGGCTATTCGTATGCAGTGGCAGCACTCAAGCAGCAAGAAGTAATGGATAGTTACACTCTGCTGGATTGGGGGCAGGTTGGCGCACTCGGAATCTTCATGAACAAGGAGATCTATGATTCGCTGGATCCCACTGTTCAAGCGTTGCTGGACGAGTCTGGCAAGGGCATGGCGGACAAGCTTGGTGAACTGATAACCGCTGATAATGATCGCGCAATAGAAACACTGAAAAGTAACGGTGTAGAGATCATCGAGTTAGCAGCTGCCGAACGAGCGAAGCTGGTGGAAAAAGGAAAGCCCTACATTGATGAATGGTTAGATCGTGCCAAAGCCACGGGTTTTGATGGAGCAGCCTTGCTGGAAGAGTACCGGGGACTGATAGATCAATACGCTACCGAACGTGACGAAAAAGGGTATCCCTGGGCTCGTTAGGCATCCGATCAACACTCCCACCATTGGCTTATCAACTCAAGTAACCGACGGAAAAGTATTCGATGCTGAAACGAATCGAGAACCTGTTACTTGAATTGGGTGTATTCGCCGTATTGATGTTGGGTGTGTTGATTACTACCAGTGTGTTGCTCCGGGTATTTTTCAACTCCGGAGTGCCCGATTCGATTGTCATGGTACGCGAACTTATGGTGGCCGCTATCGTGTTGCCACTGGCTGCTGCCAGTACTCAACGTGCCCACATCGTGGTTGAATTTCTGACAAACCGATTGCCTGCTCGAATGCAAGGCGGCTTTGTAGTATTCGGTACTGCTTTCGGTGTTCTGGCGTTAACGCCCCTGATCTACGCCAGCTGGAATGAAACTGTCCACACGCTTCAAAGCGGGGGCTTCTATTTCGGTGAACTGAATCTGCCTAAGTGGCCGGGTCGGGTCATCTTTCTGGTCGGCATGTCCTTTTGCTGGTTGCGATTATTACTGCTGGTTATTGGCGATGTGCGCCGGATGCGAGCAGGTCTGCCGGTCGATGGGTCAAAACCTGTCAACGACCAGAGTACGTCTGAGACGCGGGGCAAATCCTGATGGACGGTACGCTGGTTGGATTGATAGCCTTCGGATCGGTTATCGGGTTGCTCGCCATACGGGTCCCCATCGCCTTTGCCCTGGCAGGTGTTGCCACGGTGGGTACGTTCATGATGTTCGCCTTTCGCACTGACACCTTTATGGCTGAGCGTGCCATACGCGCAACGTCATCACTGGTGTTTTCCAATTCTTTTGATCTAATCCATTCCTACGATCTGTCGATGATCCCGTTGTTCATTGCACTGGGACATATTGCGTATCGCGCCGACATTACAACCCGTATCTATCACGCAGCCAGAGTATGGCTGGTGCGCGTACCGGGTGGTGTGGCCATGGCATCAGTAGTGGGGTGTGGTGGCTTTTCTGCCATAACAGGATCATCCATTGCGTGCGCATCCACCATGGGGCGCATATGCTCACCTGAAATGCTGCGCATGGGATATGACAAACGTCTGGCCACTGCCAGTGTTGCCGCGGGTGGCACGTTGGGTTCACTTATCCCTCCCTCTGTTCTGTTTATTATCTACGGTATATTTACGGAAACCTCTATCAGCAAATTGTTTCTTGCCGGTATCTTGCCGGGGATTCTTTCGCTGTTCGGATTTCTATTGGTCATATTCCTGTGGGTCAGACATGACCCTGCAGCAGCACCGCCGTTCAAAGGTGAAATAACAGCAGCCGACAGGCTCAAGGCTGCTATCGATGCGTGGCCCGCCATGGCGCTATTCGGCATTATTGTGGGTGGTATATACGGAGGCTTTTTCACGGCAACCGAAGCCGCTGCCATTTGTGTGTCGTCGGCTGTTGCTATCGGTTTTCTACAACGTAAGCTGGATATCGCAGGTTTACTGGAATCGCTACGTGAAACCTGTATTCAAACGGCCAGTATCTTTCTGATTGCCGCCGCTGCCAAGATTTTCGTTGCCTTCATTGCATTAACCGGTGTTGCACCTGCCATCGTTGATTTCGTGACCAACGCTGAGTTGTCCAGCATAGTACTGTTGTTGACCATTGCCATTATCTATCTGGTGCTGGGCATGTTTCTGGATCCCATTGGCATCATGGTACTGACATTACCGTTGATGATTCCGCTAGTTGAAAACTACGGGTTCGATCTGATCTGGTTCGGCGTTGTGGTTATCAAGCTACTGGAAATCGGACTCATTACACCGCCAGTCGGGTTAAACGTTTTTGTCATTGCCAACGTGGTGGGCAATGAAGTGTCCAGCGAAACCATCTTTGCCGGTATCCTGCGGTTTCTCACGGTAGATGTGCTTGTTCTGATACTGATCATCACATTCCCTGTTATTTCATTACTGATTCCAGGGTCCATGTAATGGGTGAGGATGACAAACAGCAGAAGGATCGGCGTTTCGCGACGACGCTAGCACGTGGGCTGAGCGTACTGCGGGTTTTCAGGGCGACTGACGACGGGCTGGGCAACAGTGACATTGCCGAACGCACAGGCCTGCCCAAGTCGACCGTGTCGCGCCTGACGTTCACGTTACAGTCGCTGGGGTATCTGACTAACCAGGGACGTGGTGATCGCTATCGCCCCGGTCCGGCACTGATGGCGCTGGGCAATCTGGCTAACGCATCGATGTCCTATGTCGACTTTGCCGAGCCTATCCTGCAACGGCTTGCGAACGAGACAGGAACCTTGAGTGTCCTGGCCGTACGTGATGATCGCAAGATGCTACTGGTCAGAACCTGGCGTCCCGCGGATCGTTCATCACTCTGGCTGGAGGCTGGGCAAAGGGTACCGTTCAACGGGTCGTCTTCAGGAAACGCCTTGTTAGGGGCGTTGTCTACCCAGCGTTTTGAAGAGCTTGCCCGACAAGTGCGGGATGATCCGGACATGACGCCGGAACGCGCTGCGCAGATTCGTCAGGATGCGGCTGGACAATTGTCATCCAGAGGCTTTGTGATTGCAGATCCGGCCGCGTATTTTACACCGAATATTCATGCGGTTTCTGTACCGTTCCAACCCGGCGATATGGATGAGCCTGTGATCTTCAGTTGCGGCGCTGAGCCCAGAGACTTGCCGCTGCCACGCCTTGAACAGATTGTGGGACCTGCCTTGCGACAGAGTGTGGATGAGCTGCAGCGCGTCATGGGGCTGAGGCCAGCCATACAAAACACCGGAACACGATGATAGACAACACCACGATTCCCACCGCACGAATTGCGAAGAGCTTGCCATGAGTAGCCCTGTGTCGTACGAACACATTGATCGAATTGCCGTGATCACGATTAACAATCCGCCGGTCAACGCTCTGTCGCAGGCTGTCCGGCAGGGACTACTGGAAGCCGCTCATCGTTTCGACAAAGACGCGGATGTGGACATTGCTGTCGTGCTGGGTGGCGGCCGGTTGTTTCTCGGCGGTGCCGATATCGCAGAGTTCGGCAAACCTGCATTGCCACCTCGATTACCTGATGTGATTGACGCCGTCGAGCAATGTAGTAAACCTGTTGTTGCGGCTATACACGGTGTCGCTTTGGGTGGTGGTTTAGAAGTGGCATTGGGCGCTCATTATCGCATCGCTACTGCACAGGCGAAGCTCGGTTTGCCTGAGGTCAAGTTAGGCCTGATGCCCGGTGCGGGTGGTACTCAACGAGCGCCGAGACTGGTGGGCGTGGACAAGGCACTGACCCTGATTACCACGGGTACGCCGATCACTGCACAGGACGCTCTGGCGTGCGGCGTGCTGGATCGTATCGCTGACGGGTCAGACATTCGACAAGCCGCCATTGAATATGCTCAAGAGCTTCTTGTCGACGGAGCTGTGTGCCGACGTACCGGTGAGCTACCGTGCCCACCGCTGGATGCACAGTTGTCCTCGCAGTGGCGTGCAAGGCTACGACAATCGGCCCGCGGTGAAGTGGCGGCGTTGACTGCGCTGGATGCTGTGGAAGCCTCAACGCGCATGAACTTGGCAGAAGGACTCGCAGAAGAGCGGCGTCTTTTTCTTGCGTTGATGGACACGCCACAGCGTGCGGGTCTTATTCACGCGTTCTTTGCTGAGCGACAAGTTGCAAAACTGACCGGAATTACCAACGTTGAAGCGCTTGACTTCAAGCATGTGGGTGTCATAGGTGGGGGTACGATGGGCGCAGGCATAGCTACCTCGGCGCTGCTGAGTGGTCTTGCCGTAACGTTGGTTGAGCGTGATTCGGCTGCGGCGTTGAAGGCGCACAGTACCATTGCCGGCAATCTTGTATCGGCGGTCAAGCGTGGCAAGCTTGATGATGCCCGGCGCCAGCATATTCTGGATGGCGAGCTGATAACCGTCACAGCCTATGAGGCACTCGGCGATGCCGATCTGATCATCGAGGCGGTGTTCGAGAGTATGGATGTCAAGAAGGCTGTATTCGAAACGCTGGATGCCGTGGCCAAGCCTGCAGCGATTCTGGCCACCAACACCTCCTATCTGGACATTAACGAGATCGCATCCATAACGAAGCGTCCGGAGTCGGTACTGGGCTTGCATTTTTTCTCCCCGGCACACGTCATGAAACTACTTGAAGTAGTGGTAGCAGACAAGACATCACCGACACTGGTGGCAACCGCTTTTGCTCTTGCAAAGCGACTGGGCAAAGTTGCTGTGCGTGCTGGAGTTTGCGATGGCTTTATCGGTAATCGCATGCTCACGCATTATCGAACAGCTGCTGATCATATGTTGCTTGATGGTGCCAGCCCGTATCAGGTGGACAAGGCACTGAAGTCGTACGGATTTGCCATGGGTCCTTATGAGGTAGCTGACCTTGCTGGGCTGGACATCGGCTATGCCACCCGACAGCGCCGGGCTGCGGAAAGACATCCACGCGAACGCTATCCGGCATGGGCTGATGAGCTATATCACGAGGGTAGATTGGGTCAGAAAACCGGCAAGGGTTATTACCTGTATGAAGAAGGCAGTCGTCACGGTGTCGAAGATCCGCATGTTGAGGCACTGATTGCGCAGGTAAGAAGGCAGGCAGGCATTACGCCGCGTGTGTTTACTGATGAGGAAATCGTGCGCAGGTACATGGCTGCGATGGTGAACGAAGCTGCCCGCTTGCTGGACGAAGGCATTGCACAAAGACCCTCGGATATCGATGTCGTTCTCCTTTATGGCTATGGTTTTCCGCGTTGGCGAGGTGGACCCATGCACGCGGCTGATGAACGCGGACTTGATACCGTTCTTGGGGATATCAACCGGTTTTCCAAGCAGGATGACCACTTTTGGCAACCGGCACCGCTACTAAAACAACTGGTGGAGCAGGAGCGTCCCTTCGCCAGCCTTAATACCCTTTCCTGATACCCGCGCGGATACCCAGATGAATCTGAATTATACCGATACACAGATACAATTTCGTGAAGAGGTCCGTGCGTTTCTCGACACGAATCTGCCTGAAGCATTGTCCACCAAAGTCAGGTTGGACAAGACGCTGACCAAAGCCGAACACGAGCAATGGCACGCCATACTCAATGACAAGGGCTGGCTAGCCGGTAACTGGCCAGTGGAGTATGGCGGTACCGGTTGGGATGCGATAAACCGGCATATCTTCGAGGACGAAATGGCTCGAGCTCACGCACCCCGTATCGTGCCGTTCGGCATAGCTATGTTCGGTCCGGTCTTGCAGGAATTCGGATCGGTTGAACAAAAGGATTATTACCTGCCCAAAGTGCTCAGTGGTGAGCACTGGTGGTGTCAGGGATATTCCGAGCCGGGGGCTGGCTCTGATCTGGCTTCCCTGAAGACCCGTGCCGAGCGTGATGGTGATGATTACATTGTTAACGGACAGAAAACATGGACCACACTGGGCCAGCACGCCAATATGATCTTCTGTCTGGTTCGTACGGCAAAGGAGGGCAAGCCGCAGGAAGGTATTTCCTTTCTTCTGATTGACATGCACAGCGAAGGCATCAAGGTTCGGCCCATCGTGTTGATTGATGGCGAGCCTGAAGTCAACGAAGTGTTCTTCGACAACGTCAGAGTACCTGTGGCCAACAGGGTGGGTGAAGAGAACAAGGGCTGGACTTATGCAAAATACCTGCTGACCCATGAGCGCACAAATATCGCCGGTATCGGCTTTGCCACAGCCGGGCTGGACAGCCTGAAGCGTATCGCCCGAAATGAGATGTCGAAAGGCAAGCCATTGATCAAGAACCCACACTTCGCTGCACAACTGGCCCGGATAGAAATCGATCTCATGGCCATGACGACAACCAACCTGCGCGTCATCTCGCAGGCCGCTGCTGGCAAGGCACCGGGCGCTGAGAGTTCAATGCTTAAAATCAAGGGCTCCGAGATTCGCCAGGAAATCAATGCACTGACACGTTCAGCTGTTGGATGCTATGCCATGCCGTTCGTGTCTGAAGAGCTCGAACGCGGCAGCAACCAGCTTCCAGTCGGGCCGGAATATGCCCGCTCTGTTACTGGTACCTATCTGAATAATCGCAAGTTGTCGATCTACGGTGGATCCAATGAAATCCAGCGCACCATCATCAGCAAGACGTTGCTGGAACTGTAGAGGAAGCTGACCATGAACTTTGAATTGACCGACGAGCGACAAATGCTGCAGGATTCTCTGCGGCGCTTTCTCAACGATAACTATTCCAACGAAAAAATCAGATCACTGCTCGACAGCGATACCGGTCACTCGGTTGACATCTGGTCCGGGCTTGCTGAAATGGGCGTGATTGGTGCGCTGTTCAGTGAGGCGGATGGCGGCTATGGTGGTGCTGGATTTGATCTGTCTACCGTGTTTGAAGAGCTGGGGCGTGTGGGCGCGGTTGATCCTTTGCTGGATACCGCTGTTCTGGGTGGTGGTGTCATCGCCTCGGCAGGCTCTTCGACGCAAAAGGTGCTGCTTGAATCGATCATTGACGGTTCCATGCATCTGGCGTTTGCACATGGTGAGCCGCAAAGTCGCTATGAACTTTCACGTGTAAGTTGTACAGCTCGTCGCGAGGCTAACGGCTTCGTACTGGATGGACAAAAATCGGTAGTTGTGAACGCTACGGCGGCGGATTATCTGATCGTTAGCGCGCGTTCAGCGGGCGATGTTGATTCGACACAGGGAATCAGTCTGTTTCTCGTGCCGGCCAATACCGATGGGCTGACATTGACAGACTTCCCGTTGGCTTCTGGTGGTCGCGCTGCCGAACTACTTTTGGAAAACGTACGCCTTGATGGATCCGCTTTGCTGGGTAACGAAGGTGATGGATTTAACACGCTGGAGTTGGCCAATGCGAGAGCCACATTAGCTATCTGTGCGGAAGCTCTGGGGCTGATGGAAACCATCCGTGCACTCACGACAGACTATTTGAAGATACGCAAGCAGTTCGGCCAGCCGATAGGCAAGTTTCAGGTATTGCAGCATCGCATGGCAGACGTGCTGACTGAGATCGAACAGGCGCGATCAGCAGTGATCAATCTGGCCGGTCATGTGGATGGTGCACGTGATGCGCGCGAAAAGCATGTGAGTGCTACCAAGAACCTGATTGGCCTTGTCGGCAAGCTGGTCGCCGAGGAAAGCATCCAGATGCACGGTGGAATCGGCATGACCGAAGAATACGAACTTGGTCATCTGGCCAGACGACTGGTCATGGTGGATCATCGTCTGGGTGATTCGATGCATCACCTGGAAAGGTTCATCGATCTTGCCGTAGCCTGATTATGAATACGCCGCTTGCCTACTGTGAGGATCAGGGTGATCGTCTACTCGTGGTTAACGCCAACTCGGCTAAACGCAATGCGTTGTCGCCTGAGTACTATGCTGTCGTGCTCGATGCAATGAGCCTGGCCGCAAGTGAATCACGCATCACCTCAGTCATTTTGCACGGTGATGGCGGTTTTTTCTGCGCCGGTGGAGATCTTCGCTTTTTAGCATCGCGTCGTGAGCTGCCACGTAGTGAGCGGCTGAACAAGATAGACGATCTGCACGATGTCGTCAGGGCGATAGTAACCTGTCCGAAACCTGTGATAGCGTCAATTGCCGGTGGTGCTGCAGGTGCCGGCGTATCAGTTGCGTTTGCCTGCGATTTACAGATTGCAGAAGACGATGCCTCGTTTACCGTGGCTTATGTGAATGCAGGGCTAGTACCTGATGGTGGATTAACGGCTACCTTGTCAGCGCAGTTACCGCGCTCGTTTGTCATGCGCATGGCCTTGCTCGGTGAACCTGTGTCAGCCACACAGCTGCATGCTGCAGGTGCCATCACACAACTGGTGGCAGCCGGACAGACACTGGATTCGGCACAGAAGCTTTGCGATAAATTATCCAGTGGTCCGAGTGCAACACAGGGAGTTATCAAAGCGCTGATTAACGGATCACATGCCACCACGTTGGCAGCGCAACTGGATGCGGAGCGCGATGCCATGGCAGATGCGATGGCAAGCCCGGAGGCTGGCGAAGGTATCAGTGCTTTTCTGCAAAAGCGCGCCGCTGATTTCAAGCAGTTCAGAGACCCGGTACAATGACTGGCATCGTCGATCCGGTTTTTGATACGCCGGTAACGCGCACCTATGGTTGCCGACTGCCCATTGTTGCCGGTGGTCTGATGTGGTTGTCGGATGCGGCCTATGTAGCCGCTGGCGCGAAAGCCGGGATCATGTCCTTCATAACGGCTGCCAGTTTTCCTGAGCCTGACGATCTTCGGCGGGAGATTGCGCAGTGTCGCAAGCTGTGCGACGGTCTACCGTTTGGTGTCAACGTCTCCATGCTGCCCAAGCTGGTAGAGGGTGAACGCATAGCGGACACGTTCCGTCTGATTGCAGATGAAGGCATACGCTTTGTGGAAACCTCCGGTCGTAACCCGGAAGCATTCCTGCCTATACTGCAGGAGGCGGGCATAACGGTGTTGCACAAGGTGCCGAGTGTGCGATTTGCCGTTAAGGCACAATCACTGGGCGTGGATATGGTCTCCATTGTGGGTGCCGAGTGTGGTGGTCATCCGGGCCTGGATCTGGTGAGCAGCATGGTCAATCAGGCGCTGGCGGAGCGTCAGCTGCACATACCGTTTCTGATTGGTGGCGGTATTGGTGCGGGTAGTCAGATTGTGGCGACGCTGGGTTGTGGTGCTGCCGGTGTGGTCATCGGTACGCATTTTTTAAGTGCCGAGGAAATCAGTGCTCATGAGGGTTACAAGAACGCGCTGGTTGCGGCGACTGAGCGCGATACGGCGTTGAGCATGCATACAGTGCGCAACACGATTCGCACCTTGCGTAATGAGACAACCGACATCGTTCAGCAACTCGAGCGAGAGAACCCGGACATTGGCATAGAAGCATTATTACCTTACGTGTCAGGCTCTATAGGACGTCAGGCCTACGAGACGGGTGATATCTCACACGGTATGCTCTCGGCAGGTCAGTCGCTCGGGCTGGTTGAGCGTATTGCACCGCTTGCCTCGCTGGTGGCGAACCTGGAACAGGAGGCCATGGTTGCGCTGGAGCGTTTACGTCGTCCTGCAGTTATACCTGTTGAACAGCCGGAACTCTCATGACACAAGAACACGAAATTCGCATTCACCAGTTGGTGGCAGAGCATGCCATCCGGATGCCCGAAGCGATCGCTATCGTGGATGCCAATGGAAGTGAACATAGCTACGGGCAGTATCAAGCGGCAATCGTTGATGCCGCTGTGTTGTTGTCTGATCACGGCGTGGTTACCGGTGACCGTGTGTTGCTGGTGGCCGAAAATTGCCTGACCACGGCGGTGTTCATTTTCGCGGCCAGTTCAGTGGGTGCCTACATTATTCCCGTCAATGCTCGCATGACGGCAGCTGAGATCCGTCAGGTGACTGAGCATGCATTGCCGCGGCTTACGGTATTCACAACCGGCGCCTCAGCAGAAAGCGCCAGTCATGCCGTGAAAGCAAACGCTGTAATTTTCGATACCGGCTACGGTACGTTCGGACTGGCAGTGAGCCAACCTGACAAGCCTGATGATATTGATGCCGATGGAACAGCCGCCATACTGTATACAACGGGCACAACCGGCGCGCCCAAAGGCGTGATGCTGACGCACGCCAACTTGAGATTCTCAGCTAAGACGTCCGCGACGTTACGCGGTCTTGTTGCCTCTGATCATGTCTATGGCGTGTTGCCACTCACGCATGTTTTCGGCTTTGCATCCATGCTGATGGCGTCCTGCCATGCTGGAGCCAAAGTACAACTCGAGACCCGTTTTCGGCCCGATCTGGTTTATACCGCCTTAATGAACGGTGTGAGCGTTTTCCCCGGCGTTCCGCAAATGCATGCGCTGGTTATGCAGTATGCGAGCGAACAAGGACTGACGCGTCTGGAAAACAGCCAGCTACGCTATGTCTCTTCTGGCGCAGCCCCCCTGGACCCGGCCTGGAAGCGCAAGGCCGAGGACTTCTATGGTGTTGCCTTGCAGAACGGTTACGGTATGACTGAAACCACCGCTGCGGTGTGTGCTACCAGCAATGCCATAGGTACAGACGACACCAGCGTGGGTCCGGCACTGGCCGGTATCTCAATCAGGCTCGACACCGCGTCAAAACTGTCCAGTGATGCGGGCACAGGCGAGGTGTTGACGCGCGGGCCACATGTTATGAAAGGGTATTTTCGTAATGCTGCGGAAACTGCTCGCACTATTGACGCCGATGGCTGGCTACGCACCGGCGATCTGGGCAGGATCGACCATCAGGGTAACCTGCACATCGTGGGTCGTAGCAAGGAACTGATCATTCGCGGTGGTTTCAACGTATATCCACCCGAGGTAGAAGCGGCGCTAAACGACCATCCAGATGTTATTCAATGTGCTGTGGTGGGTCGCAAACTAGACACGGGAGACGAGGAAATTCTGGCCTTTGTTCAATGTGCTGATCCGGACTCGCTGGACACTGCGGCATTGGCACAGTTTGTTGCCGAGCGGCTGGTCAGTTACAAACGCCCTTCACGTATCATCGCCACAGCGCTTTTACCGGCTGCCGCGACTGGTAAAATACTGAAACACAAGCTGGTATCCACCTTTGCCGGACAACTGGCCACATCCTGACAGGAGCCATATTTCATATCATGACAAGTCACACAGCAGGCAAAGGCCCGGAACTGGGTTCATTCGACTGGGCAGATGCGTTCAGGCTGAACAATCAGCTCGACGAAGATGAACGCATGTTGCGCGATGCCGCACAGATCTTTGCTCAGGATCAGCTGCAACCGCGCGTTCTGCAAGCCAGTCGCAACGAGACCTCAGACCCCGGTATATTCCGGGAGATGGGCGATGCAGGGTTACTGGGGGTAACCATTCCTGAGGAATACGGCGGGCTGGGTGCCTCCTACGTCACCTATGGTCTCATAGCGCGTGAAGTGGAACGTGTGGACAGCGGTTACCGTTCCATGATGAGTGTTCAATCATCACTGGTGATGTACCCCATCCATGCCTACGGTTCCGAGGAGCAACGGCAGAAATATTTACCAAAACTGGTCAGTGGTGAATTCATCGGCTGTTTTGGACTCACTGAACCCGACGCAGGATCAGACCCTGCAGGCATGAAAACAACAGCGAAGAAAACTGATTCGGGATATGTGCTGAACGGCGCGAAGATGTGGATTTCCAACGCACCGTTTGCGGATGTGTTCGTGGTGTGGGCAAAGTCCGAGGCTCATGGGGGCAAGATTCGAGGGTTCATTCTTGAAAAGGGCATGGAAGGACTCTCAGCACCCAAAATAGGTGGCAAGTTATCACTGCGTGCCTCCACGACGGGTGAGATTGTCATGAAGGATGTGCCGGTGGGTGAGGATGCACTGCTACCCAATATCGAGGGCCTGAAGGGCCCCTTCGGTTGTTTGAACCGTGCCCGGTATGGTATTGCGTGGGGCGTACTGGGGGCTGCCGAGTTCTGCTTCCATGCAGCACGCCAATACGGTCTTGATCGCAAGCAATTCAACAAGCCGCTCGCGCAGACTCAACTGTTCCAGAAAAAACTGGCTGATATGGAGACCGAAATCTCCATCGGCTTGCAAGCAGCGCTACGCGTTGGACGTCTGATGGATGAGGGCGAGGCAGCACCGGAAATGATATCCCTGATCAAGCGCAACAATTGCGGCAAGGCTCTGGACATCGCCCGGAATGCGCGAGACATGCACGGTGGCAATGGTATCTCTGATGAATTCCATGTCATGCGTCATATGGTCAATCTGGAGACCGTTAACACCTATGAGGGTACACACGATGTGCACGCTCTGATTCTGGGAAGGGCGATCACCGGTTTACAGGCATTCTTCTGACGACTGTCTTCACATTAGCGTGTCGCGATAACGATGACAAATGAATCGCCAGACACCGGGCTCATTAAAAACGAGACCGGTGCGCAGCGCCTCGTGGGGTACGTGCTGGACGTCGGTCAGGAAGATGGCCGTGCCCGTTGTTATCTGACGCTGAGTGAGGTGCATCTAAACCGGCATGATGTCATGCATGGCGGTATTGCCTCCACGTTGCTGGACAACGCCATGGGTGCAACGGCGAGTCTGAGTGTCGATTCCAGCGGGCGCACGCCATTCATGACCGTGTCATTGAACACACATTTTCTGGCCCCCGCCTTTCCAGGTACGGAGCTGGTGGCGACAGGCAAGATTGTAAGGGCAGGGAAGTCTTTGCAGTTCATTGACGGGGAGCTAACTGATACAACGGGGGCTCTGATTGCAACGGCCAGTGGTGTGTTCAAACGGGTGCCTCTGGATCGACTGGCCACTCGGTAGTAGAGCGAGTGTAAGTTGTGGTGGCCAGGATGGCTGGTGTGCAGTGTTCGACGCTGGTTGGATTAGCGATCGCCGGTCAGATAACGATACAATGTGCCTGCAAGTTCATTCAAACACTACCCAAATGGCACTGCATCAAGTCCGGTAAAGGCAATTACGTTGTTCCTGCGAAGGCGGGAAACCCTGTAAATGCTGAGTTGGATCCCCGCCTGTGCGGGGGTGACGGCCTTAAAGCAGTGCCATTCGACATTACCCTGCATTTCTGCTGCTGATTCAAATGACTAATTTTATAAAAGAGCTCGAGTGGCGTGGCATGATCCACGACGTGACGCCAGGCGCTGAAGAACATTTGCAGGAGCGTATGCGTACAGCGTATATCGGTTTTGACCCGACCGCTGACTCACTGCATATTGGCAATCTGGTTCCCATCATGCTGCTGGCCCGGTTTCAGCGTGCAGGGCATAAACCTGTAGCGCTCGTCGGTGGTGCCACCGGCATGATAGGCGATCCCTCTGGTAAGTCCGACGAACGCAATCTGCTTGATGAGCCTACGCTGAGACATAATCAGGAGGCCGTGAAAAAACAGCTATCGCGGTTTCTGGATTTCACTGGCAGCGGTGACAATTGCGCAGAATTAGTCAATAACTACGACTGGATGAAGGATTTCAGTTTTCTGGATTTCATTCGCGATGTGGGCAAGCACATCACGGTTAACTACATGATGGCCAAAGACTCTGTAAAGAACAGAATTTCAGTGGACTCGGAAGAGGCCGGTGGTATGAGCTTTACCGAATTCACTTACCAGCTTGTTCAGGGTTACGACTACCTGCACCTGTACCGGAACCACGATTGCAGTATTCAGATGGGTGGCAGTGACCAGTGGGGAAATATTCTGACAGGCACAGAACTGGTTAGAAGAATTGCCCGGGGCAAGGCGTTTGCCATTACTTGTCCGTTGATTACCAAGGCGGATGGATCAAAGTTTGGCAAAAGTGAAGGTGGCAATGTGTGGCTGGATGCGGTGCGTACCTCGCCGTACAAGTTCTACCAGTACTGGCTGAATTCCAGTGATGAGGACAGCGAGAAGTACGTCAAGATCTTCACTTTTCTCGATGAACCGACAATAGAGACGCTGATCAGTGAGCACCGGGAAGCCCCACATTTGAGAATACTGCAGAAAAGACTCGCTGCAGAAATCACTGCCATGGTTCATTCAGAGGCTGAGCTGGACAAGGCGATTATGGCCAGTGGTATTTTATTCGGTCAGGCAACCACTGACGATTTGAAGCAGCTCGACGAGCAAACTTTTCTGGATGTGTTTGACGGGGTGCCACAGGCTACCGTTTCCCGTAGGTCGATTGATCAGGGGCTGGACATTGTGGCAGCGCTGGCAACCGAAACAGGATTTTTGAAATCGACCAGTGAAGCGCGCCGTGCATTGAAGGAAAATTCTATTGCTGTTAACAAGCAAAAGGTGAGTGATCAGTACCAGCTGACTACCGATGATCTGGTCAACAAAAAATTCGTGCTGTTGCAACGTGGCAAGAAGAATTACTTTGTGTTGCGGGTTGAGAGCTGACGTAAGGGTTTTACTAACGGCAACGCTAACCGATATAGCCCGCATCAGTTTTCAGAATCAGGCTCGGAGGATATACGTGTATCCTCCTGCGAGCCAACACCGCAACGAAAGTACACAAGGGGTTACGCAAAAATACCGTGTACACAAGCTTGTATACTAAGAAATTCACAATGGGATGGCCGAAGCCATTCTCAGATAACAGCGTCTGAAAAAGTGGAATCAAAGTTGGTAAGTAAAGCTGATTGAAACGCAGAATCCGACGTGCACTGATCTCTGAGATCAGATAGGCCAATGAAGATTCACATTCTTTCCTATGGCCGGAATGGATCTCCGCCTTCGTGGAGATGACGCAGACTTCAGTAATCGATTGGCAGTTATGGGCACCGACCTGCCTGTTAGTGTGCCCACAACAGGTGGCTCGATATCGACACACCCGGCCCAAAACTGCCAGCCGGGTACAATAATCTTCGATGAAATTCCTCATGTGATTACTACAATGACCCTTGTACTCAAGCGACGAATCGTTTCTGTTTGCGAACAGAAGATCAAGTCCAAAGGCCCGACGGTTGGTTTGTCGTTCTATGCGTTTTTCAAAAATAAGAACGACAATCCTCAGGAGCTGATGGAAGCAGCTACATGGTGGATCCAGACTCAAGAACTTGACCATTTTGAGAAGGCAGTGAAAATTCGCGACATGGTTTTGCGCGAAATATGAGGGTGCTCGGAATGAGAGCAAAGGGCACTCCAGAGACGATTGGCGAGCATCTGGGACAACGGCAGCTTTAAAAGTCGTGCTGCCCATTAAACTAGTTCAGTTGGTCGGTTCAGAATCGACACTCTCGGCCCAAAGCGGAAGTACAACCCTGAATCGCAGTTGCATCACTGACAGTCCGCTCACTCCCTCTAAGCTGCCGGTCGGCACATTTGATGTTTGTGAAATACAAAATTCAATTCAACATCGAAGACTCGAAAGGAAAACGCGACAGGCATTCGTTGCCAGTGTCAGTTACTAGTAGTTGTTCCTCCAACTTGACGCCCTCGCCACCAGTATTTGCCCCGATATAACTCTCTACACAAATGACCATGCCAGGTTCGATAATGCCGTCGTAGCCCGCATCGGGAAAGTCCGAGCGATGATAGAGGTAAGGATACTCACCGGTCATCCCGCAGCCATGGGCGGACAGGTAATAACGATTGTCAGCGTATGTTGCAGGGATGTCCCAAGCACGCTCGGCGTAGTCTCGAAAACTCATTCCTGGTTTGATGAGTTGTATATTGTGTTGAACCTGTTCATAAGCTGTACGGTACAAGCGTTTTTGATGTTCAGTGGGTTGCCCGGGCCCTACATGAAAGGTTCGCGAGAAATCAGAATAGTAGCCGTGACAACCCACCACGTCAGTGTCCAGAGCCACCAACTCGTCTGCCAGCAAGACTTTACTTGAAGTCTCCTGAAACCACGGGTTGGTTCGCTCACCGCTATTGAGAAGCCTCGTCTCACAGTAGTCTCCATTTTGTGCAATAACGGATTGATGCAGAACTGACCACAATTCGTTTTCCGTCAGCCCCGGGGAAATCGCTTCACGCAGTTTGCCAACGGCAACTTCTGTAGCTGCAAGTGATGCCCTGACGCACATTATTTCATCGGCAGACTTGATACACCTGGCCATTTCAACCGGCTCCTGCGCATCCACAATGTTTACACCCAGTTCGTGCAGAGCAATCACGCTCCCCGCGTTCAATCGCTCAACACCAACTGTCGGACTGCGACCCACCAGCTCTACCAGTTGGTCATACGTGGTCATTGCCCAGTGCTTCTCACGATGAGCGATCTTTGGTCCGGCAGCAACGAAACTGGCGGTCATGGCAGGTCTGACTTCGTCGACAGTTTCAAACCCATCAGCCAGATGGAGGCAACCGGTGAATTCAAACAGAATGGAACGATTTTCTGTCAGCAACAGGTAACGCGACGGCGTGTTGCGAGCAGAGAATATCTGCATGTTCCGTGTTCCGGTAGCGTACCGGATGTTCACAGGATCACTGAGGATCAGTGCGTCGATTCCTCTTTTAACCATCTCGGAACGGACTCGAGCGAGCCGGTATAATCGAACTACAGACAAGTCAATGCCTTCTGACTCTGGTGCCCTGTCCAACAGACAAAGGTCTGATAGGTCCGAGCGTTCTGCATGCCAGTCGAGTGATTGCATGGTGGGATGATCCTGTAAAGGGTGGCAGAGGGTATCAGCTGAATGGGGAAGACAGTTTACGCCCAATACGCACGAAATTTATCTCGATTCGCTAGATATACGCAGAGTCGATAGTAGTCTGAGGCAGTCAGAATGATAAACCAAAGACGTCGGCAGCTACTTCGTCTAAAGAGCCAAACATGTAGGGGCTTCCAGTTTTTCTATGACTGCTTGAGCGGGAGCCGGTCCGATAGTCACCGCCGAAACTGATGCCGGAACTTCCGCTGTATGCGGCAGTGTGAACCCTGCTCCACGAATGATCCTATTGGAAAACCAAGTCTTGCACAAACGTTCGTTTGTGCAACCGCCAATGCAATAGGTTTGTGCATTCATTTTGCGATAGCATTCTCACGAATTTTGCCATCTGCGACCGACGGCTTCAAGGCTGAATCAGGACTAAAAGATCCCTACGCGGAGCGCAGGGGCTTGGGTCGGCCCTATAGGGGCCCAGTATGCCTAGCCGTCAAAGACGACTAGGGAGACACCCCACAGCATGAATGGAATTACAGCCCGAGTTGACGCTGCTCTATTTGTTGATCTTATTTGTCCTGATACCTAACGTAAGCCTGAATCTTTTCCATATCCAAACCCACTGTGTCCACGCAATACCCTTTGGTCCATAAATGATTGCCCCAATACGTCTTACGTTTTAATTCCTTGAAACGCTGAAGTACTCGTATTGCTGTCCTTCCCTTCACCATTCCAACATATTCCGATACCGATATCTTCGGCGGTATCGACACGATCAAGTGAACGTGATCTATCTGAACGTTCAACTCCACTACTTCGCACTTCTTGTGCTCCGAAAAACCTCTGATACAGCTTTCAACCTCTTGTTTTACCTGACCATCCAATATCCGGTACCGATATTTCGGGGTCCAGACAATGTGATAATGGCAGTACCATATCGTGTGTGATAACTTCTTGAACCGGCTCATGGGTTCTCCTCGAATGAGGCTATGGGGATAGCTCACTTCTAGGGTAACCTTTGAGTCGGACTGTCGGCAGAGCCTCAGCCCTCTGACCACGTCCAGAGGACGTGGGTTTCTACGTTATGACTAAAAAAAGTCGAGTCAATTCACGTAGCGAACTTCTGGATTGGGCACACACCCGTCGGTAACGACACCAGTCCGATTACGCAGGTTGGTGATCTTTTCTTGCCAAAATCATGTTGAGTGAATCCGGTTGAGAGGCTAATCTGAAAAGCCGCTTAGTGTCCGATCTCGAACCTTCTATCGCCCTCCGTAACGATGTTTCATGGCGGACCCTATAAACAGTGAAGTGATGGACTGGGATGTTATCGCTCCTCGGGCCAGTACAGTCGCATGGGGTTATCCACTAATAATTGATGCTGTAGTTTCTCAGTGACGGCAATCTGCGGGATGAAATCGACTAGCAGGCCATCGTCGGGCATATGGTCTTTAAGGTTCGGATGCGGCCAGTCAGTTCCCCACAGCACACGATCTGGAAAGCGTTCTACAACGGTGCGCGCAAAGGGTACAACGTCCTGATAAGCCGATTGTTCACCGTTCAATGCAGGTGGGCCATCATTTGATAGACGCTCTGGGCAGCTGACCTTGCTCCAGACGTTCGGGTGATCCTGCATGAAGCGCAGAAATAGCTGGAACTCCGGGCTGTTTACTGGCTTGTTGACATCAGGTCGACCCATGTGATCGACAACCAAAGGCGTGGGGATAGTACCAAAAAATTCCCACAGATCAGGCAAATCGGGTGCCTCGAAGTAGATAACGACATGCCAGCCAAGGGGGGCAATGCGGCGGGCGATGGCCAACAGTTCATCTTCCGGGGTGACATCTACAAGGCGTTTCACGAAATTGAAGCGTACGCCTCGAATACCGGCTGCGTGTAGCTGCTGAAGTGCTTCGTCTGTGATGTCTGCTTTTACAGT
>Ga0114956_1001353_pt1 | contig 19160 bp, 31 predicted proteins | sample MaitaG_FD_87304 | JGI IMG/M metagenome (GOLD analysis project Ga0114956, IMG submission 87304) | Marine algal microbial communities from Maine, USA - Maine_Asex2 metaG | ecosystem: Host-associated > Algae > Red algae > Unclassified | place: Maine, USA | collected 2015-01-05 | reverse complement strand
GAGACGTTTCAAAGGACTTTTTTGATCACTTGTAAATAGGTTTAAAAGTGAACGGAATTATCGGTAAGAAGATTGGTATGACCAGCGTTTTCGACGGTAATGGTAGAAACATCGCTTGCACTGTTATCGAAGCAGGCCCATGTGTTGTCACCCAGGTAAAAACGGAAAGTGAGCATGGCTACAATGCCTTGCAACTAGGTTTTGCCGAAGCAAAGTCGAAAAACACAAGTCAGGCAATGATTGGCCATTTTGAAAAGGCCGATACAACACCCAAGAGAAAAGTGGCAGAGTTTCGAGATTTCGAAATTGACAAGGCACTTGGAGATACCATTACCATTGAGGACATATTTGTCGAAGGCGATATAGTCAATGTTGTCGGCACTTCAAAGGGAAAGGGTTTTCAGGGAGTAGTAAAGCGCTATAATTTTCGCGGCGTTGGTGATGCGACTCACGGGCAGCACAATCGTCAGCGAGCACCTGGATCGATCGGCGCAGCTTCCTACCCAGCTAAAGTCGTGAAAGGCATGAAAATGGCTGGGCAAACTGGAAATGAGCGAGTTAAGATGCAGAATCTCAACGTGGTCAAACTATTTCCGGAAAAGAACTTGATCCTCATTAGGGGCGCAGTACCCGGATACAAAGGCTCGTTTGTAGTCATTGAAAAATAAAGAGTGATGAAACTGGATGTTTTAAACATAGAAGGAGGAAGCACAGGTCGCTCGGTAGAATTGTCCGAGACGGTATTTGCAGTTGAGCCCAATGAACACGCAGTTTACCTCGCGGTAAAGCAGTACAATGCGCAGCAGCGTCAAGGTACGAGTAAGGCAAAGGAGCGTGGAGAGATCCAGGGATCACGGCGCAAAATCAAGAAGCAAAAAGGTACGGGTACGGCTCGTGCCGGCGATATCAAAAACCCGATCTTTCGTGGTGGAGGACGCATTTTTGGCCCGCGACCTCGCAATTTTGGCTTTAAGTTGAACAAGAAAGTCAAGCAATTGGCGCGACGATCCATTCTCTCTGCCAAAGCAAATGAAGGGGCGATTGTGGTGCTGGAAGACTTTACGTTTGATAAGCCCAAGACAAAAGAGTTTGCCGGAGTTTTGCAAAATCTCAAGATAGACGGTGAAAAAGTCTTGTTTGTGACTGGCGACCTCGATCAGATTCTGCATCTGTCTTCCCGCAACCTCAAGAAGTCAAAAGTGGTGGAAGCCCGCAATTTAAACGCATACGATTTACTCAACGCCAATAAGGTGGTGCTCGCTGAGAGTTCACTGGGTGAAATCGACAAAGTCTTAGGAGACGCATAAAGAGCAAGCGCTATGGCAAAGAAGATCTTAATCAAACCAATCATTTCCGAGAAGGCCGAGCGTCTCTCCGAGACTTTAGGCCAGTACTCCTTTGTGGTGAATAAAGAAGCCAACAAGGTTGAGATTCGGAAGGCAGTTGAGCAGTTTTACAACGTCACAGTTGATTCGGTAAACACCGCAGTGATGCCCGCCAAGGCGAAAACCCGCAATACCCGGGCAGGTGTGCAGAAGGGTCGCATTAAATCATACAAGAAAGCCATTGTGAAATTGGCTGTGGGAGAAGAAATTGATTTCTTCGGAGACATTTAAGGAGAATTTTTGAAATCGAATTATGGCACTAAAGAAATATAGTCCGCGCACTCCAGGCACTCGTTTTCGAGTCGGTAATCTCAATGTAGAGGTCACCACAGATCAGCCTGAGAAGAGTTTAATCGCGCCCATGGCTAGAACCGGTGGTCGGAATTCACGCGGTAAAATGACCATGCGTAATCGAGGTGGAGGTCACAAACGACGCTACCGAGTTATTGACTTTAAGCGTGATAAAGATGGTATACCAGCCAAGGTATCGACGATCGAATATGATCCCAATCGCTCTGCCTATATCGCTCTCCTGGTGTATGCCGATGGCGAAAAGAGGTACATGCTTGCTCCGAAAGGAGTGCAGGTTGGCGATCCAATTCTTACCGGAAAAGGAGCTCCACCAAATTTGGGCAATACGTTGCACATGGAAGATATTCCGCTAGGTGCATCAATCTTTGCGATTGAGATGGTGCCGGGCAGAGGGGCTGCGCTCGTGCGCAGCGCAGGAACAACTGCGACATTGGTGAGTAAAGAAGGAAAATTTGTGGTTGTTAAGCTGCCTTCGGGTGAGGTACGCCGCATCATGGCTAATTGTCGTGCCACCATCGGCATCGCATCAAATCCAGATCACAACCAACAAGTGTTGGGTAAGGCTGGTCGCAGACGCTGGAGAGGCCGTCGACCACGAGTACGTGGTGTTGCGATGAACCCCGTAGATCACCCGATGGGTGGTGGAGAGGGACGTGCTTCTGGAGGTCACCCACGCTCACGTACCGGTGTCATGGCCAAGGGGCAGAAGACCCGGAAGGTCAATAAACCATCAAGTAAACTTATCATCAGTCGCCGTAAAAAATAGAAGATGGCAAGATCATTAAAAAAGGGACCCTACATCGAATACTCACTGCTCAAGAAAGTAAAGGCAGCGAAAGAAAGCAAGAAGAAAAAGGTGATCAAGACCTGGTCACGCTCTTCGATGGTTATCCCGCAGATGGTGGGAGAAACCATTGCAGTGCACAATGGCAAGACCTTTGTCCCGGTGTTCATCACTGAAAACATGGTAGGCCATAAACTAGGCGAATTTTCTCCAACCCGCGTATTTAGAGGTCATGCAGGAAATCGCAAACGCTAATTAAGAAAGGAATCAGAATATGGAAGCTATCGCAAAATTGAAAAACTGTCCCATGTCAGCGCGTAAAATGCGACTGGTGGCAGACGTCATACGCGGCAAGGATGTCGACGACGCTCTTAATATTTTGCGCTTTACCAAGAAGGAGGGTGCAAAGTGGCTAGAGAAGGTTCTTTTGTCAGCCATCTCAAATTGGGAGTATAAGCTCAATATGGCTCTGAACGCGGACGATCACGACTTGGTGATCAAGACCATTATGGTCAATGAGGCAGGGATGCTGAAACGCTTTCGACCGGCACCTCATGGTCGGGCGCTCCCTATCCGTAAGCGATCAAACCATGTGACGCTCGTCGTTGAAAATCTAGTGCCGATTGACGAAGAGGCTATTGATGCAACAGGAGAAGAAGAATAGATAAACGTTATCTGAAATAAAGTATATGGGTCAAAAGACGAATCCAATAGGCAATCGATTAGGGATCATCAAGGGTTGGGATTCCAACTGGTTTGGTGGTGCTACTTATGCGGACAAGGTGATTGAAGATGCACGTATCCGAAAGTACCTCAAAGCGCGGGTGCAGAAGGGAGGTATAGCCCGCATCGTCATCGAGCGCACGTTAAAGCGCATTACGGTCACAGTGCATACGAGTCGACCGGGCATCATTATTGGCAAAGGTGGTTCAGAAGTTGACGCCATAAAGGAGGAGCTAAAAAAGCTCAGCGGCCAAGATGTGCAAATCAACATTGTAGAGATACGCAAGCCGGAACTCGATGCTGCAATCGTAGGTGAGTCCATTGCCAAGCAGCTTGAATCGCGGATTAATTTTCGACGAGCCAGCAAGATGGCTTTGCAATCCAGCATGCGTGCAGGAGCCGAAGGCATTAAGATCAGAATAAGTGGACGTCTGAACGGTGCGGATATGGCTCGAACGGAAGAGTACAAAGATGGGCGTATCCCATTGCATACATTTCGCGCAGACATTGATTACGCGTTGGTCGAGGCGCAGACGGTCTATGGGAAAATTGGTGTAAAGGTCTGGATCTGTCGTGGAGAAGTTTTGGGTAAGCGGGATCTGTCTCCAAATGTTGGAGTGGAGAAACGAGATTCAGGACAGGGACGTCGTCGTGGCGGCAGAAATATGAAAAATCGCTAGAATAATAATAGTAAAGATTCTACCTTTGCCAAACTTTTCGGCAGAGGTAAGGAATTGAGTGAATTTGCAGTAAAAAATAGGTCATGCTACAGCCAAAGCGCACGAAATACAGGAAGATGCAGAAAGGTCGCAATCGCGGCATTGCCCATCGTGGCAGCACTGTTTCTTTTGGATCTTTTGGTCTCAAGACATTAGATAGTGGCCGCATTACCAGTCGACAGATTGAATCTGCCCGGATTGCCATGACCCGCCACATGAAGAGAGAGGGGCAGGTCTGGATTCGAATATTTCCGGATAAACCGATAACCTCTAAGCCTCAGGAGGTGAGGATGGGTAAAGGCAAGGGTGCTCTGGATCACTATGTGGCCGTGGTACGACCTGGACGCATTATGTTTGAGCTTGATGGTGTGACGCCAACGGTGGCAAAAGAAGCACTGCGACTGGCTGCACAAAAATTGCCGGTACAAACCAAATTTGTAACCCGCGTAGATTACGAAGCATAAACAAGTATTTGGCATGCCTAGCAAGAAGACTTTAGAACTGCAAGAATTTAAGCTCGAGGATCTGCGCAATGAACTCGCGGAGACCGAAGGGCAGTACCATAAGATGACATTCGATCACGCAACCAAAGGATTGGAAAATCCGCTGGCGTTGCGCGAGGTGCGTCGAGATATAGCCCGGCTCAAAACGGAAGTACGAAAGAGAGAGTTGGGTGAACTATCAGAAAATCAATTGTCAAAGCGCTCAAAGATTAGAGCTCGCAGGAGAAAGTAATATGGAGGAGCAAAGAAATTTAAGAAAGACCCGTATCGGCACAGTTGCTAGCAATAAGATGGATAAGTCCATCACCGTGCTAGTACAGCGCCGGCTGCGCCACCCTATCTATGGCAAGTTTGTCAAGAAGAGCAAGAAATTTATGGCACACGATTCCGAAAACGAATGCCAAATTGGAGATACGGTCCGCATCATGGAAACCCGACCTATCAGCAAGAATAAGAAGTGGAGGCTGGTCGAAGTTATTGAAAGAGCCAAGTAATAGTAAAGAGTAAAGCACGATGATTCAGCAAGAGAGCAGATTGAAAGTCGCCGACAATAGTGGAGCCAAGGAGGTCTTGTGCATTCGTGTATTAGGTGGTACCCGCAGACGCTATGCATCCATTGGCGATACCATCGTGGTAACAGTAAAGGAGGCATCACCCGGGGGCTTGAAAAAAGGCACGGTTTCGAAAGCAGTCGTGGTACGAACGAAAAAGGAGATACGTAGGAATGATGGATCGTATATCCGCTTTGACGACAATGCCGTGGTGCTGCTCACAGCTGCAGACGAACCCCGAGGCACTCGTATCTTCGGCCCCGTGGCACGCGAATTGCGTGATCGTGACTACATGAGAATTATATCATTGGCACCAGAGGTGCTCTAAGTAAAGTAGCGATGGCGAAGAAGTATACAGGCAAATTGCACATTAAGAAGGGAGACCGAGTAAGGGTCATCGCAGGGTCATACAAAGGCACGGAAGGTGAGGTCCTGGAGGTAAATCCAGGGAAGTATCGTGCGATTGTAGATGGAGTAAACCTGGCGCGAAAGCACGCAAAGCCTACCAATGAACAGGCTGGCGGCATCCGGGAGATCAACAACACTATTCATTTGTCAAACCTTATGCTGATAGACCCTAAAAGTGGCGAGCCCACCCGAATAGGTCGTCGCATAGAAGATGATAAGTTGGTGCGTTACGCCAAGAAATCCGACACAACACTATCGTCATGAGTTATAAGCCCAATCTGAGAAAACACTACGAAGAGACTGTAGTACCCAAGCTGCAAGAGCAGTTTGGATACAAGAGCTCCATGCAGATGCCTAAGCTGACCAAGATTTGCATAAATCAGGGCGTAGGTCAAGCAACCCAGGACAAGAAATTGGTAGACAACGCGCTTCAAGAAATGTCCGAAATCGCAGGTCAGAAAGCGGTACCAACGATTGCCAAAAAATCAGTCTCGAACTTTAAGTTGCGAGACGGCATGACCATTGGTGCTCGCGTAACCTTGCGTCGAGATCGCATGTATGAATTCTTGGAAAGACTCATTGCAGTCGCCTTGCCCAGAGTGCGGGATTTTCGTGGTATCAATGACAAGAGCTTTGATGGTAGCGGCAACTACTCGATGGGAGTGACAGAACAAATCATATTTCCAGAAATTGATCTGGACAAAATAAATCGCATCACTGGTATGGACATCACTTTTGTGACAACTGCCAAGACTGATGCGGAGGCACTTTTCCTACTTAAAGAAATGGGAATGCCTTTCAAAAATCAAAACAACTAATGGCTAGAAAATCACTGATTGCTCGCGAACGCAAGCGCGCCAAGATGGTCGCCAAGTACGCCGAACTGCGCAAGAAGCTCAAAGAAGAAGGCAAGTGGGAAGAGCTTGACAAACTACCGAGAAATAGTTCAGCTGTGCGGTTGCACAATCGCTGCAGACTCACTGGTCGCCCCAAGGGCTATATGCGTCAATTCGGATTGTGCCGTGTCAAGTTTAGAGAGATGGCATTAGATGGAAAAATTCCTGGTATCACTAAAGCCAGCTGGTAGATAAAAAGAAAGTAGCATGGCAATGACTGATCCGATAGCAGATTTTTTAACACGCATACGTAATGCGCAGATGGCAGGACACCGCATCGTCGAGATACCTGCATCAAAGTTGAAAAAGAGCATCACTGAAATTCTTTACAAGCAGGGGTACATCCTCAAATACAAGTTTGATGACGACGAAGGTTATCAGGGTACAATCAAGATAGCTCTAAAGTATCTGCCAAACACCAAAGATCCCGTCATCCGAAAAATGGGTAGAATCAGTAAGCCTGGTTTGCGTCAGTTTGCAAGAGCCGATGCACTGCCCCGAATTATCAATGGCTTGGGAATTGCGATTATCTCAACCTCCCAAGGATTGATGACTGACAAGGAGGCACGGAAGCAAAACGTAGGAGGCGAGGTGCTTTGCTATGTTTATTAGAACAGATTAATTGAAAGCAATATGTCGAGGATAGGAAGTAAGGTCATTGAAGTACCACAGGGAGTTGAAGTCAACGTGGCTTCGGGCAACCGCGTGACTGTTAAGGGACCGAAGGGAGAACTGCATCAGGAGATCGATCCCGACATGGAAATCAAGTTAGACGAAGGTCAGCTCACGATCGCTCGTCCTACAGAGCAGAAGAGGCATAAGTCTTTGCATGGCTTGTATAATGCTTTATTGCAGAACATGGTGACGGGCGTGTCTGAAGGATACGTGAAAGAGCTTGAACTAGTGGGAGTAGGTTTTCGTTGCAGCAACACGGGCAATTTGCTTGAGTTGATGCTTGGTTATTCTCACCCGATATACTTTTACATACCTGATGAGATTAACGTGGAGACCATCACCGAAAAAGGAAGCAATCCTACCATCAAACTAGAAAGTACCGACAAGCAGCTGATCGGACAGATCGCAGCAAAAATTCGGGCTTTCCGGAAGCCAGAGCCTTACAAAGGCAAGGGTATCCGATTTAAAGGAGAAGAAATTAGAAGAAAAGCTGGTAAAACAGCTGCGAGCTAAAATAGATAAAGAGTCATGGCAGTTACAAAATCTGGTCGACGACGTACGATACGTCATCGCATCCGCAACAAGATCAAGGGCAGTGCTGCCCGTCCTCGGTTATCTGTATATCGTTCCAACAAAGCGATCTATTGCCAGTTGATCGACGATCAGGAGGGACGAACGGTCGCTCAGGCTAACTCGGGTGAGGTGCAAGCTGGATCCAAGATTGAGCAGGCCAAGAAGGTGGGAGAATTGCTTGCCGAGCGGGCCCAGAAAAGCGATGTGAGTTACATTCGCTTCGATCGTGGAGGTTATCTATATCATGGACGAGTCAAAGCTCTGGCTGAAGGTGCTCGCGAAAAAGGACTAATATTTTAATAAAGCGATATGGCAAAACAGGGAGGAGCAAGGGTAAAACCGGGAGAAACGGAACTGAAGGACAAGTTGGTGCACTTAAATCGTGTAGCCAAAGTGACCAAAGGTGGTCGTACGTTCAGTTTTGCCGCAATTGTTGTCGTCGGTGACGGTGCCGGGCGCGTGGGTTACGGATTGGGCAAGGCTCGTGATGTGGCAGAGTGCATTGGCAAGGCCGTTGATGATGCAAAGAAAAATCTCATCTCAGTGCCCATTCATAAAGGCACTATTCCGCATGAGCAGCGAGGCAAGTACGGAGCGGGCAAAGTGCTGATCAAGCCTGCATCAGACGGTACCGGTGTGATTGCTGGTGGAGCCATGAGAGCAGTATTGGAGGCCGCCGGTGTGCACAATGTATTGGCAAAATCACAGGGATCATCAAATCCGCACAACGTGGTAAAAGCCACAATGGATGCACTCACCAAATTGAGAGGCCCTGAGACAATTGCCCGAGAAAGGGGAATAACCTTGGAGAAATTGTTTGAAGGATAGGAACATAGCGTGATGGGAAAAGTGAAAGTAAAGCAAATACGATCGATCATCGATCAGACCAAACGGCAAAAGGATACCATAAAAGCTCTTGGCTTGGGCAGGATTAATCAAACCAGAGAGCACGAATTAAGTCCGCAGATAGCTGGAATGATCCGCAAAGTGGAACATCTGGTGCAAGTGGAAGAGCTATAGAAACCGGGACATTATGAAATTGCATACACTAAAGCCCGCATCGGGATCGGTCAAGAGAAAGAAACGTATTGCACGTGGACAAGGGAGTGGCCGTGGCGGTACGTCCACCCGCGGACACAAGGGAGCCAAATCGAGATCCGGGTACAAATCTAAGCGAGGATTTGAAGGCGGCCAGATGCCACTTCAGATGCGCCTGCCAAAACGTGGGTTTAAATCACCCAACCGAGTTGAGTTTGCAACGCTAAACGTCGATCAGTTAGAGTTGTTGGCCGAGAAATACGACACCAAGACCTGGGATTTAGAGACCTTGGTCGGTAAAGGCATCGTGAAGAAGAAAGACAAAGTGAAAATCTTGGGCCGCGGAGAAGTTAGCTCTGCACTCACGGTCACCGCGCATGCTTTTTCTGCTTCTGCAAAAGAAGCTATTGAAAACAAAGGTGGTTCAGCCACCGTGGTCTAAGACAAGGCATGAAGGGATTTATCGAGACATTTCAGAACATTTGGAAGATTAAGGACTTGCGCAATCGCATTCTGTATGCGCTTGGCATGATTGCGATTTATCGATTTGGCTCGTACGTCGTATTGCCGGGAGTAAATCCAGAAGTACTGCAAGCTGCTGCCGGATCAGGAGGAGCCAATGACTTACTTGATTTGGTCAACATGTTTGCTGGTGGAGCATTCAATCGAGCTGCCGTCTTTGCACTCGGTATCATGCCCTACATCACTGCCTCGATCATTATCCAATTGCTTGGTTTTGCAGTGCCCTACTTTCAGCGTCTGCAACAGAAGGAAGGCGAAAGCGGGCGAAAGAAAATTACGCAGATCACACGTTTGCTGACACTTGCGATAACCCTTGTGCAAGGCAGCGCATATCTTACCTATGTGCGATCACAAGGCGCAGTAGATCCCACCATCCCTCCGGGTGTATTTTGGTTTGCAAACATCATTATTCTCTCGTCAGGTACCATATTTGCTATGTGGTTGGGTGAGCGAATCACTGATCGTGGAATTGGAAATGGTATCTCGCTCCTGATCATGATCGGTATTATAGCAACATTGCCTGGATCCTTGATTGCAGAATTTTTGGGCCAATTGGCTGGCGGTGGTTTGATCATTTTTGTCCTTGAGCTAGCGGCTTTGTTCTTCGTGACGATGGTGACGGTGCTGGTCATACAAGGTATTAGGAAAATTCCTTTGCAGTTTGCCAAACGCATGGTGGGCCGCGGCATCAACATGCCCGTGTCTGGAGTACGAGACTATATACCTGTGAAGGTAGCAGCAGCTGGGGTAATGCCAATCATCTTTGCGCAGGCCATTATGTTTATTCCATCTACCGTGGCTCAATTTGTGGGCGGTCAGACCGGTGCGGATATTGCGACCAATCAGTGGGTACAAAACCTCTCAGATCCTTTTGCCGTACCATACAACATTATCTATTTCTTTTTGGTGGTTGGCTTTACGTTCGTCTATACGGCCCTGTTGGTCAATCCTCAGCAATATGCCGAGTACCTGAAAAGACAAAATGCATTTATCCCTGGTGTGAAACCAGGTAAGCCCACGGCAGATTTTATTGATTCGGTGACCTCACGTGTCACTTTGCCGGGATCTATATTTCTTGGGTTGATCTCTATCTTACCAGCAGTCGTCTATCTCTTGTTTAATGTCAACCAGACATTTGCATTTTTCTTCGGGGGTACATCCCTGCTGATCTTGGTGGGTGTAGTTCTGGATACGCTGCAGCAAATAGAGAGTCACCTGCTCATGCGCAAGTATGATGGGTTGGTTAAATCAGGTCGCCTCAAGGGCAGAAGTTCGATGCAGACCATTGGGTCTGATCTGTAATGTTGCCATCCAGATTCTAGATGGTCTTATACAAGACAGACGAAGAAATTGAGAAGATCCGCGCCAGCTGTTTGCTGGTTTCCAAGACTTTGACAGAAGTAGCCACGCTCCTCAAGCCTGGCATTACCGGCCTGGAGCTAGATGCTGTTGCTGAAAAAGTAATTCGGGATCATGGTGCAGTACCTGGATTTAAGGGCTATGGCGGCTTTCCTGCTACCCTCTGCATATCTCGTAACGAATGTGTGGTGCATGGCATACCGGACGACAAGCCTTTTGAAGAAGGTGAGATTGTCTCGATAGACTGTGGAGTTTATATGAACGACTACTTTGGTGATGCTGCCTATACGTTTGCTTTGGCACCCATAAAAGATGAGATCCTTCACCTGTTGGTGCACACGAAGATTTCATTGCAGAAGGCTATTGATGAGGCGCAAGTTGGAAAGCGTTTGGGGGATATCGGTTTTGCTGTCCAGTCTTATTGTGAGCAAGAGCATTCGTATGGAGTGGTGCGCGAGCTGGTAGGCCATGGGATCGGCAAAAAATTGCACGAAAGCCCGGAAGTACCCAACTATGGCAAGCGTGGCCGGGGTTTGAAACTGAAAAAGGGACTGGTCATTGCGATCGAACCGATGATAAATCTTGGCAAGAAAGGAGTGAAGCAGGCGGCAGACGGATGGACGATTGTCACCCGGGATGCGCAGCCTTCAGCGCACTATGAACACACGGTGGCAGTCAGTAACGGACACGCCGACATCCTGTCCGATCATGCACCCATAGAAGATGCAATCAAAATTAACCCTGCACTCCAAGAAATTTCGATAAAAAATTAGATATTTGCACTCCGAAAATTTTATATGGCCAAACAGGAACTGATCAAGCAGGATGGAGTTATTGAGGAAGCGCTTTCAAATGCGATGTTTCGAGTCCGTCTGGAGAATGATCACGAGATAGTAGCAACCATTTCGGGCAAGATGCGCATGCACTACATACGAATCTTGCCAGGAGATAAGGTTTCGGTAGAAATGTCACCTTATGATTTGACGAGGGGGCGTATAACGTACAGGTACAAATAGAAGACAACAATGAAAGTCAGAGCATCCATCAAAAAGAGATCTGCAGACTGCAAGATCATACGTCGTCACGGCAAGCTGTATGTGATTAATAAGAAGAATCCACGGTTTAAGCAACGTCAAGGATAAACATATGGCTCGAATAGCAGGTGTAGATTTACCCAGATCCAAGAGAGGCGTCATTAGTCTCACGTATATATATGGAGTTGGTCCCTCACGGGCCAAAGAAATTTTAGCTCGCATCGGCGTTGACGAAAGCCTGAAGGTCGAGGAGTGGAGCGATGACAATGTTCGCGAGATTGCTCAAATCTTGCAGGATGATTACACGGTCGAGGGAGAGCTTCGATCAGAAGTGCAGATGAACATCAAGCGCCTAATGGATATAGCCTCCTACCGCGGTCTGAGACATCGTAAAGGACTCCCAGTGAGGGGACAGCGTACCCAGACCAATGCTCGGACCCGCAAGGGAAAACGCAAGACAGTGGCAAACAAGAAGAAGGCAACCAAATAGGATTCTGACAAGAAAGCGGCATGGCAAAAGGAAAAAAGAAAAGAAAGGTCAATGTGGAAGCAGAAGGGGTGGTATACATCCAAGCTACTTTCAACAACATTATTATCTCCTTGACCAACAAGAAAGGACAAGTAGTGTCTTGGGCCTCAGCTGGTAAGGCTGGATTCAGAGGCTCAAAGAAGAATACCCCGTATGCAGCCCAGAAAGCAGCAGAAGATGCTGCCATGGTCGCCTACGATGCAGGAATGCGCTATGCCGAGGTCTTTGTAAAAGGACCAGGATCTGGAAGAGAAGCGGCTATACGAGCCATTGATAATTCCGGTATTCGTGTGAAGCGTATTCAGGACGTCACTCCCATTCCCCATAATGGATGTCGACCACCTAAGAAAAGAAGAGTATAACACTAAGATTGGCAAAGCAACGGCATGGCGAGATATAGAGGTCCCAAGACTAAGAAATCAAGAGCATTCGGTCAGTCCCTGTTCGGATTTGACAAGAGTTTTGAAAAGAGGAAGTATCCTCCCGGTTCGCACGGCAATAAGCGTCGTCGTCGACAGAAGTCTGACTATGCAATGCAACTCATGGAGAAGCAGAAGGTCAAGTACACGTACGGCGTCCTTGAGCGACAGTTTCGCAATCTGTTTGAGAAAGCAAGCCGTAAGGGTGGAGTGACCGGTGAGGTCCTCCTGCAGTTTCTCGAATCACGATTGGACAACACCGTGTTCCGCATGGGCATGGCACCAACCCGCAGAGCGGCACGCCAATTTGTAAATCACAAACATATTATGGTAAATGGTGTTGTGACCAATATCCCATCCTGTTTATTGAAACCCGGAGATGTAGTTGCCGTTCGCAACAAGTCGCGAGCAATGGAACCCATTTTGGATAGCATTGGAAACAAAGCGGAAGTCCGAAAATTTCCTTGGATCGAATTTAATGCTGACAAATTCGAAGGCAAGTTTTTGGAGTATCCGTCTCGTGAGCAGATTCCAGAAAATGTCAATGAGCAACTGATCGTCGAATTGTACTCGAAGTAGATTTAGTCCGGATTCACCTTTTTGTTTACCAGTTATAACAATCTCAAAGTATGAGCATCTTAAATTTCCAGAAACCAAATAAGATTTTACTGCAGAAGACAGATGACTTTGAAGGTACTTTTGAGTTTAAACCTTTAGAGCCTGGCTTTGGTCAGACCATTGGCAACTCACTGCGTAGAATCTTGCTTTCGTCGCTAGAAGGGAATGCCATTTCAGCAGTGAGAATAGCCGGTGTAGACCATGAATTTTCTACCATCAAGGGAGTGCTGGAAGATGTGGTGGACATCATCTTGAACATCAAACAGATTCGTCTCAAGCCAACCATCGAAGATGCCGAACTGGACGAGGAAAAGATCTACCTCACCATCCGTGGCAAGGAAGAACTCACCGCTGCTGATATTGAAGAGCATACCAACATTTTTAAGGTGATGAATCCAGAACAGCATATCTGCTTCATGGATGAGTCAGTAAACTTAGAGTTGGAGCTCACGGTAACTCGTGGACGTGGCTATGTACCTGCCGATGATAACCTTCCAAAGGATGCTCCGATCGGTGTTGTACCTGTCGATGCTATTTACACACCGATCAAAAATGTTTCCTACCACGTAGAAAATACGCGGGTGGGACAAATCACCGATTACGAAAAGCTCACCGTCGTCGTCAAAACAGATGGAACGATCAAGCCAGAGGAGGCCATCAAGGAAGCTTCTCGCATTATGATCCAGCATCTCATCTTGATTACGGATGAGAACATCACATTTGATGATGCAACCCGCAGCGAAGACAATGTGGTCGACGAGCACATCTTGCACATGCGCAAGTTGCTGAAGACTTCACTCGAAGATCTAGATCTGTCTGTCAGAGCATACAACTGTCTCAAAGCAGCAAAAATAAATTCGTTGGGAGAGCTAGTCCGATACGAGATGCACGAATTGCTCAAGTTTAGAAACTTTGGTAAGAAGTCACTCGTCGAGATTGAAGAGTTGCTCACCAATAAAAACCTCACCTTCGGTATGGACCTTGCGCCTTACCGATTGGATGAAGATTAGAAAAATTTAAAATCGCACTGCAATTACTTGTTCAGAGCTCTCGCTCCAAGTGTTGCGAAGAAAACTTAAATCATGAGACACGGTAAGAAATTCAACCATCTGGGTCGAAAGAAAGGCCATCGACGTGCTCTTTTGGCAAACTTGTCAATCGAGCTGATCAAGCATAAGCGCATTAACACGACCCTGGCGAAGGCCAAGGCATTGCGGGTGCATGTTGAGCCATTGATTACCAAATCTAAAGTGAATACGACTCATTCGCGCAGGGTGGTTTTTTCCTATTTGCAAAACAAGGAAGCCGTCACTGAACTATTTGGGCCTGTATCTGCTGCAATTGGAACAAGACCAGGCGGATATACAAGAGTGATTCGCACTGGGTTCCGTCTCAGCGATGGAGCTGAAATGGCCATGATTGAGTTAGTCGATTTCAACGAGACCTACTCCAACGCTGGTAAAGAAGGTAAATCTCGTCGCCGCCGTACACGTCGCGGACGAGGAGGGAAAGGTGGCGAGGAGGCTGCTGCAGCAGGAGCAATCGCTGCCGTAGCCAGCGGAGAAGAGGAATAATTGGGAGGTACCTTCTAATTATTGCAACAGATTAAATTCAAGTACTATATTTGTCGGGCTCTTACATCAGCCTGATAATTATGGATCAAACTGCAACACTTCTACTCGCCGATGGCACCGTATATCGCGGTCGCGCTGTCGGAAAAATTGGGACCACCACTGGTGAAATCTGTTTCAATACCGGTATGACCGGCTATCAAGAGATATTTACCGATCCCTCCTATTTTGGACAGCTTATGGTCACTACCAATGCGCACATTGGTAACTACGGAACCAAGCAGAGTGACACCGAATCAGCAAGCATTAAAATTGCTGGTCTCATCTGTAAGAATTTTACCGTGCCCTTTTCGCGGCATCTTGCAGATCAGTCTATCGAAGATTACTTTCAGCAAGAAGATTTGGTTGGCATTGCTGACGTAGACACCCGAGCGATAGTGAAACATATACGTAGCAAGGGAGCCATGAACGCAATCATCTCATCTGAACTGGATGATTTGGATGCGCTTCAAAAATTGCTCGATGAAGTGCCGGATATGGATGGATTGGAACTTGCTTCGCAAGTCAGTACCTCTGAGGTATATGAATTGGGCAACGCCTCCGCTGAGTATCGAGTAGCGGTCTATGATTTTGGCGTAAAGCAAAATATCCTAAAGTGCATGGCAGAAGAAGGGTGCTATGTTCGGGTTTTTCCAGCACGTACACCCTATGCCGAATTGCAACGGTGGAATCCCGACGGCGTTTTTCTGTCCAACGGCCCGGGAGATCCTGCGGCCATGGACTATGCCATTGCCAATGCCAAAGAAGCACTGGCCGACAATAGACCTCTCTTTGGCATTTGCCTGGGGCATCAAATACTTGCCTTGGCGCTTGACATGAAGACCTTTAAGATGCACCACGGCCACCGCGGCATAAACCATCCGGTCAAAAATTTGCTTACGGGTAAATGTGAGATCACCAGCCAGAACCACGGCTTTGGAGTTTCGCCCGATTCTGTTGCAGACAAATCTGAAGTCGTGGAGACAACCCACGTAAATCTTAACGATCAAAGCATCGAAGGCATCCGTGTGAAAGGCAAGCCGGCATTTTCGGTACAATATCATCCAGAGGCAAGCCCAGGACCACATGACGCTCGCTACCTCTTCGGGCACTTTGTTGAAATAATTCGTGAAAACAAGAAAAGTGAAGTAAGCACATGAGCAGTATAATTGATATTAGATCTCGGGAGATCCTGGATTCAAGGGGTAATCCGACAGTGGAGGTTGAAGTGTTTACGGAGGCCGGTGCACATGGCACTGCGGCAGTACCCTCCGGAGCATCAACCGGAAAATACGAAGCAGTAGAGCTTCGGGATGGAGACAAAAGTCGGTTTTTGGGCAAAGGAGTACTCGATGCTTGTCGCAATATCGAAGACACCATACAAGAGGCATTGATCGGCGTAGAAGTGCTTGATCAGGTCTATCTGGATCGTATTATGCTCGAGCTGGATGGCACGGAGAATAAGTCGCGACTTGGTGCAAACGCAATTTTAGGTGTGAGCCTCGCTGCTGCCAAAGCCGGTGCTGTGGAATGTGGATTGCCTCTCTATAGATACATTGGTGGAGTGAATGCTCACGTCATGCCTGTGCCCATGATGAATATTCTGAATGGCGGATCTCACGCTGACAACAGCATTGATTTTCAAGAATTCATGGTGATGCCTCTGGGTGCAGATTCATTTTCGGAAGGACTGCGCATGGGAGTCGAGATCTTCCATACCTTAAAGAAAGTACTGAAGGACAAAGGTCACTCCACCAACGTAGGAGATGAAGGCGGGTTTGCACCCAATCTCTCTTCGAATGTAGAAGCCATCGAAACGGTAATCACTGCCATCGAAAAAGCTGGTTTCAAGCCCGGTGAGGATGTGATGATTGCTATGGATGCTGCAGCTTCAGAATTTTACAACGAAGAGGAAAAGGTATATCACCTGCACCAATCTACGGGCGAAAAACTGACCGGTGCTGAGATGGTGAGTTTTTGGAAGTCCTGGACGGAGCAGTACCCGCTGTTGTCGATTGAAGATGGTTTGCACGAGGACGACTGGGATAGCTGGATCGCGCTTCATCAGGCGATTGGGCATACCACCCAGCTGGTCGGTGACGACTTATTTGTCACCAACACCAAGCGCCTCCAGCGAGGTATCGACGAGAGTGCTGCCAATTCCATTCTGATCAAGGTAAATCAGATCGGGTCTCTTACCGAGACGATCGAAGCTGTTCGTTTGGCTACTCGCAATGGATTTACCAGTGTCATGAGCCACCGTTCTGGAGAAACCGAAGATACAACCATTGCCGATCTCGCGGTGGCATTGAATACTGGCCAGATTAAGACGGGCTCTGCTTCTCGCTCAGATCGCATTGCAAAGTACAATCAACTGCTGCGGATTGAAGAAGAGCTGGGTGACTCGGCAGTTTACCCCGGTCTGGCTCTCTTAACATAGTAGGATTAATTGTTATATTTGGGTGGCTAATCGTTTAAAAATATGAAAGTGACCATCGCTGGTCTATGTACGACTGCGCTCAAAAAAATCTCCTACATCTTTCTGGATAAATACCTGCTTGCGACTGCTATATTTGTGGTATGGGTCGGGTTTTTCGATCAGAATTCACTCATGACACAGGTTTCACTTTCGAAAACCTTGAGTGACCTGCGTACAGAGCGAATATTTTTGGAAGATGAGATCGAGGCTACTCGGGAAAAGAAAGAAGACATAACGAAAAATAAAGAAAAATACGCCCGGGAGCGCTTTTACATGAAGAAGCCTGGCGAACAAATCTACCTTATAGAACAATAGCATGTCAGTACTGGTAAACAAAGACTCAAAGATAATTGTACAGGGATTTACGGGCAAGGAAGGTACCTTCCATGCCAGCCAAATGATTGAATACGGAACCAACATTGTTGGGGGTGTGACCCCAGGCAAAGGTGGCTCAACGCATTTGGATAAGCCGGTGTTTAATACAGTGAGCGACGCAGTAAGAGAAGTTGGCGCCGATACATCCGTCCTTTTTGTGCCGCCGCGCTTTGCGGCAGACGCAATCATGGAGGCGGCAGATGCCGGCATTGGGGTGATCATCTGTATCACGGAAGGCATTGCCATTCAGGACATGGTTAAGACAAAGGCATTTTTGGCCGATAAAGATTGCCGCCTGGTCGGACCTAACTGCCCGGGAGTAATCACACCCGGAGAGGCGAAGGTTGGGATTATGCCTGGATTTATCCATCGTACCGGACGGATCGGCATCGTCTCACGGTCTGGCACCCTGACCTACGAGGCAGTTGATCAAGTCACCAAAGCGGGGATGGGTCAATCCACTTGCATAGGGATCGGAGGGGATCCGATTGTAGGTACCACAACCAAAGATGCGGTTGAGCTGCTTATGAATGATCCCGATACGGACGGCATTGTTATGATTGGTGAGATCGGTGGCAGCATGGAAGCTGACGCAGCACATTGGATCAAGGAAAATGGCACTAAGCCAGTGGTTGGTTTTATCGCTGGTCAAACTGCTCCCGCTGGAAGAACAATGGGACATGCTGGTGCCATCGTTGGAGGAAAAGATGATACTGCTGCTGCCAAAATGGAAATCATGGAGGCATGCGGCATTCATGTTGTTCAATCACCTGCTGATATCGGATCCACCATGGCTAAAGTCTTGGGTAAGTAGCGATTCTACATCTAAATCTATATCCTCTTGTTTTCGATTGCTGCTCTGTGAGACCAGAGGCAGCACAAAGGTAAAGGTCGTACCCACATTTTCCTCCGTCTCGAAGTAGATCTTTCCGTCAAAGGATTCAATAATGTTTTTTGATATAGCCAGTCCCAGACCAGTCCCGGATGTTTTGGTGGTAAAGTTGGGGTAGAACACCTTGTCCTGCATTTCTTTCGAAATGCCCTTACCATTGTCGATCACTTGAAGGATCGCTCTTTTGCCTTTTTTCTGCAGTCGAATGTCGATCACTCCTCGGCGACTTGATGGAATGGCCTGGATCGCATTTTTGATCAAGTTATTGAGTACGCTGAGCAGATGGCTCTTGTCGGCCAGGACATAGATTTCATCAATCGGTTCGTACAGATTGAAGTCCATGTCATCGCGCTTCTTAAATAGGTCATGCACGCTGGCCACGAGTTCGTTTAGGGATATGCTCTCGTTTTCAGCTTTGGGCATTTTTGCGAAAGATGAAAATTCCGCAGCGATTTTAGAGAGGTTGTCAATTTGCTCGATGAGCGTGATTGCAACTCGCTTTACTAGTTGGCGTGATTCCGTAAGGTCAGCTTTTTGCATCGCATATTGCAAATGCTGGATGCTAAGTTTCATGGGTGTAAGCGGGTTCTTTATTTCGTGTGCCACCTGTTTGGCCATTTCTCTCCATGCGACTTCGCGCTCGGTTTGAGCCAGCAGATCGGCGCTTTGATCCAGCTTGATGATCATGTGATTGTACTCATTGATGAGTAACCCAAGCTCGTCATTCGATTTCCATTCGAGTGGTTCATTTGACTT
>Ga0114956_1001352_pt1 | contig 19172 bp, 17 predicted proteins | sample MaitaG_FD_87304 | JGI IMG/M metagenome (GOLD analysis project Ga0114956, IMG submission 87304) | Marine algal microbial communities from Maine, USA - Maine_Asex2 metaG | ecosystem: Host-associated > Algae > Red algae > Unclassified | place: Maine, USA | collected 2015-01-05 | reverse complement strand
GTCGGAACCCGAGTCGCCGTCGCCGTCGGAACCCGAGTCGCCGTCGCCGTCGGAACCCGAGTCGCCGTCGCAGTCGGAACCCGAGTCGCCGTCACAGTCGGAACCCGAGTCGCCGTCACAGTCGGAACCCGAGTCGCCGTCGCCAACGGGGATGCCGTCGCCGTCACAGTCGGAACCCGAGTCGCCGTCGCCAACGGGGATGCCGTCGCCGTCGCAGTCGGAGCAGACGTCGCCGTCGGAACCGGAGCAGACGTCGCCGTCGGAACCGAGATAGCGGTCGGAGCAGACGTCGCCGTCGGAACCGGAGCAGACGTCGCCGTCGGAACCGAGATAGCGGTCGGAGCGGGAGTGGCGGTCGGGACCGGAGCAGACGTGGCCGTCGGAACCGGCGACGCCGTCGGGGTCGGGGTCGGGGCAACCGTCGCGGTTGGGATCGGGGCAAGTGCGTCGGCAGCCGAGAGCTGCGTTTTCATCGGCGAGCAGTAAAGCGTGAGGCCATTCAGGCCGAAACCTTGTTTCGTCAGCGCCGACACGACCGCTGCGTCATCGGGACACATGCGCTCGTAGGCCGAAGCAGACCGAAGATCGATCGAACCCCCGACGGAACGGGCGACGACCGGGTCACCAAACCACTCGCCGCGATCGGTGACTCCGACGCACATCGGAGCGATCGAAAGGACCAGGTTGTCGAGCGCTTCACCGGCGGCACCAACAAGCACGCGGCCATCGCCGCAGCCGGTATAGAAATCGGGTCCTTCGATCGCGGCCGAACGATAGGCGCCGTTCAACGATGCCCCTTCGCCGGGCACACCACAGACCAGCTGGAACCCAGCGACCGATAGCCGCCCGGTGCTTCCGCCGACGCCGCGCGCAGGTACGCCGTGGGGGCAGCGCGACTGGGGAAGAATGCCGGTCCGACCAATCGGTTCCAGTTTGACCCATTGACCACCGGTGACGACCTTGGGCTCAAATCCGCAGCCCTTCGCATCGACGCTCAGAAAGCTCATCTCGTCGGGCGGCAGGTTGTAGGCGCCAGGCGCCAGCGAGTAACACCAACCGCCGGCGTTGAAGTCTTCGGCGACGACAACATCACACGTGACGACGATCGAATCGACGCGGTCGTTGTAGCCCCGCAAGTTCTGCGAATGAGCACCGAGATAGACATACGACAGCTGTTCGGTCTGATCAGGACCATCAAAGAGCGTTGCCGAGCAGATGTTCTCTGGCGGTCGAGCGTCGGCGGCCGACGGAGCGACGAGCGTGAGGATCGAAAGGAAGAGACCTGCAAAAGCAAGGCTCATGAGGATGGCTCGCGCCATCCGTTGAACGCCCATGTTGTACGTACCTTTGCGTGTGCGTTGTCCTGCGCTGCCCGCGCCAGCGGATTATCGTACGGCCCTCACCAACAAGCCACAAACGATGTCGTCCTGCCGTCCCCCCAGATGGCAACGGTTCGAGGTTGGAACACGGTCATATATTCTCCAACCCATGGCCGGACCAATCTCTCACCGCACGTATCTCAGCTACATCGACAAGTCTCGCGAGTACTACGAGGCCCATGGTTATGAGCAGCCATACCGGTGGGCGCAGTTCGGTGACGTGCCGATGACCCGCCTTGCGAAGCCGCTGGCTGAGTGCCGGGTCGGCATGGTGACCACCGCTGCCGTCGACCCCGACGATCTGCTGCAGCCGTTCGTCGCTCCAGCCTCGCCGACGCCAACCTCGCTCGCGACAAAACACCTGCATTGGCACCAAGCCATCACCAACACCGAAGACCTCGGCTCGTTTCTACCGATCGATCACCTCAACGATCTGGCCGAGTCCGGTCGAATCGGATCAACGAGCGAGCGGTTCTACGGCACGCCAACCTTGTACTCACAACGGCGCACAATGAAGAACGCGGCGATGGTTGAGCAGTGGTGTCGCGAGGATGATGTCGACGTTGTCCTGATCACACCGCTTTGACCGGTCTGTCATCAGACCGTGAGTCTGACCGCACGTCATCTTGAAGATGCTGGCATCCCGACCGTCATCGTCGGGTCGGCCCGCGACATCGTCGAAGAAGCTGGCGTACCGCGCTTTGTCTTTACCGACTTCCCGCTCGGCAATCCCTATGGCGCTCCCGGTGACGTTGCGACGCAACGTGACGTGCTCGAGTTAGCGCTCGCAACACTTGAGGGCGCCTTCGCCCCTCGTACGACAGTGCAAGCGCCGCATGTCTGGGAAGGCGCCGAGGCCGCCGAACGCGGCGCTTGGCGCACCAGTTTCATGTTCGTCAGCGACGACAATCGCGATGAGCTACGCGCTGCGGGTGAGCGCCGGCGTGTCAAACAAGCGAACTCGAATAGCTGAGCCCGTCAATCACTGCCCGCCGAGCAGCAAGCGCAGCGTACGACTGACCTGCGGGTCGGTAGGACCCACAGGTCAGCGTTCATGCCCGCTACGACCTACCGGCAGCCTCCCCCGGCTGCGGAGGCGCCGATTTCAAGAACCGAACCGGGAACATACGTTGACGCAACTTGCAGCTTTACTTCCAGCGTCGCGTATTTTCCAGGATCGAGTTGTCCGGTGAGGATCGCGAGGCCATCGGGATTCGCGGCTGACCCGGTGGTCGAGAATCGATAGCCCAACCGGTCGGTGCCGGCGGTTGAACCGGGCGGGTTCGCCGTGACATTAAAGCCATCGAATTGGCTCAGGTTCAGGCGCCGGATTCGAATCTTGAGCGCTTCGGCCAGACGATCGCCGGTGTTTGACACCCGCAGTTCAAAGGTGACCGTGCGGCCCGAGGCAAACTCGCCCCGCACATAGCTCATGTCGACCCGAAACAGGCAACGACCGGCTGGCCGTGGGGTCGCGGTCGCCGTTGGCCGCGGCGTTGCCGTCGGACGGGGCGTTGCGGTCGCGGTTGGACGCGGGCGCGGCGTCGCGGTCGGCCGTGGCGTCGCCGTCGCCCTTGGCCGTGGCGTCGCTGTGGGCCGTGGGGTCGCCGTCGCAGTTGGCCGTGGGGTCGCCGTCGCCCTTGGCCGTGGGGTCGCCGTCGCCCTTGGGCGAGGTGTCGCCGTCGCCCGAGGGCGTGGCGTCGCGGTTGGGCGAGGTGTCGCGGTCGCCGTCGGCCGAGGTGGCCGTGGCGTCGCCGTCGGCCGGACGGTCGGTGTCGGGCTCGGCGTCGCCGTCGAGGTCGGACGAGGAGGTCGTGGTGTCGAGGTTGACCGAGGCGGACGGGGCGTGGCGGTGGGTCGTGGCGTTGCCGTCGACGTCGGACGCGGCGGGCGAGGCGTCGCTGCCGCAGGCGGACGAGGCGTCACCGTCGGACGGGGTGTCGCCGTCGGCACCCGGGTCGACGTCGGACGAGGCGTTGCAGTTGCCCGGGGCGGCCGCGGTATGGATGTTGCTACCGGCGCATCGTTCGGCGAGACCTTTCGCTTCATTGCCGAGCAGTACATGGTCAGGCCACCGAGGCCATCGCCTTGGCGAATTGTGACCGACACGACCGCTTGGTCATCAGGGCAGAGCCGGGTGAATGACTGACCCGGTTGGGCTCCAACTCGGTCACCCGCCGACGGCGCCGCCAACCAGTTTCCACTGCGGTCAACTCGTACACACATCGGTGCGATGGCGTAAACCAGGCTTGACGTAGCCCAACCAGTCGCACCGGCGAGAACCCGGCCGATACCGCATGAAGTGTTGAAGGCCGCGCTCTCGCGATCGGATTCGGTATAACGCCCGAAAACCGATGCATATTGCGTGGTAACACCACACTCGAGCTGGAAGTCGTCGACCGAACGCGTGCTGGCCGTACCAGCAAAACCACGAGCGGGGACGCCGGATGGACAACGTGATGGCGATTGGTTCGAGCCGCCACCGATCTGGGCGAGTGTCGTCCATGAACCGGTGGTGACCGGCTTATCTGCGTACGGACAACCCTTGGCGGGCAGTTTCAGATAGCTCATCGCATTCGGTGGCAGGTTGTATTGCCCTTTCGGAAGCGAATAACACCAGCCGCCGGCATCGAAGTTCTCCGAGACAACGACGTCACAGGTCACCTCAATCGACTCAACCCGGTTGTTATAGCCGTTGAGGTTCTGCTCATTGGGCCCGACGTACGTATACGACATTCGGTCGGTGAGGTTCGGGCCGTCGTAGAGGGTTGCCGTACATGCCTGAGCGGCGGCGGCTTCCTTCGACTGCGGGATGAGCACAAGCGCTGTGAATACCAGCGCGGCAAGCACAATCCCGCAAAGCGGGAATCGTGCGCGAGTAAAGACGCTCATTGCGTCACTACCTTCTTTTCATTGGGCGGGAAAACGAGTGCCCGCGCTCCCCGGCAGCAAGGTAGATGGTCTCAACGTCCGACTCAAGTTCTTGACTGAAATATTCTCGAAAACCGCTACGCCATGCTGCAGAGACGGCCACAAATCCGTCGAATTCAGGTATCGAAGTGCATGAGTGCATTTAGTAACGGCCCGTATGAAACAAGTTGTGCCGTAATGGCATGAGATGTCTTTCCTAAGTCATCCCATTGTGGAACAAATAGTGCATCTTCCCAGCCCTCCGATGCCTCAAATCCCGGTATTTCGGGCCCCTCATGGTCCACCCTGCACGAGGAGACGCGCGGCCGAAGCAGCGGACAGATTGGCAAGATAGCCACGATCCGTGGCGCACAAATAACGCTTTACGGCGACATCGAGTCCAACCGTTCGCCCGACCCGTTGTCCGAACATCTCGGTTACGACACGCTCGCCCACCACATCGTGATCCCAATCGCCGGACAGATAGTTCTCGGTGCCCCGACCGGGATGCCTCAATCTCGCCGCCTAGGTTCACGACCGTGGCATCGATGCTGCGGTCTCGCACGAGGGAACTGCGCCCGAAATCGTTGGCGAACTCGACGACGACTCGACAACCACGCTCGGCACGGTCCCCGGCGTCGAGGGCATCGGGCGATGTCGAGCGACCCAGGCAGTCCGACCGTCAGCTATGTCTGGGCCGAACCCGGCTGGCTGTTCGGTCGCGGTGAGCCGATGGTCCGCGGGAACCACCGCAGCCCGCGCTGTCGGACCCAGACTGCAATCATCTCAGGAGGGCACCCCGACGTACCTGCGATCGCGTCGAAGCTGCTGACGACGCCACCGGGAACCTTGACGTGGGCGCCCGGAGTCGCCGAGCTGCTTGCGATCTGAGACCGATCGTTAGGCCCCGGCCGGCTCCGTCTTGTCGGGGAGACCGGAGAGGTGGGCGGCATCGTTGTAACGAACCAAACGCCACACCGGCCTGGCGCCGTCGTCGTCGGTGACGAACTCGGTCAGCGATGTATTTTTCGTTGAAAGCCAGAAGCCACCGGTGGGCCGCAAACGCAGCAGCTGGCGGAACGCGACATCGATCACACCTGCGTGGCAGACGACCACGACCGAGGTTCCGCGATGCGCGGCGATGACCCGATCGAGGGCTTGGCCGATGCGGAGATCGAACTGGGCCTGGCTCTCGCCGTTGGGAGCGAGGGGCCGATACGGATTGTCGAGTAAGCGAAAGTCGCCGAACCGTTCGCTGTAGTCGGCCCAGCGCACACCGTCGGCGTCGCCCGGGCGGCGTTCTTCGAGTTCGACGTCGACGTTCACGTCGAGGCCAAGCGCCTCGTTCAGGGCGTCGGCGGTCTGTCGCGCGCGTGGCATCGTCGACACCCAGAGGGCATCGATCGCCGGTTCGTGTCCGGCCCGATACCGATCGCGCAAACAGGCCGCCTGATCGAAGCCGAGCGGCGATAAACCCGAGCAGGTCTCGGGGCCGCCGACAACCTGGTCGACGGTGACGACTGATTCGCCGTGTCGAACCAGCGTGAGCCGGGTAGTCGGCTGATCAGCGATGAGTACGCCTCTGCTCGTCAGGGCTCGCAAACGCTGCGGGCCGGTGAAACGTCGTCGGTCCTGGGGGCATGGTCATGTCAACGGTACCGATCGTGGGCGCACTCGCCCGATGCCGTCACCGTCATCAGCTCGACGCCGTCGGTCGTGCAGATCATGGTGTGCTCGAATTGAGCGGTGCGGCGCCCGTCGGCGGTCACCGCGGTCCAGTCGTCATCCCAGAGATACAGCTCTGGGGATCCGAGCGTCAGCATCGGTTCGATCGTGAAGCTCATGCCTTTTTCGAGCGTCGTCGTGAGGCGCCGCTCGTAGTAGTGCGGTATCTGCAGGGAGGTGTGGAACTCGGTCCCGACACCGTGGCCGATGAATTCCCGAACGACGCCAAGGCCGTGCTGGTGAGCGTGCGTCTCGATCGCCCGACCGATCGCGCTGACCTTTGATCCGTGGTGCACCGTGTCGATCGCCGCCATCATCGAGTGATACGTCTCGCGGACGAGGCGCTGCGAATCATCGTCGACGTCGCCAACGTAAAACGTGGTCGAGGTGTCGCCGTGGACGCCTTCGATGAAGAGCGTGACGTCGATGTTGATGATGTCGCCATCGCGCAGCTGGCGACTGTCGGGGATGCCGTGGCAGATGACCTCGTTCACCGACGTACAGACCGACTTGGGGAAACCCCGGTAGTTCAGCGGACTGGGGTAGGCGCCGCGCTTCATTGCTTCGTCGTGCACTAACGCATCGATCGCATCGGTGGTAATGCCCGGCTCGACGAGTTCGCCGGCCATGAGGAGCACTTCGGCAGCCTGCTGACCAGCACGACGCATGCGCTCGATCTCATCGGCGGTGCGGACGGCGGAGGAAATGCTTGGTCCGGGGTCACCCGACAGCGCATACGGCGGACGGGCGACCGCGGCGGGGACCGCTCGTCGAGGTGCGATGAGGCCGGGCTGCACCGGCGGCTCAGATGGAGGTGGCAACGTGGCCGTGCCGCCCCGCTTCTTTCGTTTGGCCATGTCCCAAGGGTAGCCGGATGCCGTTCCGGCGAGCCCGCTGAGATCCACCGATCCCGAGCGATGACCTGGTTCGAGCACTCGAAGCATGGCGTGCTGTACCCTCCGATTCTCCGCGGCGAGATGCGCCAGTTGCTCGACAACCTCTTGGGTGAAGGGCAGCCGCTTGCGAATCAGCCGAGGGGCCAGTTCCATGCTCGCCAACCCCGCATTGCTCTCTGGCGTAGTCAGCTGACCCGCCAGATCGATGTGGCGATGGATCTCGAACGGCAGCCGGAAGTGTTCAGCCTGGTCCTCGCGCGGAGTGGCAAGAATGGGTTCGAGCGCCGGCGGATGTTGCGACGTATTTACCCCTTCGATTCTCCCGCGGCCCCGTCCATCGGAACGATCGGTGTCGGGCTTGAATCTGCGGTTGGTCTAGAACCCAGGCAGCCCGGGCACGAAGTCGCCCGCGGTGAAGCCGCCGTCGACGACAAAGTCGGCGCCGGTGCAGGTTGCACTGTCGTCACTCAAGAGGAACGCCACCATCGCGGCAACATCGCCGGGCGTGACCCGGCGTCGGGCCTCGCCATCGAACAGCATCGACGTCGGGGCATGCGGCAGCAACCGCTCAAAGTCCATCTGATCGTGGAACGGCGCCGACAGATTCGGGTTGCCGGTCGACGGGCAAACCGCATTCACCCGAATGCCGAGCTGACCGAGTTCGAGCGCCGCGGCTTTCGTGAGACCACGAACACCCCACTTCGTTGCGCTGTAGGCGGCGACGCTATTCATCGGATGTAGACCGTCGATCGACGAGATGTTCACGATTGACCCACCACCGGTCTCGGCCATCATCGGCGCCATCGCTTGAGTACCCAGCAGCGGCCCGAGCAGGTTCACGTCGAACATGTGACGGGCTCGGTCCGGTGTCATCTCGAGCAGCGCCCCCATCCAGAACACGGCGGCGTTGTTCACGAGACCATCGACGTGGCCGAGTTGGGCCTTCGCATCACCCGCAGCGGCATGCCACGACGACTCGTCGGTCACGTCGAGCTCGGTGAAGAACGCCCGGTCGCCAAGCTGATCGGCGAGCACCGCACCATCGATGGTGTTGATGTCGCCAATCATGACGCGTGCGCCTTCAGATATCAGCCGGCGAGCGATCGCCTCACCCAACCCCTGTGCGCCTCCCGTGACGACGACGCTCAGGTTCTCGAATCGACTCATGCTTCCTCACTGCTGTTCATGGTTGATGGTGCTGCCTGCCCGCATCGGATCAGGAGTCACGCGTAGAAGCGCGAGATGCTCTCGACGACACAGCCCGGTTTGTCGCTGCCCTCGATCTCGACGGTCACGGTAATGACGGCCTGGACTCCCCCAGTCACCGCCGTCACCTCATCGAGCTGGCCGACCATACGCACCCGGCTCCCGACCTTGACTGGCGACGGAAACCGAACTTTGTTGACGCCGTAGTTGATACCCATCGATGTGTTCTCGACTCGCACGATGTCGGGCAAATCCTTCACCGTGAGCGACAGCGTTAGGTACCCATGCGCGATCGTGCGGCCGAACGGACCAGACGCGGCGCGCTCGGGATCGCAGTGGATCCACTGGTCGTCACCGGTCGCTTGAGCGAACTGATCGATGCGTTCCTGGGTGATCTCAAACCAGTCGGCCGCGCCCAACGGACCGGGCTCGGCGGCCAACAGCTCGCCGACAGATGAAAAGACCGTTGTCATGCGGCCAGCCTAGAAGGAGCGTGGGCGGCGCGAGGAACGAGCGGCGAAAGCGAGATGTCGGCTCGCCGTCCAGCTACATTCGGTCGACATGGCAGCAGGTGGCAGCACGAAAGCAGTGATGACGGCGCTTCTGGCAAATGCTGGAATCGCCATCGCAAAGTTTATCGGCTTCCTAGTTACAGGATCATCGTCGATGTTGTCGGAATCGGTCCACTCGGTTGCCGATACGAGCAACCAGGCATTGCTGCTGTTTGGTGGTCGAGCGGCGAAGCGGCAGGCGACCGAGCAACACCAGTTCGGGTATGCCCGCGAGCGGTACTTCTGGGCATTCGTCGTCTCGCTCGTTTTGTTCTCGCTCGGCTCGCTCTACGCACTGTTCGAAGGTTTCGAGAAGATTCGCCATCCGCACGAGTTGTCGAACCTCCCGATCGCTATTGGCATTCTCATCTTCGGCATCGTCGTCGAGGGGTACGCCCTCAACACCGCCTACAAGGAAGCGCAGAAGATTCGCGGCCGTCTCTCCTGGCCCCAGTTCATCCGGCGCACCCGGAACCCGGAGCTGCCCGTGGTGCTCCTGGAAGACGCGGGCGCCGTGCTCGGCCTCATGATTGCGCTCGCCGCCATCTCAGCGTCGGCGATCACTGAGGATCCGGTCTGGGACGGCATCGGGACGCTCGCTATCGGCGTGCTGCTCGGCATCATCGCCATCATCTTGGCCCGCGAGATGAAGAGTCTGTTGATCGGTGAAGGCGCCGTGGCCGAAGAACGCGACCGCATCGTGTCAGCGATCGAGAGTCATCCGCACGTGCTCAGTATTCTGCATCTGCAGACGCAGCACTTTGGGCCCGAAGACATGCTCGTCGCCGCCAAGCTGCAGTTCGCCGACAAGCTGACGACTCGTGAGCTTTCGAACGCGATCAACGAGACCGAGGTTGCGTTGCGCGACGCCGTACCGGCCGCCGAGTATGTCTTCATCGAACCTGACATCAAGTGGAGCGATGAAGAAGCCGCAGCTGCGGCCGAACACGTCGAAGACGAATAGGAAGAAGGCCGCCCCGTCGGCGAAGCCGACACGAGCGGGGGCGGTTACGCGTTGACGTCGACGACGACGCGACCGCGGACTTTGCCGTCGAGGATGTCGGCCGCGATCGCGGGCACTCCGTCGAGCGAGACGACCGTGGTCATCGCTTCGAGCTTGACCATGTCGAGGTCGGTGGCCAGGCGGTCCCAGGCGTAGGTGCGGCGATCCTGCGGCTGATGCACGCAGTTGATCCCTCGCAGGGTGACGCCGCGAAGAATGAACGGCAGCACCGAGCCCGGCAGATCGGGGCCTTGGGTGAGACCGCAGGCGGTCACGCAGCTCTCCGGCTGCATCTTCGAGATGACGTTCGCGAGCGTCGTCGACCCGACCGGGTCCACGGCACCGGCGTACTGGGGCTTATCGAATGGCCGGCCACCGGTGCCGAGTTCATCGCGGTGGATGATCTCGGCGGCGCCGAGGTCGCGGAGGTAGTCGCCCTCTTCTTCGGCTCGCCCGGTCGATGCGACGACGTGGTAGCCGAGTTTGGCGAGCAGCGCGACGGCAACGCTGCCAACGCCACCGGCTGCACCGGTAACGACGACCGGCCCGCTTTCGGGCGTCACGCCGTGTTCTTCAAGACCGAGCACGCACAACATGGCCGTGTAGCCAGCCGTGCCGATTGCCGCCGCTTGCAGCGACGTGATGGCGTCGGGTAGCGGCGTGAGCCAACCGGACTCGGCGCGAGCCTTCTGCGCAAACCCACCCCAGGTCGCTTCGCCGACATCCCAACCATTCAGTACAACGCGATCACCGGTGCTCCACTTGCCATCGCCATTGGACACCGTGCCGACGACGTCGACCCCGGGAACCATCGGGTAACCGCGAACAACGCCGGGTCGGCCCATGACCGCCATGCCGTCTTTGTAGTTCACGGTCGAGTATTCGACTGCAAGCTCGACGTCGAAGTCGGGGAGCTGAGACTCGTCGATATCGGTGATGCTGTGGGTCACGCCATCGTCGTCTTTTTCCAGCAACAAACCACGGAAGCTCATGGTGGTCCTCTCAAGAGAATCGGGGAAGGAGAATCGCTTCCTGACGCTACTGCACGGACGCGAGCGCTCCGAGACTGGCCCGCCGCCAGTCTCGGAGACTCTGTTTTCCGCCGCCCGAAAGTGTTGCCTGCCGCCCGAAATGTGGAGGAGTCGTTGGTAGGAACCTGCGCTCAAGCTGCTGTAACCATCTTGACAGCGCGCCACCAGACCGACTGTCAGGACGCTCACACAAGGTCGGTGACGTCGGACACGAGCGCTGGATTGGTAAGCAATTCGGACGATGTTGCCCGGTGCTGCGTGCACGGCTTCCGAGCGAACCGTTCCACGGAGGAGCTTCGTGAAACGCTTTCGAGCGGAGCGAGGAACGGTCTGCTCAGTCGATGGCCCAGATTTCGCCGCGGCGGTGGCCGACGTAGATAGCGCCTTCCCAGACCGCCGGCGTTGACTCGACACACCACGGCAGTCCGATCGCCCACAGCTCGGGCGGGTTCCGGCGAGTGTCGGCGATGTCGAAGGCATGAATCACGCCCGCGCAGTCGGCCTGCACCAACACGTCATCGACAACGACGGGCGACGACCACAGTGGGCCCGGCAATTTCTTCTGCCACACCGTCGCCCCGGTCGAGCGGTCAAGGCCATACAACCGCCCCTCATTCGTCGGCACATAGACCATGTCGGCATGCACCGCTGGCGTGGCCCAGACGCCGTCGGGAACGCGGGCATGAATGTCGCGTGACCACACGACCGGATCATCGGGCTGGCGGGGGTCGAGCTTCATGACCTGACCAAGCTCGACCGCGCGCGAGTTCGCCCGCTCAAGCTCGACACCGACGTAGGCGAAACCCTCGTCGTCGATCACGATCGATGCGTCGGTGTCGTCGCCGGTCCAGAAACGAAACACCCGCTCTGGCAACCCTTGCCCCCGACGCAGCGGACCGATGTCCCACGCTTGCACGAGCCCGCCGGAGTTCGCGAACCAAAGAAGGTCACCGCTGATCGTGATCGATGTTTCGATCGACACGTTCTTATCCCGGATCGCCGTGAGTAACTCGTCGTCCCAGCCGGGCGCGTTGAAGATCAGCTCGGGATCGACCTGCACCTCACCAGCCGCGTTGTAAACGCGGTTCAGCCGCACGACGTGCCATTGGCTATTCTCGCCGCCGATGAAGAGGTGATCGCCCAGGACAAGAGCGGTGCTGTCCCAATCGTCGTTCCATAACGTCGGCTCGACGGCATCGGCCGACAACGACCACAGCTCCACCGGCTCGTCTCCTTGGAACGAGATCACTCGGAAGAAGCCGTCGCGCGAACCGACGTACACAAGCGGGTAACCGTCCGGGTCGATCGTCACCGATCCCTTGATCAGGTCTCCGACCTCGAAATCAGGTCGGAGGCGCTCGCCGGTCTCGGCGTTGATGAAATGCACCGCGGGGGCGTACGAGCCGACGACGACCCATCGGTCGCCCTCGTAGTCGAAGACCGCAGGCTGGCCGGTCCAGCCGGTACCGCACCATTTCGTCGCCTCGCCCCCGACGGTCGAGAACGAGCACAGCTCGTCGGCCGCACCGAAACGCCACCGGACCGCCGGACTCTCAGGTAATGGACCGCGGCCATAGAACGAGCGACTTGGATTGCCGCGGAAAGTCAGTAGCCCATCGCGCTCGCCGGGGTAGGGCTGACCGAACAGTGCCGGGTCGACCCAACCGTCATACGGAAACGGTGTCGGTTCGGGGGCCGCAGTGGGCGTCGGCAGCGGGGTCGCCGTGCCGACGGGCGCGGCCGGTTCGATGATGACGGCGGCCGCGCTGCGTTCGCCGAATGAAGTCGACTCAGCCTCGGTGCGGTAGTCGAGAAAGAACAGGACCCCGGCCGACACCGCCGCGACGATGCCGATCGCCGCGAGCACAAGAGCCAGCGCGTCGCGGCGCGACGAGGCCATGCTCACTGCGAGATCAAAGGGACGGTCGGAGGGGCGAGGTGCACGACCCGAGCGAGGTTAGAGCCGACACCTGCGATCGCGAAAGTTCACGACCTCACGCAATGATGCGGCGCAGTTCTGCCCATCGCTCGCACCCGGCCGTCGCTGATCAGTTACCGGGTTCCCAGATCGGGGCGCCGAACCGTCCTTGTACCTCGTTCCCGCCAGCATCGGCGGCCACCGCCGTGATCGTGCCGCAGACGTAGTCGTCGTTGAGTTCGGTGATCTCGATCTCGGGATCTGCGAACGGTGCCGTCGCTCCGTCGGACGCACCGACGACGATCATCGCATCGCCATAACGCTCCGAGGTGACGTCTCGGCGGAAGGCGCCCGGCGACAGGGACGAACCCGACGTGTCCTCGACCACCAGCTGAATGACGCGCGTGTCGGCATCGATCGGATGAGGAATGTCGGATGCAACCAGTTCCTGTTCGCTGAGATAAACCGACAACCGCGCGGTCCCAGGGCTTCCGATCGCGATCGATGTCACTGGTTGATAGGTGGACGCAAGTGCGAGAGCGTCAGACGCAACGTCGAGGCGCAACACATCGGTGACCCCGCACAGCTCCTGCACCGACGTCATCAGAAACGGGTCAGGGAAACCCGCGACGATGGTGGGCGGATCGATCTGCTCAGAACCGAGGCGCCAGAAGATCCACCGGGCATCAAGATCGATGGGGTCGGTGGCAAAGATGGCGGTTGGGGTTGCACCATCGGGAACTTCGAATGCGACCCAACCGGTCGCACAATCGCCGCTGACCGGACGAACGAGTGATGTAAAACCGAGCGCCCATGGGCCGTCCCTGCGGAACTCGCCGAGCAAGTTCCAACCATCGACCTGCAAACCAAACGTCGGCATCGCTCCCGTCGATCCGGCACACGCTTCGACCAGGGCTGCGACGAGACGCGACCCGTTGAGCGCAGTGAGATAAGGACGACCACTTGGACTCAGCGGAGTGTCGGGAGGCTCGACGTCAAGCCACCCGTTGACCGTGACGGTGGCACCCGCGAGCTGTCCGCCGATGAATGAGCCAGACAAACCTTCGACCAACGACGGATCTCCACCAAGGCTTGACACATCGGCCGGATCGGCGATCGCCCAGCGATACACCTCACGCTGCCCGAACGTGTCGTTGTCCGTGGAGATCGCCGTGTACTGCGCGCCGGCCGGCGGCTGGAGATCGATCGCCCATTCGAGCCCTTGCCATCCGCGGGCGCATTCGCCCGCGGCGGGCCACGTGAAGTACGGGGTGAGCACCGGCTGAAAGATCATGAACGAGCGAAGATCGACGTCGTCGCCGCCGCGCACATCACCGCTGCTCGTGATCGGCTGGAAGCGGGCGCCGAAGAGTTCCTTGTCCGCGGGCTGGTCGGCGGAGGCACATGCTTCGATGTCGACGGCCACCATCGACGTGCCCGGCGCCCGGTTGAAGGCGATGTTGCCGAAGAGCGCAAGGTCGGGATTCGCATAGGGGTCGAAGCCATCGAGGGCGGCCGGCCAGGGCGCCCAGCCATGCACGGTTATCTCGTTGCCCATGAGGTCGGTGATCGATTGTCCCTGGTCGACGTCGACCTCGCTCACGATCGGGCCGAGCACCACGCCGGGTGTATTTGCGGTAACCGTCGCTATGGCGGATGGGCTGCCAGCCCCAGACGACTCGGGGGCATCGCTCGAACAACCGACAACCACGAGCAGCGTCGCGAGCGCACCGAGAAACGGTCCGACCCGGGAAAATGCTGAAGTTCGGGACCGACGTGGAGTTTGCATGGGGTCTTGAAGGTAGTCCCGAACCCTCGCGAACTTCGGTCGCGCCCCGCGGTTTTTGCGCTATGGGTCGCTCGGCACGGGCACCGTTGGCAGTGGTTTGTTTTTGGGGCCAATGACCCCTACCTCGACGTTTCACATCCTCATAGGATCTGCAGACGTTATGCCCACACGTTACTTAGACCTACTCAGCGACCACGACCTCCAACTCTTGGCCGCAGCATCAAATATCGTCGAACCCGCCAGCGCCATTTCGGCATTCAGGGCGCGGCCGACCCTGATCGTCGAAGCGCTCGAGTCGCCGACCACCTACCCAAGCCTGACCCGCGACTCGACCATGATGATGGGCGTCGTTGCCGATCAATCGCCGGCGCTAGCTGAACCTGTCGATGTCCGCATTGAGCCGAGCGCGCTCCTCGTCTTCTCGGCGATCGTGCACCACTGCTGCGTCGCGATCACAACCGCAAGCTTCCGGGCCGAACGGATCGGCAAGCGCGTCTTCCTGCCATACGTGGCGAATCATGAATTCGTCGATTTCGCGAGCCAATCCGCGAACCGCCTGTTCCTGATCGAACTGCTCGGTTCGTACGCCCGATCGTTGACGGGCGAGGCCACGACTCCAGACGTTCACGAACTTCCGATCAGCACGCTCGACCCGGTTGCGCTCGGCCGAGCCCTGCAAACGGTCGACCAGCGCGAGCGCGTTGGCATCTATCGACGTCTCGGAGATTTGGCGCTGTTTCGGAGCGGCGTGCTGGGTGAGGATCCGAACCATCTCTTGTCGCTCGCCGACGCCCATGAGCTCACGTTGTCGTTGCCCGACACCGTGCGCCGCTGCGTTGATGCCGACATCATGGCCCGCCACCTCAGCAACGGGTCGATGAACGATGCGTGCCGAGAACTCGGACCAATCTGGTATCGGGCGGCCGCAAGTCTCAATCCGTGGGAATCGTTGTCGCAGCCAATTCGATCGGTCGCCGACAATTTCGACACCGCGCGCCTTGTGCTGCGTCGCCTCGCTCGCACCGAACTACTCGACGACCAACAGTCGAATATCTTCCCCAACTGCGCGTTGATCCCGTAGGCGAACCGGGGCTCAACCGAGCGTCACGGTGAACGAGTCGAAGTTCGATTGTCCGGCGCCCCACTGGATCGTGACGATGTGGCTTCCTGCCGACGGGTCGGTCGCCGGAACGGTCGGGACACTCGGCACCGGGCCGGTCACTCCCTGGCTCGGCGATGAGGTAGTCGCCCCCGCTGGCATCGGGGCGGACGGCGAGAACGTGTTAGCGATCCTTGGCGAGCGTTTTCCTGATGTCTTTGATGAGGAGAACGAGATCAGAGCCCGATCCTCATACGGCGCGCGGACCTCAATGCGGGCCTGCGGCCACCGCTGCGTGCAACGCTTCGCTACGGCTCCCGACCGGCTCGCAGCCACCGCTGCGTGCAACGCTTCGCGACGAAGGAGCGAACAATGAAATAGTCCGAACGACCTATCCACTATGGGCGACGAGGCAATGGCGATGATCGCTGCGATGCTGTTGGGCGATGCGACGGACTCTGTGCGCTCTTGTGGCGCTGGTTGCCACCGCCGCTGGCGGGATTTACGTTCCAGCAGCCGATGCGACGCTGCCCCCGCGCGCCCCTGCGTTCGCGGCCCAGACCAACAACTCTCAGACCGACGACGCGGCCGCCCCCGATCCGACGATCAGCGCCCTCGCCGCGGCTGGGTGGTCGGCGTCTGACCCCGGCGATGTCATCGACGACGAACTACTGCAAGCGTTGGCCTCGAGCGGTCTCGTCGGCGAGTGGCTCGACACCGCAACGACCACGCCGACCATCGCGCTCCTCCGGGTGTCCGGCGGTACGTACGACGGCCACCGCAGCGCGTTGCTCGACATTCTCGCCGACCGCGGCTCATCGGCGTCGGAACTGGCCATCGCAGAAACCACGCTCGCCGAGACCGAAGCCGAACACCGGCGCGGGTTACGTGAACGGGCCCGCGCTACCACGGCGGCCAGCGGCTGGACCGAACGCCAGACCGACCTTGAAGACCGCATCGACGACGCGCAAGCGCAGTTACGCCACGCCCGTGAAACCCTGGCCGAGATCGCGATCAGCCGCTACATGGGCGATCCGCTCTCGGACGATTTGCAGCTGTTCCAGACGCAGAAGATCAATGACGCGAACCGACGCAACTGGATCCTCGAAACCACCGACGACGACTACTACACCGTCGTCGACACGATGGAGGCCGAACTCACCGACCTGGCCGTGCAGCGCAAAACGCTCGCCAGCCGTCAGGAACAGGCCGAGGCGCAAGCGACCCAGATTTCGCGGACTGTCGATCGGCTCGCCGATGACATCAGCGAGCAGTCAGCGGCCGTCGCCGATCTACAAGCTCGCGTCGCCGACCATCGGATCGACGCCCGCGAGCTGTTGCCCACGGTGCACAACGCTCGACTGATCGCGACAATCGACCGGCTTCGTATCCGGGTGGTCACGGTCGACGCCTACGTGCGGGCCGCGGCGACGATGAACGACCAGCCCGCCGAGTGCGCCATCGACTGGGCCTCGATCGGTGGTGTGTCTCGCGTCGAATCGCATCACGGCACCTACCTCGGCCGCAGCGTGCTGGCGTCGGGCGATCTCGATTCGCCGTTGCTCGGCCTGCTACTTGGCGGGGCGGGCGTCGCGACCGTGCGCGACACCGACGGCGGCGCCCTCGACGGCAACAGCGAGTTCGACCGAGCGTTGGGCCCGATGCAGTTCTTGCCCCGAACGTGGCGGGTCTTCGAGGTCGACGGCGACGGCGACGGCGACACCGACCCGCAGAACATGTACGACGCGACGGCAACGGCGGCTGCGTACCTGTGCAATCTCGGCCAGACGAAGCGCACCGCCGATTTCGGACAACGGCTGCTCGGCTACAACAACTCCAGCGCCTACGTGACCAAAGTGATGTCGTCGGCTAGCGAACTGCGCTCGTTCGATCTGCCTACGATCTCTGGGTGACCGACCGCTCCCCTGCCGAGACTCCCCTGCGCGGTGGCGTTGCCAATGCGGGTGCCGTTGTTCGGGTGCACGACGATCGGTTTGGTGATTCGGTACGACGACCCGCCGGACCCCACACGGCCGCCGTGCAGGCGTTCCTACTGCACCTTCGGGCCAGCGGCGTGCCCGAGGTTACCGAACCACTCGGTGTCGACGACGAGGGCCGCGAGGTGCTGCGGTTCATCGACGCCGACCTGCCCACCGGAGAAGCGGCCGCATGGGACTTTCCGCCGACCCAGCCCGATCATTCGATTCTGTTGAACGTTGCCAACGTCCAGCGCCGGATGCATGAGGCCGCGGTCAGCTTCGTACCCGACCCGGCAACGGTCTGGAGCGGTGACCACTACTTTCCCGCGGGGTCGACGGGTTCGGTGGTCTGCCACAACGATCTGTGCATCAGCAATGTACTTCGGCGGGGCGACACCGTGGTCGGCATCATCGATTTTGACTACGCCCGGCCGGTCGATCGGCTGTTCGATGTGGCCGTGGCGCTGCGACATTGGTTGCCGATCATGGCCGTCGAGGATTGTCCGCCCGCAGTCGCCGACCTCGACCGTCCCGCTCGTTTCGCGGCGTATTGCGACGAGCTTGGGCTGGCGGCGGCCGAGCGGAGCCAGGTCCTCGATCTCGGGCGTGCGTTCCTGCTGCATGCCAAGGGCAACGTGGCCCGGCTGGCCGCCGATGGCGTTGGCGGTTTCCCCGAGATGATGGCTGCGGGGTACGCCGAGCGGAATGACCGTACGGTCGGCTGGCTTGCGCGGGAACGGGCGTCCTTGCTGCGAGCGAACTGAAGCGTCGGCGCAAGCTGTGTCAAGCTGACGCGATGTGGATCTGTCCCGATTGTGGCCGAGGTTTCGGCAAGACCCGCCAGGGTCATTTCTGCGAGCCGGGCCTGAGCCTCAGCGACTACTTCACCACGGCTGACGAGCGCGAGGAGCCGATCTTCGAAGCGATCCGGGACCACGTCGAGTCTCTTGGCGATGTCCATATCGAAGCACTCGCGGCCGGCATCTGGTTCAAGAACGGGCCGACCTGTATCGAATTACGGCCGAAGACGAAGTGGGTCGCCGTCTGTTTCAAGCTGCCGACGAAGCTGAGCGGCGATCGGTTCAGCCGCAACGTCGTGCAGGCTGGCGGCACCGGTTCGAAGTGGTACCACGTCGTAAACGTGCGCGACGCCGCCGAGGTCGACGAACAGCTGCTCGACTGGCTCACCGAGGCCTACTTCACCGCCGAGCTCTGACATCGATAACTGATATCGCCTCCGGCTCATGCGTTGCACGCAGCAACCTGCGTGGAACGCTTCGCAACGCAGGAGCGAACAGTGAAACCAATATCGCCTCCGGCTCATGCGTTGCACGCAGCAGCCGGCGTGGAACGCTTCGCGACGCAGGAGCGAACAGTGAACCAATATCGCTTCCGGCTCATGCGTTGCACGCAGCAGCGAACGGTGAAACCGTCATACCTGCTGAGTAGGTTGGGATGATGGCCATTCTGGACCCGATCAGCGTTCCCATCGACGGTGTTTCCAGTGCTCGTGTTTCCGGTGCTCGTGTTTCCGGCGCTGGTGTTCGCGGCGCTGGTGCGGTGAACCAGCCCGACCTGTTCAGCCATCCGGTGCTTGGGTCGTTTCATCCGGCGGTGCGCGAGTGGTTCACTCGGAAGTTCCCGCTCGGCCCAACCCCGCCGCAGGAAGACGCCTGGCCCTCGATT
>Ga0114956_1001343_pt1 | contig 19241 bp, 24 predicted proteins | sample MaitaG_FD_87304 | JGI IMG/M metagenome (GOLD analysis project Ga0114956, IMG submission 87304) | Marine algal microbial communities from Maine, USA - Maine_Asex2 metaG | ecosystem: Host-associated > Algae > Red algae > Unclassified | place: Maine, USA | collected 2015-01-05 | reverse complement strand
CATAAAGGTAGTAAAAAAATACGACAAATGCAAAAATAAATGACATAAATGTGAAAATACTATTCAATAATTAAAAAATATTGACATACTACTTCATTGATATGAAATTGCAAAAATTGCTAGAAGCAATTAAAAAGTAAATTCGAAATTATATTGTGTTAAAATTATGAAAGCCTATTTACTATTGGCTTGTAGGTGGTCTATCAGCTCTTTATTGTTCTCCATTATATTATGCATTAGCTCCAATAATTTTTCGTAATCTAATGCCATTGCTTTTATATCTTGACTGATGTTTTCGCCAGCATTGCTCATTTTATAGTTGTGATATTGGGCGAATCCTGCTAAAATTTTCTGCATATCGGAGTATCTGGTCATAAATTCATCAACGCTAAACTCATTTCCTACCAATAACTCTTCAAGCTTAACTTTTATGGATGACTGATCCATTACTGTTTCTGTTGAGAGAGAAGATTGCGTTTCACTTAAGTCTTTTTCTATTAAATCCAATAGGTTAACATTAAATAAGCGAGCCATTTTAGCTAAAACTGAAGCGCTTGGTTCTGCAACGCCTCCTTCATAAGAAGATATATTACCTCTATTAATCTCTAACTTTTCTGCCAGCGCCCCTTGGCTGAGCTCCATTTTCCTTCTTAAATGTTTAATATTCTTTGCAACAAATGCCGATTTCTTAGCCATTTCATATATTTTTTACAGTTAAACTTTACGCTAAAATATATAATGTATAAATAAAAGGCAAGTTTCAAGGATTACATTATAAAATGATAAAAAAATTTGCATTTCTAAAATATTCGACTTATATTTGTCATAGAATTTTACAATTACAATAAAAAATTAAACAATTATGCAAAACGCACAAAGCAACAAAAGTATAGTTCAATGTTTAAACGAATTGCAACAAGATGGCTACAACATTAACTTTTCGGTTAAAAATAAAGAGTTATGTGACATTGACACTGATAACAAATTTCCAGTTGAAGATCTGGTTATAACACATGAAATGCGATTTGAAGGAATGTCGAATCCTTCTGATAACTCCATTTTATATGCCATTAAGTCTAAAACAGACGATAAAGTAAAAGGTACAATTTTAAACTCGTATGGCCATGATGCAAATGTGGACATTGATGAGGTTATGCAAAAAATTGAAACCAAAAAGATAGAACATTTGTAACAAACAAATTAAATCTAATAAGAGAACATTATTTAATATAAAAATGAAACAATTAGACAAACCAAAAATTAACTAAAACTAAAAATAAACATTATGAAAACCCTTGATATAACAAACATGAAAAAATTTATAGTACCAATACTTACAGTAGTTCTTGCATTTATTGTTTTAACTGCCTGTGGCAACGCAGAAAAACCTAAAAATAAAGTGGAAAATGCAGTAGAAAAACAAGCTGAACAATTAGAACGCACATTTAATACAGAGCGCAATCAGTTAAAAAATGAGTTTAATGACGAAAAAAAGAAACTCAATAAAGAGCTTGCCGAGTTAGATGGTAAGTTGGAAGAACTAGGTGATGATATTGATGAAGAAAGCAAAGATGCCTACAATGCTATAAAAACTAGGTATAACAATTTACAGAAAACCATGAATAAGGAAATAGATAAAGTTGAAAAAGCATCAAGCAACACTTGGAATGACGTAAAAAAAGAAGCCAATAAAGCCAAAGTAAATATTAAAAAAGAATGGATGGAGGTAAAAGCTGAGTTAAACGACTTAGACAAATAAGACTTCAATAAATAACTTGCCCTTTAACAATAACTAAAAACTAAATATTATGTTACCATTATTAGTAAACTTTAACACCAGTTCAATTTTAGGAATAATTCACCTTGTACTATTTATCATAGCGCTAGTAAACATAGTTGGCCGTAATGATATGAGCCTAGGTAAAAAATTACTGTGGATTTTGATAGTTTTATTATTACCTATAATTGGCTTAATACTCTACTTCTTACTCGCTTAAGAATAAATGCGACTTGCTACCTAACTTATCGTGAATAATAGTTAAATCTTGCTCATAAGCAAATGAAATTCAATTAGTATTGAACTTACAAGTGTATAATCACAGATTTCGTTTAAGGCAAATTTTAGCTATAAAAAGTTGAATTTATTTTAGCACATAAACCAATGTTTATTAAAAGCTTATGAGAATTTTTATCTACTATTCATGTTAACTTAACTAACTTAAATACAAATTATGAAAAATAAAAAAGCACTTATTGGAGGTGCAATATCGGCAATTATTTTTGGATCAATCGCCTTGCTTTTGTCCCGTTCTGGTAGTAACACAATTACTATACACGAATTGGTAAAATTACTTTGCTTAGGAATAGGATTAACAATTACGTTAAGCATTATTAAGAGCAAGCTTTCTATAGAAAGCTTTAGTCTTACGCAGTTATCTAATTCTACAGGTAAATTTATAATTGGCACAATAGTTACTTTGGTTGCATTTGCAGTTATTGCCAATAGTGCTTTTAACGTTGCTTTAGCACCTAACATGTTAGCAAACATGGATTTTGGTCTACCTTTAAAACTTACGCTCATGGCTTTACAAGTAGTTATATATTGTGTTTTTATTGCATTGGCCTATTATCAATTTACCAAAAAACCTAGCAAACGTAGAGTGTTAAACTCTAAGCAAAATGAAGCAACCCAAACACATTAAATGAAGGTCATGAACTCAGAAGATAAATTGCTTAAAAGATTAAAATTACGCCTATCCAACTCAATAAAAAACGGCACCTGGAAAGATGTACAGGATGCAAAACAAAAATTAGATTTACTTGAATTGGCTAACCAAAATAATTACGATATTAATTCTATTTCGCAAGAATTAGATCTGAGTGTTTCGGATGTTAGGCAAAAAGTTAAATCATTAATCAAAATGGTAAATAAATTAAATTAAAACAAAATGAAGAAATTAATTACAATCATAGCTGCCCTATTTGCCATAACCCTATTGAGCGCTCAACCACAAGATGATGATAGAATTGCGAGTGATGTGGATTATGTTGTAGAATTTTTTTCTGTAGAAAACACTGATGCCGATAAAATGGCAGATTATGCTACGCTTGGCAGCACGATTAGTCTACCAAATGTTTTTAAAAGTTTAAAAAATAATAGAATATATGAGGCGGAGGACATGATTGGTTTAATAAACCGAAATGCCAGTAATGAGGCTGAATATGATTACGCAATGTCGTTAATTAACTATAATTTTAGACGGTATAGTGTCGCAATAAAAATGATAGATAATTCTTTAAAAATTGAACCTAGTGCGTCAAAATATTATTACAGAGCTTTATTTAAAAAGGAATTGAACTTGAACAATTCGGCTATTGATGATTTTACTAAAGCCATGCAATTGGACGCTACATTGGAAAGTGAGGTTAGCAAGCAATTAATGCAAACATATTTTGCAGATAACAATTACGGGCAAGCTTTTAAGTATGCAGAAATGTATGGTAACAATAATCCCAACGAGATTAAACCATATTTAATTAAAGCCCAAGTTTACATGTTGCAAAACAAACATGAAGGCGCTATTGGCGAGTTAGAGCAAGCTTTAAAGTACTACAGTTCCAACGGTAAATTACATGCGTTAAAGGGTTCTGCTTTACAGAAATTAAACAAATATGATGAAGCTTGTCAATCATTTACCATAGCAGAAAAATTTGGTTATGAAACCAAAGTATATGATAAAAGTAAATGCCAATAATAAATTTAAGCTAGCTTGTGAAAAGATTTAAAAAAATAGGTTGGATAAGTTTGTTAGTTTTTATAATACTAATTGTAGTTGCTAGAATAATGTTAAAGCCATTTGTACTTAAAAAAGTCAATACTACTTTACAACAAATTAAAGGGCACACGGGTAGTGTTGATGATATTTCAATTAAACTGTACAGGGGAGCGTATCAAATTCACAACATACAAATACAAACAAAAGAAAATGAAAAACTTACCCCACTTTTTAAAGCTCAATTAATCGATTTATCAATAGAGTGGAAGGAAGTGTTTAATGGAAATTTAGTTGGTGAAGTTGCATTAAATACTGGAGAAGTAAATTTTGTAAAACAAGGAGAAACCGTATATACTGGTGAAGAGGGTAACTGGCAAGAAACTATTCAAGACCTGTTTCCGCTAAAGATTAACAATTTTGAATTTAATAATAGTATCGTTCATTACCGCGATTTTTCTAGTACACCACAAGTAAATATTTATATAGCAGATATTAATGGTCAAGCAACCAATTTAACCAACAGTTTAGAGCTTAGTAAAGATTTAGTTTCTAATATAAATGCCAAAGGTAAAGTAATGGATCAGGCCACTATATCATTAAATATGGATGTTAACCCTTATGATGAGGCGGGCACTTTTAATCTTGATTTAAAAATGGATGGTTTAGAAATTACAAGACTTAACGATTTTTTGGAAGCCTACTTAAGTATAGATGCTGAAGAAGGTACTTTTAGTTTTTACACAGAAATGGCCAGTAATGAAGGTGATTTTACCGGTTACTTAAAACCTATTATTAACGATTTAAAAATACTAGATTGGCAAAATGAGAATGATACTTTTTTTAACACGGCATGGCAAGCAATTGCAGGGCTATTGGTTAAAGGAGTAGAAAATTTTAAGGAAGATCAAGTAGGTACTCAAATACCCATTTCGGGTAAATTGAGTGATCCGGATTTAAAAATACTTACTGCCATAGGTAACTTATTAGAAAATGCTTTTATTGAAGCTTTAAATCAAAATATTAACAATACAATAAACATAAACTCGCCAATAGAAGAAAAAGAAGAAGAGAAGAAAGGCTTCTTAAAGAAAATTTTTGGAGGCGATAAAAAATAAATTTTTTAACCAGCAATGCCAGTTGGTATTGCAAAAACTACAAATTATGTCAAGCAGTACAAATTTATTAACAGGAGTAATTTTAGGAGCAGCAGCAGGTTGCGCATTAGGTTTTTACCTTAATTCAGAAGGTGGAAAGCAATTGCGAAAAGAGGTAGCCGATAAAAGTTCGGAATTAGCTGTAGCTGCCAAAGAAACAATTAATGATGAAATTGATAGCCTAAAAGCACAAATAGATGTGTTATCCGAAAAAGCCAAAAATATGTCAGCTGAAGCTGCGGCTGTAGGAAAGGATAAAGTGAAGCAAGCAACCAACAAAGTTCAAAAGCAAATAGAAAAAGTATAATTATGAGCGGTATCGATCAAAAAATAGGCAATGCTGTGGGTAACATAGGCGAACTAGTTACTGATCATATTGAGCTAGCTAAGTTAAAGGTGGTGAAAAAAGCGGTATTATCATCAAACAAAATTTTGGTGGTAATATTGCTTGCCATACTAGCACTATTTTTAGTTACAGCATTGCTAATTGTTGGAGTAATTGCTTTGGCCAATGCCTTGGGTAGTGCAATTTATGCTTTACTTATAGTTGCAGGTTTTATTGCCTTAGTTATGTTGGTTATAGGGTTGCTTGCAAAAAAATTGTTTATAAAGCCACTCTTAAAATCATTCTCTAATCTATTAAATTAAAACACATGAAATCAATACAAGATATAGAACAACGAATAAACTATTTATCTAACAAAGTAAGTGGTAAAACTGATGAAGTGTTAGATTTAAAATCTAGTTTACAAGACAAGTTATTGCCAAATACACAGGCCAAAAGTATTGGTGCCATTGCATTGGTTGCAATTGGTGGTTTTCTAATAGCACGTAAAGGTAAAACCATACTTAAGTTGGCTGCACATCCTGCGGCAATGGCACTTGCACCAGTTGCATTAAAGTTTGGTAAAAAATTTTTAAGCAAATTGGCTAAGTAATATTTTACTTATGCAGCAAAAAGGCGTTAAAAAATTGTGGGAGTTTGTAAAAGAATTTTTCAGCAAAATTGGGGATAAAGACTTATTTAGCAAATCTGCTTCATTAAGTTACTACACCGTTTTTGCAATACCTCCAATAATTTTAATTGTATCATTTGTATCACAACAATTATTGGGTAACGGCAACTTTCAAATTCAAATTTTTGATGCTTTAGCTGATGTTGTAGGGTCTAGCGGAGCGGAACAAATACAACTAACTACTGCCAACATGATAGGCAATAACATTGGTGTTTTTGGAAAAATAACTTCAGTAATAGCGCTGTTGCTAACATCAACCGCTGTGTTCGTTACCTTACAAAATCATTTAAACGATATTAATAATGTTGTGGCTAAGCCTAAATTAGGTTGGTTAAAAATGATTAAAGATCGTACCATCTCATTTGCCTTGGTTATAAGCCTTGGCTTTACTTTTTTGGCTTCTTTTTTAATTATGGCTTTCATAAAATTGTTCGATAATTGGTTACAAGCCAGGTTAGGTCAGTTTGCAACTGGTTTAATAGATGTGCTTACATTTTTATTCAGCTTTTTGCTGATAGCCATATTGTTTACTTCCATTTTTCAGTTTTTACCTGATGTTAAGTCTCGTTTAAAGGATAGCATAGTTGGCGGAAGCATTACTGCTTTGTTGTTTATTTTAGGTAAAAGTTTAGTGGGCTTTTATATAGCCCAAAGCAGTTCGGCTTCAATTTATGAAGCAACGGGTGCCATATTAATTATTTTCATATGGACGTATTACCTTTCATTTATCTTTTTAGTTGGTGCGGTTATTAATAACTTGTACACAAAGTATTACGGAGGTGGTATTTATGCTGAAGATTATGCTCAAAGAGTTATGATAACTCAAAAACCTTTAACCAATGACTAAAAACTATAACAGTGCAATTATTAAAATGGCTGCGACTGCAGTATTAATCGCATTGGTAATTTGGTTTGTATTTTGGGCTAAATCACTTTTAGTGCCTATGGTGTTTGGTGTTATTTTAACGTTGTTAATTATGCCTGTTAACCAATGGTTAGAGGGTAAAGGCATAAATAGAATTCTCGCAGCAGCATTATCCATGTTTGTACTTTTACTATTGCTGGGTTTACTTGGGTTTTTAATAGGTAAGCAGTTTGTGAATATTTTTGAGAATATGGATAGCATCAATGCCAAAATTAAAGAAGGCATTGCTAAAATATTTAAAGTTTTACGCAACGAGTTTGGCATGAATCAATCAGAAATTGAAGCTAAGGTAGATTCTATAACAGAAAGTTCAATTGGTTATTTGAGCTCAGGTATTTTTAAATCTACTGGTGCGCTGTTAAACGGTACATTGGTTATTATTTATACCTTTTTATTAACCATTTATCGCTCAGCATTTAAGCAATTCGCAGTGCTGCAATTTGCAAGTGATGCAAGAGATCAAGCTAGAGAAACAATTGAAAAAATCCAAAAAATGATGATCAACTACATGGGTGGTTGGATGATAATGATTTTGTTTTTAGGCAGCTTGGGTAGTTTAGGGCTTTGGTTAATTGGTATCGACTATCCTTTGTTTTGGGGGTTTTTGGCAGCGTTTTTAGCAATCATTCCATATTTAGGTACTGCAATTGGCATGTTGCTGCCTACCATTTTCGCATTATCCACCACATCAACCACTTGGCAACCCTTAGCTACCTTAGGTTTATTTATAGCAATACAACAAATTGAGGGAAACTTTTTCACACCAAAAATTTTAGGTTCTTCAGTAAAAATAAATGCATTGGCGAGTATAGTGGTGCTAATTTTTGGTAATTTATTGTGGGGTATACCAGGTATGATTATAGCCATACCTTGTGCTGCAGTTATTCGAATAATTTTTGAACAGGTGCCTCAGTTAAAGCCAATAGCAGCGTTGCTCAATCAAAATATTTACAACAAACAAAAAGATCTAACTGATAAGTACGGAGAAAGACGAAATAGTATTATAAATTTATTTAGAAAAAAAATTAAACCGTGATAATAGCCATTGGGGTTTTATACATTTTCTTAGTGGTTTCAACTAGTTTTAGGTCTAACCAATGGTTTATTAGTGGTTGGAAAAAATCGCCTCATTTATTAGTTATAATGGGCTTACCCATTTTGCTAGCTCAATTTTTTTTAATTGACAATGTTATCATCAAAATTGTAGCCTGCGTTATTGTATTAGCAGCTATAATACAACAGTTAATGATTATTTGGCCCTACTTGCCTTTATCTAAAGATAAAAACTTGTCTTTAGCTATTAACCATAACAAACTCACTGTTGCAAGTTGCAATGTATTAATGCATAATTCAAATTACCAGCAGTTGGTAAAAGATTGCATTCAACTAAATGCCGACATACTTTTTTTAACTGAAACCAATGAGCGTTGGGTAGAAGCATTTGAAGAAATGGCAGGTACACATCCCCACAAATTTAGGCATCCAAATGAGGATACTTATGGATTGATGCTATTAAGTAAATTACCTTTTGAGATTGATGAGGTGCATTATGACCCTATTTGCAATACCCCAAACATAAGCGCAACTATCCCAATCAGTAATGAGCAAAATATAAGATTTTACGGTATCCATCCTAAACCACCTTTAGATGATGTACGATATAGAGCGCAAAATTTATTTTTTAATGAGTTACAAGATAAAATTGCTAGCGAAAGTTTACCCACCATTGTAACGGGCGATTTTAATACCTGTCCTTGGCATCCTAAGCTTAAAAAATTGTTAGATAGCACTAAGCTAAAAGACCCACGAAAAAATAGAGGATTGGTAAATACATTTCCTCAAAAATTTCCGCTAATGCCTTTAGATCATATTTATTTTACTAATCAATTTATACATTCTAAATTATTGTGTACCAAATTAACGGGAAGCGATCATTTAGGATTATACCTAGACTTATATTTACCAAAAACTGAGACTTGATTGCAAATTTGATAAAAACTTGGGTTGCTAAACTGCAAACTAACATTGATGATGGTGGCAGTATATTTCGCCTGGTTTTTGGCGGTTATGGAGTGTTAATAGTTATCTGTTTTCTGTTATTGTTGTTGCCTTTCTTTCAAAATCAAAATCAATCAATAATAGATCATTTTTTCTTTGCCGTTTCAATGGTAAGCACCACAGGTTTAGTGCCTAGCGGCTTGGCCGAAAGTTACAATTTTGGAGGGCAGCTCATTGCGTTATTTTTTATTCAAATTGGGGGTATAGGGTATATGACCTTAATATCTTATGTATTATCCGGTAGTTACAAAGAGTTGCCAAGTATTTCTTCAAAGCTAGTTAAAGTTGAGTTTGGTATACCTGATAAATATCCTATTCTTACTTTTCTTACAAGTGTAGTGGTTTTTACAATTTTGCTAGAAACCATTGGGGCTATAGTGCTATACCAGCAGTTTCTTTCAGAAGGTGTTGATGAACCTTTATGGTCGGCCATTTTTCATAGTATATCGGCATTTTGCACCGCAGGCTTTAGTTTGTATAATGATAGTGTAACTCAATTTGCCGATAATGGAATTGTAATGGGCGTAATAATTGGGTTGAGTATTTTAGGCTCCTTGGGCTTTATAGTTTTCTCCGATTTATGGTTGTTTGTAACGCGTAAAAAGAAGAAATTTTCCTTAACCTCAAAAATCATAATTGTTAGTTCCTTAGCAATAATGTTTATCGGGTTCACTTTTTTGTATTTATCCGAAAGGCAAATAAACAATAATCCAATATTAGAAGGAATGAACTATAGTTTCTTTCAAATTATGGCTGCGCACACCACGGTAGGGTTTAATAATTTTGATATGAGTAGTTTATCGGGTGCATCATTATTTATTTTAATAATTATTATGATTATTGGCGCAGCCCCAACAGGTACAGGAGGTGGTATAAAAACTACATCAGTTACTACCTTATTTGCTGTTACTAAAAGTATAGTGCGACATAGAAGTAAGGTGGTGTTTTTTAGAACCCCAATCCCATCCCGAACCATACTTTTATCTATAGCAAACGTTTTTTTCTATTTACTTATATTGGTTGTTGCCACATGGTTAATAACGCTAACTGATGGAAAGAATATTATTTTCGAAAAATTATGGTTCGAAACTGCTTCAGCCATAGGCACTGTAGGCTTAAGCGCAGGTATAACAGGTGATTTATCTACTTTAGGTAAATTAATTATTTGCGGCCTTATGTACATAGGTAGAGTAGGTGCGCTATCCTTAGGCTTGGCATTGGCACGTAAACACTACAATCCCATAATTTTAAACTCTGAAGAGGAGTTGGCTATTTAATCGTTAACTTCTACACCTTCCGTTAAAAATGAAAATCCGTGCTGGCCAAACGTACCCAGCATAACCGCTTCTATAATAGGATTAACGTCAGAATTTTCTGCCTTCCATTCAACTATAAAATTAGCACCACTGCCTCCCTCATTATCATCTTCTTCAATTACATAATCTATGGTTTCAAGAGGCTTAAGCTCAATTGGCTTTTCTAAATACCTGCGCACTTTATCTCCCTTAGTATTGTAATAATCTATTGTAATTATGAAAATATTATACTTTAAACTTGTGTTTCTAATGCTAAGTGTTGCCGTAAGCAACATACTTTGGTTACGTGTTTTGGAGTAAATACTTGAATAAATAGGAACATAAACTGTTTTACTAACTTCTGCTTTTTCAGATATTTCTGTATTAGTTAAATCGGTCTCATGCGACTCAATTTTATCTTCACCTTTTTTATTGGTGTTGGGACTTTGTAAATCGCAACTAGTATGCAAAATAGCAACAACACAAATAAATAGTAACAATTTTTTATACATGTATTAAAGATAAATGTATTTACCTTATCGTAATAAAAACTTAATAAACAATAGGAAATCTTGTGCATTGCGGTTTTCAATCACAAAATTCATCACCGAGCGCAAATAGTGTTTTTTAAGACTAAACATAATACAGATACCTACTAGTTATAGTAATAGTACTTATGACAAAGGGATGTTTATTTAGGTTAGCATTTTCCTAAAAGTTAAATTTACTCGCAGAGTTAAAGGTTTTTTAGATTTGGGTTGCTGTGTGGTACTAACAATCTTTTCTATTAGTAAACCATGCTAAAAGACATAAGATGTTTTATGATATGGAGATACATCTTACAAAAAAAAATAATAACAAATTGTATAAAAAAAATTTACTATGAGTTTAATGTCAATTTCAAAATGGCTAGCTAAACAGTTTAGCGATATGGATGATAGTGGTAAAATGATTCGCCTTGTACTAGGTAGCTATATTGGCTTGATCATCCTTTGTTTTTTGCTGTTATTATTGCCCTTTTTCCAAACACAAAGTCATTCATTTATTGATCATTTATTTTTTTCAGTATCAATAGTAACCACAACAGGTTTGTTTCCTAGTGAATTATCAGAAACTTACAATTTTGGAGGTCAATTAGTGGTTTTATTTTTTATACAAGTTGGTGGCATAGGCTATATGACATTAATATCATACGTATTGGCTAGTTCCTTTAAAAAACTGCCTAAAATGTCAAGCAGTATGGTAAAATTGGAATTTAGTGTTCCAGATAGGTATCCTCTAGTTACCTTTTTTACTAGCGCAATTGTTTTTACAATATTGTTTGAAATCATAGGTGCAGTATTGTTATATCCTCAATTTGTAGCTGAAGGGGTTGATCAACCAATATGGTCGGCAATTTTTCATAGCATTTCTGCTTTTTGCACCGCTGGGTTTAGTTTATATAACGATAGTTTGTCGCAATTTTCTGATAATGGTATGATAATGGGAATTATAATTGGACTAAGTGTTTTAGGTTCATTGGGGTTTATTATTTTTTCAGATTTATGGCTTTTTATCACCCGCAAGCAAAAAAGGTTTTCATTAACATCAAAGATTATTGTAGTTAGCTCAATGGCTATCATGTTCGTTGGGTTCACGTTTTTATATTTATCAGAAAAACAGATCAATGATAATCCCATTTTGGAAGGTTTGAATTATAGTTTTTTTCAAATAATGGCTGCCCACACAACTGTAGGCTTCAATAACTTTGATATTAGCAGTCTTTCGGGCGCTTCTTTATTTATATTAATAATTATAATGGTTATTGGTGCAGCACCAACTGGCACGGGTGGGGGCATAAAAACAACATCCATTACCACCTTGTTTGCTGTTACTAAAAGCATCATTCGCAATAGGGATAAAGTAGTGTTTTTTAAAACCCCAATTCCAATTAAAACAATATTATTGGCCGTGGCCAATGTATTTGTTTACCTAGTTATACTAATTATAGGTACTTGGTTGATTACACTTACAGATGGGGATAATATTAATTTTAAAAAACTATGGTTCGAAACTTCTTCTGCAATTGGAACCGTTGGTTTAAGTGCCGGTATTACAGGAGATCTTTCTGTAATGGGTAAGATTATTATTTGTTTATTAATGTATATTGGCAGGGTAGGTGCCCTTTCATTAGGCTTAGCGCTCGTGCGCAAACGCCAAAATCCAATGATTTTTAATGCAGAAGAAGAGTTGGCTATTTAGTATATAATTTTGCGAAAAGTCAAATTAACTCTTGCACCAATAACTTTTTTAGTTTTAGGTATCGCGTGTTTCCAATATTGTTGAGTTGTACCTTTCATAATTAATAAGCTACCATTTTGCAATAGGGTTTTTTGAGTTGGTAGTACTTTGTTGTATTTGTGCTTAAAATGAAAGGGTCTTTCTTGCCCAAAACTTAAAGAAGCAATTGTGGGGTTTTCTCCAAATTCTTTTTCATCATCAGCATGGTAGCCCATGCCATCATTGCCATTGCGATAATAGTTTAGTAAAACTGAGTTGTAATTGTATTCGCTTGCCAACTCAACTTTGTGCTTAATCTTTAGCAGAAGATTTGTCCATGGTAGAGGAGTCATTAAATTACCCGACCATTTGTATCTCATTCCAGCATCACCATACCAAGCATTTAATCTAGGAATTTTGTGGGTTTTATTAAAAACAACTACTTCATCTTGAGTCCAGTTAACTTCATCAATTAATTGACTCAATATAGTGTTGCTCTCTTTGGCAGAAAACAACGCCTGCTTAAGTGCTACTTCTAAACCATCAATGTTTGAAAATAATTGTTGCACAGTTAGTTAACCCAAACTATGGATTTAATTTTTATAATGTAACGGTAGTATAAGAGCTAAGCCTATTTTTTTGCAGCCTTTTTCTTAGCCGCTGCAGCAGCCTTTTTCTTAGCTGCTTTTTCTGCTGCTATTTCTGCCTTTTTAGCTGCGGCCAACTTTTTCTTTTCAGCTGCGGCAGCTTTTTTCGCTGCTGCCCGCTCAGCTGCTTCTGCCTTTTTCTTGGCTCTCGCTGCTGCTTTTCTTTCTTTCTCTCTAATATCTTTGGCCCATTTTCCATTAATGGATTCGCCCAATACTATTACCTCTTTATTTTTGGAGTAACTTTCAGAAATGTCTTTCATTTCTTCCTCAGTATCTCTTCTAACTTTTACACCTGTTTTAGCTCCTTTGTTTCTAACTTCAATGTAAAATCCGTCTTTTAATTTCTTCTCTCTAGTTGCTGGTCTTCCCATGAACGCAAATATGTAATTTTCTAGTTAATTATTTTCCACAAATTTTGTAGAAAATCTAATTTCGTGAACTTTATAGAACAATTGAGTTAACATACTTCAGCTCAAAAAAGTTCACTATAAATCACTCTACACATATTATTTATTGGATGATTAAATGAACTTCAATTCATTTTCAACAATGTCTTTATCAACTAGTTTTCGCATATAAAATATTCGTAATTTCACAAAGAAGAATATATCCTGCTATGAAAAGGTTTTTAATCGCAACATGTACTTTATTGTTTTGTCTTACAGGTTTCGCTCAATATGAGTGGGAAAATGTACCATTAGATGTTGGTTACTATTCTACTCAATTAGCCATAGCCCCTTCCAATGCTAATGTTAGGTACTTGGCTACTTCAAGAAGTGGTTTGTTTTCATGGGATTTTAGAAACGAGAAATGGGTAGGCATGCTAGATAAATTCGAGCCTAATGACTCAGAGTTTTATGGTGTTGATGGAATAGCAGTGCATCCTACCAACCCGCAAGTAGCCATTGCTGCTTTAGGCAAATATCAATGCTATCCTGGTGCTATTATTAAAACTGAAGATGGGTTTAAAAGTTTTGATGTGGTAGGAGTTATTAATAATGGTTCTGATCAAAGAGGCTATCAATTTGGGCCAAGTATACAGTATGATCCTAACAATGGTGATAGGGTTTATGCTGGTACTAGAAGCTTTGGATTGGCAATTAGTGATGATGGCGGAGAAACTTGGAATGCTTCTGCCACCGTGCCTGCTGGACATATAGGTGATAGCAATACTTGTTATTGGAGTGATCCTGGCATTGGAATTAGAAGCATTGCAATAGACAAAAACTCGGGAATGAGCGGTGCAAATACAGCTGTAGTTGCCGTTTGTGTATATGATAACGGAATTTTCGCAAGTAACAATGGCGGTAATTCCTTTGCATATATTGGTGGGCCCGATACTTGTCATAAAGTAACTTTTGATGCTGGAGGTAACATTTGGGTAACTTCTGATGAAGGTGTGCATAAGTTTGATGGGATAACTTGGGCAGATGTAAGACCTAGAACTACTAACTGGAACTCAATTATTACCCATCCAACAGATGTTAATCAAGTATTGGTAAGTCAAGGTAATTCTGGTTATTATCAAGATTTTTATAAGAGCAATGATGCTGGGGCAAACTGGACAAGAATGACTTTGTTTGATGGCAATATGCAAATCACCAAACCTATACCGTGGGCAGCACAAAGAGATACGGAGTTTTTCCAAGCTTATATTAACGACATCACCTTGTTACCTAATCAGCCAAATAAAATGATGTTTGTTGATAGGTTTGGCGTTTGGGAAAGCTCAAATGGATGGGACACTTTAACAACTTGGGGTACCTTAAATGCTGGGCTAGAAGGCGCTCAAGTGATGAGGCTAATAACACCTCCGAGTGGAGCACCTCTCTTTTCTACTTTAAATGATTATTTAGGATTTAGACATGCAGATGTTGAAAGCCTACCAACCAATACTTTAACTGAAAGAACAGAAGGGTATAGCATAGCCTACCAAGAGAACGACCCTAATAATATGGCCTTGTTAGATGATATTAGTAGTTGGGCCAATCAAACTAGGTTAATGCTTTCGAATGATAATGGATTTACTTGGAGCGTTGGAAATTTGCCTCCTGGAGCCTTAGGTGGGCATATATGTATGTCTGCTGATGATAAAAATAATATGGTTTATATGCCAGCTTACGATTATCCATACTTTACTACAGATGGTGGCGTAATATGGACACAAAGCAATGGTGTGGATGATTCAATACAAAGTTCACAAAGCTTATACAATTATGATAGGCCGTTGCAGGCAGATAAGGTTGATGGAAACGTATTTTATTTACTAGATCATCAAGTAGGAAATTTTTATAAGTCTACAGATAGAGGAGCTAATTTTGTATTGCAAAATTCAGTTCCTTTGGGCAGCATGAGTCGGTCAAATTTTGAAGTTGGGCCAACAGCCGCCACCAGCAATTTGGTTTACATAAACTACCGCTGGCGCGAATTAAAATATAGCACAGATGGAGGAAAGAATTTTGCAGATTTATTTGGCTGGGGAGATACTCGTGGTGTTTCATTTGGAGCACCTCTTGAAGGTGAAACCAATCCTACCATTTACATTTATGGAGAGTTTTTGAATAACTGGGGTGTTTATCGTTCTAAAAACTTGGGTCAATTTTGGAGTAAAATTACCAGTGCAAAAATTTTCGGTAATGAACCTGAACAAATTGCGGCAGACAGACAAACACCCGGAGTCGTTTATTTAGCAACTAGGGGTAGAGGCATTGTTATGGGTAGAGAAGTTGAGCCATTTGTGGGTTTAACGGAAAGTATAGTTGAAACTTTTAAAGTTTATCCTAATCCTACTAGCCAATATATAATTATTGATTTGTTAGATGATGTTGATCCTCAGAATATCTCTATTTTTTCTGAGAGTGGACAACTAATGGCCGATAATGTAAAAGATTTAAAAATTGATGTTAATCAATATGCACAGGGTAATTATTATATCTATCTTAAATCAAATTACGGTGAGCAGTTCGGAAGGTTTACTGTGGTTCGATAAAAGGATGATTGAGTGAATAATAAAGCCTATCAATCTTTCATTTATTAGTAGCGATAAGACTTGCGATTTTAATTGCATTTTAAAGAGGGAATGAAAAAATCATAACCATCTTCACAAATCTGCGTTTCATTTTTTCCTCACTTCCGCACTGGAGCAGCCAAAATTGCGATATAAAAATCATAACGCACTAATTTTGTTATAGTTGTGATTTTGCTGTAAAATTATTGTAGAAATCAGGTGAATATCAAATTCCAATTTATGTTATTACACAAAGTTGCTCAGAGGTAACTAAGTTTCACAAAGAATTGTTTGCGCACCTTTGCGCAACTCTGTGGTACTTTTTCCTCACTTCCGCACTGGAGCAGCCAAAATTGCGATATAAATATCATAACCATCTTCACAAATCTGCGTTCCATTTTTTAGAGCCAACGCGAATAATCAAATTGCCCAATGGCCATGAAAGGCTATTTCTAAAACAGCCAAAGCAAGTAGCCAATCTTTTTCCTCTTGGGTTTTAGGCTCATCTTGCATATCTAAAATTGACATGCCCCAAGGATTTTCGTTTATAGAAATACCAAATGGGGTAGAAGGTAGTGAAGCTCCATAATTAGGGGCAACTCTTATCACCGCCAGCACCCTGTTATTCATATGCAATGGAAAGGCGCTAGCACCCTCTCTTTTGCTAATTGGCCCAACACTCCAAGATACTTTGGTAGGATGCGTTGCTCTTCCAATTTGTTGGTTTTCAGCATTAAAAATGTTGCCGCCACCATCAACACGGCCAAGTAACTTGTTGTTTAGTTTTACAGTAGGAAATGCCATATCATCCAAATCAAAGTAAAGAACAAAGTCAGAAGAACCAACCATCATATATCCTTTAGCAGTAAGGCCTTTTTCGAATCGATAATATGCCATAATGGGTTTTTTGCTAGGAGAAAGCAAGGTGCCCTTTAAATTGCGAGTTGTCGTTTTTTTGTAGGTGTATTTCATTTGGGCAGTTATATCTAAATAACTGTGGTTGCCCCATGGCTCCAATTCATTTCTTCTATGCTTTAAATAAGCCAACATTTCTTGTTTTTTATGGCTCTCTTCTTGCGGAGTTTGCTTTTTGGTAGATTTTCTGATTACATAAAATATCAAGAAGCCCATGCCGCAAATCACTAAAAATATAAGTACAAACATTCCAATAACAACAACCATTACTTGTAAGTTTTTATCAATTTAAAATAGTCTTTATAGTTTCCACTTAAATCACCATAGTCATTACCTCCGCAGTGATAAACGTAACCTTTAAACAGTATTTCATTATTCTCATCAAATAATTTTATGTACTCATTTGAGCCACCTGTGCATCCTTCACCTTTTTCTATGGTTCGGTTGGCTAGCTTGTTTTCAATAAAGGCACTCGTTAGTTTTTTAAAATCTTCAGTATTAAACGCTCTACTTTCTTCACTCAAAATATCTCCATAGCTATCCTCTTTCATCTCAATTTGTTTAGCCGTAATGGTTAAATCATAACTGCGGTGAAACCTTGGGGGAACTGATGAGTCTTTATATCTATAAATTATTTTAACAATTTTACTTTCATCCATAGTAGTAGTTTTGGCAGTGGTAGTTTTCGAATGGGAGCACGATTGCTTGAAAAGCAGACAAGCAAACAATACTATTAAAAGAGTCTTCATAGCTGACGTTTTATCCATTTGATTGCCACAAGTTAAGCTGTTTATTAATCAATCCGCTTACTTCATCAGGTTTTTGATACACCGCAAAATGACCTCCTTTTTCAATTAAATAATCAACTTTACACATTTGCTTTATGGGAAACGTTTTGTCATTATCTCCATGAATTCTTAATATGTTTTGGTTTTCGGTTTTAACTGCTCCCTTCCAACTTCCCAATTGATTAATGGCCCAATGAAAATAATTGTTGCTGTTTTTAGCGGCCATTGATTTAAACAAGCTTTGGTCTTCCGCACTATGGTAACCATAAGCTTTTTGCCAAAAAGGAAAAGTAGCTAAAATAGACTGCCTAGTTATAAGTTTATACAATTTAAAGCGTGCTAAGTTTTTAAATCCCAATGGCATTTCATTGGCTTTTTGCACAGTTGACAATAGTATTAAATGTTTAATGTTTTTAAGTTTGACGATTTCTTGCGCCAATATTCCTCCAAAGCTTTGTCCCATCAATATTACATGATTACCTTCATTCATTTCCTGCGAAAATCTCTTTGCGTACTCAACTATCGATTCATTTGCAAAAGGCTCAATCCAATTGCAATGACAAACAGTTGCATTGGCTAATGATAGTTTTTCGAAAATTCTATGGTCAAACCCTAATCCGGGTATACTGTAAATTTTCCATTTAGGTTGATTTATGCTCAATTTAACCGATTGTTTTTTTCGCCTAAATAGCTTCCACCAAAATAAGCCACAGGTAATGGAGGTAAAAGCATTAGCAGCATTAGCCAAAAGGGATGTGGTACTTGAACTAGGCTAAATATTGCCCCTAATATGGTAAATGCTCCAGGTATTAATATCAATAATTTCCAACGGATACTTCTTATAAAAATTGAAGTAACTAAACCGCCCATAAATGATGCAATTATGTAAGAAATAGGCACTATTAGCAAGGCAACAATGGGCGCATCTTTTATATAGTTTTCCATGGCTTTTGCATTGCCAACTGATTCATGCACATCTAACGGAAAAACAAAATGCCCAATTCGTTGAATAATACCAGCAAACAACCCTGCAACCATAATGCCTGCAAACACGCCAATTATATTTTTTAAAACATTGTATTTTCTCATTGGCTTACTTTCCACGGTATAAAAATAGGACAAAACGTACTTTTTAAAGCCAACATTAGCTGCTAAACTGCTAAAATGGCAGATAAACATTTTTATAATTTGGGGTGGCTTAGTTATTGACTACATATGTTAAATGATTTACCTTTGACAACCCTCTTAAAAACCTAATACCACAATAGCGTATGAGCATTTTTGATGATTTTAAATTTTCTGGCCCAATGGATGAAGACATTGAGTTTTTACCACTTTTATCCGTTAATGAAAGTTCGCAAATAAAAAAGAAGGACATTAAACCTGCGCTTCCGCTGT
>Ga0114956_1001338_pt1 | contig 19290 bp, 16 predicted proteins | sample MaitaG_FD_87304 | JGI IMG/M metagenome (GOLD analysis project Ga0114956, IMG submission 87304) | Marine algal microbial communities from Maine, USA - Maine_Asex2 metaG | ecosystem: Host-associated > Algae > Red algae > Unclassified | place: Maine, USA | collected 2015-01-05 | reverse complement strand
TCGCCGCGCTGATGTGATCAAATAGGCAGCCGTAGATCAGCTGTTTCACTAAGATGTCTGCGCCGTGATACGCCGGTGGTAAATGTGCTTTGTGTCGCTCAGTCAATGTTAGTTGATGCGACAACAATCGCTCGATCTTCCTGTCGTAGTTGTCACGGGTATCTGGCCCGGGGAAGGCAACGCCGCGTTCTGTATTCACAGCAAGGTAGAACTTGGTCGCCAGTTCAAGATGCGTGAGTGTGCCACCTGAGTCACGAATCAAAAAATCCAACTCGCCTAGGGTCGAATGAATGTTCTCTTGAATCTGCATGTTCTGCTGCACCAGTTCAATACCCGGTGAAGACGCCAACACGCTCGCCAACGCATCTTCATAAAGGTGCCCAAGTTTCTGATTAAAATTAAGTCGGGCCGAAACGGCGGGCGCAATTAAGCCATCGCGACCGAATCGAGCAGCCCCAGGCAAGTCGCCTACCAATAATGGGCTGACCAATAGGCTTTGAACGATTGCGTCAGAGATAGTCACAGTGCTAGATTCTTTGGCCTATCAGTATTTTTCCCGAGTCTAATGCCAATTCAAAATTGTGGTTTGAAGGGGAAAAGGAAACAGAGACACTGGAGCTTGCTCGCAACCGTTGGAGCATGAATTGCAACGGATCCAAAATTGTTGCCTACGAATAAATCACAGCAGTCGCAATTCGTCACGAGTGGTCGCCCACATTAACTACTTGACTCCTGCCCCGTTCGTTCTGTCGACAAAGTTTTATAACATATCCCCATTTCCACAAAGTAGGTTGAACATTCCTGTCCGACACGTGGCGTTGGGATAGGTTCTTACCATGTATTCCACTTGTAGGCATTGCCACGGATCCCGATGTCGCCGCTGGGGATGCCAATCTTATTGTAGTAACTTTGGTGGATCCCGCCGACGTAACGCGCGTCGACTTCGGCGGGGTTGCGCTTGGAATAATCCATCTTGCCGTCGAGAATGCGCGCGATTTTGGGACGACGCGGCGAGTAGTAATCTTGAGTCGGAAACACGCTTGGCGTGTTGGGGTCTCGCAGGATATGGTATCCGGCCAGTCCCGGCGGTTGATGATAAACCGGCGGTGCGGCCGTTATCGGACGCGCAAGCTGTGGCCGTCGCGATCGGAATAACTGAGCTTGGCAGTCATCGGCAGATGCGACCAACGCGCAGAAGGTCGCGAAAAAAAGGATGGCTACAAAAGCTAATGACCGCATGTTCGATTCCTGCTCAAAGTGCTAGCGTTTACACTTGGTGCATCGGAATCGGCTTGTGTGTTGGTGTAGTCGAAATGCTAGCGGGTGATATATCGGTGTGATGCGATCAATCCAACTGATCAGCATAATATATTGTTGATTTCTGATGAATTGCCGAAGTCGTACAGCCCGAGTATCCAACGAATCTCCAAAAAATACAATCACGACGCGCCGGCGAGTGAGGATTTCCTAGAACCAGGGTGTTATGTTAGCGCGATCTCAAATGTAAGTTCCTGCGTTTCCAGCGGAGGCATGCTCACGCCAGATTCATCGTCGCTTTTCCCATCGCTTGAGCATCCTCGCAACGGATAGATTGCACTTCTCTACAAAGGCGTGCACATGGCACCCGCGTTTGTGCTCTCGGGCTTCTATTGGTTACGACGCCAAACTTTCTAAAGTAAATGCCATTGGTACGATAGATAGCCATTAACCCAACCTTACACATGAGGGTGAGGTCAAAGCCCAGCGGACTCAGAAAAAAAGCGAGAGCGGTGGAGAGATTATTCAGCCGCAACAGACGTGCCGAACACGTTTGGCCGCGTCTTCATTTCTTAGCATATTGCGAATGGGCAATCAGGATAGTCTTCACTTTTCGTGATTGCCTAAGTTGCCCTTTTCGGTTCGTGACATTCTTTTATTCACAAAAAAGTAGCCTGACCCCTTTTTCCGACTCACCCCTTTTTCCGAGTTCGACCTTTTTTTCCGACTGACCTTTTTCCGACTGACCCTTTTTCTGACCCCCCACTTTTCGTGATTGCCTAAGTTGCCCTTTTCGGTTCGTGACATCCTTATTTTGACAAAAAAGTAGCCTGACCCCTTTTTCCGGCGACTGAGGCAGTTTGTCGATGGACTCGGCTGCATTGGCGATTTGCGCTGCGGTGACGATCGCGCTGGTAGTTGCGTTGCGAATCGCTTAGACGATATTTACGGCCTACTAAAGCGTTTTCGTCAGACGCGCGATGAGCGACTGCCGGTCTTCTGCAGAATCGATTTCGTTCAGCTTCGAACTAAGCTCGAGCATGAAGGCGGCGTAGTCGTTGTGCCAATCGCGGTGCAGCTGACTGGCTTCGACCCGTGGTTTTGGCTGAGAGACAGATTTGGCGGACCTTCCGGCGACGATTTGGAACGTCTCGTCAAATTGCGGACGAAAAATCTTCTTCCCGTCGACTCCACGCTTGATCAGCAAATCGCTTAGCACTTCACGCGCCTCATCGTCGCCATGATTCAAAAACAGCCCTCCATTGGCCGGACCGCGTTCCATGATCCAGTCAATCAACTCGCCCTGATCAGCGTGTGCCGAATAATTGCCCAGACGCCTGATCTCGGCGTTGACGGCGTACTGTTGGCCGTGGATGCGGACATTTTTCGCGCCGCCGGTGATGATGTGCCCCAATGTTCCCGGTGATTGATAGCCGACAAACAGAACGGTGCATTCAGGACGATAAATGTTGTTCTTCAAATGGTGCTTGATCCGGCCCGCGTTGCACATTCCACTGGCCGAGATGATGATCGCGTTTTTCTTGATGTCGTTGACGGCTTTACTTTCTTCAACGCTCTGAACGATCCGAAAGTTCTCGTGCCGAAAGAGTTCGGCTTCGTCAACGACAATATCTTCCATCTCTCCAGAGTATTTCACGAATACCTCGGTCGCTTTTCTGGCCATCGGCGAATCAAGAAACACGACCGCATCAGGGATGTCGCCCGAATCCAACAGGGCAGCGATGTCATGCAATAATTCCTGGCTACGTTCAACGGCAAAAGCTGGGATCACAACATTGCCACCGCGACTCAGTCCACGGACCAGTTCTTCTCGCATCATCGCGCGCCGTTTCTCCAGCGTGTAGTCATCGCGGTCCCGATCGCCGTAAGTGCTTTCACTGATGATGTAGTCGTAGCCAACGGGCGCATCCGGTTCCGGGTGAAACGCTTTCTCCTCGGGTCCCAAATCACCTGAGAACATCATCCGAATCGTTTTCCCATCCTCAGTGATCTCCAGTTCAATCGACGCTGAACCCAATAGGTGGCCCGCGTTCCAAAATCGCGCACCAACGCCGGGCTTGGGCTCGAACCATTCTTCATAAGGGACTGGCTTGAGTTGCGTCAGTGTCTTCTCGGCATCCGCCATCGTGTAATTCGGTTTGAGTTCAGGCTTCCCGCGTCGCCGTAGTTTTTTGTTTTTACGTTTGATATTCGATTCTTGAATGTAAGCTGAATCGCGGAGCATGAATTGCAACAAATCCACCGTCGGCTCGGTCGCATAGATCGGACCATCGAACCCGTTGTTGGTCAGCTTGGGCAACAACCCGCTGTGGTCGATGTGCGCATGGGTCAGCAGCAGAAACTCAGCCGACGCTGCATCAAAGGGGAAGGGCTGATAGTTCAATTGCTCGGTCGTGCGGTTGCCTTGAAACAGGCCGCAATCGACCAGAAACCGGGCGGCGTCGGATGCTAGGAATGAGCACGATCCAGTAACTGTGCCAGCGGCTCCGCAAAACGTTAATTCGGCCATGATTTCAACACTTGTTTCTTATGATTAAAAAATTTAGTCAATCTAGTTTAGCGGAAATAGTCTCCACTGGCGTCACCTGATATCCTAGCGTGTCAAACCAAAGAAATTGCGTTAGAAAAAGGAAAGTGAACAAAGGGCAAGGAATTATGGGAGGAGGCATGAGACGAAAACGACGTAAGAAGCTCAAGCGCGCTTGGTTACAGTTTCAGGAGGAGCATAATCTCCGCGATGGTGACCTAGCGTTAACGCGTGCAATGGGTTTTCCACTGGCGATCGTCAAGGAGAAAATGACTCACGCAGAATTTTCGGAGCTAACGCCCCAAGAAGTGGTTCGCCAATTGCATGCACAGCATCAACAGAAACTCGCCGACCGCCAAGCCGCCATTGACGTTGGAACTTTAGAACCGAACCCCAAAAAATCCAAGTCGAAAAAATTCCGGCACGATCCGGCTTGGGTGAAAGCAAAAAAGATTTGCCGCTTGAACCAAAACGACATTGCGAAAGCGAAAGAGCTTGGACTGACGCCAAAAACATCAATAGACAACAAACCCGCGCCCAACGAGCGGTGGAAGTTGCCCGTCAAGCAATGGATTTCGGAACTCTATTAACGGAAAATGGGCGAAGGAAACTGACCACCCGACCCGAAGGTTGCGGTCGAAGCGCTAGGAGCAACTTTGCCCCAGCCACTGAAAAATTCACCGCTCGCCCAACCTGCTGATTTTTCCGGCAAATCAGTTTCCTTGAGGGCTCGGCTGTCTTTCCCGAAATTCTTTGATCACGTAAAATTGATCGGTCCATTGATTTTGTTTTTGGAAGGAGTCGCCATGTCAGTATCGGAAGTAAAGCGTCAGAAGAAACTTGCGAAGAAACGTGCGAAAGACAAAGCTCGGCACAAATTAATCGCCGCCAAGAAACAGGCTTTGGCATCCTTAACGGGAAAACTACAGGCTGCCAGCCAAGGGAAAATTCTGGGCTGTTACCGTTGCGACCCACCTGCGGCTAGCGATAGCGGAATGAAACCTATCATGCTGATTCGGCAAGGCGCGAATGGAATGGTGGCTGCGGTCACGTTTTTGGTGGACTTCTGGTGCTTGGGAGTCAAAGACTGCGCAATTCACGTTGCGGATCCCTCGAGCATTGAAGCCTTAAAAGATCAAATGCGCAGTCGAAATGAACTGACGCCGATTGAGCCATCGTCCGGTAGAACGATGGTTGAACTGGCGGTCAGTTATGCAGCAACACTCGGTCTGTCACCGCATGCCGATTATTCTGACGGCAAGATTCTGTGGGGTGATATTCCTGTGGGTGAGTTGCCTGGCGACGTTGAATTGGGATTCAATGGGAAGCCCCTCTACATAGCCGGACCCTATGATGACCTCAACCGGCAGCGCGAAGTTCTCAAGTCCATCGAAGCGAGCGTGGGAGAAGGGAATTACGATTTCGAAGTGTCCGGTGGACTAGTTGAAGACGATGTCCGATTATTGGATTAGTCCAAGGACAATCGGATCAACTCCAGTCACAAAAAAAGCCACCGCCTGAATCAGGCGGTGGCTTTAAGTGGAGGCGGCGGGATTTGAACCCGCGTCCCGCGAGGTTTCCGCCAAGGCTTCTACGTGTGTAGTCGTTAATTTAAATTTCGCCTGATGGACCGAGCAACGACACTCTGAAAATCAGACTAGATGAGAACTTAGTTTAGTAACAGGCGTGCCCATCATGACCTGTTACGATCTGGAATTGGTGACCAGCATTCAAGGCTCTCCAGCGAAGCCCATCAGCCGGGGCAACCTATTTCTAGGCAGCCATTGCGAAAGAGTTATCTTCTGCAAATAAAGGTTTTGGTCAGATTTTTACGTAGCCCTCTGACCAGCTACGACACGCCATCTTCGCTTCTAACGATCCGGTCGATTCCAATTCGCCCCCGTTTTGTTCGCCAAACAATTCCGCAATCGCTCAATAGGATTACGCCATAGCTCAGTCGAACCATAGATTATACATTGTCTTCTACAAAAGACCAATCCGTTTATTGGGGATAGTCGACTTTGCCCCTTTCGATCCGCAAGAGTAACGTTATTTTTGCGGAGCAAACGACAACTCTCTTCGCTTAAGACCTTCTTAACCCAACGCTATCGACAGTTCTTTCAGCGACGATATTCGGCAACCCTCAGGACAACCGACAACGTCGCCAGGTTCACCGTTACGATCCAACCAAAATGCGGTCCAGCCCAAGCAACGTGGTCCATGGAAATCGTTCTCAATGCAGTCCCCGGCAAACACCACGTCGATGCTGGCCACCTTGGTTCCCAGCGCCCGATCGATTCGACGCTGTACCGCGCGGTAAAACGCTGGATCCGGTTTGCGAAATCCTACCATCGCCGAGCAGAACGTTTCGTCCAGAGTTGACAGTTCGGGAAAGGAATCCACGATCGGAATCAGTCGGCTGTCAAAATTTGAAGCAATCGCCACGTAATGCCCCTGCTGTTTTAGCAAGGCAAGACAATCCGCCACATCGGCGTAGATTCTCCAATTGTTGGGATCAGCAAAGAAGTCCCATAATGCTGCAAATAAACCGGCCGAGTCCGCGACATCATAAAAAACGAACTCGATGAAGTTTTGCCACAAAGTTCGTTCGATTGTATCGCTGGAGATCAGATCGCCTTCGATCTGATCTTTGGCTGACGTGTCGACCGCAAACAGCTTTCTGCGTGCGGCTTTGAATCGCCGTTTGATTTCGGCGTTTTCCAAAGCAGATCCAAAATTCTGCCCCTGCCGTTGGTAGACCTCGACGACACCGGGATGCGTGTGAATCACCGTCGAAACCGCATCGAGCAGAACAACTTTTCGGGGTGCAGATGAGGTTGCAGCGAAAATAGAAAGTCCGTTTTGGTTATCGTTCAATCGTTGGTTCGATCGTTGGATCGCTGGAGTTCAAAACATCAACCGATGTCGATGTTTTGCCTTGGGCAGTGTGGCGATTGGTTTCGTAAAAATTTCGTTGTTTCTGCGCGTCATCGTCCTTGATTACGTTGGCCAAATTCTTCAGCGACAGAATCGAAGCGGTTGAAACCGTCGTCGCGCGAAGCAACGGCACACGCTGGTCAGCCTTCACCGTTTGATTGCTGGCGGCGTCCGCAGTGCGAGTCTTGCCATTTTGAATTTTTTCGCTACTGGTGTCGCGATTGATATCGGTCTTTAGCAATGGAGCCTGTTTGGTTTTAGGTAGTAAAACAGGAACAGGAGTGCTTTGGGAAACAGGAGGTAACGGTTTAAAATTAATCTCATCGCTGGTGTTTCTGGCTTGCCGATAACCGCGCCCTTGCAATTTGTTTGGCAGTTGGCGAAGCGCATTCTGCTGGCGAAAGTTGCGTTTATGGCTGGCTTGCATCGTCTCTATCGACTTTCGCTTGCTGGCCTCTTGATCAAAGACGTTGTGCGATTGGGCGGGACGAGCATGCAAGGTAAGCATTGTTGAGTTTTGTTCAGACGCGCGGCCACGTTTTTCAGAGTGGGCCGTTACGGTGTCAAACTTGATCTTCGAACGCTTCTCCAGCGCCGCCGATTCAAAGATACTTTGATCGTTGTCGCTCTGACCGTCGACGATTTTTTCTTGGCTTGCAGCTTCATCGTCATCGCGGGCATCGTCGTCTTCGTTCAGCCCCAGCGGTTCGAAGGTGCCTTCGGTATCAAGATCATCGTAGTTGTTGCCTTTCGCCGGCACACTGTCATGCAGTGGCAGAGGGTTGACTTGCGGTAATTCAGCGTCCTCAAGCAACTGCCCAGGAACGGTGTCGATCGGTGGCGATATGATTTCACTAGGATATGATTCAACCGCCTCGTTGACGTATTCTCGATGAGGCATGTAGTATTCTTGCGTGCTGAGGACGGAATTTTGCCCCGCGTTACAGTTGCAATCGCCGGGGATGCCCTGCGATGCAGTTGGAATTTCTTGCGGTATCGTGTAACTGTCGACAATTACCGGACCCGATGCGAGTGTTGGTTTGGTACCTAAGGTTGGCAGCGAAAGCCCTGATGTTCCGAGTGACGTTTTACTGTAACCCAACTTCTGCTTGAAGATGCACGCTCTGGATTTTCTTAACGCATCGGTAATGCCCAAGTTCAGGAATCCGCCACTACTGGTGGTGCATCCGCTAAAGATGACTGCCGAAATTCCCAGAGCGATGAGGCTTTGATATTTAAGACGCATGGTTTCTTACCGAAGGATGATATCCGTTGATTCGCAAGCTTTGACCTGCAATCACTACCCATGCGACAACCCGCACGGTTCCGATAGAGATATCGACCTACACAATCCCGCTCATCGGATTTTGAAAGTCCACAGCCAAAACCGGAACAACCGGTAGTAGAGGTGCGGTACTGAGAACAGGAAAAGGCAGACGGGTTTCGCCAATCGGAAAACTTCCTCTCAAGCTGTAGTGATGGCGAGGCTTAGATGGCGACGTTTTGACGATCAGCGGCGTATAGGTTCCCACATGCTGTCAACCGATGATTGCAGACGTTTGGTTCTGGTGCGTGAGGTCCGTGCCTTTAAAAGGTCAAGAGCATCAAATCGTCGGGGAAAGATTCCGACTTCAATTGCTGACAGAAGGGGATTGGGCGGCTAAAGTTGCGTGAAGGATTTGCAGAAGTAGCGCGGCCTGCGTTGTTTGACCACTGGCGATTTTAGGCCGAAACCGTTAGCCTTTGAATTCATGAGTTTGTCAAGTTTAACGTTTAGGTAAAACGATACTCTAACGAGCGTCCCCCACGACCCACTTTGCGATGCCTTCAAGGCGAAAGAGATTTAATGAGTCAATTTTTTGATGCTGCCAAAAAGTCTGAGATCACCGACGGTGGAAAATTGTTGGTCGAAGTTGACGACCGGTTGGTGATCCTTTTCCAAGTCGGCGACAGCTATTTTTGTATTGACGACGTTTGTACGCACGACGGTGGGACCTTGAGCGACGGGGAGTTTGAGGGGTTTGAGATCGCTTGTCCTCGTCATGGGGCTAAATTTGACGTGCGGTGTGGCGCTGTGACCTGCATGCCGGCAACGCAACCTACGGTGTCGCACGAAACGAAAGTAGACGGCGACACGATTCAGGTTAAAATAAACGAATAGTCACGAGTTCTGTTTTTTAAGTAGAGAGTTTGATCATGGCACTGCATGAAGATCACGTCCGAGAAGCACTGAAACAAGTGATCGATCCTGAGCTGTTCGTGAACATCGTCGATCTTGGTTTGATTTACGTCGTCGACGTGCTTCCCAAAGAAGGGCAAGACGATCGGTACAACGTCAACATCGAGATGACCATGACCAGCCCGATGTGTCCGGCAGGCCCGCAGTTGGTTGCCGAGACGAAGAAGTACGCGGGCGAAATTGATTCTGTCGATGAAGTCGAAGTTAAAGTCGTCATGGATCCGCCATGGACGCAGGATATGATGACCGATGATGCACGGGATGAGCTGGGCATCTTTTAGGACTCAGCCATTAAGACTTTCGTGCCACGCGTCGCTTAAGCGTTGGGTAATTGCACCCGTATTGCCGTCACCGATCATGTTCTGATTGACATGAGTGACGGCAACGATGCCAATGGGCGTAGTCAGCCAGAGCACCTCGTCGGCCGCTTCAAGTTCTGCGACGCTGATGTTTCTACGTTCGACAGGAAGGTTAATTTTTCCAGCCAGTTCGATCGTGAAACCCAACGTCACACCGGACAGCACCGTTTCTTTAACGGGCGCAACCAAACGTCCATTCTGAATCATCACGACCGAAGCGATCGTGCCTTCGGCAACGTTACCATTGGCATCGTTGAGAAGAGCACGCGAATTCGCATCGACCGCTTGCGCTTGGTTTTCGGCAAGATAATAATGCATGCGGCTGCGGCATTTTAGATCTTTGGGAATCGAAGCCGCGGAGATCTCCTGAATCTCCACGGAAGTCAGCCGAATTCCAGATTTGATTAACGTTTGCACGAATCCGCGGCGCAGAGCGTAATTGTAAACCAAAACGGTGGGCCCATCGTTCGTTTGGCCAAACGCCGATGCGATTCCCGGCGTGGCACAAAGGCCGATGCCCAGTTCATCGCCTGCTGCCAGTGTCGGACCGTTTTCGTCGATCAAATCTTGAATTTGAAATTTGAGTTGACTACGGTCGTAGGGGATCTCCAGCTCAATAATCTCCAGCCCACCAAAAAAGCGATCAAGATGCCGCTCGATCAGCGGTGTTTTACGCGCAAAGGTCCTCATCTGTTCGGTCACGGTCACGCCCATCGTGAACCCAAGATCGAATGCAGAAATGGTCGCGTTGGCGGCGTCAGTACGCGTCCCGTTAAGATAAATTTGCATAGTTTTGGTTCACGATCCTTGAATCATAAAGGGATCTGCGTGGCGAATTTTCAAGCCTTGGCGGCAATCACATGATCGCCCTCATTGCTGAGAACACGGACGGTGGCCATGTCGTTGTCTTTAAGTTGCCCGCCGACGACCGAAACATTTGCATAGCGGCAACTGGTCCCCCGTGCGACGTCCCGGTCATCGACGTCCTCGACCAGCAATTGAAGTTCTTGGTTCACCAGCGATTGGAAGTACTCCGATCGCAACTCCGACTCCAACTGCTGCACCACCCTGCCCCGCTGTTGTTTTACAGCTTTAGGAATCTGATCTTCCATCTCTGCCGCCGGTGTCGTTTTGCGAGGGCTGAAGGGGAACATGTGAATTTTTGAAAACCCGATCTGCCGACAAGCGTCTAACGAATCTTCAAAATCAGCTTCGCTTTCGCCGGGGAAACCGACAATTAGATCTGTCGAAAACGCCGGCGACCTCAGCTGTTGCTTGACGTATTGGCAGCGGTCGATGATGTGTTTGCGCGTCCAGCGTCGTTTCATTTTTCGCAGGATGCGGTCGCTACCGCTTTGGACACAAACGTGCAAGTGCGGGCAGACTTGATCGCCGTAATCTTGCATTACCTCGACCAGTTCGCGCGTGACTTCGGTGGCTTCGATGCTGGAAAGCCGAACGCGGAAGCCGTCGCCGAGGGAGCAAATTTCTTTCACCAATGACGAAAGCCGAACCCAATCGGTTTTAGGTTTACCCTTATTAAAATCGACGCCGTAATGTCCAAGGTGGATGCCCGTCAGGATCACTTCTCGGTAGCCGTTGTCGACCAAGCGGCGGACCTCTTGGATAATTTCCGCTGGGGGCCGACTGGACATCTGCGGCCGGACGGTGGGGATGATGCAGTAGCTACATTTCAGCAAGCAACCGTCCTGCACTTTCACGTAGGCGCGGTGTCGCCCGTCCAGACCAGAAATGCCGTTAGGAATGTCTCGCACGCCGAAGCGTCCCAACAGATCGGGAAGTTCGCGTTTGTCGGTGATGACTTCGGCAACACCCGGCAGCGCCGCCACGGCCTCCGGTTCGCGCGTGGCGTAGCAGCCCATCACGATCAGCCGCGCCTCGGGATTTTCGCGGTTCATCTTACGGATGATCTGGCGACTTTTGGAGTCACCTTCGCCGGTGATCGTACACGTGTTGACGATACACAGGTCGGCGGGCGTGTCTTTGTCGGCGTCTGTGTAGCCTACGCCGATCAGTCCTTCACGGACGAACTGTGTTTCGTACTGGTTGACCTTACAGCCGAGCGTGTAAGTTTTCAGTTTTGCCGACACGCGATTTTTTTCTGTTGAGATGGCTGATGGAACAAATTCGACGCGCCAGCGCGTCTCGGTACACCTTAAAAAATTCACTCGCTGGCGGGCTTGTTGATTAAGCTGGCTTTCGATTTTTAATGTGAGCCGTTTGGGCGATAGCCCCGGTTTTGCGATGACTAAACCGAGGCTAGCGCCTCAACGGCTCACTTAAACAACAAGCCCTGGCGCGTCGGGTCTGAACGGGATTGTACGTGATAGTATGGGAGTGGTTTACGATTCGGGAACCGGTTCGATGGACGCCGACATCGAGCCCTTGCAGCGCGCGATCAAATCGTCTTTTCCAAAAGCGTGAATTTGGTCGCGTTTGAGTTCGGCATGTTCGCGCGTCGTAGTCAAACAGATCGCCTTGCCGGCCGCGTCCACCGTTTTGGCGATTTCGAAGCCCTTTTCCAATCCATGGGCGAACAGCAGTTTCATCATCGACACGACGTATTGATACGAGTGATCGTCATCGTCCCAAAGGACGACGTTATATCGTGGCTGTTTTTTGTTTTGCTGTTTGCGGTCTTTTTTGGGCGCAACAACGGTTACCGGTTCTGCGACGGCAATTGAATCTTCTTCGGACATCTTGGACCTCTACGTATTACTGGCTCGCGAATCACTGAAATCCGCTATCAGGTTGCGATTGAGGACAGTATTTTAGCGGTGATGGTTCGATTGGCAAAGGTAAAAATTTCCCAAGTGTCGACGACGGCAGCAACCTAATATGAATTCCTAGCAGACACTTGCTTTGGCTGCCCCGAAATTACCTTGCTCCGCCGCCTCCGCCACGCCGGCGACGTGACCGACCCGAATTCGTTCCGCCGGAGTTGGAAGCTCCAGATCCTGAACCGCCAGACCTTGACCGTCCAGAGTTCGACCCGCCAGACCTTGACCCGCCTGATTTTGAGCTGCCCGAGTTTGAACCGCCTGAGGTAGAGCCGCTTGATCGCGACCCGCCAGATTGAGAACCTCCCTGCTTGGCACCGCGTGGGGCCGAACGATGAGGCGGCCGTCGGCGGCGAGAGCCGGTGGAAGGATTTCGACCAGGCGAGGATTCTGATCGGGCAGGCATCGGATAATCGGGATCCACCGGCACCTTTTGATCGATCAGTTTTTCAATCGCTCTTAAATCACTGCGGTCATCGGAAGTGCAAAACGAAATTGCGATCCCTTCGGCACCCGCGCGACCGGTCCGTCCGATGCGATGAACGTAGCTTTCGGGTTCGTTCGGCAAATCGTAGTTGAAAACGTGAGTCACCCCGTCGATGTCGATCCCACGGGCGGCGACGTCGGTGGCGACCAATACTTTAAGATGGTTCTTGCGAAATGCGTCCAACGCGCGTTGCCGCGCGTTCTGCGATTTATTGCCGTGAATGGCCGCCGCTTTAACCCCGGCGCGGCCTAATCGCGTGGTCACCATGTTTGCCATGCGTTTGGTGCGCGTGAACACGATCGCGCGTTGCACATCACGATCTTCGATCAAATATTCAAGCGTCTTTTGCTTATTACTTTTCTCAACAAATAAGACGCGTTGCTCAATCCGGTCGACGCTACGCGACTTGGGCGTCACGTTGACGCTGATGGGTTTGTACAACAGCTTTTTAGCCAGTTCAACAATGTTGGGTGCGATGGTGGCCGAGAAGAACAGCGATTGCCGTTTTTCTGGCAACTGGCTGATGATGCGTTTGAGGTCAGGGAGAAATCCCATGTCCATCATGCGGTCGGCCTCATCCAGCACAAAGATCTCCAATTGCGAGAGCTTGATGACGCCTTGGTTCATCAGGTCAAGCAAACGGCCGGGAGTGGCGATTAGAATGTGGACGCCCTTTTCCATCGCTTTGACTTGGTTGCCCTGCCCTACCCCGCCGTAGACTAACGTTTGCTTCAGCTGAGCGTAGCGGCCGTAAGTCTTAAAGCTGTCGCCGATCTGAATGGCCAGTTCGCGTGTTGGTGCAAGTATCAGCGCGTTGGGGTGGTGCTTCCGCGCCTTGCGATTTTGGTGGAACAGATAGTCAAGGATCGGCAGCGCGAAGGCGGCTGTTTTTCCGGTGCCCGTTTGAGCACAACCTAGCACGTCGCGGCCCTCGATAGCGGCGGGGATCGTCTGAGCCTGGATAGGCGTCGGGATCTGATAATTTTCTTCGGCCAGAGCGCGTTGAATGGGTTCGGGAAGATCGAGTTCAGCAAAAGTCTTCAAAAGAATCTCTTCGGGTGGGTACAAACGCGGAATCATAATTGACGACCGTGACCCTGCACAGGGGGAATTGGGATCGACGGCTTGGGTTTGCTGCTATTGGCGGCGTTTGATGACCGGTAGATGACTTCTGACGACTGGCCCTCAATGCAAATTGTCTGTTTATGGGCGCGGAGCATGGCAGGTGGAAAATCTGCCCCCACGTGGAGCGGGTTTTTAACCTGCGTTGAGCGCGTTTGTTATAGCACTTTTTGTTATAGCGTTTTTGTTACAGCACTTTTGTTACAGCACTTTTGTTGAATTAGAATTTTGGATTCAAACCGAATGCACCTGTTGGAAGTCCATTCTACGGTTAATGTCTCATCTGCCACTCGCCTCTAGTCAACGTTTGCCCGCTGGTCTGCGAGCCTCACTTCTGTTGAGCTTGGTTTAAGAAATGCTTTACCAAACGACCGCTGATGGACTCTTTTTCAATCAGCGACTCGGCAACCCATTGAATCGCTTTGCGGTGGACGTCGTCACTGAGGAGATGTTCGGTTTTTTCCAGCAATCGGCGGTGAAGTTTCTCGAATTGCTTCTCAGTTCGGGCGCGTGTCTCCAATATCCGGCTAACGGCGCGCAGATCGCTGGCGGCCCCATGTTCGCAGTATTCTCCGGTCACCTGGGATTCAGCGACCATGCCCGCGAACAGGATCAGGACTTCGTCCTCCAATGCATCGTTGGTGGATTTCGAGCGGCCTTTTTGTATTTTCACAGCACCCAGCCGCTTGGCATGGGGTGACATCTGAGCCGGCGTGATGGTGGCTTTTTGGATGTTCCGCCCCAATGCAATCGCCATCACTGCGTGTCCCGCTTCGTGATAAGCGGTCGCCAATCGCTCCCGGTCGCCCGAAACGTTCTCAGAATTTGGTTCGTCGTCAGTTTTCGCCATCAGATAAGTATAATAAACGCGGAAGTAAATGGCTGAAACTCTAAGGGTGATTATCTAACGGTGTTCAATCGTCTAAATTAGAGGTGGATCTGTGAAGAGCGACACGGCGATAACCGTCGGTGAGGCGCTGCTTGAACCGGCGACTAATTCCCAATGGCACTTACGATAATCCCGCCTGGTCTCGACAATACAAACCTAACTCGCCAGCGAGCGAGTTTTTCCAGTGCTCGAAAATGCACTTGCTGGCGCTGCGGGTTTGTATGGAGGGCCTTCGGCCGAAAAGAATCGACAGCAAGTGCCATTAGGTTAGCGTCTTGCGCTCGGTGACAGATCCGCATCGCATCAAAACAATTGAACTTCGCCCCAATCCGTATCGCTGAATAATGCTCGACCGAAAATTCATCTTTGAAAATGCAGACGCCGTTAAGAAAAACTGCGCCAACCGAAACCTTGACATCGACGTCGACCAATTGGTGACGCTGGAAACTCAGCGACGCGTGAAAGCTCAAGCAGTTCAAGACTTAAACACCGAAGCGAACGCGAAATCGAAGCTGATCGGTAAGGCCAAGGACGAGGGCGAACGTGACGCGCTAAAAAAAGAAGCCAAACAGCTACGCCAGCAAAAGACGGTTGGCCAGAGCGCACTCGATGCGATGGACCAAGATATCGCCGCGATCCAAACGCTGATCCCGAACATGGCTCATCCCGACGCTCCGATCGGTAAGGACGATAAAGCGAATCTGGAAATCACACGCGGCAAAACGGAGCCACGTAAATTCGATTTCGAAGTGCAGGACCATTTAGAGCTTGGGCAAAAGCACGATTGGATCGACTTCGAGGGCGGGGCTCGCACGACCGGCGCTGGTTTCTATTTCCTCAAAGGCGATCTGGTGTTGCTGGATCTGGCACTGCAACAGTTTGCGGTCAGCGAACTGACCAAGCGGGGCTTCACCCCCACGATCACTCCTGACTTGGCGCAGGACAGCGTGCTCGAAGGCATCGGTTTTAATCCGCGCGGCCCTGAAACGCAGATCTACAGCATCGAAGACACTAACCTTTCCCTGATCGGCACCGCCGAGATCACACTCGGCGGATTGTACAGCGGCAAGACGCTCACCGACGAGGACTTGCCGATCAAGCTATGTGGCATCAGTCACTGTTATCGCACCGAAGCCGGTGCTGCGGGCCGAGCATCACGAGGGCTGTACCGCGTACATCAATTTACGAAGATCGAAATGTTCGCATATACCTTGCCTGAGCACAGCGATGCAATGCATGAAGAACTTCGTCAAATTGAATGCGATCTATTCGATGCGATCGGCGTCCCTTACCGCGTGGTAGATACCGCGACGGGTGATCTGGGCGGACCGGCCTATCGCAAATTCGATCTGGAAGCTTGGATGCCGGGGCGCGGTGACGCGGGTGAATGGGGCGAAGTCACCAGTACCTCGAACTGCACCGATTACCAAGCACGGCGGCTGAATATCCGTTATAAGAAAACAGGCGAAAAAGGCACGCACTTCGTCCACACGCTCAATGGCACCGCGTTTGCGCTCAGTCGAGCGTTGATTTCTATTTTGGAGAACCATCAAAATGCCGACGGTTCGGTTACTATCCCAGAGGTGCTACGAACTTGGGTGGGCAAAGACAAAATCGGGTAGGCGTAAGTCTGTTCATCAGCACTTCCTGATTTGCGATTTAGATCTTCCCTCGGGCTGGTCCCGACCAGAGGTTTCGATTCGCCCAACCAAAGCCAACCAAAGCCAACCAAAGCCAACCAAAGGCGAGTATCGTGCATCTTACCCGCCGATATTAAATCCACCTGCATTTACCGGTGGTTTGTTTGCGGGTGGTTTAGGTGTCCCAAACGGTGTCGAAGTCGAGCTGTCTGCGGATCGGACCGGGCTGAAGGGGTTCGGGCGTCCGGCGGTTTTGTCTGCTGCGGGCGGCTGAGTCTGAGGACGCTGGTCGTTGAAGGATCTTTGGTTTGACTGACCCGGATTCTGGCTTTGACTTTGGCCAGTTGCCGATGAATAGGGGCTGGAGGCTGACGACGGTTGTCCAGTAGGGAATTGCGAAGGACGCTGAATCAAATTTGTTCCTGCCGTTGATCTTCGGGTCGTCTCAGTGCCGCCATTGGCCAGAGGTGACCGGTTCGGTTGCGCCGCCGATCGCTGGGCGGCATTGCTGAAGCCGGTCGTCGGCTGCGGATTTGCGGCCGAAGGAGTCTGTGGGCGAGTGCTGGAGATGAGACTGTTGGCGGCAGAGGTTTGATTTCCGAAGTTCTGTGCCGCAGGCTGGGTACGTGTGGCATTGGCGACAGAGCGACCGTTGTTGCCACCGCTGCGATTTGCGGCGGTGCGATTTGCGGCGTTGCCATTTGCGACGCTGCCATTTGCAGCGGTGGGCTGTCTTGGATCGGTCGGCGATTGGCGTGATTGGCGCGATTGGCGATTTTGCGCCGATCGACCATTTCGACCGTTGGATTGGTTGCCGCCGTATGGAACGCTGTAGTCATTGCCGCCGGCGACGGTTTGAGATGCCGTGTTCGAACGATCGTTATTGGAAAGGTTGGGGCGGTCGTTGGCGATCTGGCTGCTGGTATTCTGGTTGGATGTTGGTTTCACGATCAGCATCTTAACAACGGCGTCTACGGGGCCGCGGCCATAAGGAAGCGCCAGCGCGTAGTCAGCGTACGCTTTGTTGTACTCAATCACCGAAGCGATAAAATCTGATTCGGCGGCTCGCCAAGTGCGACCTGCGCTCAGCACGTGGTCAACGGTGGATTGGTTTCGAGAATACAACTGCTGTGCTTCATCGGCGTTCTGCTGAGCCATCGTGACCGTGTTGGCGCGGGACGCGATCAGTTCATACATTTGCTTGAGTGTAGAATCGATGCCTTCGAATTTTGGTGCGATCATGCCTCGGCTTTTGAAGGCTTCGTAGTTTGTATTTACTCGGGTCACCGTGGGGCTGTCCATCGGAACGATTGGTTGAGCCGCTCCGGTCAGAGATTTCATCTTCGCCTGCGATTTACCCAACTGAATCGCTGTGAATGTAATCTCGTTCTGAGCGTTTGATTTTGCAATTTCGATCGATGATGCATCGGTCTGCTTGGCGGCGTTAAGCGATGCCACCCAGTCGTGATGGTGCTTCGCGCTGACCGATTGAGCCCAATCGTAGTAGACTTCCCAGTATTGTGGGATCAGTTGACCACGACTGGCGCGACCCTCGGATTGCTGAAGCACGTCAATCATGCGAACGGGAAGTCCCTCGGCAGATTGTTGGTTGGCGTCGAAGGAGAATTTTGCAATGGCCTGCTTCGCCGCTGTCGAATCTGCGGTTTGCGTTTGAGCGGGCTGCTGATTTTGTGATTGATTCTGACGAGGCAGATTACGTTGCTGTGTGCGTTGCTGTGTGCGCTGGTACTGAGATGCCTGTTGAGTGGATTGGGCGCGCTGGCCAAACCGCGCGTCGTTATATTGATTGGCGTTTCGGTTTTGGAACTGCTGCTGTGCTGGCGCTGCGGGGCTGAGGTAAGCCGTTTGTTGAACAAAATTTCTTTCTTCGGTAACGAAGTTATCTGCAATAAGCGACGCTGTTTGCTGCACCGGTGCAGTGAGTTCCCGTGAGTTGCTGGGGGAACTGAAAGTATCCGCGACTGGTGTATTACGTTCCCAAGCGTCGTGTTGCGTTGGTTGGTCATACAGATACGCCGATTCGTAGGCGGATTCTTTCTCTTGATCTAAAGTTTGCTCCGATGTCTGACCATAGATGGAGGCAGTGGAATTGGCTCCGCTGGTAACGGCGGTGGTTGAGCTGGAGAATTCTCCGGAACTGCTCAACGTGGTCGATGGTTGGTCACCGAAACTGGTGGATGAAGAGTCACTGGGCGGCTGCGATTGGTCTCTGTTTCTGTCTTCCACGATGGGCTCAAGAGAAGGACGCAAACTGTTGCCTTCGCGCGATGGCTGGAGTTGTGAAACTCGGTTTTGGTTCAAGCCGGAGCTGTTGGTCGATCCATTGCTTGGGTTTGAACCGGTAAACCTTCCTGTGGATTCGCCACCCAATGAGCTGCCGTAGGGTGACCTTGGTTTAACTCCCTTCACCCGAGGTCGTGCTGCGGGGCCCGCAGGCGCGTCAAAGGCGGAGTCGGTGTGCGAGATGCTTGTAGGAGGGGCCGAATTGAAACGTCCGGCTTGGCTTTTTGAAGCGGGGACTTCTTCCGCCAGCTCCAGAATCGAATGATCGGCGGGCTCGTTAAACGCGTCGCCGCTGACGATTTGTGAAAATGCATCTGCCGGCCAAGCAACAGCAGTTGCCGCAACGGCAACCGTTAGAGAGAAAAAATTTGCGTAACGTACGATTCGAGAATTTTGGATCATCTCATGCATCCTTGCACTGAAAATTAAGTCTTCCGCAGCACCAACGGGGGGTGTTGAGGCCTGCATTCCTTGCAGTATTGGTCGCACCTACAACGCTTCAAAAACATGCCAGGGCGGTCAATAAATGTTAATGTGTTCCGAATCGAATTTTGGGTCAATGCCGATTTTGCGGCAGTGATGGCACGCTGGTTTCAGGCGGTTTAGGTAAACAATTCGGCGTGAATTACCCAATAGGCAACCTATCTTCGCTTATGCAAGGCGTCGGAAATCGTTTGATTCTCAGCGAAAAACTCTAATAATGAATC
>Ga0114956_1001337_pt1 | contig 19292 bp, 11 predicted proteins | sample MaitaG_FD_87304 | JGI IMG/M metagenome (GOLD analysis project Ga0114956, IMG submission 87304) | Marine algal microbial communities from Maine, USA - Maine_Asex2 metaG | ecosystem: Host-associated > Algae > Red algae > Unclassified | place: Maine, USA | collected 2015-01-05 | reverse complement strand
TCAGCTGGCTATCGCCAAACCCTTGTGCAAAGCGGCGTTTCGAATTTTACATGCTGAAGATATTGGCATTGGAGTCGCTCGCGCAATCCGAGCCGCTGTGTCAGGTCGCCCGGGTGGGGTGTATCTGGATTTGCCGGCAAAATTATTTGGGCAAGTGATGGACGCAGCTGCAGGGGCGCAATCTATAGTCAAAGTAATCGATCCGGCACCGGCACAATTGCCGGCACCAGACTCGGTTGCACGTGCGCTCGATGTCATTAAACAAGCCAAGCGACCGTTGATTATTCTGGGCAAAGGTGCAGCCTATGCTCAAGCTGATGATGCAGTTCGAGCGTTGGTCGAGAACAGTGGCATTCCATATTTACCGATGAGTATGGCTAAGGGTTTGTTGCCTGATGATCATCCGCAATCAGCAGGTGCGGCGCGTTCGCTCGCTCTGAAAGAGTCTGATGTTGTCATCATGCTAGGCGCTCGGTTGAACTGGTTGCTGTCGCACGGTAAAGGCAAAAGTTGGGGCGAACCTGGTAGTAAAAAGTTTGTGCAGATCGATATTGAGCCTCGCGAGATGGACAGCAATGTTGAAATCGCCGCTCCAGTAGTCGGCGACATAGCTTCGTGTGTTGCAGCCCTTGTTGAAGGTATGGGGTCTAATTTCGTTAAACCACCAACGGCTTGGATTTCTGCGATCAACGAAAAACGCGATACGAACCTTGCTCGGATGGCAACACGCTTGGAAAGTAACACTACCCCAGTTACTCCAATGGATTTTCATGCTGCGCTAGGTGCATTAAAAATTGTTATGAAGGAGCGCCCAGACACCATGTTAGTAAACGAAGGGGCTAACACCCTGGATTTTGCTCGTAGCATCATAGATGTCTACAAACCGCGTAAACGCATTGATGTAGGAACGTGGGGCATCATGGGCATTGGTATGGGCGCAGCAGTTGCTGCAGCTGTTGAAACTGGTAACCCTGTGTTGGCAATTGAAGGCGACAGCGCGTTCGGATTCTCAGGTATGGAAGTCGAAACCATTTGTCGATACAACCTGCCCGTGTGCATAGTGGTATTTAATAACAATGGAATTTATCGTGGTACCGATATTAATCCAACCGGGGGTGATGATGTTGCGCCGACCGTGTTCGTAAAGAATTCGCGCTACGATATGATGATGGAAGCATTTGGTGGAGACGGCGTTACTGCCAACACGCGCGAAGAATTGTCCGATGCGGTGAATGCGGCGCTGGACTCAGGCAAACCTACGTTGATCAATGCAGTGATTGATGAAAACGCAGGTACTGAAAGCGGTCGAATCGGTAACTTGAATCCACAGAGTGTTGTGTCAAAAAAATAGTATAGCTCGTTGAGCTATTCGATAAATTTACAGGTAGCACGAATATGAAAGCGCTCGAAGGCATAAAAATACTGGACTTCACACATGTGCAATCCGGACCAACGTGCACACAGCTACTGGCGTGGTTCGGTGCAGATGTAATCAAGGTTGAGCGTCCAGGTGTTGGCGATGCCACACGTAAACAGTTAATAGATGTTGAGGGTGCAGATAGCTTGTACTTCACCATGCTCAACCATAATAAGCGCTCGATTGAGTTGAACTCAAAAAACGAAACGGGCAAACAGGTACTAACCCGCCTTATCGAAGAATGTGATGTTCTGGTGGAAAACTTCGCGCCAGGTGCACTTGATCGTATGGGATTCACCTGGGAGCGCATTCAGGAAATCAACCCGCGTTTGATCATGGCGTCGATTAAAGGCTTTGGACCTGGTAAATACGAAGATTGCAAAGTCTATGAAAACGTAGCTCAGTGTGCAGGTGGTTCCGCGTCAACAACGGGTTTTCGTGATGGTCCGCCACTGGTAACCGGTGCTCAAATCGGTGACTCTGGTACCGGGCTGCATTTGTGTCTGGGAATTGTCACGGCGTTGTTCCAGCGTGAAAAATCCGGACGCGGTCAGAAAGTGTTGTGCGCGATGCAAGATAGCGTACTGAATCTTGCTCGAGTAAAGCTTCGTGACCAACAACGGCTTGCGAAAGGTCCGTTGAATGAATATTCGCAATTTGGTGAAGGCGTACCTTTTGGTGACGCAACCCCAAGAGCCGGCAACGATTCAGGTGGTGGTCAGCCAGGACGTATCCTCAAATGTAAAGGCTGGGAACAGGACCCCAACGCTTATACGTATTTCATCATTCAGGCTGCAATCTGGGAAAAGGTTTGTGATGTCATAGGCGAGCCTGACTGGAAAACAAAATCTGGTTACGCAAAACCGCCAGAACGTTTAGACAAGCTCAATGAAATATTCGGACGTATTGAACAATGGACCATGACAAAAACGAAATTTGAAGTTATGGATATATGCAATCCACACGACATTCCGGTGGGTCCGATTTTATCAATGAAAGAAATTTCAGAAGACCCCGGCTTGTTTGCAACGGGCACTATGGTCAAGGTGGACCATCCCGAACGTGGCGAATATTTAAGTGTTGGGTGCCCGATCAAGCTCTCGGATAGCGATGTTACTGTGGAGCGTTCTCCGCTACTTGGGGAACACACTAAAGAGATTCTAAGTGAAGTACTTGGCTATGGCGGTGATGAGCTGCAAGCCGTAATCGATTCCGGTGCGGTTGGTGAGGTCAAAGCATAATGCGATTAATAGTGATGGGCCAGCAGGCATTCGGTAAGGATGCATTGCAAAAAATAATCGATACGGGCACTGATGAAGTCGTTGCAGTCTATTGCGAACCTGATCGTGAAGGTGCCGCTATCGATCCCATAAAGGAATTGGCATTGGAAAAAGGCTTGCCAGTTCATCAGCCGGCTCATTTTAAAGAGCAGAAAACACTGGATGAACTTGATGCATACAAAGCCGATTTAATGGTCATGGCATTTGTAAACGTATTCGTTCCCGAAGCTGCAAGAGATTTGCCGGCACAAGGCTCGATTTGTTTTCATCCATCCCTATTGCCGTTGCATAGAGGACCATCAGCTGTTAACTGGCCTATTATTATGGGTAGCACAAAATCAGGTTACTCGTGGTTTTACCCGACCGATGGGCTGGATGAAGGTGAAGTGTTGTTGCAATGGGAATGTCCAATCGAGCCTGACGATACCGTTATCAATCTGTATTTTAAAAACATCTACCCATCAGCTGTTGATTCAGTGGTAACCGTTTGCGATCTGTTTCGCAGTGGAAAGCCACCGCGTATGCAGCAAGATGAATCTAAGGCAACGTATGAACGTCGCTGCACAAAGAAGCACGCACACATTGATTGGTATAAGCCAGTTGCACAAGTCTATAACCTGATTCGAGGTACCAACCCCGCGCCCGGCGCATGGACGACTCACAATGGCGCTGAATTAAATGTTTATGATTCGGCTCTTGTCGCGGGTGATGGTGTGGCCGGACGAATAATTGAAGTTTCTGCAGATGGTGTGCTTGTGCAAAGCGTTGGTGGCAGAATACTCATTAAACGTGTCAAGCCTGCAGGGGGCAGCAAGGTTGCATCAAGCGAGTGGGCGGCTGAAGCCGGTATCAGCGTTGGTGACCAGCTGGGCTCTTAACCGAAATAGAACAAATCGAATTATATTAAATCGAATTATATTAAGTAAATCGTAACCACTAGATAACTGAGATACCACTTTGATACACAAAATAGTTATTCCAGTTAGAGGAGACAACAAAGGCGATAACGTTTTAGCGCATGCCGTTAGCCTTGCGAATCGTTATAAGGCCCATGTTGTTGTGACGCATTGTCGGCCCAGAACAGAGGACTTGATGCCCTTTGGAGTTCCAATACCAGCGGCATTGAAAAAAATGGTAATAGAACAGTCAAAAGGTGTTGCCGATCAAGTCGAAGATGGAATGCGGGGTGAGGTAGAAACCATCGCTAAGCAATTTGGCGTTGTATTCAGTGATAAGCCGGTTGCTAATCAAGCATCTGTGTCCTGGTTGGAAGAACAGGGCAGACAAGTCGATGTAATCAAACGTCACGGCCGAGTTGCGGATCTAATTTGTGTTGCTAAGCCTGATGTAAGTCGAAACCTTGGATCAAACACTTTAAAAGCGGCGTTGTTTAATACCGGACGACCAGTCATGATGTGCCCGCCAAGCACAGGCTCTTTAGACAACTTGTGCGATAAAGTTGGCATTGCCTGGAACGGGTCGGTGCAGGCAAGTCGAGCAGTGGCAACCACGCTCGATATACTTGAACAAGCGAGCCAAGTGGTTATCCTGGCGTCAGGAGTTCAAGTTTCAGGAGCGAGCGCAACAAGTCTTGCTGAGTATCTGGAAATGCGGAATATCAACGTTCAAGTGGATCAATTTGAGAACACCAAAAGTATTGGCAGTGATTTACTCGAAAGAAGCAGTCAAGCTGAAATAGACACACTAATTATGGGTGCTTACAGCAATAGCCATGAAGCAGAAACAATCCTTGGTGGTACAACGCAATATGTTGTCGACCAGTCAGAATTTCCGATTATTCTAGTACATTAAATCAAGCAAGAGCTTGAGTACTGAGTAAGCGTTTTATCAGCAGTATCGTATTAAGAAGGGATAGGACGCCATTAGAAGCGTGCGTGACGTTTTCACGTTTGTAAGTTAAGAACGGTAGCAATAACACTGGAGAGAACTACATGAAAAGTACTAAACGTGCCTTTATTGGCATAGCAAGCGCCGCAGCGCTGGCTGCATCCACTTTTAGTGGCGTAGCACATGCGTGGGAGCCCACCAAGCCAATCGATTTTGTCATCATGGCTGGCGCCGGTGGTGGCGCCGATCAGATTGCTAGATTCATTCAATCAGTTGCTGAAAAGAAAGATTTGACACCACGTCCTTTGATTCCCAATAATAAAGGCGGTGGTTCAGGTGCTGAAGCATTGATTGCCCTGAATGGCAGTAAAGACCCTGATCACACTATTCTAGTGACATTAAATTCATTTTTTACCACGCCACTTCGTCAAGCAGGTCTTGGCATCGATATCAGTACCTTTACACCTGTAGCAATGATGGGTGTTGATCCATTTGTTTTGTGGGTACACAAAGATCGGCAAATAAATACATTTGAAGATTGGCAGGCAGCTGTAAAAGAAGCCGATGGCGAATGGGTGATGGGTGGAACTGGTAAAGGCCAGGAAGACTCGCTTGTTACTACTTGGCTTGAGCAGAACTATGACCTCAAAATCAAGTACATCCCGTACAAGGGCGGTGGTGCCGTAGCCAAAGATCTCGCTGGTCAGCAGATTATGTCTTCAGTGAATAATCCTTCAGAAGCCAAAGGCTTTTTTCAAAATGGCGATGTAGTTCCATTGGTATCATTTTCTGATGAGCGCTTACCACTGGTTGACGGTGTACCAACTGTCAAAGAGCTTGGAAAGGACTTCAGTTACTACAACCAACGCGCCGTTGTTGGTGCGCCAGGAATGTCCGATGAAGCCGCTGCTTACTATCAGGATCTGTTTAAGACAATTTACGAGTCAGACGAATGGCAGGAGTACATGGCTTCAGAGAGTCTCTCACCCTTGTGGATGGGTGCTGATGAGCAGAAAGCTTATTGGGAAACTCAGGTAGCGCGTCATAAGGAACTGCTTGCCAAAATGGGTGAGTAATTTTTTTATCTCGAACTTTCTGTAATGTTACGTAGCTTATATAGGAGCCTGCCAAATGCGGCGTGCTGAGATTTCAATGGCGGTGTTGATGGCGTTCTTCTCCATATATCTTATGTGGAAGAGTACTGAGCTCAATATAGGCTATGTAAGTGATGAAGGACCGGGTGGTGGAGCTTGGCCATTTTGGTTGTCGGCCATAATGTTGGTATGCACAGGGTTTATTGCATACAACGGCTATAAGCGTCGATCTCCACCATCCCAGTCTGAAGAACCGCTGCTAGATCGCTATGGTATGAAAATGCTGTTGCTGGTTGGCGGAGGTATTTTTGGTTTTATAGCGCTAATAGATATAATTTCAATGTACGGTGCGATGTGTGTTTTTCTACTCTATTATCTGGGGTTTCTTGGTAGGCACTCTCTGCGCCTAACGTTAACGATTTCAATTCTTGCACCTATCATATTCTTCTTTTTCTTTGAAGCGCTGATGCGAATTACCATGCCTAAGGGGCTGCCATTTCTTGAGCCGTTGTTCAATTTCATGAACACAATAATTTATTAGTTCATGATTGACCTTCTGCACACCGTAAAGCCTTTTTTGTCCGGAGATACATAGCACCATGATGGAGATACTCGGAAGCCTTGGTGACGGCATTTTGCTGTCAATTCAACCTTTGAATCTGGCGCTGATACTCATTGGCGTTACTCTGGGTTTGTTTATTGGTGCTATGCCCGGACTGGGGTCTGTTAACGGCGTTGCCATACTTTTACCGATCACATTTTTAGTACCTCCTGGCTCAGCTATCATCTTTCTTGCTGCAATCTACTATGGCGCTATGTATGGTGGCGCTATATCGTCAATAACGCTGGGGATTCCGGGTGCTTCCACGGCGGTAGCAACCACATTCGATGGCAGGCCTTTAGCGATGCAAGGCCGTGCACGTCTTGCTCTGGTGACAGCTGCCATTGCATCATTCATTGGTGGCACAGTAGCAAATGTTTTCTTTACCGGTTTTGCACCGTTGCTTGCATCGGTGGCCTTAAGTTTTGGTCCGCCGGAAATATTTGCTTTAATGCTGTTGGCATTTGCCACTTTCGTTGGTCTGGGTGGTGATGACATACCGAAAACTATTTTCTCAATTTGTATTGGCCTTGTATTCGCATCTGTTGGTTTTGACGAAATTTCAGGTGAGCCTCGTTTGATCTTTGGGGGCATTACTGGCTTTCTTCATGGCATCAATTTTTTGGTGCTTGCTATTGGTGTATACGGTTTGGGAGAGATGCTCTGGACCATTGATAGTACGCGCGGCAAAATCACCACAACAGAAACCAAGATGACCATCAAAGGCACTGTCGATGACGCAAAGGAAGGGATGCGTCGCGGCTGGAAGGGCACAGCAATTGGTTCGGCACTGGGTTTCTTTGTAGGTATACTTCCTGCTGCCGGTGCTACACCGGGTTCATTGATGTCGTATGGCGTGGCCAAGTTATTGTCCAAGAACCCCGATGAATTTGGCAAAGGTCATCCAAGTGGTGTTGCAGCTCCAGAGGCTGCAAACAACTCTGCATCAACAGGTGCCATGCTGCCAATGCTCACACTCGGTATTCCGGGTTCCCCAACTACTGCAATTTTATTGGGTGGTATGGTTATCTGGGGATTGACACCGGGCCCAAGACTATTCACCGATCAGCCCGAGTTTGTTTGGGGCCTTATCGGTTCGTTTTATGTATCGAATATTGCAGCGGTTGTCGTTAACCTGGCTTTCATACCGCTTTTTATAGCCATGCTGCGTATGCCATTTACCATTCTTGCATCAATGATTTTTGTGTTGTCTGTTGTCGGTGGTTATGCGGCAACCAAAGATATGCACGATGTCTGGTTGATGCTGGGCTTCGGTTTTGCCGCGTTCTTTATGCGTAAGCTGGATTATCCTTTAGCACCAGCCGTACTGGCTATTGTGTTGGGGCCAATTGCTGAACCAACACTACGGCAATCTTTGTTGTTGTCATCTGGTGATCCTTCCATTTTCTTTACCCGACCAATTGCAGGCCCGATTACTGTAATTGCGATTATTTTGATTCTGTCACCAGTGCTCAAATTTTTCTGGGATCGAAAACGAGCCTCAGAATGACTGGTCAACACACAGCATGGAATCCGGGTTTGGAATCGGATATTCCTAGACACTTGTTGCCGCTGGTTACGTTGTTCAGGGAAAAAAACGGATTCGTTGACTACGACACTGCACGGGAGCTGTCCGATCTAACAGGTATAGGGGTGAATGCGCTTGTTGCGTTTCGTGCAGAGCGTCTGGTAGTACATAATTTATTGGTACGCGTTACTGCAGATTTGTCTGTACAGGATGGTCCGAGCTATGAAGAGCTGGGAATTAATCTTCGAGGCATGGTTGATGCTATTTACACAAAGTACATGCTGCCTGAAATGGATGCCATATGTGCGGTGTTTGGTGATGAAAAAGCGAAAGTTGAACACATTATCGCCACACAATTGTCGTTCAAAATATTTGCTGACAATAATGCTGACGCACAGCAAGTCAAAACACCTTCGTTGCTGTCCAGAATACTTGCAAAAAAACCGGCTAGTAAAGGATTAGCCTTGAACAGCGAGCCCAGAGAAATTCTGGCAATAAACGAGTGGACAAGATTAGCCGAATGTGAGAACAGTGAGCTGAATATAGCCTGCTATCGCGCACTAGCTAAAACGGTCAATCTTATTGTTGGTAATCACGGTAGATTGCGCATACAGCACAAGCTGCTCACAAATATAGTAACCAACGACGTATGTAACCACTATGTAGCTGATGTTCTCAATGATTTTATAGAGCCACTATGGAACGATGCTGTAGAAAGTGAAGGGTATAGACGTCTTCCTGTGCAAAGCAAACCTGTTGTCATGAATGTCAAAGGTGCATCAGCTTCTGGCAAGAGCACTATTCGACCCAATCAAAGGCAGTTAGCGGGCAAGCTGAATATCCCATGGGATGATTTTGCTTTGATTAGTCCCGACTATTGGCGCAAGTATTTATTGGATTATCAATCGTTGGGAGAGGATTACAAGTACGGTGCCATGTTGACGGGAACCGAACTGGAAATAATAGACAAAAAGCTTGATCGGTATATGGCAGGTAAGCAAGCCAAAGGTACGATGTCACACTTGCTTATTGACCGATTCCGTTTTGATAGTTTTACACTCGATATTGATAGAACATCCGACAGCAAGTTGTTGTCGCGCTTCGGCGAAGAGGTCTATCTGTTTTTCATGGTTACATCACCTTCGGAGACTGTAGAAAGGGCATGGTTGAGAGGCAAAGAGACAGGACGGTATAAGGCCGTTGATGACCTTCTCTATCATAATGTAGAAGCCTTTACGGGAATGCCTGCACTATTTTTATCGTGGGTTAATTCGAAAGACAGAAAAGTGCATTTTGAGTTTCTCGATAACGATGTGCCGTTGGGCACGCTACCCAAAACAGCGGCGTTTGGCTGGAATGGAATTATGACCATTCTTGATTTGAAACTTATGTTGAATGTAGACCGTTATCGTCACGTCGACATCACCGCAAAGCACCCCCGGCAAGTATTAAAAGCGGGTGATGCAGAAATCGGCAGCTATACCGATTTTGTACTGAGGTGCTCGCAGACAGTTAGTCGTCTTGATTTTGCAGATCAGCACACCCTGGATATTTATGCCACCGTTAAAGATGGAAAGTTGCTTTGGTGGGACGATGACTACATTTCGCAGAACACTGCAGATGCCGCTTTGCAGAAAATCCTGAAAGTATTTGGTTTTTCCGGTAAGCCATGTGAGTCGTCGCAGGAGACGGTTGCTGCAACTATTGATCACAGCAAAGAACGCCATTTTTTAGTTGGACAATACGGGATGCAGCAGCAAGAAGCTGTGCATTGAACCTGATGTGTATAGAGCACAGATTGTGCGCATCACTTATCCGGGGTCGTTGTTGGGTAAGAAACAGGGTGAAGTTCGACTATGCGCGGTTGTTGTTAGATGTATAAAGCATTACCCGTGGGGTGGTTCAAAGCTGATCGCCTGAGCCGCAGGCGTCACTGAACAGAAGATGTAAATATATTCAGACCAAAAAAACCAATTATAATCCAATATTAATTGGATATGATTTGTTCAAATTAAACGAAAATGTTAGTAAATGCTGGTAATTGCCATTAAATGTGTACAATCAGACAAGATTGAATCTCTAGAATATTAGGGCTTCAAAAGCCGAATTAATCCAAAATTATTCCGAATGAATACCAATTTGGAATGTAACGACAGAGTGGGGAATGCGACGTGAATGATATTGATATTGCGCAAGCGGCGACGATCAAACCGATTGGAGAGATTGCTGACAAATTGGGTATACCCAATGATGCGCTGATGCCGTATGGCCACACTAAAGCCAAGGTAGATCTGAAATACATAGAAACCTTGAAAGATAAGCCGAACGGCAAGTTAATCCTGGTTACTGCTATCACCCCGACACCAGCCGGTGAAGGTAAGACCACTACATCGGTTGGACTAACTGATGGGCTTAATCGTATTGGCAAGAAAGCCATGGTGTGTTTGCGCGAGCCCAGTCTGGGTCCGTGTTTTGGAATGAAAGGTGGTGCCGCTGGTGGCGGGTATGCTCAGGTTATTCCAATGGAAGACATCAACCTGCATTTCACCGGTGACTTTCATGCCATTACATCTGCGCACAGTTTGCTCTCGGCACTGATTGATAACCACATTTATTGGGGCAACGCAGCGGGCATTGACTCGCGTCGAGTTGCATGGCGCCGTGTGGTAGACATGAACGACAGATCGTTGCGACAAATTACCAGTTCACTCGGTGGGCCCGGTAACGGATACCCACGTCAAGATGGCTTCGACATTACTGTGGCCTCGGAAGTTATGGCAATCTTTTGTCTGGCTACCAGCATTGAAGATCTAACCGAGCGGCTCGGCAAAATAGTGATTGCTTATACGCGCGAGCGTGAGCCAATTCGCGCTGAAGCAGTTATGGGGCCTGGCCCAATGGCTGTGCTGTTAAAGGATGCGATCAATCCAAATCTGGTACAAACACTAGAGCATAACCCGGCGTTTATTCATGGCGGACCGTTTGCAAACATCGCTCATGGTTGTAACTCTGTCATCGCCACAACCTCTGCTCTGAAGCTTGCAGACTACGTTGTTACTGAAGCAGGTTTTGGCGCAGACCTTGGTGCGCAGAAATTTTTCGACATTAAATGTCGTCAAGCCGGACTCAAGCCAGATGCGGTTACTCTGGTCGCTACGGTTCGAGCTTTGAAGATGCACGGTGGTGTTGCCAAGGACGATCTTGGCAATGAGAATGTGAAAGCGGTTACCGATGGCTGCACCAATCTGGAAAGACACATCGAAAACGTGCAATCGTTTGGTGTGCCAGTGGTTGTTGCTATCAATCGTTTCTCTGCCGATACCGATGCCGAGATGAAAGCTGTTCGTGATGCTTGTGACAAGTTCGGTGTAAAAGCGATTGATGCGAATCACTGGGCTGAAGGTGGCGCTGGAACCGAAGCGCTTGCAGCTGAGGTTGCAAGACTTGCAGATAGTGGTGAAGCCAAATTTGCTCCGTCGTATCCTGATGACATGCCGTTGATGGATAAGGTTCGTTCAGTCGCAACCAAGTTCTATCGTGCTGATGATATCGCTGTTGATCAAAAAACCATGACGCAAGTTGCTGAGCTCGAAGCGCAGGGTTTTGGCAATTTACCAGTATGTATAGCGAAAACGCAATACAGCTTCTCGGTTGACCCGAATGCCAAAGGTGCACCTACCGGGCATATTTTACCTGTGCGTGAAGTTCGGTTATCGGCTGGGGCCGGGTTTGTCGTCGTGGTTTGTGGTGACATCATGACTATGCCGGGATTGCCTCGCGAACCCGCGGCGAACAGAATCAAGATGAATGCTAAAGGCGTTGTGGAAGGGTTGTTCTAATAATGTCAACCACTGCTGATAATGTGCCAGCGCGTAAACGCCGGAAGAAAAAAGGTCAGGGCAAGGGTCGTGCGGTTGATATCAATGCACTAATCCAGATACGTGAACTGCTCGGCGATGCACAAAGGCGACCAGATTTACTGATCGAGTTTCTGCACTTGATACAAGACAAGTATGGACATCTGTCTTCTTTGCATTTGGTTGCGCTTGCTCATGAAATGAAGCTGGCTCCTGCTGAAGTGTATGAGGTCGCCACGTTCTACCATCATTTTGATGTCGTAAAAGATGATCAACCTGCGCCAGCAGCGATAACTGTAAGAGTTTGCGATTCTGTTAGCTGCGAGTTGAACGGTGCCAATGAATTGATCACCGAGTTGAAAAGTGCACTAGGAGATGGCGTACGTGTTCAACCGGTGCCGTGCATAGGTCGTTGTGCTGAAGCACCTGCAGCAGTGGTTGGTTTTAACACGGTCGACAAAGCAACCGTAGAATCCGTAAGCGATGTAGTTAAGTCAGGCAAGTTGGTTGCGGAGAATCCACAAGCACATATCGGATTCGATGACTATCAAGCCAAAGGCGGTTATGCCACAGCGACGTCGGTAAATTCAGGCAAGCCGGCTGTTGCAAATATCATAGAACTTATGAAAAACAGTGGGCTGCGAGGCCTCGGAGGGGCTGGCTTCCCAACCGGTACAAAGTGGGACATTGTTTCATCGCAGCCCGGCCCGCGATATATGGCGGTCAATATTGACGAGGGTGAGCCCGGCACGTTTAAAGATCGCCACTATATAGAGAAAGACCCCCACCGTTTTTTTGAAGGTATGCTAATCGCGGCCAGTGTGGTTGGTATTGAAAAAATCTGGGTGTACACCCGTGATGAATATGCCTTGGGCCGACAAATACTGGAACAGGAATTAGCCAAACTGCAAGCCAATCCGCCCTACGACTTGCCCTATATCGAATTACGTCGGGGTGCAGGTGCCTACATTTGCGGAGAAGAATCTGCGATGATTGAATCGATTGAAGGCAAGCGCGGATTGCCAAGGCTGCGCCCACCGTTTGTTGCTCAAGTTGGTTTGTTTGGTCGGCCCACACTTGAACACAACTTTGAAACGCTGTATTGGGTTCGCGATTTTATCGAAAAAGGCACTGAGTGGTTTACCAGCGAAGGTCGGAATGATCGGGTTGGACTACGTAGTTTTTCTGTATCTGGTCGGGTTAATAAACCCGGTGTGCATTTTGCGCCTGCAGGGATAACCATGGAACAACTTATTGAAGAGTATTGTGGTGGCATGCTCGAGGGTCACTCGTTCTATGCCTACTTCCCCGGAGGTGCATCGGGTGGGATACTACCGGCGTCAATGGGCAACATACCACTCGACTTTGACACATTGCAGGAATACGGTTGTTTCATAGGGTCTGCTGCTATCGTTGTTCTATCTGATAAAGACACAGCTCGGCAAGCGGCGTTAACGTCCATGCGGTTTTTTGAACATGAGTCGTGCGGACAATGCACACCATGCCGCGTAGGCACCAGTAAGGCTGCCGCTTTAATGGCTGAAGATAACTGGAATCTGGAGCAACTCGAAGATTTGGCTACGGTTATGGAAGATGCATCAATATGTGGTCTGGGGCAAGCAGCGCCAAATCCGTTAAGAAGTGTCATCAAGCACTTTGCGCATGAACTTAACCAGGAGGCCAGTAGCTAATGGCGGCCAATCCAGAAGATGTGATTTCAACCGTTAGTTTTGAGCTAAACGGAAAACTGGTAGACGCCTTTGCAGGCGAATCGATATTGCAGGCAGCCAAGCGTGCCGGCGTCGACATTCCGCATCTTTGCTTCAAAGAAGGGATGCGTGCAGACGGAAATTGTCGCGCCTGTGTCGTTGAGATTGAAGGCGAACGCGTGCTGCAACCTTCGTGCGTTAGACAACCAACGGAAGGGATGAAGGTTAATACCACTAGCGAACGAACGATCAAATCACAAAAACTGGTACTTGAAATGTTGCAGGCCGACGTTTCAGATACCGTTTATTCGGTTGAATCCGAGCTCGACTTCTGGTCGAAGAAACTCGATGTCGGGAAGCCAAGATTTGCAGCAAGGCAACAAGTCAGGGCTGACTTGTCGCATCCTGCAATTGCCGTGAACATGGATGCTTGCATACAATGCACGCGTTGCGTTCGAGCCTGTCGAGAAGTGCAGGTTAATGATGTAATCGGGATGGCGTATCGTGGCAGCCATGCAGAAATTGTGTTCGATCTTGGTGATGACATGGGGGCCAGTTCGTGTGTTGCTTGTGGCGAATGTGTACAAGCATGTCCAACTGGTGCATTAATGCCTGCACAAAATGTAGGTCTGGAAGAAATCGATAAAAAAGTTGATTCGGTCTGTCCATACTGCGGTGTTGGTTGTCTGCTTACATTCAATGTTAAAGATAACAAAATTCTGTACGTTGACGGGCGAGATGGTCCAGCAAACAAAAGCCGCTTGTGTGTCAAGGGTCGTTATGGTTTTGACTATCTTGCACATCCGGAAAGGCTGACAAAACCACTAATACGAAAGGCGGGTATACCTAAAGGATTGAACGAACATTTCGACCCGGCAGATACCTCAAAAATGTTTCGCGAAGCGAGTTGGGAAGAAGCACTTGAACTTGCTGCGAATGGTCTTAACAAGATTAAAGCTGAACACGGACCATCCGGGTTAGCAGGGTTTGGATCGGCGAAAGGCAGTAATGAGGAAGCTTATTTGTTTCAAAAGCTGGTTCGCACCGGTTTTGGCACGAACAACGTTGATCACTGTACTCGCCTGTGTCACGCGTCAAGTGTTAGCGCACTGCTCGAAGGTGTTGGCTCTGGAGCGGTATCCAATCAGGTGGCCGATGTTTCCGAAGCGGAAGTACTGGTCGTGATTGGTGCTAACCCCGCTGGTAACCACCCGGTTGCAGCAACGTTCATGAAGAACGCGGTGAAAGCCGGCAAAACACTCATTGTCATGGATCCGCGAAGCACTGATTTGTCTCGCCATGCAGATTATATGTTGCAGTTTAAGCCAGACACTGATGTTGCTATGCTCAACGCGATTATGTTCACCATCATTGAAGAAAATCTGGTGGACAAAGATTTTATTGAAAAGCGGACAGAAGACTATGCATCGCTAAAAGATAACGTACAAAACTATAGCCCGGAAAAAATGGAATCCATCTGTGGTATTCCTGCGGAAAAACTCAGAGAAGTTGCTCGCGTTTTTGCCAATTCGACAGGCTCAATGATTTTCTGGGGAATGGGCGTATCACAACACATTCACGGAACTGACAATGCGCGTTGTCTGATTGCTCTGTGCATGATCACCGGTCAAATCGGTCGGCCTGGCAGTGGCTTGCATCCGTTGCGTGGCCAGAATAATGTGCAAGGTGCATCTGATGCCGGACTTATTCCAATGATGTTTCCCGATTACCGGCGTGTGGACAATGCAGAGGCGCACGCATACTTCAGTGAATTCTGGAATACAGAACTCGACGCGGTACCTGGTCTCACTGTTGTGGAAATTATGCATGCGGTGCTTGCCGGAAATTTGCACGGGATGTATATCATGGGTGAAAACCCGGCCATGTCCGATCCGAACCTGAACCATGCGCGCGAAGCCTTGTCCAGTTTGAAGCATCTTGTGGTTCAGGATTTGTTCCTGACTGAAACAGCTGCCTTCGCCGATGTTGTTCTGCCAGCATCAGGCTGGGCTGAAAAAGACGGTACAGTGACTAACACTGACAGACGAGTTCAGATGGGCCGTCAGGCGCTGGATTTACCAGGGGAGGCCAAACACGATTTATGGATATTGCAGGAACTGGCGAATCGACTCGGGCTGGATTGGAAATACGATCACGTCTCTGATGTGTATGAAGAAATGCGTCAGGCAATGCCGAGCATCACTGGCATTAGTTGGGATCGCCTGCAAGCTGCTGACTCGGTGACTTATCCCTGTGCAGATGCAAACGACCCTGGTCAGCCAGTGGTGTTTCAGGACTCGTTTCCAACGCCTAGTGGTAAGGCCAGATTAGTACCAGCAACCATCATTACAGCTGATGAGACAACTGACAATGAGTATCCGTACGTGCTTATGACGGGTCGGCAACTTGAACATTGGCATACCGGCACGATGACGCGACGATCACGAGTGCTCGATGCCGTTGAACCAGAGGCTGTGATAACGCTCAATCCTGACGATCTGCTCGCGCTGAATATCGAAGCTGGCGGGCTAGTCAAAGTCACCTCGAGGCGCGGTGAAATCACGGCGACCGCGCGTAGTGATGCAGGCCTGAGCAGTGGCGAAATATTCATCCCGTTTTGCTATCACGAGGCAGCTGCAAACTTACTCACCAATGAAGCGCTTGATCCTTTCGGAAAAATACCCGAATTCAAATATTGCGCAGTTCAGGTGCAATCGGCCTGATTAAGTTGCGTTCATTCAGTTGAAAGACGTTTTGTCTTTCAACAAATGTAAATACGTGCGGCACGTCTAAAATTACCATGCGCCATTATCTAAACAGGTAGTGGCGCGAAATCCCCATCTGCAACACAATGTCGTAACGTCTATAGCGTTACACACACTATCTAATACATTCCGGTAGTATGAGTTCCGTTTTGACTTTAACGCCTTCAAATCCTAGAAAAACATGCTAAAAATAGTGTCATTTATCTTGCTGTTTATCTGCACCACAACGGTGTACGCATTGTCTGCACCTGGTATTGCAGTGACGGCAGCAGGTGACGGGAAGGTTCGAATCACGGTACTGCAAGGCGCTGAAGCCAGTGGCTACAACGTGTATTTTAATGGCAGTTATCTGAGCACCCAGCGCCTGGAGCAGGGTAGCGACAACTTCGTTTTCGATGGCGTGCCCGGAGCCTATTGTGTAGCTAGCTTTGCATCTGTTGATGGTGTGGTCGATTACAGCCCGTGCAGCGCATCGGTTACTTTGCAAACCACCGATCCGGCACCAAGCGCACCCGGAAATTTTCGTGCAACCTTATATTCGAGCACGGTTGCGGAACTGTTTTGGGATGCATCGATAGATGATGGATCGGTGGAGTTGTACGAGATTACCCGCGATTCTCAATTAGTAGCAAGTGTTAACGGCCGAAGCTATTTTGAGCCTTCACTGGCAGCGAACAGCGGCTACAACTACTCCATCGTTGCAGTGGATAATGAAAGTAATCGCAGCGACGCTGCAACGCTAAATCTTGACACTGGAACCGGCTCAAACCAACCGGCACCAGTGGATTCGGGTGACTCATCTGTGCCATCGGTACCCGGTAATCTGCGCGGTACTTTCTACTCCAGTACAGCAGCGGAAATATTCTGGGATGCATCGTTCGATGACAACGGCGTGGCGTCCTATGAAATTCGCCGCGACGGTGAGGTGATTGCTCAGATCGACGGGCGAAGTTACTGGGAGCCGGCAATCGATCGCAACCAGAGTTATTTCTATGAAGTGGTTGCCGTCGACTTTAACGGTAATCGCAGCAATGCGGCACAGCTAACGCTTGGCAACGGTGCAGCTACTGAAGATAATCAAGAGCCGCAGCAAAGTAATCAACTGGCACTGCAACTACCAGCCAATCGTTTCAACTTGGAAGAAGGCGCTAGCGCAGCTTTGTTTGTGCCGTTTTCTGTTGTCAGAAGCAGTGACAATAACCGTGCTGTAAATTTGAGTTTGCGTGCAGAGCACCCGTCCAGCGAGTCGGAATTTAGCTACCAAATAGAACCATCGAATCTGTCGCAGAGCGCATCGGGTGTCACATTGGAAGTGCGGCTCGCGGTAGGTGCTGCACCGCTGGATTTTCACGAGCGCCGATTTATTCTTTCTGCTACTGACGGTGACAATGTGCAGGAAGCCCGCATTATTTTTGATGTGAAGCCGGTTAAAGCACCCGATGTGTATTTACTCGCCGGGCAAAGTAATATGGAAGGCTCCAGTGAAATGTTTGCGAAAAATTCGAATCCTGGTGGGCCTGACGAATTAATTGATCGTATTAAACAACTGAACGTTAAATCGAACAGCCAGGATGTATTTCAACAAGAGTGGCAATTTACTGATGAGTTTGCCAACACCAGCACACCGCGATTTATTATTGCAGAAGACCCATTGCATGAACCTCGTGCACCCGGGCGATTCTCTAAGGAAGCTCAATTTATAGGCATGGGTTTGTCGTTCGCAAAGGCTGCGTTGCCGCATACCTCGCAGCAAATCTATCTGGTGCCTGCTGCCTGGTCAGCTACCGGTTTTTGTGCAGGTGCGTCGGATGGCTTGTCGTGGAATGCGGAGCAAACACCGGAAAATTTTCTCGGGGGTAAATTATTGGCCGACCGTGCCTTAACGCGATTGAACATGACGCTGCGTGAAACCGGAGGTGTATTCAGAGGTATTCTGTGGCATCAGGGTGAAGCTGATTCGAACAACAACGATTGCGCTAATCGCTATCAGGATAATTTAAAAAAGCTGGTATCCCGTTTTCGAACGGAAGCACTCGAAGACCCTCGTGGTGCAGGAGCGCGAGGTCCTGATGCGAAAATCCCGTTTATCGTCGGGTCAATGTCTAAGGGCTCCGATGATCGTGCTTCATTTGCCTCGTTCGGCGCGACCAAGTCGATTGTAGATACGGTACACCGAAATATTGCCAGTAGCATTTCACACGCCGAATTCAGCAACAATGACGATCTGCAACCTCCAGCCTATCCGTGTGGCTCAGGAAGCTGCATACATTTTGGTGCTGCTGCCTATCGACTCATGGGAACTCGCTATCATGATGCATTGCGTCGTATAATTGCCCGCTGACGGTCGCGCACAGTAGCGCTGCCAAGCTACAGATGCAAGCGATTGATGAACCAGACAGATGTGAAGTTGGTAGGAGATGTTGGTGGAACCAATGCGCGGTTTGCATTGCTTGATGAGCATCAACAACCGGTACAGGCAAGAACGTATGCGGCGGCCCACTATGACAGCATGGCCGATGCAATGCGGCAGTATTTTACTGATCTCTCCATAAAAGCGCCATCATCGGCGGCTATTGCAGTAGCCACTCGGGTTCTGGACGACAACGTCAACTTTACTAACAACGAAAAATGGTCTTTTTCTATTGCTGGTCTGGCTGACGAGCTGCAGATTGCCAATTTACAGGTGATCAATGACTTTACCGCGCTGGCCCTGTCAGTTCCGCATCTTTCTAATGCAGCTCTTCGTCAGGTTGGCCAGGGCGTGGCCGTGCCGGATGAACCGATTGGTGTTGTCGGGCCGGGCACCGGATTCGGTGTCTCAGGCATTATTCCGCTCGGTAACGATAAAGGCCAGTGGCGAGCGTTGAACTCGGAAGGTGGTCACTGTTCAGCATCTGCCAGCACACCACGAGAAATAGCGCTCCTGACGCTTTTCACTGGTTGGTTTGGACACGTATCATTCGAGCGTTTTCTGTCAGGTCCGGGCCTGGTTAATATTGTGAAGGCGCTGCGCGAAATTGACGGTCTTGCAACTGTCGACTACCAGCCCGAAGCGGTAACGCGTGATGGTTTGAGTAAGACCGACCCGCACTGCACCGAGGCGCTCGAGATCTTCTGTTCTTTGCTCGGTTCTTACGCAGGCGACCTTTCGCTCATTCTTGGCGCATCGGGTGGTGTGTACGTCGGCGGTGGC
>Ga0114956_1001336_pt1 | contig 19301 bp, 22 predicted proteins | sample MaitaG_FD_87304 | JGI IMG/M metagenome (GOLD analysis project Ga0114956, IMG submission 87304) | Marine algal microbial communities from Maine, USA - Maine_Asex2 metaG | ecosystem: Host-associated > Algae > Red algae > Unclassified | place: Maine, USA | collected 2015-01-05 | reverse complement strand
TTGATGCCCCAGTAGAACTTCGTCGACACAACGTATGCGTCGCGATCCCAGCCGAGACGGCCGAGGGCCCGACCCATGATGCGCTCCGACTCGCCGCCGGCATAGGCCTCGGCATTGTCGAAGAAGTTCACCCCCGCATCCCAGGCGGCGCTCATAGCCGCTTCCGCCGAGCCATCGTCGAGCTGGGTGTCGAACGTGACCCAGCTGCCGAACGACAGTGCGCTGACCTGCAAACCGGACCGACCAAGGTTTCTGTATTCCATCGGGCCAGCGTAGGTCATGACATCGACCGGCGGAGAGGGCCCGCTCGACGCTGTGCGAAGATGGCATATGACCCTCCTGATCACCGGTGGTACCGGATTCATCGGCGCCGAGATTGTCCGCATGCTCGTCGCGCAGGGGCGCAGCGATATTGTCGTCGCTCATCGTTCCGGGAACTTTGATCGCATCGCTGAAGTGCTCGATCAGGTCGAGACAGTCCAGGCCGATCTCGCCGACGATGGCGCCATCGAACAGCTGATCGCCGACACACAACCGTCCGAGCTGTTTCACTTCGGGGCGACACTCACCGGCCCGGGTGAGGCCGATCCGAAAGCGCTCCTGCAGTCGAACGTCTCGGGGGTCATCACGCTGTTCGAAGCGGCGCGAGCGGCCGGCACCCGCCAGATTATCTTCGCCAGCAGTATCGGAACATACGGCCGCGACATCAAGCGCGGCGAGCCGATCACCGATCGCAGCCTGCAGCGGCCGAACACGTTGTACGGCGCCACGAAAGTCTTCGCCGAGAACCTCGGCGGCTACTACCGCACCGCCCACGGGTTCGATTTCCGGGGTCTGCGCTATCCGTCGATCGTCGGCCCGGGTGTCACAACTCCCAGTCTTGCCCAATACACGAGCTGGATGATCGAAGCCGCTGCCGAAGGTCGACCGTTCGAGGTCTGGACCGGGCCCGACACGATCGTGCCGATCCTGCATTACAAGGACGCGGCCAAGGCTGCGATCGACCTAGCCGCCGCCCCGATCGACGACATCAAAACAATCAACTACCTCGTCGACTGCGCGGGACCGACTCCGACTGCGGGTCAGATACGAGACGCGATCGTGGTCCGGCTACCCGACGCCCAGATCACGTTCGAGCCCGATCCCGAGGCGGCCATCGCGTTGTCTCGCAACCTCACGATCGATGACTCGTTCGCTCGCGCCGAATGGAACTGGCAGGCCGACTACGACCTTGCCGCCATGGTCGATGACATCTTCAACCAGGTCGCCGCTCGAACCTGATCGGCCGGTTAGCGCCCGGCTAGAACATCTGACTGCAGTGCGGGGCCCGCGGCCACCATGCCATGCGGTCGAGCAGAACGACCGCATCGGGCGATCCCGAGATTCGCCCCGCTCGCTGTAGTCGAACCGCCGACGTGCCGCCAAGGTAGAGCGCGCCGAGTTCAGCGATACCGAGCGTGACCTCGGCAGCCGCCGAGCTCGCGGTGCAGGTTGCCCGGCCCGCATCGATTGCGAGTTCCCATCGGCCGCCGTCGTCGCGGGTGTCGTCGACAACGTCGAGCACCAGCCGACCATCGGTCGACCACGCACGAGCCTCAAGCGACCGCTTCACATCGAGAATCCTCAACCAAAGCGCGTCGACGGAGGTTGCGGCGAACAGCCGCGGCTCATCCGCTTCGATCAATATCGGCTCATCGACTGGCATGTTCCACCAGCCGACGTTTGGAAACAGATCGACGTTCGCCACGAACGACCAGAGCGCCCGTCGAGCATCGTCGTCGACGGCGACCAACTCGTCGATCGCCACCTTGCCGGCGGCAGTTTTTCCGCTCCAGTCCGCCTTCTGCCGGTAAAGCAAATAGCCGCGCACCCCGCCGGTGTCTTCGGCCACAACGATGCGCCGCGCCGACATACCGCCGCGGTGCTCGGGCAGATCACCGAGCGTTCGGTGCTGCCACCATGCGTCGTTTCGGCTCAAGGTGCCGGCGACGACCTGTTGCTGGTGGGCATATACGGATCGCAGCATCGCCTCGGCCTCGGTCGCTTCAACGAACCGGCATCGAATCGAATCGGGGCCGGCCGGCAACGTGACTGCGTCGGACCGGAACTCAGTTTCGACTGACCAACTGGCGATGCCGTAACCAAAGCGTCGATAGATCGCCGACTCTGACGCCCGCAGGCCCGCGATCGGCTGGCCCATTTCGACCGCCTGATCGAGGTGCCGGGTCATCATTTTCGACAACAGACCCTGCCGTCGATGCGACGGCAGGACCGTCACGATGGTCGTGCCGCCCATCGGAAGCGACGCGCCGCCAGGAACGGTCAGGTCGAACGCAAATGATCCGAACGTGCCCACATAGCGGCCATTATCGACTGCTGCGAGACACGTCTCGATCGGAAAGATCGCCCGGGAGGCCGCCAGCGCTTCAGGCGTCTCGATTTGGTCCTCGCCAAACCCGAGCCCGAAGGCATTCCGGAAATCAGCGAACTCTGACTTTTCGATGCCTCTGATCTCGACCATGGTCGCGACCCTAGACCCCCGGTGAGGGTGGGTCGGCGCCAATTGGCAGTCCAAGAAGGGCCGCGAAAAAGAGCTCCGCCCGGCGCTGCATCAGCGGCGCCGGGCGATATCCGTTCTTCCAAGGGGACGACTAATCGTTCAGGATGAACGTGACTTTCATGTTGACCCGGTACTCGACGATCTCGCCGTCGTTGACGACGACCTTCTGGTCTTGCACCCACGCGCCGGTGACGTTGTGGAGCGTCTTGGCTGCTCGCTCAACACCGACCTTTACGGCGGCATCGAATCCATCGGGTGACGAAGCGACGATCTCGGTTACGCGTGCGACAGTCATGGGTACTCCAGAAAGTGTGAGTTATCGGGTGTTAGGCAGCGGCTGCGACCTGCAGCCGAACGTCGGCCCGGCGAAGTGCTGCAGCAGCGTCGGCGTCGTCGCCATCAGCTGCCAAAGCCTGTTCGGCACGTTGCCTCGCCGCTTGAGCGCGGCCGACATCAATATCGTCGGCGAACTCCGCGGTGTCGGACAGAATCGTGCAGTGGTCGTCTGCGATCTCGACAAACCCTCGGTGCAACGCCAGGCGTTTCATCGAGCCATCGGTCAGGTAGATACGCGCTTCGGCGACCCCGAGCACACCGACGAACGGGACGTGACCGGGCTGGAACCCGATCTCGCCGTTCGTTGTTCGAACGATGAGCTCTTTTGCCTCGCCCGTGTAGACGATGCGTTCCGGTGAGACCAGTTCGACCTCGATAGACATGAGCGAAACCCTTAGGCGCTTGCGGCCAGCTCGGCCGCTTTGCGCTCGACCTCTTCGCCGCCGCCGACCATGTAGAACGCCTGCTCAGGCAGGTGATCGAAGTCACCGTTGACGAGGGCCTCGAAGGAGTTGATCGTGTCGTCGATGCCGGTGAAGACACCGGGCTGACCGGTAAAGATCTCGGCCACGAACATGGGCTGACTCAGGAAGCGCTGGACCTTACGAGCCCGGTCGACCGTCACACGATCTTCTTCGGAAAGTTCGTCGAGACCAAGAATTGCGATGATGTCCTGCAGCTCCTTGTAGCGCTGGAGAATCTCCTGCACCCGACGGGCCACGTTGTAGTGACGCTCACCGACAACCTCGGGGGCGAGAATCGTCGAGGTCGACGACAGCGGATCGACCGCCGGGTAGATGCCGAGCGAGGCGATGTCACGGCTCAGCTCGGTGGTGCCGTCGAAGTGGGTGAACGATGTGAACGGTGCGGGATCGGTGTAGTCGTCAGCGGGCACGTACACGGCCTGCAGCGAGGTAATCGACTTGCCTCGGGTTGAGGTGATGCGCTCCTGCAGCTGGCCCATTTCGTCGGCCAGCGTGGGCTGGTAACCCACAGCCGATGGCATACGACCAAGCAGGGTCGACACCTCGGAACCGGCCTGCACGAAGCGGAAGATGTTGTCGATGAACAGCAGCACGTCCTGGTTCTGCACGTCACGGAAGTACTCGGCCATGGTCACACCGGCCAGCGCAACACGAAGGCGCACCCCTGGTGGCTCATCCATCTGACCGAAGACCAAGGCGGCCTTATCGAGCACGTTCGACTCTTCCATTTCGAGGAGGAGGTCGGTGCCTTCACGAGTGCGCTCGCCAACACCGGCGAACACCGACACACCACCGTGCTGGGTGGCGACTCGGTTGATCATCTCGGTGATGAGCACGGTCTTACCCACACCCGCACCGCCGAATAGGCCGATCTTGCCGCCCTGCTTGTACGGCGTCAGAAGGTCGATGACCTTGATGCCGGTTTCGAACATCTGCGAAGACGGTTCGAGCGAATCGAACGACGGAGCCGGGCGGTGAATCTCCCAACGCTCATCGATATTCACTTCGGAGATGTCGACATCGAGCGGTTCGCCGGTCACGTTCCAGACGTGGCCAAGCGTGACATCGCCGACCGGCACCTGGATGCCGGCGCCGGTGTTCTTCACAACGCTGCCGCGCTTGAGACCATCGGTGGCCTTTAGGGCGACGACTCGGGCGCGGTTATCGCCGAGCTGCTGAGCGACCTCACCGAGGATCGTGGTGACTTCACCCTCGATCTCTACTTCGATGGACACCGCGTGGTTGATCTCAGGGAGCGCACCAGCGGGGAACTCGACATCGATCACCGGACCAGCAATCGAGACGACCCGGCCGTCCTTAAGAATGGGGTTGGCGTCAATAACGGACATGCTTCTTATCTCCTGCTCGGTCCTAGTAATCGGCAGCGGCTGGGGCGGCCAACTGCGTGATGATCTGCTTGATGTCGCCGTCGTCCTCGTCGCCGCCGAGGGCCTCGGCACCGCCGACGATCTCCATGATCTCGGTGGTGATGGCATCCTGGCGGGCCCGGCTGAGCTCGCGGCCCAGGTCGATGATGAGGTCTTCTGCGTTGTCGGTGGCGGACTTCATGGCCCGCTGACGGTTGGCGTGCTCCGATGCCGAGGCATCGAGCAGCGCGGAAAAGAGGCGGCTCTCGACGTAGCGAGGCAGCAGTGACTCAAGAACACTGTCGGCCGATGGTTCGAACTCGAACTCGGCCCGGCTCGCACCGTCGCCACCACCTTCGGCGGCGATCATGCTCATGCTCTGCAACGGCAAGAACTGGCGCACGGCCAGCTTCTGGGTGCCCATCGAGACGAACTCGGTGAACACCAGCACGACCTGATCGATGTCGCCATCGATGAAGTCGGCGCTGACGCGCTCGGCGATCTCGCGGGCGTTCTCGTACGTTGGCGTGTCGCTGATGCCTTCGTAGAACGCATCGATCTTGTAGTTGCGAAAGCGGAAGTAATCGCGGGACTTCTTGCCGATGAGAATCAACGAGTAGTCGACGCCCTTCGCCGTGTTGTCCATGAGTTCCCGCTCGGCGGCGCGGATCACGGTCGAGTTGTACGGACCGGCCAGGCCACGATCGCTGGTGATGATCACGTACGCGATCTTGCGAACCTGCTCGGGGGTTTCGAGCAACGGGTGCGTCGCGCTTGCGCCGCCCTTCGCTAGATCCTCGATGACACCGGTGATTTTGGCGGCGTACGGCCGAGCCTCGTTGGCTCGCTTCTGCGCCTTCACCACACGCGTCGCAGCGATGAGCTCCATCGCGCGCGTGATCTTCTTGGTGCTCTGGACGCTGCTGATACGGCGCCGAAGGACTCGCTCTTTACCACCGGGCATGAATCAGTGATCCTGTTCCCGGGCGATGTCGGTCTCGGGCAGCGTGACGTCGGAATCGACGACGCTGGTCGAGGCATCACCTTGGGCGGTCGCTTCTGGCGTCGGGACGCCGACCTCGGCACTGGCTTCGAACTGACCGGCGAACGCCGCTACGACGGATTCGAGTTCGTCTTCGTCGACCTTGCCGCTCTCGCGAATGTTGTCGAGCATCGCTCCGTGACGGCTGCCGACATAAGCGAGCAGCTCGGACTCGAACCGGGCGACATCTTCGACCGGAATCTTGTCGAGGTGACCGCGGGTACCGGCGTAGAGCGAGACGACCTGATTCTCGACCTTCATCGGCGAGCTCACGCCCTGCTTCAGAAGTTCGGTCAGGCGGTAGCCACGGTCGAGCTGGGCCTGTGACACGGCGTCGAGGTCGGAACCGAATGACGCGAAGGCCTCGAGTTCACGGAACTGCTGGAGGTCAGACTTCAGCGTGCCGACCGCGGTCTTCATGGCCTTGATCTGGGCGGCCGAACCGACTCGGGACACGGACACGCCGACGTCGACCGCAGGGCGGTTACCCGACTTGAACATGTCGTCTTGGAGGAAGATCTGACCGTCGGTGATCGAAATCACGTTGGTGGGAATGAACGCCGAGACGTCGCCGGCCTTGGTTTCGATGACGGGCAGCGCAGTGAGCGAACCAGCGCCGAGCTTGTCGGACAACTTGGCCGAGCGCTCAAGGAGGCGGCTGTGCAGGTAGAAGACGTCGCCGGGGTAAGCCTCGCGGCCGGGCGGACGACGTAGCAGCAGTGACATCTGGCGGTAGGCCTCGGCCTGCTTCGACAGATCGTCGTAGACGATGAGCGAGTGGTCGCCGGAGTCCATCCAGTGCTGGCCGATTGCGCAGCCGGCGTACGGGGCGAGGTATTTGAAGGGTGCGGGGTCTGAGGCGGGAGCAACGACGACTGCCGTGTACTCCATCGCGCCGACTTCCTGCAGCGTGGCGACAGCCTGGGCGACCGTCGAGGCCTTCTGGCCAATCGCCACGTAGATGCACTTCACACCGAGGCCCTGCTGATTCATGATCGAATCGAGAGCGATAGTGGTCTTGCCGGTCTTGCGGTCGCCGATGATCAGCTCTCGCTGGCCACGGCCGATCGGAATCAGCGAGTCGATCGCTTTGATACCGGTCTGCATCGGCTCGTGCACCGGCTTGCGACCCATGATGCCAGGAGCCTGGATCTCCATGCGGCGAGTCTGAGCGCCGACGAGGGGGCCCTTGCCGTCGATCGGTTCGCCGAGGGCGTTGACCACTCGACCGATCAGTGCGTCGCCAACCGGCATCGACAGAATGTTGCCGGTCGAACGAACCGACTGGCCTTCCTCGATCTTGTTGACTTCGCCGAGGACCACAGCACCGATCGTGTCCTCATCGAGGTTCAGCGCCAGACCAATGGTGCCGTCCTCGAACTCGAGCATCTCGTTCACCGCAACGTTCGGCAGTCCGGAGACGCGGGCGATGCCGTCGCCGACCTCGACGATGCGACCGACCTGGCTGGCCTGCAGCGTCGGGTCGTAGCTGTCGAGGTTTTTCTGGATCGCGGCGGCGATCTCACTTGTATCGATCGTCAGATCAGACATGTCTTTCCTCGGGGTTTTCTTTCTGGAGGTTTACGCGGTCTCGTGCGGGACTACAGCGTCTCGCGCAGCTTCGAAAGCCGCGAGCGGACACTGCCATCGATGACGGTGTCGCCGATGGTGGTAACAACGCCGCCGACGACGCTGGGGTCGACGATGACCTTGAGGTCGACGTCCTTACCGGTTGACTTCTTGAGGGCTGCAGCGAGCCGAGTCTGCTGGTCGGCCGTCATCGGCACCGCGGTGCGGACCGTTGCGACCTGCAAGGACTGTTCAGCGGCGGCCTTGGCCGCAAAAGCGTCGGCCATCTTGCCGAGCTCACCAGCGCGGCCGGCACCGACAACCATCGACACGAGGCCGACGGTTGCTGCGGAGGCCTTGTTGTCGAGGAGGTCCTCGACAATCTGCTGGCGTCGATCGGCGGGGATCCGCTGATCGACGAGCGTGCTGCGCAGGTCGTCGTTGCTTTCGACCGCACGGGCAACCGTGAACATCTCGTTGCTGATGCCGCCGATGTTGCCCTCGCCGCGAGCCACCGAAAGCATGGCGTCGGCGTAGTAACTGACTCGATCACTCATGACGCACCCACCTGGTTGATGTAGTCATCGATCAGACCAACGTGGGTCTGCGAGTCGAGACTTTCGAGCACGACGGCTTCGGCTGCAGTGATGGCCTGGGCCGACACCTCGCCTTGGATATCGGAACCAGCTTGGCCCCGCATGGAGACGACGTCGTTCTGCGCCCGCTCCCACATGTCGTTGACCATCTTCTGCGTCTTCGCGTTCTCGTCGACTCGAAGCTGGTTCGCGGTGTCATGGGCTTCGGCCACGATGCGGCGCCCTTCGGCGTCAGCATCACCGAGCTCGGTCTTCAGCGAAGCCATTTCGGCTTCTGCTTCCCGAACCGCAGTGTCCGATGTGTTGGCTTCGGCAACCGCGCTGGCCTGCGCGTCGTTCAGCATCTTAGAGATGATGGGCCCGACCTTCCAGACCAGGAGGGAGGCCACGATGAGGAACGAAATCGATCCCCAAATGAACTCTTTGAAGTCGCTCGGAAAGAAGTAGCCGTTGGGGCCCTCCGCTGCGATGAAGAAAAGATCTGTGTTCATATGCAGTTCCTCCTATACGCCGAGCACACGGTCGATAACCGACTGGTGGGCACTGGCATCGACGGGCTTGCCGAGCACCTTCGATGCGGCGCTGCCAGCCAACTTTGTGACATCACCACGAACACCGGCCATCGACGTCGAACGAGCGCCGTCGATTTCGGTCGTGGTGTTGGCACGAAGCTGCGCGATCTGCTCTTCGACCTGACGAACCGCTTCGGCTCGTTCGGCGTCGGACTCAGCACGGGCGGCATCAACGATGCTGTTTGCTTCGGCCTTGGATTTCGACAACTTCTCTTCGTGTGCTGATCGCACACGGAGCAGTTCTCCTTGGGCCGTATTGATTGCATCCTGACCAGCCTGCGCCTTGGCGGCGCGCTGTTCACGTCCCGCGATGATCGGCGGGATCAGCACAAACTTCATGAGCGCCCAAAGCGCGCCGAAGAACACCACGGCCCAGAAGATGTCTGGAACCGTTGGCAGCACTGGATTTGGAGGGGACTCGCTGTGAGCCTCATCCGTTTCAACGCCTTCTTCTGCGGCACTCTCATCTGCGAGCGCCACCAGGCCGGTGGCCCGGTTCAATGTGAAGGTCATTCCCATCACGTTTGCTCCTCAGGTTGATCGATCGACGGGACCCGGCGATCAGACGAACTTGAGCAGAATGAAGACGACGAAGCCGATGAGGGCGAGCGCCTCAGTGAAGGCAATGCCGAGGAACATGGTCGTCTGAACCTGACCAGCGGATTCGGGCTGACGGGCCATGGCCTGCACGGCCTGGCCAACGAGGTAGCCGATGCCGATGCCGGGGCCGATGGCGGCGAGGCCGTAGGCGAAACCGGCGCCACTGGCCGCTTCTGCCGACTTGACTTCGTCGCCGGTGAGTGCCTGAGCGGATTCGATTGCTTGAGCGGCAAGACTCATTTGCTTGGTCTCCTTGGTGAATTACTTGGTAGTGAGATTGGTTATTGCTTGGAATGGTGCGGTGCAGAACACCGCGGTCCGGAGCTGATCCGGGGGGTGGTTTGATCCGGGGATCAGTGCTCCGGGTGGAGCGACGTGCCGATGTAGACGGCAGCGAGAATGGCGAACACAAAGCCCTGAATGAAGCTGACCCCGACCTCGAAGGCCGTGAAGGCGACGAGACCCGGGAAGGCGCCGAGGAACCCGAGGATCTTGATCGGGGCGAGCTTGAAGGTCGCGATGACGAGCACACTGAATGTGATCAGCAGAATGTGACCGGCAAGCATGTTCGCGAACAGACGAACAGCGTGGCTGAACGGACGCACGATGAAGGTCGAGAAGAACTCGATGAAACCGACGAAGGCTCGCATCGCTGGGTTCTCGATGCTCTTCGGCCAGACGACACCAGTGATGTAGCTGAAGCCGTTGTGCTTGAGGCCGACGGCCATGAACATGAGCCACGCGACGATGGCGAGCACGAGCGGTGGACCCATGCGAGCGTTCATCGGCATCTGGAAGAACGGGATGACCTCAAAGAGGTTGCCAATCGCAATAAACATGAAGAAGGCGGTGAGCAGCGGCACGTACGGCTCGTAACCGTGACCGATACCGGGCTTGGCGATCTGCTCCTCGACGAAACCGACGATGCCTTCGGCCATCACCCGCAGCTTGCCGGGGTTCTCGGCGTCGCCTCGACCCGCCATCAGAAACAGCAGAGTCGGAACCGCAAAGGCGATCAAGCAAATGAGCGAGATCTTGTTGAAGGCCCAGAACTGACCATCACCAAAGAAGGCGGGCCATTCGATGACGTTCTCGATCGGGGGGAACTGGACCGCAGGAGCGTCTTCTCCAGATTCGGCGAAGGCGCTGAGCGCAGCAACCTGACTAATCACGACCGTGCAGACTCCTTGGATTTGGACCCGGGCTTAAGCCCTGGATACGCGAGTGATGCGGAAACATATCGAAGCTCCCAAAAGAGGAGCCCCAGGTGGGCGACGATCAACGTCATCCCGAGAGCAACAAGATCGACCCATGCCATGTCCTTGACAACAAGGACGGCCACCATGACCAGGCAGAGACGAATGAGAAACCCGAAGAGCGCACCGGCCGCGACCATCGCAAACGAGATGCGGGCGGTGTAGGCGATGATGAACGCTGAAAGCCACAGGTTGAAGAGCACGATGGTGAGGCCATAACCGACCGATGCGGCTCCGTCGGCGCCCCACAGAACTGCGCCAAGGCCGATGAGCACGGGACCGAAGACGAGGCCCCGCTTCACCATGTCGAGCCCGACCTGCATCGCTGGCGAGGGGCCCTCAAGGCGGCCAAGCATTGCATTGTCGGGATTTGCCACGACAGTCGGGGGACTCTGGGATGTTGGCGTCGAGGTCATGAGCTTCGTCCGGCTCGTTCATCTCGTTGGGCGCTGACAATGTTCATGCGGTACTGGTACTGGCGGTACAAACTGAGCGCCGTCGCTAGGAATCCGAAGACTGCAAAGATGGTCAGGAATAGCGGCAGGGTGCCGAGTAGATAGTCGATGCCCAGGCCGATGACCGAGAAGAGGATCGCGCCGAAGACCAGTTCATACGAACCCGAACTCCGAACCACTCCCGCAGTCAGATCTTGTGAAATTTCGCGGCGCTGCGAAACGTTCACATGTACCTCTCGAACAAGTCAGTGGGGCGAAACAAAAACAATCAAAGCGTTCGGCACTGCCCGTCGACGCCGAAGACTTTGTGAATACATACACAAGCTATTCGCCGACGCCCAACGCCGCAACTTGAGTCGCACATTTCGCCGGCGGCATTTCGTCACCCGGGGCCGGGTGAAGACGCCCCTTGCCGACCGGTTTCCGCATCGGCGCTCCCCGGCACCCGTGCAGACCTAGGCCCGACGACCCCGCTGCGCCCGTTCGCGCCGGTAACCGGTGTAGATTCGAGCGCCACTAACCGCGAGGCCTGCGAGTCCGAAAAGAAGCGTGAACAACGGAAGACGGTCGACGATCACGTCGAGGCCAAAGCCGAGGATCGCCGCAAAAACCGCGCCCAACAGATATTCGAACGCGCCAACCCGACTTGGGGTCGAGGTCGGTTCTCCAGGCTGCTCCACATCCACCAGCATGCCGGAGCGGCACCACTGTTCGCTCGTCCCTCGCGAAGCGTGTGCCCGTCGCGATCACGGCGGCCGAGGCTAGGTATCGGCCCGCGACTCCGAGCGGACGCGAGCTCGTTCGGCGAGCGCGGCCGGATGAAACCACGTGTAGCCGGCCAGCACGACGGCGAGCGCCACGATGCCGACCAGCGACAGCAGGCTGCCGTCGCCGGTGTAGGTCGGGTAGAGCACAAACCCCGCGAGCAGCGCCGACCAGAACCAGAGGATCAAGACGCTGCGACGGTGGCCATGGCCGAGGTTCATCAACCGATGGTGGAGATGACCCTTGTCGGGGGCTGCGACGCTCGTGCCGCTCATCGCCCGGCGCAGAATCGCAAACGCGGTGTCGAGAATCGGCACGCCGAGGATGAAGAACGGAATGAAAATCGGGGCGAAGAAGAAGAACGTCTGCCCGTTGAACTCTTGTGAGGTTCGGCCGCCGACCGAGATCGTCGACGCAGCCATGAGCAGGCCAAGTACCAAGGCTCCCCCATCACCCATGAAGATCTGTGCCGGATGGAAGTTGTGGGGCAAGAAGCCGACACACACGCCACACGTGATGACGGCCAACATCGGGCCGACGTTGCCGGGCTGTAACAGCGATGCGTTCGACAACTCGAGCGAGTAGAGAAAGAACGAACCCGCGCCGATGGCGACAACGCCGGCCGCGAGCCCGTCGAGGCCATCGATCAAGTTGATCGCATTGGCCATACCGACGACCCACGCGACGGTGAAGACCGCGGACAGATCGGCGGACAGAACGAACACGTCCAGGAGCGGGAACCGGAAGTACAACATCGAGATGCCAGAAAATGACAGCACCGAACCCGCCAGCACCATGCCCGCGACCTTGGCTGGTGCCGATACCTCTCGTACATCATCGATGAGGCCGACGACATAGATGAGCAAGACGGCGAGAACAACTCCGACGACTTCGGTGCTTGCCGCGAACACACCATCGAAGGCGTCCATCGTTCGCGCCGCGGCCATGGCCACGAGGAAGCCGGCGACCATGCTGGCGCCGCCAAGCGTCGGCGTCGGCGTCTCGTGGACCCGGCGCATATCGGGCGCGACCAGTGCTCCGAGCCACACTGCCGCTCGCCGCACAAGGGGTGTTGTTAGAAACGAAACCGTTGCCGCGATGAGAAACAGCCCAAGGTATGCGGCGCCGCTGGGTTGCATCGGCTCCTACATTAGTTCAGCGACACCGTTCGAGGTTTCGCCTCGCCCGCAGCAACGGCTGCGTGCAACGCATGAGCCGAAGGCGATATCAGCGACTCAGTAAACGGGGAAGCGGGTGCAGAGGGCGGCGACGTCGCTGCGGACGGCAGCGAGGTTGTCGGCGGAGTCGGCATCGCGAAGAACGCGAGCGATCAAGCTTGCGATCTCGGCCATCTCCGTGGCACCCATTCCCTGGGTCGTCACCGCTGGGGTCCCGATTCGGACACCGCTCGTGACGAACGGTGAACGAGGATCGTCGGGGATCGTGTTGCGGTTCAGCGTGATGCCAGCCGCATCGAGCACTTCTTGGGCCTTCTTGCCGGTGAGCTCTTCGTCGAACGACCGTAGGTCGAGCAGCATGAGGTGGTTGTCAGTGCCGCCGGAGACAAGGCGGAAACCCTCCTCGCCGAACGCCTCGGCCATCGCCTGCGCATTCGAGACGATCTTGGCTGCGTACTCTTTGAACTCGGGCTGGAGCGCTTCGCCGAACGCGACAGCCTTGGCGGCGACGTGGTGTTCGAGTGGTCCGCCCTGCATACCCGGGAAGACTGCACTGTCGATCTTCTTGGCATGCGCTTCGGTCGACAAGATGCAGCCGCCGCGCGGCCCGCGCAGCGTCTTGTGCGTCGTGAACGTCACCACGTCGCAATACGGCACGGGATTCGGGTGAGCACCACCGGCGATCAGCCCAGCAATGTGTGCGGCGTCGAACATCAGCAGCGCGCCAACCTCGTCGGCAATAGCGCGCAGCGGTTCCGGGTCGATGATGCGGGGGTACGCCGTCGCGCCGGCCAGGATCATCTTCGGCTTCTCGGCCTGCGCGACATCACGAATCTCGTCGTAGTCGATTCGTTCATCGCTGGCCGTCACGCCGTACGGCACGAAGTTGTAGAGCTTGCCGCTGAAGTTCACGGGCGAACCGTGCGTGAGGTGACCGCCATGATCGAGGCTCATGCCCAGAACCTTGTCGCCTGGTTCGAGCAACGCGAGGTAGACGCCCATGTTGGCGTTCGAGCCCGAGTGAGGCTGCACGTTCGCGTGATCAGCGCCGAAGAGCTTCTTCACCCGGTCGCGGGCTATGTCTTCGACGACATCGATATGCACGTTGCCGCCGTAGTAGCGCTTCCCCGGGTACCCCTCGCTGTACTTGTTCGTGAGCACCGATCCACTCGCTTCGAGTACGGCCGGCGACGCGAAGTTCTCGCTAGCGATGAGCTGCAACGTCGTGTTCTGGCGTTCGCGCTCGTTATCGACAAGGTCGAATACTTCAGTGTCTCGATCGGTCGGCCAAGGCATGGGGTGCTCCGGGGTCGCGGGTGAGCGATGACGATAGCGCCGGGAGGTGCCCACTCGTTGGCCAGAATGCGGGTAATACTGCGTCGATGGAACGAACCTTGGCGCGGCTCCTCGCGGTCCTGACCGCCCTCGCAGTTTTTGCCGTCGGTTGCTCGATCGAAGGGCTCTCCTCAGACACCGTCGAAGCCTCGATCGACGCAAGTGAAGTGAGCTCAGGCGCCGAGCCGACAACGACCGAGACCTTTCCGTCGCCAACGCCGACAACACCCGATAGCGCCGACGAGCCCGAACCTGACGCGACCGAGGCCGACCTGGCAGACGAGGTCGACGAGGCCGACCTGGCAGACGGGGTCGACGAGGTCGATGAGACTGAGGCCGACGACTCCCCCACCGACGACGGCGCCGAATCGGTTCTCGGCCCAGTACCCGATGTTGGACTCGTCGGTCTTCCCGGGGTTGGCGACGACTATTACCCCCAGCTTGGCAACAGCGGCTACGACGTCAGCCACTACGACATTGCCTTCGAGTTCGACAACGAGACACGAGCGATCGACGGCGTTGCGACCCTCGATGTCACACCGACCAGCGAACTCGCATCGTTCAACCTCGATCTTGTTGGATTCACGGTCGAGTCGGTGCAGATCGACGGCCGCGACGCATCGTTCGACCGGGCCGGTCAGGAGCTGACGATCTGGTCGACCGATCCGCTACCGGCCGACGAATTGATCAAGGTCGAGGTCGCCTACTCGGGTGTTCCAACCAGCATTGGCTCGGCTGCCTTTCCGACGAATGGTTGGAATGACCTCGGCCGGGTCGTCTTCGTCGCCGGCGAACCCGAGGGCGCGGCCGGTTGGTACCCGGTGAATGATCATCCGCTCGACAAAGCCACGTACCGAATCGCCGTCGCCGTCAGTGGTCGCATGAAGGTCGCGAGCAACGGGGAGCTGGTGGCGTCGAACACGATCGGCGAACGGGCCGACGGCGACCTGGTCGAGTGGGTGTTCGAAGCCGATGATCCCCAGGCGAGCTACCTGACCACGCTCGCGATCGGCGACCTCACGTATTACGACGAGAGCACGGTCGGCGACGTCACCGTGCGCCATGTGGCCGAAACGTCGGTGGTCGACGACGCCTCGCAGATGAACCGGAACACTCCGGCGATGATCGAGACCTTCGTCGAACTGTTCGGGCCATATCCGTTCGACGAGTACGGGACGGTCGTGATCGACGAGGACATCGGCTTCGCACTCGAGACCCAGACGCTCTCGGTGTTCGGCAACGACTTCCTTGGCAATGACGCCGACTTCGTGGTCGCCCACGAACTCGCGCATCAGTGGTTCGGGAACCACGTCAGCCTTAGCCAATGGCAGGACCTTTGGCTCAACGAAGGCTTCGCTAGCTACTCTGAGCATTTGTGGCTCTCGGCTCGCGATTCGAGCTACGACACCGACCGGGTTATTCGACAAACCCACGAGGGACTCGCGGCGACCGGCCTGCTCGACCAGCCACCTGGCGTTCCGCCCACCGACGACCTTTTCCACATCTCGGTGTACATCCGCGGTTCGTTTACGTTGCACGCGTTGCGCCTCACCATGGGCGACGAGCCCTTCTTCGAGTTGTTGAAGTCGTGGGTGACCGAGTTCGGTGGCGGGAGTGCGACGACCGAAGACTTCACCGAGATGGCCGAAGCGATCAGCGGCCTGGACCTCACCGACTTCTTCGAAGAATGGCTGTACACACCGGGCCTGCCGGACCTTCCCGACGGCTGACTTTCCCTAGTTATAGCTAACGCAGCGCGTCGTTGAGATCGTCGGCCGAGATTGGACCTGGCCGATGCACGATGAGTTCGCTCTCCCGGGCGTCGACCACAGTCGATGCGTCACCGCCGAGCACACCGCCGTCGACGACCACCACTCCATCGGCCCCAAACACGTCGGCGACCCCAGTGGCATCAGAAGGGGTAGGTTCGCCATGCCGGTTTGCACTGGTGGCCGCAATCGGACCAACCTCGCCGGCCAGCGTTCGAACGAATCCATGGGCCGGACTCCGCAGTCCGATCGTTCCGTCGGCGGCCCCGAGATTATCGAGCATCGACGGACGACGGGTAACAACCACCGTCAGCGCGCCCGGCCAGAATGCCTGCATGAGACGGCGGCTTCGCCCATCGACGATCGCCAACTCATCAGCCTGCGCGATGTCGGCAACGAGTACGGCAAGCGAGCGGTCGGCGGGTCGCTGCTTGAGTTCGAAGATGCGGGCAATCGCGTCGGTATCAGACGCACGAGCTGCCAGGCCATAGACCGTGTCGGTCGGCACGATGATTGGTTCGCCGCGTCGCAATGCCTGTACGCAGAGCGCCAGCGTGTTGGTACCAATAGCCCGAGGCTCGGGCGCGGCCGGAACGCTCATGGGCGGCGGGCGACGAGACCGCGTGGCTTGCCCGCAAGGTCAGGATGGATTGTCACATCAACAAACCCGGCCGCCACGGCGACGGCGGCGGCTCGGTCGAGTTGAGTCTCCCCAAGTTCGAGAACGAGCGCTCCTCCGGGCACAAGCCACGGCGGTGCGGCCTCGATCAGAAACGCCGCATCGGCGAATCCGTCATCGTCACTGAAGAGCGCCCGGGCCGGTTCCCAGTCGACGACCTCCGACGGCAGCTCATCACTTCGGGCGATATACGGCGGATTGCTGATGACCAGATTGCACCGACCCTTCAGGTCACCGGGTAGCGGTTCGAACCACGCACCCTCGACGAGCCGAACCCGAGCGCCGGCCCGCCCAAGGCCAGCAACGTTCGCCCGGGCAAGAGCTAAGGCCTCGGCGTCGATCTCGGAGCCGACCACCTCGACATCGGCGCGTTCAAACGCGAGCGACAATGCAATCGCTCCGGTTCCGACGCCGAGATCGACCGCCACGAGGCCATCTGCGCGACCTTCGGCCTGGCGGGCCAACTCATCAAGACCAAGCCCGCACACGATCTCGGTTTCGGGCCGCGGAATGAGCGCCCGCCGATCGACCGCCAGATCAAGTTCCCGAAACGGCCACCGACCCAGGACATATTGCACTGGCTCACCCGCGAGCCGGCGTTGCATCATCGAATCAAAGTGGGCCACGCCACGCTGGGTCGCCAAAGAGTCGAGACCGCCGACGAAATCGCCGCCCTCAAAACCAGACGCCTGCTCGACGATCCAGCGAGCTTCGGCGGCCGGGGCCGACACCGCCGTCGTCAGTCGTTCGCACGCCTCATCGAAGAACGACCGCCACGGGACCCCGTGCGGTTCGTCGACCTCGCTCATCGCATCCCACGGTTCAAGCCGTGCACGCTGCAGTTCCGGATCGTCAGTCGGCCGGAGTCTCGCCGAGCTGTTGTGATCGCTCGAATGCAAGCAGCGGATCGATGACCTCGGCCAGGTCGCCGGCGAGCACTTTGTCAAGCTTGTAGATCGTGACGCCACCTTCGCGGTGATCGGTCACGCGGTTCTCTTTGTAGTTGTAGGTGCGGATCTTCTCGGACCGGCCGCCACCACCGATCTGACTCTTGCGAATGTCTGACGCTTCGGCTGCTGCCCGTTCCTGTTCGGCCGCAAGCAGACGAGCCCGAAGCACCTGCATGGCCTTCGCGCGATTCTGGATCTGGCTTTTCTCGTCTTGCATCGACACCGTGACACCGGTCGGCTTGTGGGTAATCCGCACCGCCGAGTCGGTCGTGTTCACTGACTGACCGCCAGGCCCTGACGACCGGTAGACATCGATCTGGAGATCGTTCTCGTCGATATCGACGTCGACCTCGTCGGCCTCCGGCATCACCGACACCGTGGCCGATGACGTGTGGATGCGCCCCTGCGACTCGGTCACGGGCACTCGCTGCACCCGGTGCGGGCCGCCTTCGTGTTTCATGTGCGTCCAGACCCGTTCGCCCTTCAGAAGGAAGCTCACATCGGTGTAGCCACCCATGTCGGATTCCTGGGCGCCGAGGACCTCGATCTTCCATCCCATCTTCGAGACGTAGGACTGGTACATCTCGAACAGGTCGCGTGCGAACAGGTTGGCCTCTTCGCCACCTTCCGCACCGCGGATCTCGACGATGATGTTCCGTTCGTCGTTGGGATCCTTCGGAATCAGCAGCTCGGCCAATTCGGCTGAGAATCGCTGCAGCCGAGCCTCGGCGTCAGCGACCTCTTCGGCCATCATCTCGCGCTCGTCGCCAGAGGTGCCCGACAACATTTCCTGCGCGGCCGCACCGTCTTCCTCGGCGGTGCGAACACCACGGATCGCTTCCACAATGTCGCCGAGCTCTTTATAACGGCGCGCCAAGTTGGCGTAGCGATCCTGATCGCCGTGGACTGATGGATCGGCCAACTGGCCTTCGACTTCGGCAAACTCGTGCTCAAAGTCGTCGTAGAGATCAGACACCGGGTCAGGGTACCCGGCGCCAACTGGCTGGGCGCTCCTTAGGGCGACTCGAGTTCACCCTCGACGACGTCGACGACATCGTCGACATCGTCGGTCACCTTCGGGCGCATGAACGCTTCCTTGAGGCCGTTGAGATCACCACTGACGCTTGCGAACGTCGAACCAACCGCATCCTTCAACAGACCACCGATGTCCTTCACGTCAGCTCGCACGCCTTCATCCTTCGTGGCGTTGGCGACGGATTCGAATGCATCGTCGAACATGTCGCCGAGCTTCGAGAACGAATCGATAATCGGCGCTTCGGCGCTGGCGTCGGCCGAATCAGCCGCCGCGGCGGCATCGGCGGCCGCGGCAGTCTCGGACTGCTCTTGCTGCAGATGCAACTTCAGCTTCAGGCCCAACCCCTCAATGCGATTGGCCAACTCTTCCCAGTTTTCACGATGTGTACTCATACCAACGTTCTACCGCTCGCCTACCCCATTTATTCCCTGCTATCTGTCATCGCCTCCGGCGATGAGCGTTTCCACGCAGGCCCGACATCGCCCGCCGCACTACCTGACGCCTCCGGCGATGAGCGTTTCCACGCAGGCCCCGACACCACCAGCGCCGCTGACTAACCCCGCCGGCGATGAGCGTTTCCACGCCGGCCCGACATCGCCCGCCGCACTACCTGACGCCTCCGGCGACGAGCGTTTCCACGCAGGCCCCGACACCACCAGCGCCGCTGACTAACCCCGCCGGCGACGAGCGTTTCCACGCAGGCCCCGACACCACCGGCGCCGCTGACTAACCCCGCAAGCGATGAGCGTTT
>Ga0114956_1001332_pt1 | contig 19314 bp, 8 predicted proteins | sample MaitaG_FD_87304 | JGI IMG/M metagenome (GOLD analysis project Ga0114956, IMG submission 87304) | Marine algal microbial communities from Maine, USA - Maine_Asex2 metaG | ecosystem: Host-associated > Algae > Red algae > Unclassified | place: Maine, USA | collected 2015-01-05 | reverse complement strand
TTTTAGGTGGAATGTCTATTTTGGTTGGTTCTTTTACGGTGCCAGATTTCTTCAGCCTACTTCCTTTGAGAATAATGGGTACAATGAAAAATCAAGTTTTAATAGCAGTCCCTTTATTTGTCTTCATGGGTTTTACACTTGAAAAATCAGGATTGGCAGAAAGTTTATTAGAGACAATGGCAATGTTGTTCGGTAAAATTAAAGGAGGATTAGCTATATCCGTAGTCATAGTAGGTGCGCTTTTAGCTGCAAGTACCGGGATTGTAGGAGCGACCGTAATCACCATGGGGTTGATTAGCCTCCCAACGATGATCAAAAGAGGGTATAATAATGAACTATCTACAGGGACCATCATTGCATCAGGAACTTTAGGTCAAATTATTCCACCATCCGTTGTTTTAGTCCTTTTAGGTAGTGTTTTGAATGTTCCCGTCGGAGATTTATTTAGAGCTGCAGTTTTACCAGGAATTGCATTGATACTAGGATACATAATATATATATTAACGATATCTCATGTTAAGAAAGATTATGCACCCCCAATACCAGTCACAGAAATAAAAGCATTTAGATCAAAAGGATTTGTTTTTCGCGTCATCATGTCCTTTTTATTACCTCTATTATTAATAATAATTGTGCTTGGTTCTATTTTTATGGGGATTGCCTCTCCAACAGAAGCAGCTGCAGTAGGAGCAACAGGAGCAATGGTCCTTACGCTATTAAAAGGTAAATTAAATTTTGAGGTATTATCATATGTGAATAAAAAGACCCTGCTAGTGACCTCAATGGTTTTCATGATTTTATTAGGTGCGACCACTTTTGGTTTAGTATTTAGAGCTTTAGGAGGGGATGACTTAATTATTCATGCTATTGAATACTTTAATTTTTCTAAGATTTCTTTTGTTATATTAATAATGGTGATAATATTTATTATCGGCTTTTTCATTGACTTTATAGAGATTATCTTCATTATTGTACCAGTCATTTATCCAATTTTACAATTTATGGAGATAGACCTTATTTGGTTTGGAATACTTATGGCATTGAATCTTCAAACTTCTTTTTTGACTCCTCCATTTGGCTTTGCTTTATTCTATTTGAAGGGTGTAGCCCCTGAAACGGTTACAACTAGTCAGATTTATCGGGGTGTAATTCCATTTTTAATCATACAAATATTAGTTCTAATAGCAGTTTTTATGCTTCCGGCTACTTTATGCGTTATTTTTTAAAAAATGATTATTTAAATTAAAAACTAAACAAATTTAATTTTAAGATATAGTCTTTATTATATGCGTATGGCGTTGAATAACAGCTAGATATAACTTGTTTCGTTTAAAAATTGATTATTGAAACCTTAATAAACAGAAAAACTTATTGTTAAATTTCATATACATTCCTACTCTATATGATCAATCTTCACTATATTGCTGCGTCAAAAGGATTTTAGACCAAGATAGGTTTATTGAGTAACGATAAATAATACAATAAAGATGAGATCATCGTTTACAAACTGCAATTCCAACTTAAAAATTAGCGCCGGCTGGCCCTGCGTTTTATACAAATCTGTTAAAAGAAACAAATTTATGAGAATGAGTTTTGAGAAGAGTCTACTTATGGTAGTCTTTCTGACGGTATTTGGGTTTTCTATAGATGCCCAAGTAACGACCGTGACAATTATATCACCAGCGGAAATCGCAGGTGACTATGCGTGTATCCCTACGGATGCTTTTGGTAGTCAAATAGATGGATCGTTGACTGGAGATGGCACTTTTGTCGTGGACGGCGCAGACCCAATTACTGATGCTTGCGAATCAGTAACGAATGATCTTGGTGGTCTTATTTCCTTTGCTGATAGAGGCTCTTGCAATTTTACTATAAAAGTTTTCAATTCTCAAGAGCAAGGTGCAATTGCAACTATTATTTGCAATAATAATATAGACAGCCCTGATGAGATTATACCAATGGGAGGAGAAGATGCTGCAGTCACAATACCAGCAGTAATGATTTCCTACAACGATTGCCAAACCATTAGAGCTATAGCAGAAGGCGGCTTGGTAAGTGCTAGAATTCATGATGGATCCGGTGATGATGGCGGTGAAGGTGAAGAAGAGTGTGATGCTGGAGATATTGCTATTTGCGGGGCAATCACTGGACAATCAACACTGACATTTGACATGGATGCATGTCTTGCATTGTCAGATGGCAGTAACACTGATTTTTCAGAGTTTACAGCAACTCTCGATAATGAAGGTAATTGTGCTAATATGTCAGTAATGGGAGGTAATCTTTACACAGATAATCCAGATGGTGACATGCACTCATGTACTCCAGGTATTACAGGGAATGGTATGTGTACCGGTGCTCAAGAAAGTTGTGAGTTTGTTCCGAGTTCTGATCATGCTATATATATAGACGTTATTGTTGAGCCTGGGACAGAAGGTGCAGCAAGCTTATCTGGACTTTCATTTTACGAACAAGCTCCAATTTCCTATAATTGGAATCAGGGTCAGGTTGGACCAAATAACTATCCAACTCTGTACGCGGTAAGAGTTATAAGAGATGGCGAAATGATATTTGGAGAGTTCGATATACCAACTAATAGAAGTTGGACATCAGCGGATTACGGTTTTTCAGGAAGCGATTTTGCTGTTTCAGAAGCGACACTTTTCACCATCGAGTTGACAGCTTATTGTGCTGTTGGTAATGGTGTATTATACAGTATATGGGATTTAGATGAGGTTTCAGTTACATCAACTTGCGCTAGTTTTGTTAGTGGTGGAACTTTATCAACAGCTAATGGAAATGAGTTGGAGATTTGCGCAGGTGATGGTCTACCAGACGTAATCGATACAGAATTATGTGGAAATACTGGAGCATTTGGAGCATGGGTAGTTACAGATGTGGATGGTAACATTATTGCCTTACCACCATCTGGAACAGTAGACTTTGAGGGAGCTGGTACAGGTGTTTGCTATTTATGGTACGTATCAGCAGACGAGCCGATCAATGTATCAATTGGAATGAATGTTTCAGAAATTGAAATTTGTCACGCTATATCAAATCCAGTTATAGTAACTAGAACTGGTGTTAAAAAATCAGGTATTACACTCCAAGACGGATCCACAAATGGGTTTGTTTGTGTAACTGGTTCTGGCACAGGTGAAACAATCAATATTCTTACTTCATCAGGAAGTGGAACTTTCGGTTGTCAATTCGTTGTAACAGATATAAATAATGTAATTATAGATATTCCTTCTGGAGATGTTGTAGTTGGAGGATCAGATGGTATATGTCTTATATACGAAGTCTGTTCTTCTGGTGATTTTATAGGAGAAGTAGGTATGGTCTTGGATGCAAGTAGTAGCATGGCTACAGAATGTTTTGGAATTTCTAATTCCATTACAATAACCAAATCAGTTGTGATTGCATCAACATTGACATTGAGTGATGGATCGACAAGCGCCTCTATATGTTCAGGCGATGGTGTTTCAGATGCCTTAGACTTTATTCAATCAGGCGGTAGTGGTACTACTGGAGTTTATGTTGTAACTGATGCGGATGGAAATATTATTTCCTTTGGATCAAATTCGACTATAGAATTTGACAGAGCTGATGCAGGTACTTGTTTTGTCTGGTTTCTAAATTATAATGGAGAAGTAACTGGATTAACTGTAGGAGGTAATGCTGCGGATTTAAATGGTTGTTTTGCTTTATCAAACCCAGTAACAATAACAAAAAATGCGACAACAGTTGCAGGAACCATAATATTTACTGATGGAACATATAATCAAGAAGTATGTTCAGGTGACGGTGTTAGTGACCCACTCACAGTTGTCACTAGTACTGGTTCAGGTTCTGGATGCGAATTAGTAATTACTGATTCTAATGGTATAATAATATCTTTACCAACGAGTAATACTATTGACTTTGAAGGAGCAGGTTCTGGAGTTTGCAACATCTACGAAGTTTGTACTTCAACTACTGGAAGCGGCACTGGACTTGTAATTGGAGATAATATTAATACTTCTGATTCTGGAATGTGTTCTTCAATTTCTAATGCATTGTCAGTTACTAGAAATACCGTGACAACTCCAACTATCACAACAAACACTGGAGCTACTTCAATCTCTCTTTGTGTTGGAGATAATTCGTCGGATGCATTTGATGTAATTTTGTCAAACGGTACAAGTGATGGAGTTTGGTTGATAACAGATGAGAACGGAATTATTATAGCTTTACCATCAGGTCCGCCATTTGATTTTGATGCTGCGGGTACTGGAATATGTCTATTATGGTATTTAAACAATGCAAGTACGGCTACTGGAGTAGTTATTGGTGCTGATGTAAGTACATTTGGTTCATGTTCAGGATTATCTAATCCTATTACAGTTATAAGGTACCAGGGAAGTGCTGCTAGTAATTTGACTTTTTCTGATGGATCAACTCAAGCAGAGATTTGCGCTGGAGACGGATCTCCTGATTTCTTAACAGTTATCAGTAATTCTGGTTCAGGTACTTCTAGTTCTTGTAGTTTAGTGGTAACGGACTCTAATGGAAATGTTTTAGCTTTTCCTACATCAAATACAATCGATTTCGATGATGCTGGATTTGGCACTTGCAATATATACGAGGTTTGCCATTCAGGTAATTTTATAGGAAATGTAGGAGATCACATTACAACAATCAGTAATTCTAACGTTTGTTCAGGAACTTCAAATCCCTTAACAGTTATAAGGTCAACAGGAAATTCTCCTACTCTTACAACATCATTCGGATCAACATCCATTACCATATGCGCTGGCAACAATAATTCTGACGCTTTTGATGTAATACTTAGTAATGGAAGTTCTGATGGGTCATATGTCGTAACAGATGTAAATGGAACAGTCTTGAATATTCCTTTAGGACCTCCATTTGACTTTGATACCTATCCAATTGGTACTTGTCTATTATGGTATGTAAATGGAGTAAGTGGATCCATAATCACTCCTGGAACTAGTATTTTTAGTTACAGTAGTGCGTGTAATGGATTATCCAATTCAATTACAGTTACGAAACTTGAAGGAGTTGAAGGTACTGGTGGAAGTATCGTTCTTTCTACTGGTCAATTAAAGGATTTCTACTGTGTAACAGATGGAGAAGCTGATATTGCAACAGTAATAAGCACTAATACATCAGGAGTTTGTCAATTAATTATAACCGATTTTGATGGTTACATTGTTGCTATTCCAACTTCAAATTCTATTGATTTTGAGGGTGCAGAAGGTGGTGTATGTTATATATATGAGATCTGTGTTGGGAATTCTGCTGATATTATGATTGGACAACACATAAATATGTGGTCAGGAGGTTGCAACTATGTATCTAACAGAATTGTTATTAGTAGAATTATCGATTGTACTGATATGGGAGGTGAAGGGACTTGTACCGCAGACGGCGGTTCCATCTCAATAAGTCCAAGTGGAGAAACATCTGCAACAATTTGCGCAGGTGACGGTATTAGTGATGCTATGAATATTACCGTTAGTGGAAACGTCGGAGAGCAGGGAATTTGGTTAATCACCGATCAAAATGGAAATATATTAGACTTGCCATCAAGTGGAAATGTAGATTTCGAAGGTGCAGGATCTGGAACTTGTCTTGTTTGGTTCTTATCTTACGAAGGTGTAATTAATGGAGTAGGTATTGGACTTAATGCTGGAGGAATTCAAGGATGTTTTGACCTTTCTAATCCAGTAACAGTAGAAAGAATAGACGCCGCTGGTAGTACTATATCTTTGGCAGATGGCTCTGCAGCTACTTCTGTATGTGTAGATGATGACGAACCAGATACCGTAGCAGTGATTAGCTCATCTGGAAGTGGTTCAGGATGTTATATTGTTATTACTGATGTAATGGGTATCATCATTGAAACTGTTTCAGGAAGTGGAACTGCGGATTTAGATTTTACTAACGCTAGTGTAGGTGTTTGTATAGTATATGAAGCTTGTGGAACAGGAACATTTAGTGGAAATATAGGAGATGATATCAATGGTTCATCTTTATTTGATGGATGCTATGGATTGTCTAATGCAATAACAGTAACAAGAGTAAATTGCAATGAAGGCGGAACAGGAAGCGATGATTGTGTTTGTTATGAAGGCGGATTATTTAATGCCACTGTTGAAGTGATCGGCTTGGATGCAGGTATTGGATGGGATGATTGCAGTGGCAGTACATGGACAGGATCAGTAGAGTGGATAGAAGACGAAGCTAATCCAGGTACATACATATCTTATTCAACGGGTCCAGATGGTACTTTCTTAGAAGATATGTCTATGGGTGCTTATTATGCATGTTATGAAAACCCAGGTGATCAAACTGCTTTACCTCTTGGAGATTTAAGAATTGTTTGGGATTGTAATACTTTTGATATAACAGGATCTAGTCAGTGGGATGAAGTATATTCAGTTTCTAATATAGTAATTGATGGAAATACTCTTTCTTTTACTTGGACGAATGATTATGGTGAGGGAGCTAATATTATTTTAGTCAGAAAAGATGGGAACGAGTGGATTGATGAGAACTGTGATAATACCGGTGGTGGAGAAGGAACATGCTCTGCAGAAGGTGGATCTATTACACTTGATAAAGATGGCAGTACTTCTATGACAATCTGTGCTAGTGATGGTTTACCAGAAAATCTAGATGTTGATCTAGAAGGAGCATCAGGAGCAAATAGTGCTTGGGTAGTAACTGATGAGAATGGTATTATAATTTCAATAAATGCAGGTCCTCCTTTTAATTTTGAAGGTAGCCAGCCAGGAATTTGTTTAATCTGGCATTTAAGCCACGAAGATGACTTAACTGGAGCAGACGTTGGAGCAAATACATCAGATCTAGGTGGATGCTTTGATTTATCTAACCCAATTACGATTATTCATACAGAATACTGGCCTAGTGAGATTACTTTCGCTAATGGAACAACCGCTACAGATGTATGTTTAGAAGATGCAACGCCTGATGTTCTTAACATTACTTCCGATACAGGTTCAGGTTCTACGGATTGTTACTTATTGCTTGTAGATTCTAACAGTACTATTGTAGGAATTGATTCTGGATCAAGTATTTTAGTTGATGGAGTTAATACAGGTTCATGCTCAATCTACGAAGTTTGTGGAACTGGATCCTTCTTAGCGAACGCAGGAGAAAATTTCTGGAATGGCGCATTGTTTACTGGCTGTTATGGTGTATCTAATGAATTGACAGTGATTAAATCTTGTACGTCCTTATGTGAGCCAAATGGTGGATCTTTATTTGCTGAATCGGGTGGATCTAATATGTCACTTTGCATTTCTAATAATGTTGCCGCTTCATTTAATGTAAATATCGAAAATAGAGAAGGCTCATATCAAGCATGGTTAATTACTGATACAAATGGAAATATAATTGATATGCCTTCAGGACCTCCATTCAATACTGGACATCTTGCACATAACACATATAGATTGTATAGCGTAAGTTTCGAAAATGACTTTGCTGGATTGGAACTTGGTGAAAATATTTCCAATCTAGTAGGATGTTACAATTTATCAAACCCAATAACTATCGATGCTTATAGATTAGCAGGAGGTGATTTACTTACTGCAGACGGAAATGTAGAGTTAGATATGTGTACAGTTGATGGTATAAGCTCATTAGTAGATGTGGAAATTACTGATAATCAAGGAGTTAATTCATCATGGGTAATTACTAATGCAGTAGGAGAGATTATTCATGCAAACATCCACCCACCATTTAGCTTTGATGGAATGAATGCTGGAGTTTATATGATATGGCATGTAAGTTATGAAGATGGTATGACTGGAATGGAAGTGGGTAAAAATGCGTCTGAATTCATTGGATGTCATGATTTATCAAATCCAATAACAGTGTTTAGATCAGAAGTTGTAGGTGGTCAAGTAGCCATAGAGGCAGGCAAAACAATACATGAAGTTTGCTTGAATGAAGATCAAGAAGCATTTATCTCAATCAACACAAATGGTACGATTGGATTTAATTATTTGTATATCGTAACTACAGAAAATGGAGAAATACTAGATATGCTTTCGTCAAACGATATTAATGTAAGCAGTTATGGAAAAGGAATTCACCTTATCTACGGTATAAGCTACACAGGAAATCTATTGATAGAAATCGGAGACAATATTAACGACGCTTTTATTTCTGATGAGTGTTATGATCTTTCAGATAATGCAATACAAGTAACAGGAGACGATTCTGGAATTATTTGTGGTACTATTGAGGAAGAATCAGATGTGATTGATTTTGGAGTATATCCAAATCCTGCAATAGATTTCTTAATTGTTGAAGTCTACAGTGTGCCAGACTTAGAAAATACCAGAATAGAGGTATACGATGCGGCTGGTCAATTGGTAATTACCAAAACAATGAACGTAACGCAATCAAATATTGAAAGATTAGATATAATTGATTACTCAAATGGATACTACTTCATTAAGTTAGTTTCAAACAATGCTGTAGATACTGAAAGCTTTATTATCACTAGATAATATAGTATTGAACATAAAGTAAAAAAGGGACTCTTTGTATAAAGAGTCCCTTTTTTTGTCCCACGGTATAGTGCACGCTTGAAAGTAGAAAGTATGATTTTAGAGTCGGCATGAAGTGGGTGACCTCGTTTTTTCTGTATAGGAGATTAATTGAAGGGTAAATAAAAATGTTTTTAGATACTACAATCTCACTTAGGCATATAAAAGAAAATAAGTAATTGCGGGAATATCCGGATTTATTTCTAAACAAATAGATTGTCAAGGAATGTTCTGATTGTTTTGATATCTTTTAGTCCTGGTTCCACTTCGAATTTGGAATTAATATCTATACCGGCAAATGCTGGGTTGTTGATCTTAAGAATTTCAGAATAGTCATTGGGGCCAATTCCTCCAGCAAGCAGAAATGGCGTAGAAAAATAATAATTTTCTAAGATTTTCCAATCAAACTGCAAACCGCTCCCACCATATTCTTTTGATCTTGTATCAAAAAGAAAATACTTACATCCTTCATAATATAATGCTAAATCTAGATCTGAAGCTTCTTTTATACGAAAAACCTTTATCACATTTGTAATCTCAGATAAACTATATACAAAGTCTGGGCTTTCGTCTCCATGAAGTTGCACATAATCAAGCTTGTATATGGTAGCCATATCTTTTACATATTGAAAAGATGCATTCACAAAGACTCCAACTTTTTTATGAGTTTTATAATTACTAAACTCAAATGCTTTGGTATGATCAACACACCTTGCAGAATCTTCATAGAAATTAATCCCAATGAAATTTACTTTCATAGGATTCAAATCAATAATGTTATTTAAGTGCTTTAATCCGCATACTTTGACTATCATATTTAATTAACTGATTTATAAAGATGTTTTAATGTGGATTCTGGATTTTGATTTTTCATAAGGTATTCGCCGATAAGACAACCATCATATCCCGCATCAATGGTAGTGGAATAGGCCTCAATACTATGGATGCCACTTTCAGAAATTTTAATTTTATCTTTTGGTAGCTCAGGATATAGCCCAATTGCATAATTGAAATCAACTTCAAAAGTTGTGAGATCTCGATTATTTACACCTAATATGTCTATTTGGTCGTAGTATTTATCCATTTCTGTAAGGTCATGAATTTCGAAAATAATTTGAAGATTTAAGGAATGTGCTAACTCAGTAAACTCTACAATTTCTTCCTTTGACAAGCAATAAGCAATTAAAAGCAATACGTCAGCTCCAATTGATTTGGCCTCATGAATTTGATATGTATCAATAATAAAATCCTTTCGAAGAATAGGTAGGGAAGTAAGGCTTCGAGCTTTTTTTAAATCATCAATTTCTCCTTTGAAATATGGAGTATCGGTCAAAACAGATATTCCACTTGCACCTCCTTGCTCATAAGCAGGAATTACGTTTTGTACCTTACTACGTACATTGATGTTTTGTACAGACGGAGACCTTCTTTTAAATTCAGAAATCACACCACCATTTTGGCGGCGTAGATTCTGGACTAAGTCATATGTATCATTATTGTAAAATTCCGAATCGTAAAAAGATTCCAGAATAACTTCTTTTTTTCTTTGAATTAGGTATGCTTTTTTTGCAGTAACAATTTCATCAAGAATATTCATCTATCCATTACTTAGTTCAACAATTTTATTAAAACCTGATAAGGCTTTTCCTGATTCAAGACTTTGTTTACTAAGCTCTAAGCAGTCGGTAATAGGAGCATCTTTTTTAAACGTTTGAATCGCAAGAGCTGCATTTGCTAAAACTACATTTTTTCTCATCTCAGTGGAATTATTTGATAAGACATCTACAAATATTTTAGCAGCCTCGGCAATAGTAGATCCTCCATGAATATCTTGTAATTGGATTGCTCCTAAGCCAAAAAAACTACTATCGGCGATATACGTTTTATGTTTTGTAATGACTTTAGTTTTACCAGTAAGAGAAATTTCATCAAAACCGTCTAATCCATAAACTATAGTATAGTTTATTTCGGAATCCTGAAAAAGATAGTTGTACAAGCGTTGCAGATGTAAACTAAATACCCCAGTCATCTGATGATTAGGTCTAGCTGGATTTACCAACGGACCTAACATATTGAAAAAAGTCTTTACGCCTAATTGTCTTCTAATCGGTCCGACAAATTTCATTGCAGGGTGAAATAATGGAGCATGGAGGAAGCAAATATTGGATTCAGCTAATTGCTGCTCTAGTTTCTCTTTGTTATTAGTGAATTTATAACCCAAGCTTTCCAATACATTCGATGAACCGCAAACGGAAGACACCCCATAATTCCCATGTTTAATTACATTAAAGCCTGCACCTGCTACAATTAATGAAGTTAGGGTAGATATATTGAAGGTGTTTTTACCATCTCCTCCTGTTCCACACAAATCGATAGCATCTATCTGACCAAAATCTAATGGAATTCTTAGTTCTAAAAGTGCATTTCTAAACCCGGTAAGCTCGCTTACAGAGATATTTCTCATCAAAAACACACTGATAAAAGCAGCGACTTGAGTTTCATTGTGTTTGCCCTCAGAAATTTCTACAAGGATATTTTTAGCCTCCTTTTGAGAAAGGGTATTATGTGTAAAAAGGTGATGCAATAACTCTTTCATGTATTAAAGGCTTAAAAAATTTGAAAGTATATGATTGCCTTTCGGAGTTAGTATTGATTCTGGATGAAATTGAACACCAAAGACCGGAAAACTTTTATGTTCAAATGCCATGATTTGACCTTCTGCATCTTTACAAGTAATTTCAAGATCGTTAGGAATAGAAGAAACATTACCAACCCATGAATGATATCTTCCAGCTTTGAAGCTTTCATCGATGCCCTCAAACAAAGTTGAAGAATCGGCACAGACCATCATTTCAGTTTGTACGCCATGATATACATTGTTCAGATTTTCTAATTCTCCACCCATTACCTCAAATATGGCTTGATGTCCAAGACAGACACCTAAAATCTTTTTCTTGTCGATATAAGCAGCAATAATTTCTTTTAATTTACCTGCTTCATTAGGTATGCCGGGGCCTGGAGATAGAATGATGTAATCATATTCATTTACATCGTCTATTTCTATTCTATCGTTCCTTACTACATCAACCTCTTGGGCGAGGATATCATATATAGCATGAACCAAATTATAAGTAAAGGAGTCGTAATTATCTAAAATCAGAATTTTTTTCATTTTTAAAAGTTTTCTGCGTTAGATAGAGCTTTTTTTAATGCAGCAAGCTTGTTCTGTACTTCTGCCAATTCTTTCTCTTCTACTGAATCAATAACAATACCAGCTCCTGCTTGATAATGTAAAAAATTATCTATACTTAAGAAAGATCGTATAGTTATAGCATGATTTAGGTTCCCATTAAAGAAAATTGCACCAATACCACCTCCGTAAAAGGATCTATGGTTTGGTTCCAGAGAGTCAATTATTTGCATAGCTCGAATTTTTGGGGCGCCTGATAAAGTCCCTGCTGGAAAAGTGTCAGCAAATACTTGAAAGGCTGAGTCTTTATCCGTCAATTTTCCTGTGAGCTTAGATACTAAATGAATGACATGGCTGAAAAATTGGATCGTTTTAAATTCTTTTACTTCAACCTGGCGTAAGCTTTTCGATAAATCATTTCTTGCAAGATCTACAAGCATTACATGTTCAGAGTTTTCTTTTGGATCTTCTTTGAGTTCATTTGCTAATGCTAGGTCATCTTGAAATTCTCCCGTACGCTTAAAAGTCCCCGCAATTGGGTGGATTTCGGCGACATTATCTTTGACAATTAACTGAGCTTCTGGTGAAGAACCAAATACTTTATATTCGGAATAGTCAAAATAAAATAAATAGGGACTGGGGTTGATAGATCTCAATGATCTGTAAACATTAAATTCATCACCAATAAATTTTTGTTTGTATCTTCTTGATGGAACAATTTGAAAGACATCACCTCTTTGACAATGTGCTTTACATTTCGTAACATGACTTGTAAATTCGTTGTCTGTCATGTTGGCCTCTGGGATACCGTCAATTTTAAATGTAAAAGCTTGATCATTCTTGCCCTGCACCATTTGTAAAATAGAATCTAATTCTGAGGGTGCATCATTTAATATGTTTTCGATAATAATCAATTTCTCATAATAGTGATCGAAAACTAAAATAAATTTGTAAAGATCGTAACGCAACAAAGGAATATTGTCTCTTTGCTTTTCTTGATCTAATGATATTGACTCAAACAACTGAATGGCCTCATAAGAAATAAAACCAAATACTCCATTGTAGGGTAGTGTTTGAGTATTCTCTTCGATTTGATATTTATTTAAAAAACCATTCATTTCTTCCACAAATGAGCTAATAGAAGGTGCATCTTCGAAGTTAATTTTTACGTGATCTAGTGAGTCAAAACATATAAATGAAAGGCTATTTTCTTTACTAGAATAGTCAGAACTCTCTAGTAACAATGCCTGGTGATATCTTTGCCTCACTTTTAAGAATACACTTACTGGGGTATGTAAGTCCGATATGATAGTTTTACTTTTTACTTGTAATTTCATTCATTGTCACTTTAAGTAATATAAAAAGCGGCTTGCTGGAATGCCAACAAGCCGCTTTTTATATAAATACATGATGGGCTACATTCCTTTTTGAATCGCATTAATTACCCACCACCACTTTATATTTATTAATAACATGTACCAAATATATAATATTTTTTAAACAAAAAGTAACAACGATTAACCTCCTTTCTTTTTAAAAGGGTTTAAATCCTTAAATTTGTCTTTTACTTCGTCTGCTTTACCATCTAATACTTTGTCTACTTCTTTTCCGATTTTGCTTGCCACTGTATCCTTTACTGCTTCGGTAACCTTTGGGTCAATGATTTCTAGTGCTTTTTCTTTGGCCACTTCTTTACCTTTCTCTAGAGCTTTCTGTTTCTCTTCTTCTAACCTAGCTTTGGCTTTAGCTTTTGCTTTCTCAGTTTCTTTTAAAATAGAATCTTTTACCGTATCTACTTTTTTATTGACGGTAGTTTTTATAGAATCTACTAATTGATCTTTTACATTCTTTAGCTCATCTTTTACGACGTCTTGTAGATTTTTTCCACCCGAACCAGTAGGTATGACTTTTATTTTTGGACTAGTAAGTGTACCTGTAATCTTAACATCAACATGTATGAAATCGCCAACATTGAGATTCACCCCTTTTTTTTGAGATTCAGATTCTAGATAACTCAACCCCTGGTCTGCTAAGTTTGAAGCCTGATTTTTACGTAATAGTTCTCTAGGGATGGAGCCCTTCATGGTATAATTTAATTCTTGATCGAAACTGTGGTTTCCTTCAACATTGAATTTTATTTGATCTACTTCAAAGTCAAATGGGTCGATAAAGACTTTACCGTCTTTCACTTCAAACCAATTTTTTGTATCTACAATTTTAGATTGCTTTAATGCATCAACACCTAAAGAATTGCCAATTTTCTCCAAGGGTAAAAAGCCTTTAATTGCTGCATTAAATGTATGGATAAATCCTTTCGAAGTAATGGTCGCTAAATCAGGAAACATATCATCTTTTAAGTTTCCTCCAATTTCAAAATCTAAATCTAAAGCACCTTCGATAAATTTTCCAATAGGAGCTAAGACTTGAAATGTATTAAAGGTCTTAAATGCCTTACTCCATTGAATTTTTTTCAAATCGTAATTCATTAAAAAAGTAGGAATTCCGTCTTTTGTATTAGAGTCGTAATTGCCATCAAAAACTATGCTACCATCTAAAAGATCAGATTTTAGCTGATTGAATGTAGCCTTGCCATTTTCAGTTTTAATATTTCCATTTGCATTATTTAGAATAATGTCATCATAAATGATTTTATCAAATGCGATATTTATATTAGAAGAAAAATTAGTTGGGATATAGATCACTCCGCTTTCTTCCTCGACCTCAGTACCATCTGACTCAAAGTTTGCAAGATTTATTTCCTTTCCTGATAAATTCAAGTTAGATTCCAATGTCTCCTCGCGATTAAGGTATCCCTCAAGGTTGCTAAAATCGCCTTGCATTTTCAAGTCAGATTTATTTAATTGCATAGTACTTGGCTCCAAAGTCAACTTATTGTTGGCAAGTTTTCCGCTTGACTTTACATTCTCTATTTCATAGCCAGGATATATAAGTTCATCAATTTCTGCTTCAAAATTTATCTTTCCATTCTTAATAATATCTGCTGAAGCGCTATCTTCTATTTCCGATGAGGGTATTTCTTCTTCGGTGTTTGATATAAAAGGAGTTGTATCAAAGTAATTTGACTTAAAAGATACCTTTCCTTCTAGTCCATTTTCTGAAGTTACAAAACCAAGTGGGTTGTCGATTTCAGAAGTTATTTTAAAATCTGATTTACCAATTTTTCCTTCAGTTTGATCTAAGGTTAATTTACTTGGACTAATATTTACTTTACTTTTAGAAATGACTAATTTTTCTTTTTCATAATCCGCTTCAAAGTCAGTCAGTAGTGCATTACCTTCAAAACCAATTTTTGAATATGCTTCATTTTCAATGTCGGCCTGATGGGCATCCACTTTCACATTAGCCTCAATTTTTCCTCGAATAATTTTCGTTTCACCAAGATCGACAAGAGATGAAACGGCAGCAAGATCAACTTTTCCATCAAAATCGCCAACAATATGGGCATTACTCATCGCCCTCGTAATGGATAAATTTCCTTTTGCAGGCATTCCTTCCGATTGAAAAGAAAAAGCAGGAATATTAACGCTTAAGTCAGACCAGTCAGATTTTTTTGCATCTACACTTACGTTAAAATTAATATTCTGAATTGCGATGGGTAAATCACCCCCACTTATTTTACCATTATTTGCAATTAGTTTTATGTCGATTTGAGGAAATGAGTTTTTAGACTCGCTATATAATCCCTTCATTTTGGAATTAAATGAGCCAGTACCAGACGTACTGTAATCTGAGATTTTGTCAGAATAAACACCCGGTATTAAAGATAGAAAGTTGCTGAATTTCCCTTCTTTAGAATTAATTTCTAAGTCTATGTTAATATCATCACCGACCATTTGTACATATCCCTTTGAATCAAAATCTAAATCATTTGTATGCAAATTATTTTTTTTGATCGTGTATTTTGATTCCGTCAAATTTACATTCAAGTCTAAGTCTCCGGATAGAGGTAACTTTTTTAAGTAAGGAATCCCGCCTTGAGAATAACTGATGGAATTTATTTCATTTTTTGTAGTTAGATCAAAAATATCCGAACTAAAATCACCAGAACCTTTTTGAGTGAAACCACTTGTATTGAATTTCATTCCAGAACTTTCATCTATATAATTAATAGAGGCATTATTTATTGAATATTTATCTATCTTAAAAATCATATCGCTAGATTCCGTAGAAGATTCTTCCGTTGCTTTAGCGATGTCATAGTTGGCTTTTCCATTCTTAAGGACAGATACATTGATCGCAGGATCGTGAATGTGAAACTCTTTGACTACGATTTTACTTCTGTCTTTTATTAGATCTATAATGTTAGTCTCTACCGCAAAGTTGGAAGCCTTAAATAGCTCTAAACCATCAAACTCTTCTATCCCTTTGATCGATAAACCATCAAGGGAAACAGATACATTAGGGAATGATCTAAAAACGCCTAAAGAAACATCTTCGAAAGCTAATTCTGCATTAATGTTTTCATTTGCGTAGGATTGTATTTTTTCTATTATTTGGTCCTTAAATAGAAATGGAATTAAGGCAAGTGCTATAATAGCTCCTAAGAAAAATAGAAAAAGTATGCTGATTAATTTTTTCATTTTGTTGTTTTACGTACTTAGTATAACAATTAATAACATTTAACTGAATTTACTTGTTTTGAATTATAGTAACTATAACATATTATTAATTATACCTTTATATGATTATTGTAAGCCTTTGATTAGTTAACATTGATATGAATGAAAAGAATTCTAATAAAGTATTGAATGTAAGGAAGTTAACTACCGTTTTTCATAATGGAAATGAGGTAACTACTGCCGTTCATCAAGTTTATTTTGATTTATATAAAGGAGAAATGCTTGGCATAGTCGGAGAGTCTGGTTCTGGAAAATCCGTTACTGCTTATTCCATACTACAACTGCTAAATAGTAAGAAGTCAGAAATAACAGGTTCAGTTTTATTTCAGGCACAGGACGAATTTACAGAAATGTTGGCTTTAAGAGAGGAAGAGATGCGAGGGTATCGAGGTAAGAAGATTGCTTTAATTTTTCAAGAGCCAATGTCCTCATTAAATCCTACCATGAAATGTGGAAAACAAGTAGATGAAATGCTCGAGTTGCATACTTCATTGAATGCATCTCAACGAAAGGCTAAGATTTTAGAACTATTCTCTAAAGTAAAACTTCCTGAACCTGAAAGAATTTACAATTCTTATCCCCATTTACTTTCTGGAGGCCAAATACAAAGAGTTGTTATTGCCATGGCGGTATCTTCTAATCCTGAAATTATTATTGCTGATGAACCTACAACTGCGCTAGATGTAACAGTACAAAAGGAAATCCTTGACTTATTGATTGCATTGCGAAAAGAAATCGACACCTCCATCATTTTTATTTCACATGATTTACAATTGGTACGGAAATTTTGTGATCGTATTATTGTAATGCACCGAGGTAAAATCGTTGAAAAGGGGACTACAAAAGAGATATTTGAATCTCCCCAACAGGCATATACAAAAGGTCTAATTGCTTGTCGGCCTCAGGGAAACTTTGATAAGGCAAGATTACCTACAGTTGAGGATTATATTACCCAAGTTGATCCTCAGCAGCAAAAAACTTACGATCCTAATTTTGGTGAAGTTGTACTAGAAGTAAAAGGGGTGAAAAAATATTATGTATCAAAGAAAAATTGGTACGGTAGGGCCATTGAATTTACTAAAGCTGTAGACGATGTAAGCTTTTATATCAAGGAAAGGGAAATACTTGGCATCGTAGGGGAGTCAGGTTGTGGGAAGTCTACCTTAGGCAAGCTTATCGGCAGAATCATTGAACCAGATCAAGGAGATATTCTTTTTAATGGAGATAATATTTTTAGTTATAAAAATGAAAAACTAAAAGCATATCGAAGAGCTTGTCAACTAATTTTCCAGGATCCTTATGGATCTCTCAATCCAAGAATGAAAATCGGTGATGCCATTTTAGAGCCGATTCTTTGTCATAAACTAATGTCAAAATCGAAAGGGAAAGATTATGTAAATGAGCTTTTGCTGAAAACGGGGCTAAGTGAATCTCACTATCAAAGATATCCTCATGAGTTTTCAGGAGGACAGCGACAACGTATCGCCATCGCTAGAGCCCTAGCCGTAAAACCAAAACTACTACTTTGTGATGAGTGCATTTCTGCACTCGACGTTTCAGTTCAAGCTCAAATAATAAATTTATTACTTGACTTAAGAGAATCTGAGGGATTGAGTATCTTTTTTATAGCTCATGATTTAGCAGCCGTTCGGTTTATCAGTGACCGAATCTTAGTAATGAATAATGGAAAAGTAGTTGAATCAGGCGATGCGGTTGCAATATATGAAAACCCAACTCACCCATATACCCAAAAATTGATAGAATCTATTTTATAGAAATAACAACTCCTGGCTAGAAATCAATTCAGCTTAATACTATTTAGATGTAGCTTAACTCTTCTAACTTCTGATTATCCCTAATAAATTTATAAGATGTTTTGCAATAGGAACTTACGATGAGAAAATTTATCTCTTACCTTGGTCTGTAACCCTTTTGCTATCTTTTTATATCCTAGAGCAGTTAGTTTCTGTATAGTTGTATTGACCGCATCATTTCCTTTAGTGCCGGCATATACAGTTAAGTGTTTGATCAACAACTCATCATATATGTATTTCAACTTATCTTCTCCAAGAGGTTCGATTATTTCATCGTGTTCCCACAAGTGATGCAATTCTCCATCTGCTAAAAGCTCATCAAATAATAAATCCACCTGATCTGTAGCTTTGAATACTTCGAGTCTGATCCCAATTTCTTCTTCTACAAAAATGGAATTGATCTTTTTGAGATTCTTTTTTAAGAAATCTTCATCTAAATTTTGAATTATACGGATGGTGAGATTGAGATCCTTATGTGTCTGATAGAAAGTTTTTATCTGACTAAATATGTTTTTATCTTCAGCGACGATTAAGCCCTTAATGTAAAATTGCTCCAATCGTTTGTCAGATTTTCCTTGATCAATCCTATATTTCGCGATTCGAAGTGGAAGATTTGGAAATTCTTCAAAATCCATTTTTATAATCTTATCATTTACTGAGCTAATTTTTATACTATCAGGGATTAAGTCAGAAAAGGATAAATCTAATTCACATAATAGTAAACAAACTAAAATATATTCATTTACAAATTCCTCATAAACATTCATTTTTGGAATTAATAAATTGATTATATCTTTGGCTTTTGCAGGTGTAAGTAATTTGTGCTTTATAAATGGAGCTACAAAGTTATTTGGAAGGGGTGTAAAATAAGAGAGCATGCAAATGTCTATTATCTTCCCTTTCAGCTCAGTCAATAGTACAGGGGGTAATTTTTGTTCTAATAATTGAGAAAACACCTGAATGTAGCCACTTTCTTGCTCTGCTAGTCTTTCATTTCTATTTTGGTAGTTCTTCCTAACATAAAAGATATTTTCAAAAGCATTTGTGATAATATACATTGCTTCTCGGAATTGCTCCATTGA
>Ga0114956_1001328_pt1 | contig 19338 bp, 23 predicted proteins | sample MaitaG_FD_87304 | JGI IMG/M metagenome (GOLD analysis project Ga0114956, IMG submission 87304) | Marine algal microbial communities from Maine, USA - Maine_Asex2 metaG | ecosystem: Host-associated > Algae > Red algae > Unclassified | place: Maine, USA | collected 2015-01-05 | reverse complement strand
CCCATGCCGATACCGATCGCATTGATCATCAGGTCGTTGTAGGGCACCTTGGCTTCACGGAGCTCTTCGTTGACGATCGCCTGGTCGCCGCGGCTTAGACCGTGGCCACCTTTGCCTTCGGGGAAGAACACCAGCGCCAACCCCGCGTCGAACTGCGCGCCACGGAAGTCGAACATCGACATCTCGTTGTGGTCGTTGGCAGCGAGAAACTCTTTGGTGCGCTCGCGCAGTTCATCGTTTGTAATCGTCATCGGTCATCCCTGGCCAGTTGGTCAGCGGCCACCCTAACGAACCAGCTGCGCTACACGCCAAGCGATCAGCAGATGTCGCCAATGCCGTTGAGATTCTGGCGCATCTCGGTCCCGAGAACTTCGAAGCCGAGCTTGTCGTAGAAGCCTTGGTTGCCTTCGGCGCTGGGCACCAGGTACAGCCGGATCTCGGCACTCATCTCAACCACGTCGTGAGAGTGGTCGGCGTTTGTTCATCCGGCGTCAGACTGTATGGTTGCATACGAAATGGGGAAGCCGCTTGAGTAAGCACACTGCGCACTCGCTTGACGCGCCGCCATGGCAGCGGGTCGAGACGACGATGATGGCGACCGCTCGCGACATTCGCCTGGCCTATGACACCTGCTTTGTGCCGCTCGACCTGAATCTGTCGCAAGCGTCGTTGATTGGCTATGTCAACGAGAACGGGCCGATGACGCAGACCCAACTTGCAGCTGCGCTTGTTCTTGGTCGGGCCGCAACCGGGTCGCTCGTCGACCGACTTGAGGACCGCGGTCTCGTTCGCCGGGTACCCGACCCCGATGATCGGCGAGTCTGGCTGGTCGAGAACACCGACCTCGGCGCCCAGACCGCAGCCGAGGTCATCAAGATCGACAAGGACCTTCGCGACCGCTTCCGGGTCGGCATTAGCCAAGCCGAGCGGCGCCAACTCGCCGACCTGTTGCTGCGCATGGCTGCCAACGCGCAAGCAGCCCTTGAAATCGCTTCCGAAAACAACAACAACAAATCAGAAACCTGAATCAGGAGATACCACTATGCAAGAAGCCGTCATCGTTGATGCCGTGCGCACGCCTGCGGGCAAGCGCAACGGAATGCTGCAGGACTGGCACCCCGCCGACCTCGCAGCCCACGTGCTTAAGGCGCTCGAAGAGCGCAACAACCTCGACCCCGCCCTCGTCGACGACGTCGTCATGGGCTGCGTCATGCAGGTCGGCGAACAAGCATTGAACATTGGCCGCAACGCCGTGTTGGCTGCCGGTTGGCCCGAGTCGGTTCCGTCGACCACTGTCGACCGCCAGTGCGGTTCAAGCCAGCAGGCAATCCACTTCGCAGCCCAAGGTGTAATGGCCGGCGCCTACGACGTCGTCATCGCCGCCGGTGTCGAAGTCATGACTCGAACGCCAATGGGCGCCAGTGTTGTCGAGGGAATGGGCTTCGCCTTTCCTGAGTCGATGCTCGATCGCTACAGCGAGACTGGCTTGCCACCTCAGGGTGTTGGCGCTGAGATGATCGCCGATGAGTACGGCATCACCCGCACCGACCTCGACGAGTTCGGCGCCGAGTCGCAGCGCCGTGCAGCTCAGGCAACCGCCGAGGGCCGCTTCGAGAACGAGATCATTCCGGTTCCGGTGCAGGTCAACGGCGAGACCGTCATGATGACCAAAGACGAAGGCATCCGCGAAGGCACCACGGCCGAGAAGCTCGCCAGCCTCAAGACCCCGTTCAAAGAAGATGGCAAGGTCACCGCCGGTAACGCCAGCCAGATCAGCGACGGTGCAGCCGCAGTGCTAATCATGAGTCGCGAAAAGGCCGAAGAACTTGGTCTCAAGCCACGTGCGGTGTTCCGTCACTTCGCACTCGCTGGCACCGACCCGGTCACCATGCTCAAGGGTCCGATTCCGGTCACCGAAAAGATCATGGAACGCTCAGGCATGTCGATCGACGACATCGATCTGTTCGAGATCAACGAGGCATTCGCTTCGGTCGTGCTCGCTTGGCAGAAGGAAACCGGCGCCGACATGGACAAGGTCAATGTCAACGGCGGTGCCATCGCTCTGGGTCACCCGCTCGGTTGCTCGGGCGCCAAGTTGATGACGACGCTCGTCAACGAACTCGAACGCACCGGTGGCCGCTACGGCTACCAGGCAATGTGCGAAGGCGGAGGCCTCGCAAACGGAACCATCATCGAAAGGGTTGAAGCCTGATGTACCGACTCGATCTCCAAGACAAGTCAGTTGTCGTAACCGGCGGCGCCAGCGGCATCGGCGAGGCCTCGGCCCGCCAGCTCGCAGCGCTCGGCGCCAAGTGCGTCATCGCCGATCTCAACGAGGAAGCCGGCGAAACGGTAGCGACCGAAGTTGGCGGCATCTTCGTCAAGTGCGATGTGCGCTCAGAAGAAGACGGCGCTGCCGTTGTCGAAGCCGCCAACGACATGGGCCCTATGCGGGGCCTCGTCAACTCGGCCGGTATGGGCATGGCAGGTCGCACCATCGACCGCGACAACAACCCAATGGACCTCGCGATCTTCCAGCGAGTCATCGACATCAATCTGGTCGGCTCATTCAACATGCTGCGCTTGTGCGCGGCAGCGATGGCCAAGACCGAACCCGACGAAGACGGCCAAAAGGGTGCGATCGTCAACATGGCGTCGGTCGCAGCGTTCGATGGCCAAATCGGCCAGAACAGCTACTCGGCCAGCAAAGGCGGCATCGTCGGCATGACCCTGCCGATCGCCCGCGACCTCGCTGCCGCAGGTATCCGCGTCAACACGATCGCCCCTGGCCTCATCGACACGCCGATCTACGGCACCGGCGAGCAGAGCGACCAGTTCAAGGCTCATCTGGGCAAGTCAGTGTTGTTCCCGCCGCGCCTCGGCTACGGCGACGAACTCGCTTCGATGGTCGTCGAGCTCATCACCAACCCCTACATGAATGCCGAAACCATCCGAGTCGATGGCGGCATTCGGATGCCACCAAAGTGAGCGACGCTGCTGATGAGCCAGCCGTACTCACCGAGGCCCGAGGTCGGGTGCTGTTGATTACGCTCAATCGCCCCGATGCGATGAACGCGATCAACGGTGCGCTGTCTGCGGGTCTGGTTGCGGCCGTCGAAGAACTCGACTCGAACGATGCGTACACCTGTGGTGTGCTCACCGGCAACGGGCGAGGCTTCTGTGCAGGCATGGACCTCAAGGCGTTCGCGGCGGGCGAAGACATCGGTCCGATGATGACGTTCATTCGCGAAGGTTGCGCCAAGCCGCTGATCGGGGCTGTCGAGGGGTTCGCCCTCGCCGGTGGTCTCGAATTGGCAATGACGTGTGACCTGCTGGTCGCGTCCGAGGGCGCCAAGCTCGGTATCCGCGAAGTCAAGGTCGGTCTGTTCGCAGCCGGCGGCGGTCTGCAGCGGCTTCCGAGTCGCGTGGGCTTTGGTCGCGCGATGGAGATGGCGATCACGGGTGACCCGATCCTGGCCGAAGAAGCCAAAGAGGTCGGCATGGTCGCTCGGGTAGCCCCTAAGGGCGAAGCCGTCGACGTTGCGCTTGCGTTGGCCGAATCGGTCGCCGAGAACGCGCCGCTCGCGGTCAAGGCATCGAAGCAGCTCATTTGGACTGCCCTCGATACCGACGAGGCCGGCTTCTACGAAGTGCAAAATGGGCTTATGGCCAGCGTGTTCGGTTCGAACGATGCCAAAGAGGGCCCCAAGGCATTCGCCGAGAAGCGAGCGCCAAATTGGACCGGTACGTGACTACTCGCAATCGCAGCTAAAGGCTGCGCTGCGGATTGACCGGCCACCCAGTCCATAGTGGAGAGAATGATCAATCCCGACCCAAGTCGATATCCCGAGGTGTGTCCGCACCTCATTCGTCGAACACCGATGCGCATGAAATGGGAGCAGCTCACGATGCTGCACTGGCGCTATCCGGCAGCCGAAGTCCAGGCACTATTGCCAGACGGACTCACGGTTGAAACGTTCGACGGGTCGGCCTGGGTCGGGCTCATTCCTTTCCACATGAAGGTTGACGTGCCGTTCTTTCCCGAGTTCGCGCGCGTGCTGCACTTCCCCGAGACGAATGTGCGCACCTACGTCTCGGGCAAATCCGGCAAGCCGGGCGTGTACTTCTTTTCACTCGAAGCGTCGGCGTTGGTATCGGTACTGACGGCTCGCACCGCGTATCAGGTGCCCTATTGCTGGGCCGACATGACGATTGAGCAGACTGGGTCAGTAGAGCAGGCCGACCAGCGACTTCGGTATGAGTCAACCCGGTATTGGCCCAAACCTCGCGGTGCCCACTCGCTCGTCGAGGTCGAGGTCGGTGCCGCCTACGAGCCAGGCGAAGCTAGCGAGCTCGATCTCTACCTCACCGCCCGCTGGGCACTCTACGCAGACCTCGGGCCGTGGATCACCTATGCGAAAATGTTCCACGAGCCATGGCCGTTGCATCACGTCACGGTGCTGCATTGGGCTGACGACCTGGTCGCTGCGTCAGGGCTGAGCCAGCCAGTCGGTGAACCCCTGGCCCACTACTCGCCTGGTGTGAACGTGCGTTGCGGCTGGCCCAGCCGCGGGTAGACAGAAGGCGTGTCTGATGCACCTGCATGCCCGATCTGTTCGCTTGAGGATCTCCTCGATGGCGGCGACTACCACGAATGCAATACGTGTGGCCATGAGTTCGCAAAGGACGCCCGAAGCGAGCAGCACGACGTCGTCGATGCCAATGGCAATGTGCTTGCGAACGGCGACACCGTCACGCTGATCAAGGACGTCAAGATCAACGGCGGCAAGTCTGGGCGCCTCAAGGCCGGCACCAAGATCAAGAACATCAGGTTGCTCGATGGCAAGACCGACCACGAGATCGACTGCAAGATCGAGGGTCGCGCCATGCTGGTTACTGCCGAGTTCGTGAAGCTCGCCTAATGGGGCAGATGAGCGACACCGAGCTGGCGGCCTATCACCAAAAGAAGCGGTCCGATCGCCAAGATCGTAAGCAGTCTGAAAAGCAGGCAAAGCGCGATCTCGATGCGCTGAGTACCGAAGCGATCGATCAGGCCATCGCAGCTGCTGAGCGCGTAGTGGCGGGGGAGCGCCAGGTCGGGCTTGAGGTCGAGCTGAAGACGACTGACGAAGCGGTGTTCGTGCGCAAGCGCGTCAACGAGGCGCTGCGAGCCGGCGAGTGGCTTCACGACGTGAGGGTGTGGATCTGGCAAGCCGCCGAGCACCGTCAAGAACCGCTGACCGAGGCCGGGCGCACCCTCGGTATCGAACTCCGCGTCGAAGCTGCTTAGCCGGTCAACAATTCGAGTGCGTGCATGCGGGCGAGCACCGCGGCGCTCTCTTGCTCATCGTTGATCACTGCGTTGTAGACCAGGTGGTCGATGCCGATATGCACCAAGCTCACGGCCCAGCGGTCAGCGTCGGGAGCCTCACCCCAGCGATGTGTCATCGCTCGGCGCAAAAGATCGATATCGAGATTGCGATGCCAGGGCGCCCAGAACTCGAACCACGCAAGGTCGTACAGGTGGTCGCCCCATCGCCGACAGCCCCAGTCGAAGACGCCCGTTACGACTGTGTTGGCGACAGAGGGGATCGGGAGGCCGGGCCGTGAGTATGTCGCCATCTCTTCATCGAGCCGGAAATCTGCGACGTGCTGACCGACTCGCACAATGAGATCGGTGTCGTCACGACAGAAGCGGAATGCCGTTGACCAAGCGCCTGCCCCGGCGGGCACGAGCTCACCGAACCGTTGCGTGAGTCCGACAAGCACTGACCGCGGGACAGCCATGCGAACGGCCTACTTCCGAACGAAGAAGCCTCTGAGCGCTTCTACCAGTTCGGGGCCAGCCTTTTCGGGCGACCCCGTATTGGTGGGCGGTTGCGGGTCGTACTCGAGCGCGAGCTGAACGAGCTGCGCTGTCTGTGTGCCATCGAGTTCTTCGACCATCGTTAAGCCCATGTCAATGCCCGAGCTCACACCAGCGGCAGTGACGATGCGGGCGTCACGTTCCATAACCACTCGGTCGCCGGTGGGTTTTGCGCCTAGCCCAGCGAGTAGTTCTATCGACGCCCAATGCGAGGTCGCCGATAGCCCGTTGAGCAATCCGGCATCGGCCAGTAGTAGTGATCCGGTGCATACCGACGTGGTCCATGTGGTCTGCGGGTGGACCTCGAGCAGCCACTCGCGGATGGGACCGTCGAAGTGTTCGTCGGTGCCGAGCCCGCCGGGCACGACGACGATGTCGGGGGTGGTCACTTCGGCAAACGAGTCGGTCGCCGGCATCTGCATCGTCCGCGTGTGGTCGCTCACCGGGCCTGGTTTCTCTGCGACCCAGCGGCACTCGTGGCCGGCCGCTTGCAGCACCTGGAAGGGGCCGACGATGTCGAGCATCGTGAACTCGTCGTACAGAACACACGCAACCTGCATTACTCGACCGTAGCGCGTGCGGAAATTACAGCAGGAGTTACGCCATTACAAAGTTACAAACTTTCAAGTAAGAGCTAGTCTTGCTACAACTTCTCAGAGGAGACATCCATGAAAGAACCAGAACGGCGCGGGCGAGGACCAGGAAAGGGTCGAGGCGGGCGAGGTCGCGGGCCCACACGTGGTCGGGGCCGTCACGCCGAGCCACCAACCACTGACGAGGCCGAGCTTCGGGGTTGGTTTGCCGGCAACCTGTCCGACGACTGGTTTGATGCACCCGTCGCCATCGAGTTCGATCGTGACGAAATCATCGTTACCGGCAACCTTGCACAACCCAAGATCGGTAAGGGCGATGATCCAGCGATCGCGAATCAGGCCCGCATCCAAGCGTTTCGCGAAACGACCCGAGACGATCGCATCGCCATTGCGGCTCGCGCCGAAACCACGTTTGAACGCAAGGTCTCGTGGGCGGTGACATGCGGCGATGAGTCGGCCGAGTACACGGTCGCCAACGTTCCGGTCATGACCCGGCTTCGCCTGGAAGATCGTCAGCTACTCGACACGCTCATCGATGCTGGCGTCGCTCGATCTCGCAGCGAAGCACTGGCCTGGACTGTGCGTCTTGTTGCCGAGAACGAAAGCGAGTGGTTGGCCAAACTCCGCGAGGCAATGACCGATATCGAGGCATTGCGCAACGAAGGACCCGCAAGCCGGTCATAGCACCACACGGCAGCTCCACCGGCAGCTCCACCGATAGCTCCACCGATAGCGAATGATCAGCGGTGCCAGCGGTACTCTGGCTCCCGATGAAGATTCTTCATGATGGCCAAGACAGCGTGCCCGGTGGTGTCGCCACTGCGGTCTCGGTGGGTGCCTACGACGGCATTCACCTCGGTCATCGCAAAGTTCTGTCGACGCTTAGCGATCTCGCCGCTGACCGCGATCTGGCGCCAGCCGTTGTCACCTTCGATCAGCATCCAGCAGCGGTTGTGCGGCCCGAGAGTGCGCCGCTGTTGCTGACCGACCCGGGGCAGCGGATGGAACTCTTTGCCGACATCGGCATTGAGTTCCTGTACCTGTTGCACTTCGACGAGCAGCGGGCCCAAACCAGCAGTCGAGACTTTGTTGCCGACGTGTTGGTATCTCGCCTCAACGCCAAGCTGATTGTTGTTGGTTCCAACTTCCACTTTGGTCAGGGCCGCAGCGGCAGTGTCGATGTACTGACAGAACTCGGCAATGAGATGGGGTTCGAAGTCGTCGGGCTTGATCTGTTCACCGAAGGCGACGCAGTAGAGCCCACGTCTTCGACCGCGATCCGCCGGGCACTGGCGGCTGGAGACATCGATGCCGTCAACGCAATGCTCGGCCGACCGTACGAGGTGCGCGGCGAGGTGGTGCAGGGCGATCAACGTGGGCGCACCATTGGATTCCCGACCGCAAACATCGTTTTTGAAGATGGCCGGGCCTGGCCTGCGACCGGGGTGTACGCCGCGCGGGTGACGCTTCCCGACGGTCGTCGAAATGATGCGGTCGTCAATATCGGCATGCGACCGACGTTTCATCAGCATGCGGAACATCCGCTGCTCGAAGCGCACCTGCTCGACTTCGACGAAGACCTCTACGATCAACACATCAGTGTCGAGTTCGTGGGTTTCGTGCGCAGCGAGCGCCGCTTTGCCGGCATCGATGAGATCGCTGCGCAGATCAAGAAAGACGTAGAGTCAGCCCGCGAGCAGCTCGCTGCTGACTCAACCGCTGAACCCAAGGGAGCCTGAAGATGTTCACCGGCATTGTTGAAGAGCTCGGCACGATCGCCTCGATTGACGGGCCCAAGCTGCGCATCAATGCAACAGAAGTGCTCGAAGGCGTTTCGATGGGTGACTCGACAGCGGTCAACGGGTGCTGTTTGACCGTCGTCGCGTGGGGCGATGACTGGTGGGAAGCCGATGTGTCTGATGAGACCTTTGCCCGCACCAACCTGGGCGACTTGAAACCTGGCGATGTCGTCAACCTCGAACGCCCGGTGCGCCTTATGGATCGCCTCGGCGGCCATGTCGTGCAAGGTCACGTCGACACCGTGGGCACGATCGTCGAACCGGTGCCGAACCTGTGCATCGAGATGCCGACCGAACTGACCCGCTATGTCGTCGAGAAGGGTTCGATCACTGTCGATGGCATCAGCTTGACCGTGGTCGATGCACTCGACGACGGGTTCACCTGCGCGATTATTCCTCACACCTCAGAAGTCACCACGCTCGGCCACAAGGGCGCAGGCGCGACGGTGAACCTTGAGGTCGACATGATGGCCAAGTACGCCGAGAAGCTCTTGGCCGGTCACCTCGGTCAGAGCTAGGTCGGTCATGGCCAACTTCGTGGAAGGCCGCTATAGCGCAGAGAAGCTGCGCCGTAACCGAGCCGCGATTGTGGTGCCTGTTGTTGTACTGATCGCGCTGTTCTTCGTGTTGAGTGCGATAACCGATTGGCCATGGGGCAATGCCATTGCAAGTTCGGCTCTCACGCTGGTGTTCGGCGCGGCGCTCTGGTGGATGTTCGCGTCGAGCAAAGCCGGGCCCGTTGGCCTGAGCCAGTCGTCGAAGACGTGGTTCTCTGATCTCGCGCATCCCTGGAACAAACGCCAGCCGAAGTAACTCGGATCGACGCGTCGTTAGAACAAGACCTGGTAGAGCAGACGCAGTGCCAACGTCGTGAGTGTGACCTTGAAGAGCCACGCGAGGTGGCGTTCGTTTGCGCGATGTAACAGGTTGGTGCCGATCCAGGTGCCGCCAAGCACACCGGCAATGCCGATTCCGATCAGATCCAGGTGGTCTGAGAACGCAAAGCCATCGATGCCGTAGCCGGCCAGTTTGGCCCCATGAGAGAGCACCTGCGTTGCGCCCGCAGTTGCCACGAACGCTTGATGGTTCACGGTGACGGCGCGATAGAACGGCGACACGACCGGACCGCTGGCTCCGACGGTCGAAGACAAGAAGCCTGACACTGCGCCGACCGGAATCATCGATCGTTCGGTGCGACCTGGTTGGTCCCAGCGCAGCAGCGCCGGCCACCAGGTCGCGACCAGAATGAAGACTGCCATCGCCACTCGGGTGGCATCGGCGGGCACACGAGTCGCAACCGCAACGCCGGCGGCCACGCCTGGCACGATCAGCAGTGATCCATAGGCAACGGCTCGCCAATTGATGGAGGCACGCAACATGGTGGATCGACTGCCATTCGAGGCCAATTGGATCGCACCGTGAATCGGTATCGCCGTGGCCGGAACATGGAACTGGGCGATCACGGCGAGCAGGATGATTCCGCCCCCAAGGCCCGCCAGCGCGCTGATCACCGAGGTGATCAATGCAACCAGACCCACGACGGCGATTTCCATACAAGGACATCATAAGTTTAATACAAGTTGAATACAAGCAGTCAACCACCGGTACCGACGACTGTGGAAGTCGCACGGACGAAACGGGTCGCCTCAGTACCGACGAACAATCCGAGTAGTGATTTCGCATGCCCATCGGGGACAATGGGGGCAATGAGCGACCAGACCGAAATTCAACTCGACTCGATCGAAGACGCGATTGCGGCATTCGGCCGAGGCGACATCGTCATCGTCGTCGATGACGAACACCGCGAGAACGAAGGCGACCTCATTCTGGCGGCCGAATTCGCCACACCCGAGAAGATCGCGTTCTTCGCCAAAGAGGCATCGGGGCTCATCTGCCTGTCGATGACGGGCGAGCGGCTCGAAGAGCTCGACCTGCCCCAGATGGTGCAACGCAACGACGAGGCAATGCGCACCGCGTTCACCGTCAGCATCGACTATCGCCACGGCACCACGACCGGCATGTCCGCCGCAGACCGTGCGGCCACAATTACCAGGGCCGTCGACCCGACTTCGCTGCCATCAGACTTCACACGCCCCGGCCACATCTTCCCGCTGCGGGCGCGCGCCGGCGGCGTGCTCAAACGTGCTGGTCACACCGAGGCCGCTGTTGACTTGGCCACACTCGCGGGTCTCAAGCCAGCAGGCGTGCTGGTCGAGGTCGTCAACGAAGACGGCACCATGGCCCGTCTGCCACAGCTGCGCGAATTCGCGGACCAACACGGACTGCTTCTGATCTCGATCGCCGACCTGATCCGATACCGGCGCCGCCACGAGAAGCTGGTGCACCGTGTCAGCGAGGCCCGCATTCCAACCGAACACGGCGAGTTCACAGCGATTGCGTTTGACGCACCCGTCGATGGGGTCGAGCACGTGGCCTTCGTGTACGGCGATATCCGCACGACCAACGAAGTGCTCGTGCGCGTGCACAGCGAATGTCTAACCGGCGACATCTTCGGATCGATGCGCTGTGACTGTGGCCCGCAGCTCGCAATGGCTCAGCAGAAGATCGTCGAAGCAGGCGCCGGCGTCATCGTGTACCTGCGGGGCCACGAAGGACGCGGCATTGGTTTGGCCCACAAGCTCCGCGCCTATGAGCTCCAAGACGGTGGTGCCGACACCGTCGATGCCAACACCGAACTTGGGCTTCCCGTCGATAGCCGCGAGTACGGCGTTGGCGCTCAGATCCTGGTCGACCTTGGCGTTAAGTCGATGCGGCTCATGACCAACAACCCGACCAAACGCGGCGGTCTTGAGGGCTATGACTTTGAGATCGTTGGTCGAGAGCCGCTCCTCATCGAACCGAACGCAGAGAACATTCACTATCTGCGCACCAAGCGCGAGCGCATGGGGCACGACCTCGGCGACCTCGGCGAACCGGCGCCTAACGCCGCCGGCGACGCCTGATGGCAGTTGGTTCGCTTCCGCCGCCCGATCCTGCTGCTGGCGGTATTCAGGGAAGCCACGACGGTGCTGGTTTGCAGCTCGCGGTGGTAACGGCGCGCTGGAATGAGCATCTGACTTCTCGCCTGCTGGCCGGCGCACGGCGGGCCTATGAGCATTGCAACGTTGCACCCGAAGCCGTGACTGAGGTGTGGGCGCCCGGAGCGTTCGAACTGCCTTTGGTGTGCCAGCAGTTAGCTGCAAGCCAAAGTTTCGACGCTGTGATTGCGATCGGTGTGGTCGTACGCGGTGAGACGACCCACTACGAAATCGTCAGCGAAGCAGCCGCGGTTGGTATTCGCGAGGCAGCGGCCAGCAGCGGTGTGCCGGTGATTTTCGGCGTGTTGACCACCGAGAACGAAGCGCAGGTTATGGCCCGCGCTGGCGATGGCGACACGAACAAGGGCTTCGAGGCTGTAGTGACCGCCGTCGAGATGGCAACCCTCTTGAAGAAGCTTGCGGTAGCGGCCGACTAGCACCAGCTCTGGGGGCAACCCAGTGGAAAACCTGAACGGGTCTGGGGATTTCGGTCCCAGCCAGGGGATAACTCTGGGGATTTCGCGAATCGTATTGACCGCAAGATTGCCCCGGTGCATAGTGATGTCACGCCGCAAACGGAACCGACCGAGGCGCTACGACGAAGTGGAGCGATGGGCAACCTGAGCGAAGCCGAAGCGGAGCAACGAAGCTGGGAAAAGGTGCGGAACAGGTGAAGGCATGAAGGTGAGTAGTTCTCCGGAATTGCGAGCTTGAAAGCTTGAACTGACTCTGGACCACCCGGAGACGCCGATTTGGTAACGATGAGGCGCCCCCGGGTGGTCCTACCTATTTTTCTTCGCGGTCGCTTCGACACGTCGGCCTAAACGCCGCCTCCGTGTCTTACTCGGCGGACTCTTTTCTGCCGCGGTCGCTTCGACACGTCGGCCTAAACGCCGCCTCCGTGTCTTACTCGGCGGACTGGCGAACGACGAGCAGGGCCAAGAAGCCGGCGTGGTCGAGTTCGCGTGGGATCTCGCAGTAACTCGTCACCATAGATTGGTGACCTAGCGGCGGCTTCAACGGCTGTCGTAAGGTTGCGAGCATGAGCGACGCCCATGGGGAACTGACCAAGCTGGTGCAACGAGACCAGGCTGCGATCGCATGTCCGTATCCGATCTTTGAGCAGTTGCGAGCCGAGTCGCCGATCGTGTGGCACGAAGAGCTGGGTGCTTGGGTGGCGACGCGCTACGACGATGTCAGGGAAATCCTGCGAGACACTGAGCAGTGGTCGTCGGTTTCACCGACCAGCCCACTCGGACGCGCGAGCATGCTCGCTGACGCGATGGCTCAGCTCATGACCGAGCCGGGAATGCCTGAGCTGGCGGCTGCCGCGATGGGCGATCGTCGAAATGCCGCCGTGCTACTGAACGCTGATCCGCCTCAGCACGTGCGCCAACGCAAAGCGGTCAACCGGGCGTTTCGCCCCGGTCGTATCCGCTCAATGCAAGCAGATGTGCAGGCGCTGAGCGAGAGTTTGGTTGCGTCGTTTGTCGGTCGGGGATCGGTCGAGTTCGTCGCCGAATACGCAGTGCCGCTGCCCATGACGATCATCGCCGGAGCGCTCGGGGTCGGCGACAGTGACCTGCAGCAGTTCAAGGATTGGTCCGACGATCTCGTGATGCCGGTTGGCAACAGCTCGCCGAGCCCAGACCAAGTGCGTGACTTCTTGACCAGCACCAAAGAGTTCGGCGACTTTATGAGCGAGCTACTCGATGAGCGTGCCGTGAATCCGACCGACGACATCATCAGCGACGTCGCCACTGCCGAGGTCGACGGGGCCACGCTGACCGAGGCCGAGAAGATCTCGATGCTGACCCAGTTCTTGGTCGCGGGTAACGAGACGACGACCAAGATGATCACCAACATCGCGTTTCATCTTGCGACGAACCCGCAGCTCTTTGAGCGGGTTCGCTCGGACCGGTCACTGGTCGATGGCGTAGTCGAAGAAGCGTTGAGATACGAGGCTCCGGTCGGTGGACTGTTCCGGCTCGCGAAGACTGACGTCACAATGGGCGACGTAGCGATCGCCAAGGGTGAAAGCGTCTGGGCGATCTACGCCGCCGCCAACCGTGATCCCGAGCGCTTCGCTTGCCCGAACGACTTCGACCCCGGCCGCGCGGATGTGCGCGAACACCTGGCGTTCGGCCATGGCGAACACTTCTGCATCGGGGCTGGCCTCGCTCGTATGGAAGGCGTCGTTGCTACGAACGCGATCCTTGATCACCTGCCTGATCTGCGACTCAGCGACCAGCACGTCGAGAGTTTCGAAGATAGCTTCGTGCTACGCGGCATGAAGTCGCTACATCTCGAATTTGCGACCTGATGAGTCAGGCCGGTTTTTGGCTGTGTGAGGCTCAGCTGCCTGCCAGCGCGCCAACAACGGGTGCGAACGCTTCCATGGCATCGGCTCGCACGGTCACGTAGGAGCCCTGCCAGCGATCTCGCTGAGCATTGAGTTCTTCGGCGACCTGTTCGGCATTGCCGACCAGGGTGTGTGGGCTAGCGAGCACGGTCTCCGGTGACATGCCGAAGCCGTTGCCGACCGCCTCAGCGGTACCAGCTTGATCGTCGGTGACCACGACTGCGAACTTGAGGATGCTGATCTCAATATCGTCGTAGCGGTCGCCTGCCGCAGCTCGGATCCAACCGACTTTTTCGTCAGTCGCCTCTGCGGCCATCGATGCGATTGCCTCGGCCCCGATCTTGCCTTCGCCGACGTTTGGGTTTACGCCAACAATGTCAGCCATGCGGGCCGCCGTTGAGAGCACCCGCTTGCCGCCGCCGCCAACGATGATTGGTGGACCGCCGTCTTGGACCGGCTTGGGCAGGCCGTCCATCTCAGCGATCGTGTAGTGGTCGCCCTCGAACGAAAACGCGCCCTCGCCCCACAGACCCCGTATGACCTTGATCGACTCGATCATGCGGTCGATGCGGATGCCAGCTCGATCGTGTTGCATACCGGTCCACGAATAGTCCTCGTTCATCCAGCCCGCGCCGACGCCGAGTTCGAGGCGTCCGTCGCTGAGCAGGTCGATGGTGGCGGCTTCTTTCGCGAGCACTGCCGGGTGGCGGAAGTCGTTGGCGAACACCAAAGTGCCGATCCGTAGCGTCGAGGTGGCCGTCGCCGCCGCCGACAGTGCTGCGATCGGGGCGAGTTGGTTGCCGAAGTGGTCTGGCATCAACAAGCTCGAGTAGCCGAGTGATTCGGCCTGCTTGGCTAGGTCGGTCCATTCTTTGCCAGATTTGGCCTTCTCGGCCATAACTCCGAAGCGGAAGGGTCGTGGGTGCGCCATGTTCGTAAGTCCTCTCGACGAATAACTTCGGCACCGTAACAACTGCCGGACGCACCACGCGAACCGGCGGCTGGCTGCCGGCCTGGCTACACCAGCTCAAGGCCCTCGTAGCCACTGGCAGCGCAGGCGTCGATTCTGGCGCTGAACTGTGGAGCGCCACCGAAGTACGCCTGATAGCGAATCGTGCCTTCTTGGTGACCCTTGACGTTTGAGTTGTAGCCGGTGAACCAGCCCTTGCTGCGACGAAACAGCATGCGCTCGTGCGCCCTGATGACCTCGTCGACCCATTCGTCTTCGGCTTCGGCTGTTGCTTCGATGCGCGTGGTGCCGGTCTCGGTCGCATGGTGCACGAGATCGGTCACCCAGTTGACGCCGGTCTCGATCGCTCGGGGGAAGTTCGTCGATCCCGAGGCGCTCTGCGGCCCAGCAACCATCAGCAGGTTCGGGAACCCGTTGGTCAACATGCCGAGGAAGGTCCGGGGGCTCGACCGCCACTTGTCGGCAAGAGTCGCTCCGTCGACGCCGGTGATGTTGATGCGGTCGTAGCCGCCGGTGATGGCGTCGAACCCGGTGGCATACACGATCAGGTCGAGTTCATGATGTTCGCCCGTGGTCTGGATGCCGGTTGCTGTGACGTGGTCGATCGGCGTCTCGGACAGATCGACGAGGTGTACATGGTCGAGGTTGTAGGCCTCGAAGTAGCGGGTCTCAAGCGGCAGCCGTTGCATGCCGAACCCGTGGTCACGCGGAATCAGCTTCTCGGCCGTGGCGGGGTCATCGACTCGCCCCCGAATCCGGTCGGCGATGTACTCAGAGATCTCCGCGTTGGCCTTTTCATCGAAGAAGATCTCGGCGAAGTTCGACGCCAAGATCGCAAACCCTGACTCGGTGTAGAGCTGGTCCCATCGAGCGTGACGTTCTTCGGGGGTGAAGTTCCAGAAGCCTCGCCAATCGGGCAGATGCTCGAAGCCGCCCGGTGAGTTCTTGCAGTTCTCGAAGATCTCGTCGTAGCGGTCGCGGATGGCTTGCATCTCGTCGGCCGAGATGGCGGCATTGTTCAGCGGTGAGCTCCAGTTCGGTCGGCGCTGAAACACCTTGAGCTCTGCAACCTGGTCGGCGATGACGCTAATGACCTGAATACCTGTGGCGCCCGTGCCGATGACGCCGACCCGCTGGCCCTCAAGCGCTACTGGCTCCTTGGGCCAATGGAACGTATGAAACGACTCGCCCGCAAAGGCGTCCATGCCGGGGTACGACGGAAGAGTGGGTTGTGACAGCGGGCCGAGGCTGGCGATCACAAACCGTGCGATGTACTTCTCGCCCGAAGTCAGCGAGAGATGCCATTCAGAGGTGTCGTCGTGCCATGTCATCTGTTCGACCCGCGAATTGAACCGCATGTGACGACGCAGATCGAATTTGTCAGCGACAAAGTTCAGATACCGCAAGTTCTCGGGTTGCGCCGAGAAACGTTCCTTCCAGTGCCATTCGGCGAGCACCTCTTTGGAGAACGAATAGCCATAGGTGTAGCTCTCGGAATCGAAGCGCGCGCCGGGATACCGGTTGCGATACCAGGTGCCGCCGAGGTCGTCATCGCCTTCGAGCACGATGGCGTCGATACCAAGGTCCGTAAGGCGCTTGATCTGATAGATGCCGGAGACGCCAGCGCCGATCACGATCACTTCGTGGCGGGTCCGAGTCGAAATTTCATCAGAAGTCATCAGCGACAAAGCTACCGTTCGCGAGATGCGAGCCTTCCGTCAAGTCGATGTGTTCACCGCCGATCCGTATCTCGGCAACGCAGTAGCCGTAATCCTCGAAGCCGAGGGTTTGACGACCGAGCAGATGCAGCAGATCGCCAACTGGACGAATCTCAGCGAGACAACGTTCGTCTTGGCGCCGACGGACCCCGCCGCCGACTACCTGGTGCGCATTTTCACGACCGACGTTGAGCTGCCGTTTGCCGGCCACCCGACGATCGGCACTTGCCACGCTTGGCTCGAAGCCGGCGGCCAGCCGAACGGCGAGGGCGAAATCATCCAGCAGTGCGGGGCCGGACTCGTGACACTGCGCGCCGACGAAGCGGGCCGCCTCAGCTTCGCTGCGCCACCGCTGACCCGTTCGGGGCCGGTTGCTGACGAAGACGTCGCTGGTGCCTGTCGCGTACTGGGCATTGACCCGAGCGAGGTCGTCGATGCCCAGTGGGCCGACAACGGGCCGGGCTGGCTTGCTGTTCTGTTGGCCGACGCCGACGCGGTGCTCTCGCTTACCCCCGACTTCATGGCCGCCAACGAATATGCGTTGGGCGTCGCCGGGCCCCATGGCTCTGGCGCAGATGTCGAGCTCGAGGTGCGGGCGTTCTTCCGCTTCGGAGGCCAACCCGCCGAAGACCCGGTCACCGGTAGCCTCAACGCCGCCATTGCACCGTGGCTCATGGATCGCGACGTCGTCGAGTCGACCTACATCGCCGCCCAAGGCACCGCCATCGGCCGCGCCGGCCGGGTCTACGTGCGCCGAGACGATGACGGCGACGTGTGGGTCGGCGGCGACGCGGTCACCGCCATCACGGGATCGATCGAGGCGTAGGTTGGCGAAGAGCAGTTTCGCGGTCAAGCTGCGCATCTGGTGGCGGAGACTCGATTGATGAATGGCGCTGATGATCGGTGGAACTTGAATATCCACTACCACCGGGTCTTCCTTCGCGCCGTAGCGACTGATGCGCGAACCGCCCTTGATGTGGGATGTGGCGATGGACTCTTGAGCTTCGATCTTGCCGACAGCGGCCTCGATGTGACTGGTGTCGATCCACACGCTCCCAGTATCGAACGCGCCAGATCCGACCCGCGGTCGACGGCTCGAACCAACTTTGTTTGCGGTGACGTGTTCACTTGTGATCTTCAACCCCAGTCGTTCGATCTAGTTGCAGCGAGTGCTGTGCTGCATCACATAGATGCACGAGCAGGGCTCCGGCGCATGAAGCAGCTCGTGCGACCCGGTGGCGTTGTCGCGATAGTCGGCTTTGGGCGCGCTGATGGTTTACGGGATCGAGCGCTCGAGGTGGCCGGAACTGCGACCAAACGGATCCGATGCTTGCGGAACGAGTATTGGGAGCACAATGCCCCTATCTCTTGGCCGCCGCCACTCACGACGGGCCAGATGTGTGAACTGGGACGCGATGAGCTTCCCGTGGCGAAATTTCACCGATTGATGTCGAACCGATTCTCACTGGTTTGGAGAGCGCCACTCGCCGCAGTTCGTTAACGCTCACTAACCGAGTTTCGGCACGGCCGAAACATCGCGCGGTAGCACCAGCGGCCCATTCAGGTTGCGTCGGGGCGGAGGGTGTCGCCGAGGGGTGTGGTGATGGCGCCAGCACCGTGGCTCATGGATCGCGACGTCGTCGAGTCGACCTACATCGCCGCCCAAGGCACCGCCATCGGCCGCGCCGGCCGGGTCTACGTGCGCCGAGACGATGACGGCAACGTGTGGGTCGGCGGCGACGCGGTCACCGCCATCACGGGATCGATCGAGGCGTAAATCACCTCTTGCTTTGCGTCGCTAGGTTCCAAGCAGATTGGCAAGATAAGCGCGAGACCGATCTTGCGTCTCTTCGTCGACAGAGGCGATCCCGATCCGCAGGTCTGTCGCCCCGGCGTTAACGTAGTCGAGCAGCCCCGCAGTCACCTGATCTTCAGACCCCGCGATAAGCAGGTCGGCAGACGAGTCAACACCTTCGCGATCGAGCATTGCTCGATACGCAGGCAGTTCGCGATACAGCGCGTTCTGTTCAAGGCACCGCTGATACGCGCTATCGGTGTCATTGGTGACCGCGATCATTGGAGATGGCATGATTCGGGGCGGTGGGTTTCCTGCATCGACGGCAGCCTGAGCGATCAACGGCACGATGTGATCAGCAACAGTCTTGGGTCCAACAGCGGTGCCGAGCAATGTTCCCGTCGTGAGGCGACCAGCTAGTTTGAGCATTCGCGGACCCATTGCTGCGAGCAGCATTGGCACCGGCTCGCAATCAATCGTCAGCCACCCGTGCGCCGTGAGCTCGACACCGTCAACGTTTGTATGTTCGCCTTTGAGTAGCGGCGCGATTGCTTCAACGAACTCGACGCTGCGGGTGCCGGGTTGGGTGTAGGGCTCTCCAAAGAACCCTTCAACAAAGACAGCATGGGAAGGACCCAAGCCCAGAGTGAAACGGCCGTTGGTTGCTGACTGGGCAGTGCGAGCCTGGGCCGCCATAACTAGCGGGTGACGCCCATACAGAGGTACGACTGAGCTGCCGACCTCAGCCAGTGATTCGACATCGGAGGCAACGGCAGCAAGGGCGACCATTGGGTCGACACCGAAGATCTGTGACACCCAAAACGCATCGAAGCCAGCCTCGACCGCAAACCTGGCGTTCTCGCGGACTTGGTCGATTGATGTAAGACCGGTGCCGCCGGCCCAACCAACGCGAACGCCGAGTTCGGACATCGCGCAACAGTACTCATTCCTTGAGCGGGCTACCGGATCGTTGCCAACGATTCAGCTCGCGTCTGATTTAGGCCGCGTCGGGGTGGAGGGTGTCGCCGCCGTTCGCTGGCGCTCACTAACCGAGTTTCGGCGGAGCCGAAACATCGCGTGCTAATGCCCGCGTCGTATTCAGATTGCGTCGGGGTGGAGGGTGTCGCCGAGGGGTGTGGTGATGGTGATTGCGCCGGTGGTCTTGTGGCGGGTGACGGTGTAGCCGCGTTCTTTGTG